>Ga0126305_10000260_pt1 | contig 23352 bp, 19 predicted proteins | sample Plot26_FD_92536 | JGI IMG/M metagenome (GOLD analysis project Ga0126305, IMG submission 92536) | Serpentine soil microbial communities from UC McLaughlin Reserve, CA, USA - Plot26 | ecosystem: Environmental > Terrestrial > Soil > Grasslands | place: USA: UC McLaughlin Reserve, Lake County... | reverse complement strand
GAGAAGCAGCGGATGGTCTTCCTGCTGCGCGAGCTCGAGGGGCTGTCGTCCCCCGAGGTGGCCGAGATCCTCGGCTGCCGGGAGTCGACCGTCCGCAATCACCTGTTCAACGCCCGCAAGGTCCTGCGCCGGGAGCTGCTGAAGCGCTACCCCGAGTACGCCGGCGGCTTCGGCATCGGCGCCGGCGAGGAGGTGGCACTGTGAGCTGCCCGAACTGGAGCCTGCTGACGGCGGCCCGCGAGCGCGGCGACCGTGGGGCTGCCGATCCCGCGGGCTGGGCCGAGGCGATGGCGCATTTCGACGCCTGCGCCGCCTGCCGGCGCGATGCCGTGGCGGCCGACCCCCTGCTGGTCTTCCGGCGGCTGCCCGCGGTGGAGCTGACGCCCGCCGAGGAGAGCGCCGAGGTGGCTTCGATGCGCCAGGCGGTCACCGCCATGCGCACGGCCCGGCGGATCGAGGCCCGGCGCGGCTTCGCCGGCTGGCGTCGCTGGGCGGCGGCGGCGGTGCTCGCCTTGGCGTCCCTGGGCGTCGGCCGCGACATGGAGCCCCGCCCCGAGCGGGCCGCCGCCTTCTCGGCGGCGCCCGCCGCGGCCCCCGACAGCTCCGCGCCGGAGCTCGAGGGGCTGAACCGTCCCGGCGCCCGCGTCTACCACCTGGGCAGCGACGTGCTGATGATCGTCGACGAGAGCCTGGGACTGGATGTCTGACCGGAATTCCGATGCCTGGCTTCATCCCTTTCGCCGGCGGTCGCGGCGCCCCGAACCTCCCGTCGCCGCAGCCCGGTAGCGTTTCGCGCCTGTCCTCGATGTCCTGGCGCCGCCCGCTCGCGAGCCTCCTCTCGATTCTGGTGGTCCTGGCCGTCGCCTCGGCCCTCTCGGCCCAGACGCAGGGCCCGGCGCCGGGGGAAGTGGTGCTGCGGGCGTACACCTTCAAGTACCAGCGGGCCGGCGAGGCCCTGGCGCTCGTCTACCCGCTGCTGTCGCCGCGCGGCACGGTGGAGTTCCAGCCCCAGGCCAACACGCTGGTGATCCGCGACACCCAGGCGGCGGTGCGCCGCGTCATGCCGGTGCTGCGCGATTTCGACCGCCCGGCGAAGCCCTTGAGGCTGGAGGTGATCGTCGTCCGCGCCAGCCGCTCGCCGGTGTCGCCGCCGGTGCGGCGCTCGGACCTGCCGGAGCAGTTGACCCAGAGGCTGCACAATTTGCTAGCCTTCGACGTCTTTGAACGGCAGGCGGGGGCGCAGCTCGCCGGCGTGGAGAACCAGTGGGTGGTCTACGAGGTCGGCCCGGAGTACCGGGTGAGCTTCCGTTTCGGCACCCTGCGCGGCCAGGAGCGGGTCAAGCTCTCGAACTTCCGGATCGCCCGGCGGGCGGAGGGGCGGCCCGAGGCCACCCTCCTGCAGGCCAATCTGAGCCTGGTGCCGGAGAAGACGACCAGCGTCGGGCTGGCCAACAACGAAGCCAGCAAGGAAGCCCTGATGCTGGTGTTGACGCTGCGGGAGGGGGAAACCTCTACCGCCAACCGGAGGTAAGGGAAGAGCGATGCAGTTCACCTGTCGAGTGGGGACGCCGGACGGCCGGGTGTTCGAGGAGGTGTTCACGGCGAGCGACGAGATCGCCCTGCGCAGCGATCTCGGCAAGCGCGGGTACCACCTCTTCGAGGTGAAGCGCCGCGGCGGCGGCCCCGCCCTGGCCCTGCCGACCTTCGGCTACCGCCGGCGCATCCCGGTCCAGGAGTTCGTGATCTTCAACCAGGAGCTGGCGGCGCTGCTCAAGGCCGGCCTGCCCCTGCTGCAGACCCTCGACCTGATGCTGGAGCGCATGCACAACCAGCACTTCCGGGCGGTGCTGACGGACATCCGCGACCAGGTCAAGAGCGGCACGGACCTCTCGGAGGCCTTCGCCTCCCACGGCGACCTGTTCCCCCGGCTATACCCGTCGTCGCTCAAGGCCGGCGAGCGCAGCGGCGAGCTGGAGCTGGTCATCCGCCGCTTCATCCGCTACATGCGGCTGGTGCTCGACGCCCGCCGGCGGGTCGTCTCGGCGCTGGTCTATCCGGCCGTCCTGGTCGTCCTGTCGATCGGCATGATCGCGATCATGGCAATCTACGTGGTGCCCAAGTTCATGAGCTTCTTCGACGAGCTGGGCGCGGACCTGCCGCTGATCACGCAGGTCGTGCTCGCGGTGTCGACGTTCGCCAGCAAGAACTGGCCATTGATCCTGATCGCCCTGGTGATCGGCGTCATCGCGCTGCGGACGTGGGGGCAGACGACCGGCGGCCGGTTGAGCCTGGACCGGCTGAAGCTGCGGACGCCCGTCCTGGGGCCGGTGCTCCATCGTTTCGCGATGTCGGAATTCTCCCGCTCGCTTTCGACGTTGCTTGCGGGAGGCATCCCGCTGGTGCCGGCCTTCGAGATCGCCGTCGCGTCGGTGGGCAACGCCTACGTGCGGAGCCGGCTGGAGCCGACGATCCAGATGGTGCGGGAAGGCAAGCCGTTTTTCTCGGCGCTCGAGAAGAGCGAGATCTTCACCGACATGGCGATCGACATGGTCAAGGTCGGCGAGGCGACGGGCTCGCTCGACGACATGCTGAACAGCGTGTCGGAGTTCCTCGACGAGCAGGTCGAGACCCGGATGGCGCGCCTGCTGTCGCTGGTCGAGCCGTTGATGCTGGTGTTCATGGGCATCATCATCGCGATCCTGCTGGTCTCGATCTATCTCCCGATGTTCTCGATGCTCGGTTCGTCGAAGTTCTAGCACTTTGCTGGTGGAGGGGGCCTCCGTCGGCGCCGGGAGCGCCGGAGAGGCCTCCTGTAGTCTGGTCTTGAAAGTTCGAGGAGCTTGGAAATGGCAGTGATGAACGGCAGAGCGACGGTGGTTCAGACCGACAAGGAGCTCGAGGCGGAGACCGTCGAGCAGGCGCGGGTGCGCGTGGCCCGCGAGCGGCGGGAGGCGGAGGCGTTCGCGGCCCGCTACGGGCTGGAGTTCGTCGACATGACGCACTTCCGGATCGACAACGACCTGTTCCGCCGCATCCCGTTCGAGCTGATGCTGCGCTACGGCTTCATCCCCGAGGCGCAGCTCGACGGCCGCCTGTCGGTGGTGATGGCCGATCCGTCGAACGTGACGAAGATCGACGAGCTGGAGCTGCTGGTCGGCCAGCCGGTCGAGGTGAAGGTCGGCGTGCGCTCGGCGATCGGCGAGATCCTGCAGAAGTCGGAGAGCGCCCAGCGCGTGCTCGACGAGGCCTCCGAGGACTTCCGCATCCAGCTCGTGCAGGAGGACGAGGAGAGCGGCGAGGAGATCCTGACGATCGACCGCATCACGGCCGACACCAGCCCGATCATCAAGCTGGTCGACTCGACGATGTTCAACGCCATCCAGCGCCGGGCCTCGGACATCCACATCGAGACGCGCGAGAGCGAAGTCATCATCAAGTACCGCATCGACGGCGTCCTCTACCAGGCGATGGAGCCGATCGACAAGCGCCATCACCAGACGATCATCAGCCGCATCAAGGTCATGTCCGAGCTCGACATCGCCGAGAAGCGCATCCCCCAGGACGGCCGCTTCAAGCTGCGCCTCAAGGGCCGGACGATCGACTTCCGCGTCTCCATCATGCCGTCGGTCCACGGCGAGGACTGCGTCATCCGAATCCTCGACAAGGAGTCGATGAACAAGGATTTCAAGAACCTGCGGCTCGACATCCTGGGCTTCGACGACGAGACGATGCGCAAGCTCCGCAAGTTCATCCGCGAGCCCTACGGCATGGTGCTGGTCACCGGCCCCACCGGCTCGGGCAAGACGACGACGCTCTACGCCTGCCTGTCCGAGATCCAGTCCTCGGAGGACAAGATCATCACCATCGAGGATCCGGTCGAGTACCAGTTGAAGGGGATCACTCAGATCCCGGTCAACGAAAAGAAGGGGCTGACCTTCGCCCGCGGCCTGCGCTCGATCCTGCGCCACGACCCGGACAAGGTGATGGTGGGCGAGATCCGCGACCCCGAGACGGCGCAGATCGCCATCCAGTCGGCGCTCACCGGCCACCTGGTGTTCACCACGGTGCACGCCAACAACGTGGTGGACGTGCTGGGCCGGTTCCTGAACATGAACGTCGACCTCTACAACTTCGTTTCGGCCCTCAACTGCGTGCTGGCGCAGCGCCTGGTGCGCAAGATCTGCCCGCACTGCCGGCAGACGGCCAGGGCCGTGGACCATATCCTGGAGGATAGCGGGCTCGACCCGGGGGTATACTCCGACTTCACCTTCTACGAGGGTCGGGGGTGCATCGAGTGCAACGGCACGGGATTCCACGGCCGTGTCGCCGTCTCCGAGCTGCTCGACCTCTCGGACCATATCCGCGAGCTGATCCTGGACCGCCGGCCGGCCTCGGAGATCAAGCGCGCCGCCAAAGAAGAGGGAATGACCTTCCTGCGCGAATCCGCGCTCGAGATGGTGTTCCGGGGAGTGACGACTCTGCGTGAGATCAACAAAGTTACCTTCGTGGATTGAGCGGTTCCTGGGCCTCGACCCGGTGGCCGTGGCACCGCACGTCTTCGCCCTCGACGGCGAGCGGCTGCGCTACGGCCAGTTCGTCCACGACCGCCAAGGCTTCCGCCTGCGCGCCTTCCGCGAGGCGGCGCTGCCGCGCGATCCCTTCCAGCACGGTCCCCTGGGCGGGCCGCTGCGCGATCCGGCGGCCTTCCGCGAGATCGTCGCCGGCATGGTCAAGGGCGTCCCCGGCGGCCTGCGGGACGCCTCGCTGGTGCTGCCCGACGCTTGGCTGCGCGTCACCTTCAGCGAGAGCGGCGAGCTGCCGAAGTCGGCCGACGCCCTCGACGAGGTGCTGCGCTGGAAGCTCCGCCGCCTGGTGCCGTTCCGGGTCGACGACCTGCGGATCGGAGCCACCGAGGTGTCGCCCATCCCCGGCCAGGAGGAGCCGCGCCGGCTGCTGCTGGGCTTCGCCGTCGAGCAGCTCCTGGCCCAGTTGGAGGACGCCTTCACGGCCGCCGGCGTGCGCCTCGGCCAGGTGACGAACTCCAGCCTGGCGCTGCTCTCGGCCGTGGCGCCGGTGCCGGCCGGCGCCTTCGGGGCGCTGGTGGTGGTGGGGAACGAGGGCTACACGCTGATCTTCGCCCGCGGCGGCGAGCCCGTGCTCCACCGCTACAAGGCGTTTACCGGCAACTTGCCCGAAGGCGCGCGGACGAGCTTCGTCGGGCGCGACCTCAAGCTGACCCGCAACTTCCTCGACGAGCACTTCCCCGGCTCCGCGCTCGGCCCGGTGCTGCTGCTGGCGCCGCCGGAGCTCGAGCCGTCCTGGATCGACCGCCTGGAGGAGGGGCTGGGGACCTCCGCCGCCCCCCTGGACGGCCGCCATCTGCCCCCGCTGCGCGCCGAAGAGGCAGCCGTGCCTCCCGCCTGGCGCGACCTCGCCCCCATGCTCGGCGCGGCCCGGCAGGAGGTGTCATGAGCACCTTCGACAACGCGACCGATTCCAGTTCTTCGTTCGAGCCGCCGTTCGAGCCGCCGCCGCCCGGTCCGCGGCCGATGGCGCCCGCCGCGCCGCCGCTCGACCGGATCGAGCCGCTCAACCTGGCGCGCCGGCCGTTCCTCAACAGCCGGCCGGTGGTGCGGGTGTCGCTGCTGCTCTGGCTGCTCGGGCTGGGCCTGCTGGCCGGCAACGTCCTGCTGTTCCAGGGCTATCTCTCGAGCTCCGCCGACAAGCGCCAGCAGATCGCCGGCGGCCAGCAGGAGATCGAGAAGCAGAAGCAGGCCGCGGCGCGGCTCCAGAGCCGTCTCGACGACGTCGACCTGGAGAGCCTGAACGAGCAGGTCGACATCCTCAACCAGAAGATCGAGGAGCGCACCTTCTCCTGGAGCCTGCTGCTCGACCGGCTCGCCGACGTGCTGCCGAACGACGTCCGGATCGTCCGGTTGACGCCGCACACCGGCGACAAGGCCGCCCGGGAGATGCGCTCCCGTTCTGCCACCGCCATCAGGAGCCAGCGCCAGAACGGACGGATCCTCCTGACGATCGGCGCCGAGAGCCGCAGCGACGAAGCGCTGAACCGGTTCGTAGACAATCTGTTCGCTCATCCCGCCTTCGCGGATCCCAACCCGACCCACGAGGAGCGGCAGCAGGATGAAGGAAACATTTTGAAATTCGAGCTGCAGGTCCAATACATACCGGGTGGCACGCCCCAAGGCGCGGGCGCGGAGGCGCCGACGATCGAGGAGCTGCCCGCGCCCGCGAAGCCTCCGGCTCCGGCTACGGTTCCGGGAGACCGGCCGTGAAGTTTCGTGGCGAGATCTGGCGCCAGCGCCTCTGGGTCTGGCTGCCGGCCCTGCTCTTCTTCCTCGCCAACGTCGGGGCGTTCGCCGTCTACAAGGTGGGCTACGCGGGACGGATCGATTCCCTCGACGAGCAGTTGGACGACCAGCAGCAGACGCTCGACAAGCTCACCAAGCAGCAGCGGGAGGCGCAGGCCATGCTCACCCGCGTGCAGACCAACGAGCAGCAGGTGAAGGAGCTCTACGCCGAGCGCCTGTCGGCCCGCAGCCGCCGCCTGACCCTGATCGGCGCCGAGGTCAAGGAGATGGCGCGCAAGGCCGGCCTGGTCCCCCGGGCGTTCAGCTATCCCGAGCAGGAGATCGAGGAGCTCGGCCTGATCAAGCGCTCGTACATCTTCAACGTCGAGGGCACCTACGTCGAGCTGCGCAAGTTCATCAACCTGCTCGAGGCCTCCCGCTCGTTCGTGTCGATCGACGAGGTGACCCTGGGCAGCAACTCCGCGGGAGCGGAGCTGAACATCGCCCTCAAGCTGTCGACGCTGTTCGCCCGGGAACCGGAAGACCTCCCCGCGGCGACGATGGATCCCTCGGCAGGGACTGGCAGCTCGCCGGGAGGCGCGCGGTGAACGGCGGCACCCGGCAGAGGAATCTCCTGATCGTGCTCGGCGTCCTGCTGCTGATCGTGGGCTGGATGTACCTCGGGCCGCTGCTGGGCCTGGGCGGGGACGACGAGGCCATGGCGCCCGTGGCGACGGAGCGCAGGAGCAGCATCGACGACGAGGGCGGCCCCTCGACCGCGCGCTCCAGGGACCGCTCTGAGACCAAGGGCGCCCGGCCGGGAGACCGGGTGGCGGTGCTGCGCATGGCGGACCTCGACCGTGCCCCCCGGCCATTGAAGATCGGGCGCGACCCCTGGCGCTTCGTGGATCCGCCGCCGCCCCCGGCGCCGCCGCCGGCCCCACCGCCGCCGCCGCTGTCGGCGGAGGAGCTGCGGCGGATCGAGGAGGCGCGCCGCCGCGCCGAAGAGGCGGCCCGCCTGGCCGCGATCGAGGCGGCCAAGCCGCGGCCCGCCGAGTTCACCATGGAGTACCTGGGCTACTTCGGGCCGCCGGACAGGAAGGTGGCCGTGTTCAGCAACGGCAAGACCACCCGCAACGCCCTCGAAGGGCAAGTGCTCGACAACAAGTTCATCGTGGCCCGCATCGGCTACGAGTCCGTAGATATCGGCTTCGTGGGCTTTCCCGACTGGCCCGTGAAGCGACTGGGCGTCCGTCGCAAATAAGTCGGAGGGAAAATTTTCAAGATGCGCAATCTCATTGCCCGGATGCCGATGCTCGTGCTCGCCGCGCTCGCCATGCTCGCGGTATTGGCCGGCTGCACCAGTCACCAGAATTATCGGCAGGCCGAGATCGCCGCCGAGCTCGGCAAGTGGGACGACGCCGTGCTGCATTACATCAAGGCGCTGGAGGACGATCCCGGCAACATCAGCTACCGGGCGGCCCTGCTGCGCGCCAAGATCAAGGCCTCCCAGAGCCACTTCGAAAAGGGCAAGGAGTTCGAGAAGGCGGGAGTGGTCGAGCGCGCCCTGGTCGAGTACCAGCAGGCCGTGCAGCTCGATCCGACCAACCAGTACGCCCAGGCCCAGCTCGAGCACGCCCACCGGGCCTACATCGCCCAGAAGCAGAACCGGGGCTACGAGACGATCGAGCAGATGAAGCAGAAGTCCCGCGGCAGCCGCCCGCAGCCGCCGGTGCTCAACCCCCGCTCGGACAAGCCGATCTCGCTCGAGTTCCCGCAGCCGGTGTCGATCTTCGCCATCTACCGTGCCATGGGCGACGCGTTCGGCATCAACGTCCTGTTCGACCCCAACCTGCGCGACCAGGAGATCGCCATCGATCTCAAGGACGTCACCGCCCAGGCGGCCCTCGAGACCGTGATGCGCGCCTCCGGCCACTTCTACAAGGTGATGGACGAGCACTCGATCATCATCGCCCAGGACACGCCGCAGAACCGCCGCACCTACGAGGACCTCGTCATCCAGACCTTCTTCCTCTCGAACTCCGAGGTGAAGGACATGCTGACGATCCTGCGCAGCCTGATCGACGCCCGCAAGATCGCCACCAACGAGCAGCTCAACGCCATCATCCTGCGCGACACGGCGGACAAGGTGAAGGTGGCCGAGCGCATCATCGAGGCCAACGACAAGTCCAAGGCCGAGGTGGTGGTCGACGTCGAGCTGCTGCAGATCAACTCGGGACGGCTGCGCGACCTGGGGGTCAGCCTCACCAACTATGCCGTCACCCAGTCGCTCGACTTCGGCCAGACCACCGGCGGCACCGGCACGGGCGCCACCACCCCCACCGGCATCCGCCTCTCGGACCTCGAGTTCATCAACCAGAGCAACTGGCTGCTGACGATCCCGAACTTCATCTACACCTTCATCAAGAACAACACCGACGCCCAGCTCCTGGCCAAGCCGCAGCTCCGCATCACCGAGGGCGAGAAGGCCAGCCTGGTGATCGGCGATCGCCGACCGATCCCGCTGACCACCTTCAACACCCAGAACGCCGGCGCCACCGGCGGCATCGTCCCCATCACCTCCTTCCAGTACCAGGACGTCGGCATCCGCATCGACATCGAGCCGCGCGTCCACCACAACCAGGAGGTGACGCTCAAGATCAAGGTCGAGGTGTCGAACGTCAACGGCGCCGTGTCGTCGCCGTCCGGCGACCAGCCGATCATCGGCACCCGCACCATCGACTCGGTGATCCGCCTCCAGGACGGCGAGACCAACTTCCTGGCCGGCCTCATCCGCACCGACGAGAGCAACAACGACCAGGGCATCCCGGGGCTGTCGGAGATCCCGCTGATCGGGCGGCTGTTCTCGAAGAAGCGCAGCGAGGGGCAGCGGACGGACGTCATCCTCACCCTGACGCCGCACATCATCCGCAACGCCGAGATCACCCAGCAGGACCTGGAGCCCATCTGGGTCGGCACCGAGGCCAACATCACCTTCCGCGGCGGCAGCCCGCGCGTCGAGTCCGACGTCGAGGGGCCGTTCGACCCCAACGAGGGGACGCCGGAGGAGATCCAGGACGCGATCCGCCGCCGCCTGCAGCGGCTGCCGCGCGGCCTGCGGCCCGGCGAGGGCGGCGAGGAAGGCGGCGGCGAGGAGTTCCCGGTCGATCAGGAGGCGCCGCCGCCGCCGCCGCCCGGCGGTGTGAACCTGGTGCCGACGGCGCCGCCGTCCGACATCTTCCGCCAGCCGTCGGACCCGACCCCGACCGAGCCGCCGCCGCCCGAAGAGGACGTGCCGCCCGCCGGCCTGGTCTCGCAGGGGACGGCTTCCGGCACGGCCTCGCTCGCCGTCCGGGCGGCGAACCATGCGCCGTCCACCGGTCCGGGCGGTTCGGCCGGTTCGTCAGTGGTCGCCGCCGCCGCGTCGAGCCGGCCGGCGGTGCGCCTCTGGCTGTCCCCCGGCAAGCTCACGGTGGCGCCGGGCGAAACCTTCGAGGTGCGGGTGCAGGCGGAGGCCGGCCAGCCGGTCTCCCACCTGCCGCTGTCGCTGTCGTTCGATCCGGCCGTGCTCGCCGTCGAGAAGGTGGAGGCCGGCGACTTCCTGGGCGGCGCGGCGCAGGCTCAGGTGATGTCCGACTTCGGCCGGCCCGGCGCCCTGGTGGTCGGCGCCAGCCGTCTCGGCAAGGTGGCGGGCGTCAAGGGCACGGGGACGGTGGCCCGCATCACCTTCCGGGCCGTCGCGGCGGGCTCGAGCCAGGTGAGCTTCGAGGGCAAGGCCCTCGACGCGGGGCTCAAGCCGGTCGCCGTGCGCACGCGCCCGGCGCTGGTCGAGGTGAGCCCCGAGACGGAGCCCAGGCCGCGGCCCGGCCGGGAAGCTTCGCTCACCGGCAAACGTTGAAAGGTCAGAGGAGGCCTGAAACGACGATGCTCCACAGAGGCTCAACGATGCTCCGCCGCCGCTCGCAGGCCGGTTTCACCCTGGCCGAGCTGGTCACGGTGGCCGCCGTGATGTCGGTGCTCGCGCTCGTCACCCTGCCGGTCGCCAAGTTCACCGCCAAGCGCTCCCGCGAGGCGGACCTCCGGCAGTCGCTGCGCCAGATGCGCTCGGCGATCGACGAGTACAAGCGCTACAGCGACGCGGGCCTGATCCCCGTGGACCTCGGCACGCAGGGCTATCCGAAGAAGCTCGAGGTCCTGGTGGAGGGCGTGGACATCGTCGGCCAGGTCGACAGAAAGCTGAAGCTGCTGCGCCGCATGCCGGTGGACCCCTTCACCGGCAAGGACGAATGGGGCCTGCGCAGCTACCAGGACGATTGGGATGCGACCTCCTGGGGCGGCGCGGACGTCTACGACGTGTACTCCCTGTCGAAGGGCGTCGGACTGAACGGCGTCCCCTACCGCAAGTGGTGAGGATAAAGACCATGCGCAACCTCCACCGCAGGCGCCATGACCGGCAACGCGGCTTCACGCTTCTGGAGCTGATCGTCGTCATCGCGATCATCGGCATCCTGGCCACCATCGCCATGCCGGCCCTGAAGGACGTGCCCGTGCGGGCCCGGGAGGCGGTCCTCAAGACCAACCTGCGGACGCTGCGCGACGTCATCGACCAGCACTACGGCGACAAGGGGAAATATCCCACCAGTCTGGACGCTCTGGTCGAGGCGGGATATCTGCGCAAGATCCCCAACGACCCCATCACCCGCAGCGCCGACACCTGGGTGCCGGTCTACGAGGAGACCGACCCCGACAACCCGCCGGCGGAGACCGAGACCTCGGAGGACGGCCAGCCGGGGATCATCGACGTCCACTCGGGGGCGCCCGGCAACTCGCTGGACGGCAACCCCTACAAGGACTGGTGATGAAGACCTGGGAGCGCCGCAGAGCCGAGGCCGGCTACAACCTGGTCGTCCTGGCCATCGCGATCACCGTGCTCAACATCGGGGTCGCGGCCATGCTGCCGCTCTGGAGCACGGCGATCCGGCGGGAGAAGGAGGAGGAGCTGATCTTCCGCGGCTTCCAGTACGCGGAGGCCATCCGGGTCTTCCACCAGCGCTACCAGCGCTATCCCAGCAAGCTCGACGAGCTCATCAAGGTCAAGCCGCGCTCCATCCGCCAGCTCTGGAAGGACCCGATGACCGACGACGGCCAGTGGGGGCTGATCTTCGAGAACCAGCCGCAGGCCGCCCTCCAGGGGCAGCTTTCCGACGGCCAGGTCAAAGGGGATCCCAGCGACGGCAAGGGCGGCGGCGGGGACCCGGGGGGTGGCGATGGCAGCGGGGATGCCGACGACAACGGACGGCCTCAGCTCGGCGCGCGCAAGGGGGAGGTCGTCCAGGTCGGGCCGATCATCGGCGTGCGCAGCAAGAGCGGCAAGAAGTCGATGCTGATCTTCTTCGGCCGCGAGCGCTACGACGAGTGGCAGTTCACCGAGAGCCAGCTGGTCGGCGGCGTCGGTGCCGGCGGCCTGAATTTTCCCCAGGCGCCGACCCAGCCGGGCAGCCAGTTCTCGACCCGCTGGCTGGGCCGCCCCATGCCCGGCTTCAACCAGCAGCCCGGCGAGGTGCTCCCCCAGGACGGCACGCTGCCGGATGGCACGACGCCGGGTGGCACCCCGCCCAAGCCGCGCAAGCCCGGGGGGACTTCCAAGCCCCGCGGGCTCCCATGAGGGTACGGATCAAGCGGCTCCCCGCCGCCCGCGACCTCCCCCTCCCCTCCCACGGCTCGCCCGGCAGCGCCGGGTTCGACCTCCGCGCCGCTCTCGACGAGGAAGTGGTGATCCGCCCCGGCGAGCGCCTGCTGGTGCCCACCGGCGTGGTGCTGGAGATTCCGGCCGGCTGGGAAGGGCAGGTCCGCCCGCGCAGCGGCCTCGCCCTGCGCCACGGCATCGGCATCGTCAACGCTCCCGGCACGATCGACAGCGACTACCGGGGCGAGGTCGCCGTGATCCTCGTCAACCTCAGCGAGGCCCCCTTCAGCCTGAACCGCGGCGACCGCATCGCCCAGCTCGTCTTCGCCCGGGTCGAGGCCGTGGAGTGGGAGGAGGCCGACACCCTGGAGGACAGCGGCCGGGGCAGCGGCGGGTTCGGCTCGACCGGGCTGGGATAAGCCTTTCAGAGACAGAACAGCTTAGTCTGCCGGCACGACCAAGAGCGTTCTCCTCTATTGCTCAAGCCAACGGCTGAAAGCCTCCTGTGAGGCTGGAATCATCAACTCTCAGTGGTAGAGGCACTGTAGTTGGTGAGAAATCACAAATCCTGAAGAGATGCCGACGAGTAACTCTTGTGTCACGGTTTGGCGATAGATTCGGCGGAAGAAGAGCTGCCTTTCCACGCTGCGTCGCGTGCGAAGGGCCAAACCATTCCAAATCTCCTGTTTGGAAGTCTTGACGGTGCGGGTCATGACGATATCCCGAGGCGGCCGCCACTATTGTAGCAGCGAATTATCAGGAGTCCGCCGGTATGATCAAGGGCGTTGAGAATGAAATTTCGAATGAAAGCGAGGGCGGAGGCGACGGGTTTCCCAACTTCTCGATGATAGCGCAAATCTCTCGAATAACAGCTTTACGTTCGCTGCTTCGCGAGAATGGCACTGATTCGCGCACTTCAACCTTACAGGCGAGGACTTTGCCGCTGGGGGAAAAGCGGGCCTCGACGTTCACGCGAGCTGCACCAGAGTGCTTCTCAAGCACGCCCATAATGTTCTCGATTGCTCTTGATTCACGATAGTCGATGTCCATACGTTCCGTGCCATCCTCGGCACGCGAATCGTCCTTAGTTGCTGAGGGCCTCCGGTCACCGGAGCAGCACACCAGGCTTGCCAGAGCAAGAGCGAATAGTACGAGATGGCAGGGTCTTGCCAAAATCAAGCTCCTCCCTTCAGTACGAAATCCCGTTGAGCGTAAGCTCTAAGGAACCATTTAGCGCTTCTCTCAGGCACTTGATTGCGGCGTCGTATGCGGGAGACTCAATCACTTTGTCGGGCGCCGCGTTGTATCGCTGCTTGCCAAGCTGTCTGCACTGTCGCCGGTGTACACGTTCGTGCTCTGAAACTGCAGAGGGTCGTAACTACCAGAGAATGGATCCGGCTGCACATATCGCCCCCGCCTGTCGTTTCCCCGGGTCAGGAAATAGTGGACGTCCTGGTAGCCGTAGGTGCGGTTGTTGGCAGCGTCGGTCACCCGGTCGAGGGGATCGACGGTACGGGTCATGACGACGCCTCGGGCGTCGATCTCGGCCGCCAACTCATAACTACTGCTCGCTCTGTTTCTGAATGGGCCAGAGATCCACCTCTGTCAGGTCGAGTCGCTGGTCACCCCGGTCTCTTGTACCGAGTTGGAGGTTCTTGATGATTGGTTCGTGGTCCTCCTTTTCGATTCTTAACAGGTGTTGCCCGATAGTCAATTCAAAATCCTCTTGGAGATCATCGAGGGTTGCAGTCCTCTCTCCGTCCAGGTAAGCGGTAGCCCCCAGTAACTCCGCGGGTAGTAGGATCCGGAGCCTAAAGGTCAATTCGCCGGTGCAGAGATTCCTCCTCGGCGACAGCCGCATAGTCTGTAAGTTGTCTGGTCGCGCAAGGATCACCGATTTCAGTCCTCCCTCGTCAGCGAATTGAAGCCACAGGTCAGAGTGTCCTCGGCTGATTCGGTGTCTACCAAGCCAGGGGCGTTCGCCCCCTTCGGTGATGACTTCTCTCTCCGCCACGGTCTCAAGTTCTCGCATTGACATCCCACACTTCAATTCGTCGGCTAGGTTTCGTGCCCATCTAGGCCAATCGTGCGCTGCGGAGAAGCAAGACGCAAGAAGCGCGGTCAATACGCAGATTGTCATTCGGCTCATGGCAGTGAGCATGTAACCGGTGCAGGATTTTTGCCCGGCTTTGCGCTGGCCGGAGGATCGTTCCATCCTGGCGTGCGGAGGCCGACAATCGACGGTGCGCTTAGCCCGCACTTCCGCGCGATAGTTCCGGCAAAGGTGTTGCTGTTTGGCCCTTGGCTGAAGCGGTACTCACTCGGATTGGCATAGCCGCGAGCCGTGTCCACGACGCATTGGTCCGCTTCGCAGGAGTCGTTCCAGTCGCCGCAGTCGCCTCCGGTGTCAAAGTCGTTGTTTTTGAAGATCTCCCCTGTCCCCCTCTCCAGGGAGAAGATTCCGCCAATAAGGCCGCACGTCGTAGTCTTCGCCTTCTGCTCGATTTCGACGTAGCAGTGCCGGAAGCCGCCGCGGCCAACAAAGGGAATCTTCTTGCAGCAGACCCGCGACTTCAGCCCAAGAGGGTCGATGTTGAGGAGTGGGTTCAGATCAGCATAGGCGTAGAGATGGCGCAACGACTCCTCCTGGGGAGGGCGAGGGCTAAACGCGGCGGAGTCAACGATCCCCAGAGGATCCGGTCTCGCGTACCTCCCCGTGCCCGTGGCGTACCACCGGTGGAGATTGTAGGCAAATCCTGACTGACGGGTAGTCCAAGAGGAATCCTCCCACTGCCCCGGCAACCGCAAAAACACCCCCGCCCCACCCGCCCCGCTCCAGTCCGCCCCGAACGGTTCGAACCCGCCCTGCCAGAGCACGGACCCGCCCGTCCCCGTCGCCATGATCGGCGTGCCCAGGTGGTCCGTCGTCAGCCATTTCCAGCTCTCCGCCGTCCCGGCAACGTCGAGCTGCGCCACGGGCCGGCCGGCGAAGTGGAAGACGAGGCTCCTTTGCGGGGCGGCGTTCCGGGTCAGAGCGTGCAGGAGGCCGTCGGAGCTGTAGGTGGGCTGAACTTTGGGCGGCGGCGGGGCCGTGCAGACCGGCGCCGCAGTCAGGCCGATCGCGGCGCTCCAGGCGCAGACGTTGCCGGTTTCGAAGCTCTCGAAGAAGGGAATGGCTTCGGCGTCGGCGAGGCTGAGGTAATCGCGGCCGTCGTAGAGGAAAATGACGCCGGCTTGGGGAGTGGAGCTCTCGATGGCGGAGAGGCGGCTGGCGGCGTCGTTGCGGAAGGCGGTCGCATCGGATCCGGTGGCGATGCGGTCCAAGTGGCCGGCGGGGCCGAATTGGTAGGTGCGGGGGGCCCCGATTGCGGGCTGGACCTGGGAGAGGATCGGGGTGTGGCCGGCCGCGCCGTTGGGAACGTAGGAGTAGGTGTCCGTGGCGGCGGCGCGGGACTCGGTCAGGCGGTTGCCGATCTTGTCGTAGGTCCAGGCTCGCGGCCCCCAGGGACCGTCGCCCCGGGTCAGGAAGTAGTGGACGTCCTGGTAGCCGTAAGCGCGGTTGTTGGCGGCGTTCAGGGTGTCGGCGATCGAAGAGATGTTCCCCACCGCGTCCGTCGAGTAGGTCCAGCCCAGGAGGCTGCCGAGGGTGATGCCGGCGGGGAAGTAGCGCTGGGTGAAGGCGCGGGTCTCGGCGAGGCCGTTGCCCAGCGTCAGGCTCGCAAGGGGACCGCTGGAAAGGTAGGCGGCGGCGTTGACCAGGGGCTGGTCGGGATGGCCGGCGCGCCTCACCAGGAGGGTGGCGGGGCGGTCGGCGTAGTCGAAGGTGGTCACCGCCTCCACACCTCCAGGGTACACGAGGGAGGACGGATTGCCATTCGCGTCGTAGCCGTAGGTCAGGTCGCCGTCCTGAAGCAGCCGTCCGAAACGGTCGTAACGGTAGTCGACGGCGGCGCCGTGGCGGGTGATCCGGGTGAGCCTGCCTTTGGAGAACGGGACAGCGGGATCGTCGTAGGTGTAGGCGATGTTCAGCGCCGAATCCGGATAGGCCGCAGCGGTCAGCCGATCGAGTGGATCGACGGTGCGGGTCACGACAACGCCCCGGGCGTCGGTCTCGGTCGTAAGCTCGCCGTGAGCGTCATAGGCGTAGGCCGTGGTCCCCGAGGCGGGCGAGACCTGCGAGGTCATCAGGTCCCGGTCGCTGTAGGTGTAGTTTGTGGCGTTCCCTTCGGCGTCCGTGACCCGGGTGAGGTGATCCTGGATGTCGTAGCCGTAGGCGGTCAAGGCGTTGCCGCCGCCCGCTCCCGTCCAGGCTTGAGTGATGGCGGACAGGCGGTTGAGGCTGTCGAAAGCATAGAGCTGGGTCGGGTTCGGGTTCGTGGCCCTGGGGTGGTTGGCGTCCCAGACCTTCTCCAGGTTGCCGTCGCAGTCGTAGGCGTACTCGGTGGCGGCTCCCCCAGGGTGGACGACCTTGTCGAGGTGGCAGCGTGAGGAGTAGACGGAGTCCGTGAAGGAGTCGGTGACCCAGCCCGTGCCGTTCCAGCGCTGGAGCTCTTCCTTCGTGCGGTGGCCGTAGGCGTCGAGCGTGTAGACGGTCCGCTCGCCGCGGGTGGCGGCGTCGGGCTTCCTCTCGATCGAGGTCAGGCGGCCGGCGGCGTCATAGGCATACTCGACGACGTTGCCGCGGGGCAGGGTCGTCCGGAGCAGGTCGCCGAAGGGAGTATAGGCGTAGGTGGTGGCCAGGTCGCCGGCCGGGGCGGCCCCCTTCTGGGTGACGGAGGTGACGCGGTCGAGGCCGTCGTAGGCCGTCACCGTCTGGACGCCGTTGGGGTCGGTGACGGAGGTCCGGCGGTTGAAGGCGTCGTACGAGAAGGACGTGGCGCCGACGAGCGGGTCCGTTCGCGTGAGGGGGAGGAGGTTCCCCCGGGCGGGATCGTAGGTGGAGGACGTCACGTCCGCCATGCCATGGCCGGGCGGATCGACGGTCAGGGGCTGGCCGGCGGCGTTGAAGGTGGTCGCCGTGGCGTAGCTGAAGCTGCTCCCGGTCTCCGCGCCCTGGACCGTGCGGGTCTCGAGATCGCCCGCCGCGTCATAGGAGAGGACGGTCGTCCGCAGAGCCGCCCCGCCGGAAGTGGAGGGCCTTTCGATGCGGGTGGGAAAAGCCGGGAAGCCGGCATTGCCATACTGGTAGGTGGTGGTGCGGGCGAGCGGCGTGCCGACGGCCTCGCTCTTCGCCGTCATCCGGCCGCTGGCGTTCCAGGCCGACTGGGTTTCGAGGCCTCGGCCGTCGATCGTCCGCGTGGGCAGGAGCGGGTGGGCCGGGTCGCCGTAGGTGATCTGGACGTTGGGGCCCAGGCCGCAAGTGGGGCAGTCGCCCTCAATTTTCGTGACCTTCGGCTTGTTGCTGCCCGAGTCGCGGGCCAGGGTGTAGGTGGTCACCTTGCCCAGGGGATCGGTAACCGTGGCCTTGGTGGGGAGCGCGGGATTGGTGTAGGCCAGGGTGTAGACCTCGACGGCGTTGGGGCCGGTGGCGACGGGGTCCCCCTTCCACGTGCGCGATACGTTGCCCGAGGCGTCGAGCTCCCAGGCGGCTTCGACCCGGCGGGAGAGGCCGGTGCCGATCAGGTCGCGGCGGGTCATATAGCCGGGGAAGCGCGGGTCGTCGTAACGGAATTCCAGGGCTCTGCCGTCCGGCCGGTCGATACGGACGAGGTCGTTGCCGGTCCAGGAGTAGAGCCAGCTCCGCTGGGTGGCGCCGTCGACGCCGATCTCGCGGATCTCCGCGAGCTTGCCCGTGGGATGGTAGAAGAAGTCCTCGCGCCGGCCGTCCGGCAGGGTGACCCGGGTGAGGGGGCCGCCGGTGTAAGCGGCCACCTTGGCGTTGCCGTTCTTGTCCGCCGTCCGGCTCCAGCGGCCCGAGGCGTCGAAGGACTGGACGGTGCCGTCCAGGTCCCGCAGCTCCCAGCCGGAGGCCGTGCGGAAGAGCTTGCGGTACTCGTCGGTCGGCCTGGCGGTCCCATAGGCGCCGGCGGAGAGGCTGCTGAATTCGGCGAAGGTGCCGTAGCGGGTGATCAGCCAGACGTGGGCGTCGGTGGGATCGAGGACGATCCGCTCGGCGTAGTCGTGGGACCAGTAGCGGCCGAGGGTCGGGGTCCAGGCGGCGGCACCGGGGAAGTCGGGGTTTCCCACGCCGCCGGCCAGGTAATAGAGGTAGGCCTGGGGACCGGTGCCTGGGCCGCCGGTGCCTGGACCGCCGCCGCCTGGAGAGGTGCCGCCCCCCGGGCCAAGGCAGCAGGCACCGGCTGGACCTTCACCGGGGCAGCCATGGGCCGGGGGCTTTTTGCAGAACATTGCGTCGAGGGTCGCGGCGGAAAGGTCGACGGGGAGGGTCATCTGGCGCTGGTTCGCCGGGACGTTCGTGCAGCCGGTGATGCAGACCCGGGCCAGGAGCGAGTAGGCGCCAGCCCCGAGCGATCCGCCTGCGCAGGAAAAGCCGGTCTCGATCCAGGAGCCGCCTTGGTCCTCGAAGATGTCGCGGGTCAAATAGCCGCAGGAGCCGACGACGCTGGAAGCGGAGTTGCGCCAGTCGAGACGGGCGCCGCTTCCCGGGGTCAGAAGCCCCTGGCTGTTGCCGGGGAACGTCGTGGATACGGTGGCCCGGACGGTACAGGCTCTCGCCTTGGGGTTGCACCCGGCCGGGCGGATCTCGTAGGCAGCGGCGTCCAATTCGGGCGGGTAGCAATGGAGCCCCACCTTGCATCCCATGGTGCAGGCGCAGTTGGCAGGGTCGCGATGGGACGGCACCGGGCTGGGGTCGAATCCCACCGTGACCAGGCTGCCGAAGCTACTGCAGATGTCCTGCGCGCCGGCGGGAACCGCGGCCAGGAAAGCGAGGAGCAAAGCTGGGAGGCGGAGCAATGGCCTCCTTCGGCGGCACGTCCCGTTGCCGTCCATCGGACTCTCCTTGTCGTTGAAGCTGCGAAGATATTATAGCAGGCGCCGGTAGTCCCCCTTGGGTTGAGGTAGATGGCGGAGAAAATCGGTCGCTCGGCATGAATCCGTTTCCAACCCGTCCTCCGTATCTCCCACTGTAGGAAGATCTCCCGCCAGAGTCAGTTTCCCGACAAGCATTTCAAATCCACTTTTGGTTCGCTGTTGTCCCCTTTGGACACGGTTGAGGCACCTTTGGAAGGGGGAGTGTTTTTCAGGGATTCCCAGAGGCGCCGAAGTCCGTGGCCTCATCCCGCACTCCAGTCGCTCCATGCCACGGACCAGGCTCGAAAAATGGACGGGAAACGAGTGGTGCAAGACGACATCTATGAAGTCATCGGGATCGGCTTCGGCCCTGCCAACTTGGCGCTCGCGGTAGCGCTGGAGGAGGAGGCGGAGGCTGCGGGCGGCCGGGATCTGCGCCGCCTCTTCCTGGAGAGCAAGCCGGGTCCGGTGTGGCACCCGGGGATGCTCCTCGAGGATTCGCTGATCCAGATCTCGGTCCTCAAGGACCTGGCGACGATCCGCAATCCCCAGAGCCGGTACACCTTCCTCAACTATCTGAAGGTCAAGGGCCGCCTGTTCGAGTTCCTCAACCTGCGGGACCTGTTCCCGACGCGCATCGAGTTCAACGACTACCTGAAGTGGGTGGCGGAGGAGCTGGCCGCGCGGGTGCGCTACGGCCGCGAGGTGGTGGCCGTGCAGCCGGTGGAGGAGGCGGGGGAGGTCCGGTTGCTGCGGGTGACCTGCCGCGACGTGGCGACGGGCGAAACGGAGGAGCTGCTGGCGCGCAACGTCGTCCTCGCCACGGGCGGCGTGCCGTGCCTGCCGGATGGCATCTCCCTCCAGCGGGGCGGCAAGGCGTTCCACTCGCACGAGTCCATGCTGCGCTTGAAGCGCGACTATCCGGACAAGAGCGCGCCCTACCGGTTCGTGGTGGTGGGCTCCGGCCAGAGCGGCGCGGAGCTGTTCAACTACCTGATGACGCACTACCCCAACGCGGACGTGACGGCGGCCATCCGGCGCTTCTCCTACAAGCCGGTGGACGACAGCGACTTCACCAACGAGATCTTCTTCCCGCAGATGGTGGACCTCCTCTACGAGCTGCCGGACGACAAGCGGAAGATGATCCTCGACCACTGCCGGGACGTGAACTACGCGGTGGTGGACCTGGCGCTGATCCGCCGCATCTACAAGACGCTGTACCAGGAGAAGGTGCTGGGCCGCGACCGCGCCCGCATCCGGACGTTCCTCAAGCTGGAGGAGATCCTGGAGACGGGGGACGCCGTCATCGCCCGCTTCCTCGACATCATGCGCGACGAGACGGTGACGCTCGAGGCCGACGGCATGATCCTCTGCACGGGCTACACCTGGCGGAAGGAGCACCCGCTGCTCCATGAGCTCGGACCCTGGCTGCGCTGCGGCGACGAGGGCGGCTACAAGATCGAGCGGGACTACCGGGTCGCGGCCGCGCCGGCGTTCGCGCCGGGGGTCTTTCTCCAGGGGTTCTCCGAGGAGACCCACGGCGCGAGCGAAACCGTGCTGTCGCTGCTGCCGGTCCGGGCCGGAGACATCGTGACGTCGCTTCTCAGCCCGCGCGGTGCGCGGCAGACGGTCGAGAACTACGCGCTCTAGCGCTGGATCCTCAGAGGAGAACCGAGAGACATGCACATCCAGAGGTTGGATCCCGAGAAGCTGTTCGAGGCCTACGGGATCCAGGTCCAGATGCTCTATCCGTGGCAGGGAGTCGTGGAGCCGCCGTTCGGCGCCGCCTGGGCGGTGGTCGAGCCGGGCGGCCAGACCAAGCATCACGCGCACCAGGAGGGGGAGACCTTCTTCTTCGCCCAGGGGCAGGGGGTGATGCGGATCGGCGACGACTCTCACGAGGTCAAGGCGGGCGACGTCGTCTTCCAGCCGCCGTTCAACGCCCACACCCTGGTCAACACGTCGGACACCGAGGACCTGCTGTTCCTCACCGTCTGGTGGGAGGACCTGGCGCTGTGGGCCGGCCGCAAGGCGGGCGCGGCGGCGACGGCGGAACGGCCCCGGCGCGCCATGGTCAGCGCGGCGCCGCCGACCCCCAACGGCGACCTGCACGTCGGGCACCTTTCGGGGCCCTACCTCGCCGGCGACATCCACGCCCGCTACCTGCGGTCGCGGGGGGTGGACGCCCGCTACATCTTCGGCACCGACGACAACCAGAGCTATACCAAGACCAACGGCGCCCGCCTGGGGCTGGGTCCCCAGGAGGCGGCCGACAAGATCGCCGGGGAGATCCAGTCGACGCTGGAAGCGGCGGGCATCGAGCTGGCGGAATTCGTCCGGCCGAACGCGTCGCCCCACCACGTGCGGATGATCGGGGAGTTCTTTCAGAAGCTCTACGCCGACGGCCACCTGGTGGCCCGGGAGACCCCCTCGCCCTGGTGCGAGACGTGCGAGCGCTATCTCTACGAGGCCTACATCCGGGGACGCTGCCCCCATTGCGGCTCGCATTCCGGGGGCAACCTCTGCGAGGACTGCGGCCGCCCGAACGACTGCGTGGACCTGCTGGACGCCGTCTGCACGCAGTGCGGCAACCCGGCCTCCCGCCGCGACTTCACCCGCCTCTTCTTTCCCCTGGCCCGCTGGGAGAAGGAGCTGCGGGAGTTCCACCTCAAGGTCGGGATGAACCCGAGCCTGCGCGCGCTGTGCGAGCAGGTGATCGCGGCGGGCCTGCCGGACATGGCGGTGACCCACGTGTCGGACTGGGGCATCCCGGTGCCGGTCGAGGGCTTCGAGGACCAGCGGATCTTCGTCTGGCTGGAGATGGCGCCCCGCTACCTCTCCTACGCCCAGCACCTGGGGGACCGGGACGCCTACTGGAAGTCGGACGACGGCGAGTTCGTGCACTGCTTCGGCTTCGACAACGGCTTCTACTACGCGGTCTTCCTGCCGGCGATGTGGATGGCCTACGACCGCGGCCTCAAGCTGCCGGCGGCTTTCATCATGAACGAGTTCTACCGGCTGGATGGCCTGAAGTTCTCGACCAGCCGCCGCCACGCCATCTGGGGGCGCGAGCTGCTGGCCGAGGTGCCTTCCGACGTGATGCGGTTCTACCTCGCCTACACGGCCCCGGAAGCGGAGGGCACCAACTTCACCCTCGACGACTTCGAGGCCACCTGCGACCGCGAGCTTGCCGGTTCCTGGCAGCCGTGGCTCTCGTCGCTGGGGGAGAAGGTGCGGCGGGATTTCGGCGGCAAGGTGCCGTCGACGGGCGACTGGACGGAGGAGCACCGCCGCTTCTTCAACCGCCTGGAGGCCCTTTCGGCCGAAGCCGCGGAGTCCTACGAGGCCCGCACGTTCTCGCCGCAACGGGCGGCGCGGGTGCTCTGCGAGCTGGTGCGGGAGGCGCGGCGCTTCGGCAAGGCCGAGGAGGCCTGGAGCCGGGTGCCGGAGCGGGGGGAGGAGAGGCGCACCGCCGCCGCGCTGGAGCTTCTGGCGGCGAAGACCCTGGCGGTCCTGGCGGCGCCGATCCTGCCGGAGCTCGCCGCCCGTCTCTGGCGGGACCTCGGCTACGAGACGCCGCTCGCCGGCCACCGCTGGGAGGAGCGGCCCTCTTGGGTGCCCGCCGGCCAGCAGGCCGGCCGTCTCGGCGAGAGCGGGGAGAGCTATTTCCCAAACGTCCGTGAAGCGATGGCAGCGAGGAACCAGCAGGTAGCCTGAAGCTGATCCGAAATTATTTGAAGACCTCTGGAGTACGGAGAAACAGACCATGAGCACTCAGTCCATGACCCAAGCCGATTCCTGTTGTGACAAGACTGAGCAGACGTCCTGGGGCTTCCAGCTCGTCCTCGACTGCTTCGGGTGCGATGAGGAGGTCTGCTGCGATCTCGACCGCGGCTACGAGTTCCTCGACAAGATCTGCGTCCACCTCAACATGACCAAGCAGACGCAGCCCTACATCTTCAAGACCTGCGAGAAGACTTTTCCCGGCGTGCCCGGCTACAGCGGCTGGGTGCCGATCATCGAGAGCGGGATCCAGATCCACACCTCGGCCAACAACCGGTTCATCAGCATCGACGTCTACTCCTGCCGGCCGTTCGTCGAGCAGGAGGTGGTCGACTTCGTGCGCAGCTGGTTCCAGCCGAAGCAGATCGAGACCTGCTTCATCCACCGCGGCAAGGACATCATGAACCGCCGCTTCCGCTCGGAAGCGGCGGCCTAGTACGACGTGCCCGAAGTTCGTTCCGTGTTTGTAGGACTACCAGGTGGCGCCAAGCGAGAACTTGTGTTGTAATTGTGCATCGACACTCGTTTGGCGCCTCCTCCTGCTGCCCGTGCTCGAGGCCCCAAGGCCCGGCAAGTCGTCGTGCCGCTTCCCGTTTTCAG
>Ga0126305_10000259_pt1 | contig 23379 bp, 24 predicted proteins | sample Plot26_FD_92536 | JGI IMG/M metagenome (GOLD analysis project Ga0126305, IMG submission 92536) | Serpentine soil microbial communities from UC McLaughlin Reserve, CA, USA - Plot26 | ecosystem: Environmental > Terrestrial > Soil > Grasslands | place: USA: UC McLaughlin Reserve, Lake County... | reverse complement strand
GCATGTATTTTCAGGTCGTCTGTTTCAACTTTACCATCAAAATCTGATCCGCCGGATATTTCCATTTCAAGTCTTGTAACTTTAATTGAGCCATCGATCGAAATATCAGAACCACCGGAACCTTCCAACCTGTCAAGGTCTCTAAAAGAAACGTACGCTTTCATTTTATGATTTCCCCAATCAAATTTTAAATTGTTTTTCCACTCAAAATATATTTTCAAAACTCCATCTTTCACTTCCGTAATGATCTTGTCCCTGTATTCATCTTTGGCTGCACTGACTGCTACGGCCTCTCCACCCTGGCTCAGGTAAAGATCGATACCGCCGGAAACTTCAATGGCATGAAAGCCTGCTACATTTCTTTTTTGGGCATTCGCATCATTAATTGTTTTCTGTGCTGATGCAGTTGTGATCAATCCTGTTATTGCTAACAAACCAAATAATTTTTTCATGGCTATACATTTTTAAATTTTAGAAACAGATCCGCCTGTGTTAGTTTTTATTTCCCGAATGCCGGCATTCCCTTTATATTTTACATACCCGCCGGTATCGGCTTTTACATTTAATTCTTTTTCTACTGAAATATGAATTCCTGCCCCGGTACTCATTTTCACAAAGCAGGTATTTGTAGCCAGGTTTTCTCCCATGAATTTGCTCCCGGTATCCCCTTCTGCTTCCAACTTATCTACTTTTCCGGTCAGGGTTATTTTTGAACCTGTGTTTTGATCAACACTTAAGGTCCCGATATTTATTTCTCCTTTTACCTGGCCTCCGGTAATTGCTTTTAGTTCAAATGTAGTTGCCTCCAATATTCCCTCAACATTCGCTTCAGCGCCGGTAGCTACATGAAGCAGGTCGATTGATTTATAAGAAACATACGCCCTCAGAAACTTGCTCTCGTTTTTCTTATTGATAGCCCCTGTTTTAGTTTCATAATGGATCCTCAAAATACCATTTCTTACTTCGGTTACGATTTTGTCACGGAACTCGATCTCTGAGGCGCTTACTGCGACTTCCTCCGTAGTTCCTTTTGTCAAAGTCAGCTCGATGCCCGTAGCGACTTCGATCCCATGGAAACTGTCTACGGTCCTCTTTTCGGCATTTTTGTCATTAACGGCTCTTTGGGCGAAGGAGATGCTAACCAGCCCTACTAATAGCGATAGGAATAACAAGGTTTTCTTCATAAACAATGATTTGTAGGTTATACGAAGAGAAGCGTAGAAAGGTTACAGTCCACTGAAAAAATTTATGCTTAGTTTTGCGGCAGAACTTCAGCGTTTCCCCGGGGTGCCTGTCCCGCCTATGGCGGGATGGAGCTGAGATAAAACCCGTCGAACCTGATCAGGGTAATGCCTGCGCAGGGAAGGTGATCAACATCTTTCATTCCTGTTAACAGCATTCCCTCTCATTTTTATTTTTTAAACTAAAAAAATGAAGAGGATTGCCATTTTAATGACCATTGCTATTGCCGGCAATACGGTATATGGCCAAACTAAAGACAGTACAACAAGAGACAGTTTTCTTTTGCTGGAGCCGGTGGAGGTGAAAGCAATCAGGGCTGGAGAACATTCTCCATTTACAAAGACCAATTTGACCAAAAAACAAATTGAAAAACTGAATCTCGGCCAGGACCTGCCATTTATTCTAAATCAAACGCCCTCGGTTGTGGTCAATTCAGATGCCGGTAATGGGGTGGGTTATACAGGCATTCGGATCCGCGGCTCTGATGCATCAAGGATCAATGTAACCCTGAATGGAGTTCCATTTAATGACGCCGAAAGCCAGGGAACCTTCTTTGTCGACCTTCCTGACTTTACTTCTTCAGTTGGAAGTATACAAGTGCAGCGTGGGGTTGGCACTTCATCAAATGGGGCGGGTGCTTTTGGAGCAAGTATAAATATCAGCACTAACGAGGTTAATCTGAAACCTTATGCCGAATTCAATAACAGCTATGGTTCATTCAATACGTGGAAGAATACAATTAAACTCGGGAGTGGTTTGGTGAGTGATCATTTTACAACTGATTTTCGTTTATCAAAGATCAGCAGCGATGGATATATGGACAGGGCAAGCAGTGATTTGAGCTCATTTTATTTCTCCACGGCTTATCTCGGCAAAAACAATTCGCTTCGGTTCAATATGTTTTCTGGCAAAGAAAAAACATACCAGGCCTGGTATGGAGTGAGTGAAGCTGATCTGAAAACAAATCGTACTATTAATTATGCGGGTATGGAAAGACCGGGTGAACCTTACGATAATGAAACAGATAACTACAAACAAGATCATTATCAATTATTTTTTAACCAGGAACTAACAAGTCGCTTACAATTCAATCTTGGTTTGTTTTACATAAAAGGCAAAGGATATTATGAACAATATAAAGCTGATGAAGCTTTTTCTGATTACGGTTTACCTGAACCAGTTTATGGAACAGATACGATAAGAAACACAGACCTTGTCAGACAACTTTGGCTTGACAACGATTTTTATGGAAATATTTTTTCTCTGCAATACAAAGCCAATAATTCACAAATCACTCTTGGAGGTGGATGGAATCGCTATGAAGGCAATCATTATGGCGACGTGATCTGGGCAGAAAAAGGTTTGGCTTTGCCCGGCAGATGGTATGATCTTGATGCCAATAAAAATGATCTTACGATTTATTTTAAGCAGCAGGCAAAGATCAGTTCACTGATATCTGTTTTTTATGATCTGCAATATCGCAGGGTGAAATATGATCTTTTTGGCTTCAGAGATAATCCAGATCTTATTATTAAGAACAATTACGGTTTTTTTAATCCAAAAGCAGGATTGACTTTTCAAAAAAATGATTGGTCAGGTTATCTTTCCTATAGCCGTGGACAAAAAGAACCAAATCGTGAAGATTTTGAAGCAGGAATAGATCAACAGCCCAAACCCGAGAAACTAAATGATGTTGAATTAGGAATTGAAAAAAGAACCGATAATTACAGTGTTGATCTCACGGGTTATTATATGCATTATGGAGATCAGTTGGTATTAACCGGCAAGATAAATGACGTCGGCGCTTACACAAGGACAAATATCCCGAAAAGCTACCGTGCCGGTCTCGAGTTAGTTGCTGCCGCAAAAATCACTTCATGGTTAAATGCAGCCGCAAATTTTTCAGTTAGTAAGAATAAAGTGAAAGATTTTACAGAATACATTGATGATTATGACAATGGCGGGCAACAAATAAATCAATACTCATCAACCGACATTGCTTTTTCTCCAAACATGGTTGGCGGAGCTACCGTAAATTTTATTCCGGTAAAAAATGCAGAGCTTAGCTTAATAAGTAAATATGTTGGCAAACAGTATTTGGATAATACACAAAATGAAAGCAGAAAGTTAAATCCATTTTACACGCAGGATGCGAGATTCATTTATACTATCAGCAAAGGCTGCCTCAAAGAATTGAACATCATTTTGCAAGCCAATAATATTTTTGATAAAAAATATGAGCCCAACGGTTATACATTTAGTTATTACTATGGTGGCAGTTTAACTACTGAAAACTATTATTTCCCAATGGCAGGGAGGAATTTGATGGTTGGAGTAAATGTGAAGTTTTAAGTCTATAGTCCTTAGTCGATAGTTCAGAGTTATTGGCTGTGAGCTATTGCTTTTGGATGTTGACGACGGTGTATTCGATTTCTTTTTGGATTGTTTGTTGTCTACCATTTTGGTCTATGTAGCTAATTTTAATAGGGACGTAATATTCCCCTGGTTTGAACGGAGCTTTTATTTTGTAACGAGCAGCTCCATCCTCATGTATTCTGACTTCTTTCCCATAAATGAAAATTTCAGGTTTTTGCCTAGTGCTGAAAGATCCAACTCCTGCAATTATTTCTAATTTCCACCACCTTCAACAATTGAGCTGCTTTGTATGGCTATTGCACTAAATGTATAATGTGTCCCACAGTCTAAACAACCAACATTTTCATTACAAAAAGTAATTAGTTTCAGCTCATTAATCTTAATATTATTTTGGAACCTACTCAATATCGCTAATGCAGATTCAGAAGATGTATTTTTAAAAAGATCTTTAAATAATTTCTCCTGATTATTTTTTGAGGATTCAATTGATCGGGTAAATACTGGTAAAGATTTTTCAAATACAGGAGTGATTTTTGGATCAACCTGCAAAATTTGCTCTCGATATCGTTTTAGTTTGTCAAATAATTCGGCACTATTGATAGATGAGTCTTTAATTTTATTTTTGACATTTTCAATGTAGTCAGATATACCTGTTGATAATTGTTGAATTTCTTCTGCTTTGGGGTACCACACTTGGGCTCTTTCTTTTGAGCCCCATCTCTTGTAGCTTACCTTTTAAAGATTCCATGGGATCATTGATCAAAATCCTTATTTGATCCGTTGAATTCTCAATTCCCTCATTCAATGCCTTTATAACTTCATTTTCCTTCTTTGAATTATTAGAGCAGGAACTAAAAACTATTAAAAAGAAAATAGCAAAAGCTAAGCTTTTGAGTGTAGTGTGCGGTGGTAACATAAAAGCTGGTTTCCAGACTAACGCAGAAAATCAGCTTTTCTTATAATTTTTTTATTAAGATGTAACGAAACTTCCCTGACTAACGACTATTGACTAACGACTATTGACTCCCGACTACCAACTATCTCCCAAACTTCTCCTGCCATGCAAGTATACCTCCGACAAGATTTTTTGTGTTTTTAAATCCCATTGCATCTAAGAACATACAAGCTTGTCCGCTGCGGTTACCACTTCGGCAGTAAAGGATCACCTCCTTGTCTTTCAGATCTTCGATCTCATCGATTTGCATGGATTGAATTTGCCCTAAAGGAATAAGCACACCACCAATATTAAATTCAGCTTTCTCATGCGGTTCCCTTACGTCAACAATATTCAGTCCTTCGCCGGCATCAAGTCGCTTCTTCAGTTCTTCAACAGTTATGTTATTCATAAAAAATTTATTGTTGTTCAGGTAATTTTTGAAGCGTTGTATCTATTGCGGGTCGAATTGAGCTTAACCATATATTCATCGTTTGACCCGTACGGATCTTTATTCTTTTGCCATCCTCACCCATGCGTGGGGGGTCTTGTTTATATATAAATGCGCTTGCAGTATCAGTCACTTCCGGGTCTGAGATTATCGAAAGGAAACTCAATCCATTTGATTCTATAAAATTTTTTGCGTCGCCGAATGTCATACCAATCAAGTTAGGGACTGAGAATTCGGTTTCGCCTAAACCATCACTTAAAACAAGATCAATAGAACTTCCCTGCTGAACTTTTGTACCGGGTGCAATTGGAGCACCATTATATTGTTGCTCCTGCACAGTATTTTTTGCAAAATCATGAACATACGATGTAGTGCCGACTCTCAACCCCATGTTTTTTAATTGTAACTCAGCGTTGCGAAAACTAAAGTCTTTCAGGTTTGGCATTTCAACCATCGGGGGCACGTGCCGGTTGATGGTTAAATAAACGGTACGGCTGATCTTAACCGTTGCATCGCCATCGGGCACTTGTCTCAACACAGATCCTTTTGCAAGCGTATCAGTATATATCGAGTCCTGCACTTTTACATCAAAGCCGCTATTGTCAAGAATTTTCTCAGCTTCTTCAAAAGACTTGCCTACTACATTCGGAACTGTCTTGTTTTTTCCATGGCGGGTTAATGGTCCGAGCATGATAGAAAGTAGAAATAATAATAAAACCATTAGGAGCAAGCCGACCAGCAGGTTCATCCAAAAAGGTTTTTTCGTAATAAAATCAAACATTGGATTTATTTGTATTGGGAAATTTTTGGATTGGGAAATTTCGAAATTTCCCAATTTCTAAATTTCAAAATTATTTATCGAAACACTCTTCCACCAGTTTTGTATAAAATTCCTTTAAACTCCATCCCATGGCTTTTACCTGCTGCGGCACTATGCTTGCATCACTTTGTCCGGGTATTGTATTTATTTCAAGCATGTAGGGATAGCCACTGCTTTCCTCTAAAATAAAATCAATTCTTACAACGCCCCGGCAGTTAAATACAGCATAGATCTTTTTTGCTGTATCTCTTATTTTATCTGCAGCAGCGCCGTCGAGTTCTGCAGGAGTTACTTCTGTCGAAGCTCCCTGGTATTTTGCTTCATAATCAAAAAAATCTTTTTTACTGATCACTTCGGTTATAGGCAGTGCAACGATATTTCCTTTTGTTTTGAATACCCCGATCGTAAACTCTCTTCCTTTGATCATTTGCTCCACTAATACCTGGTCGTCTTCCTTAAATGCTTTTTGAATTGCGCCTTCCAATTCCCTGGATTCGTGCACCTTGCTCATGCCTATGCTGCTGCCGCCGTTGTTCGGTTTCACGAACACAGGAAAAGATAATCCATCAATGATCTGGTCCAGTTTAAAAGATGTATGCTTGAACAAATGATATGATCTTGAAACGTGGATGCCTGCCATCGCAGCAACGGCTACCGTATATCTTTTATTAAATGTGATCGCGGAAGAAGCCGCATCACAACTTGTGTATGGGATCTTTAATGTATCAAAATAACCCTGCAATTTTCCATCCTCGCCAGGAGTTCCGTGCATTCCGATAAAAACTGCATCAAACTTTATTGATCCGTTGCCTGTATCAACAGAGAAATCATTCTTATTGACCTCGCTTTTTTTACCTTCTCCGGATTCATAAAACCACCCGGCAGGATTAATATCTATTTTGTAAACATTGAACTTTTCCCTGTCAAGATGCTTGTCAATAGTAGTAGCCGATTTGTAGGATATCGTTGCTTCGTCGGAAAAACCTCCGGTAACGAGGGCAATATTTCTTTTCATGTGCGGTTCCAGGTGATTTACAATTACAAATATTGAAGAAAAAACGCTGTAATAAAAACTAATGAGCAGAAAAAAGAATATTATAACATCGTTTTAAGCGACCGGCACTAAATAATAAAGGTGAAGGACGTTCTCCCTTCACCTTTTTACAGCGGAACATATCACCCGCCTGATTTCGCGGCTCACTTGCCGCTTTTTTATTGTGAATTAAAGTTAGATGATTAAAAAGCACTTCCCACCAAATATGCGGAAATCTTTTCCACATCATAAGCACTAATTCAAATATGGAGTTTTTCTTTTTTAGCCAATAATTCATCAACTGTTTCTTTATACATTTCATCCGGAACGCAGCAGTCAACCGGGCAAACAGATGCACATTGCGGCTCCTCATGAAAACCCTGGCACTCGGTACATTTATTAGGTACAATATAATAAATATCCGTAGCAATTGGGGCGTTTTTCTGATTTGCATCCATAACAGTGCCATCCATTAGTGTGTATGTGCCCTTTACGGTGGTCCCATCAGCAAGGGCCCATTCAACACCACCTTCATAGATTGCATTGTTCGGACATTCTGGTTCGCAGGCGCCGCAATTGATACATTCTTCTGTAATCTTAATAGCCATAAAAAAATTTATTAACGGGTTGAGAATTACTTTTGTCCGACAAATATAGATGGTGGAAATGAATTTACAAATGAGAATTGATCTGGCAGCCCAACTTGGTGAATATATTTTAGCAGACAAAGCCGAATGGCAGGAAGCAAAACACAAAGCTGCGTTGACAAATCGTTGGTTTATCCCCGAATTCATTGATTTAGCTTCCCGAAATATTGCCAACAATCTTCTTGATAAAGAAAAGCTGCAAAGCTGGACATCGTCCTGTAAGCCTGGATCCGGCAATCCGAAAAAGGTAGGTATTGTAATGGCGGGAAACATTCCGCTGGTGGGCTTTCATGATTTTCTTTGTGTTTATATTTCCGGACATCGCCCGATCATTAAGGCTTCATCGAAAGATGAAGTATTGATGAGGCATCTTGCTAATAAACTCACAGAATGGTTGGCCGGGCGGCGAAGTACTTCGGACAATAAAGAACTTGATGAACTGATAGTGTTTCAGGAAATGCTGAAAGGTTGTGATGCATATATAGCAACAGGCAGCAACAATTCAGCAAGATATTTTGAATACTACTTCAAAAAATATCCCCACATCATACGGCGCAACCGGACATCGGTAGCCGTTCTGGATGGCAATGAAACAACAACGGAACTCGAAAAATTAGCGGATGATGTGCATCTGTATTTTGGAATGGGCTGTCGCAATGTGACCAAGATATATGTTCCAAAAGAATATGATTTTATACCAATGCTTTCTGCATTTAGAAAATATGATCATTTCAAAGACCATCATAAATACAAAAACAATTATGACTATAATCTTGCATTGCATATCCTGAACGGCAAGTTCTATATGGCAACTGAGTCAGTTATCCTTTTTGAAAGTCCATCGATCTTCTCTCGTATCAGCCAGCTGAATTATGAGTTTTACACAGATAAAGATTTGGTCGCCCAAAGCCTGGAATCAATGGATGATCTGCAATGTACCGTTGGTCACGGTTATATTCCATTTGGACAGGCACAACTACCATCCTTAACTGATTATGCCGACGGTATTGACACATTAAACTTTCTTACCAAACTGTGAATTTTTTCTATTAGCATCAATGAATATTTGTTATTAATTTTAAGGTGCGGAAGTACGAAGAGTCTGGTAAATTAATTGTTAAACTGAACGACAGGCCATTTTTTCAGGAAACTACTTCGTTATTTTGTACAGGCATGTAATTTGAAACAGTAAAAGAAAAAAATACTTAACACCATGAAATTTAAAAATGTGCTTTTAATTGTGGCGATCAGCAGTGGATCTGCTCTTGCCAGTGTATGGGGTTATTCGAAATTTGCGCATAAAGAGGTTGTCGCTATTCAATCAGATTCAAAAGTGCCTGCCAATTATGCAGGATTTTTTGATGGCAATGCAGTGAATGCTCCAATTAACATAGATTTTACACAAGCCGCAAGTACTTCGGTACAGGCCGTTGTTCATATTAAGACAAAAATAGCAGCTCAGAAGGTCAGCAATGATCTTCCCCGTACTAATAATCGTAACCGCGGCGGGATCGATGATTGGCTCGATCAGTTTTTTGATTTTGGACCACAAATGATCCCGGAGCAAAGAGCTTCTGGTAGTGGTGTGCTGATCAGTGACGACGGTTATATCGTTACAAATAATCACGTTGTTAGCGATCAAAATGGCGGAGTGGCTGGTGAAATAATGGTAACACTTCATAACAAAAAAACCTATAAGGCAAGATTGATCGGTAAAGATCCGAGCACTGACCTGGCCGTATTGAAAATAGACGGAACTGGTTTCCCTTACCTTGTTTATGGAAATTCCGATGAAGTGAAAATTGGCCAGTGGGTATTAGCAATTGGTTACCCGCTTACTCTTGAAACAACAGTAACGGCAGGTATCGTTAGTGCCAAAGCACGATCGATTGGCATCAATAGCCGTCAAAGCACTACTCCTGTTGAATCATTTATTCAAACCGACGCCGCCGTAAACCAGGGAAACAGTGGTGGCGCGCTGGTCACCACCGACGGTAAACTGGTTGGTATTAACTCAGCGATCTTAGCCCCAAGCGGCACGTACGCAGGTTACTCCTTTGCGATACCAGTAAACATTGCCAAGAAGATTGTCAATGATATCGTCGAGTTTGGTGATGTGCAGAGAGGCTATCTGGGTATTCAATATGCCAGCAATCTAAGTGAAAGTCAAATGAAGGAGCTTGGCGTCAAAGAAAATGAAGGTGTCTATGTATCAGCAGTTCCTACTGACGGTGGTGCTTATGCAGCTGGTATTAAAAAAGGTGATATTATTACTAAAGTAAATAACAATCCTGTTACCAGCGGCCTAGAAATGAGTGCACAAATTGCAAGCTTCAAACCAAATGATAAGGTACAATTGGCATATTTGCGGGGCGGAAAAGAATATAACACGACTGTTACTTTAAAAGCAAAAGTCAGCGCTGTAGAGGTATCAACTGCAGCAGGGGATATCATTGGTGCAGATCTTGCCAACCTTGATTCAAAGAAAGCAGATGAATATGATGTGAATGGTGGTGTGGTTGTAAAGAAAATAAGAGAAGGTGGTAAATTAAGTGAAACAAAAATGGATGAAGGTTTTGTGATCACAAGTGTAAATGGCAGGCCGGTCAAATCGATAGATGAATTGAGCAAGATCCTTAACAGTGCAGCAGGCACAGTGAAATTAGAAGGATTTTATCCTGGATTCAGAGGGAGCTATACTTATCCTCTTGATCTCGCCGATTAATATAATAGACAATAGAATCATAAACCGTCCCGATCTTATTCGGGACGGTTTTTTATTTTACCGATGGTCAAAGTCAGTATATTTATATTACCCGGTCATTAAACCGAAACAATAAAACATATTGCTCATGATAAATAAATTAAACTGGGGAACTGTTGCGACAGAAGAGGTGAATCCTTCCATGGCCCGAAAAATAATTTCAGGTGAAAAATTGATGATCGCTAAAATGAAATTCAAAGATGGCTTTGTAGTACCATTGCATCATCATGTGCACGAACAAGTGACACAGGTGGTTGCCGGGCAAATGCGCTTTTGGTTTGGAGAAAAGAAAGAACAAACAATGGATCTTTTTCCCGGCGATGTTGTTGTCATTCCATCGAACCTGCCACATGAAGCATTAATGATCGGTGATGTGGAAGAAATAGATACATGGGCTCCGCCCCGCCAGGATTGGCTTGACAAAACTGATGATTACTTAAGAAAATAAAAAAATGGAACTAGGATTAAAAAATAAAATTGCATTTGTTGCTGCCTCCAGCCAGGGACTTGGAAAAGCCGTTGCAATCGAGCTCGCCAAAGAAGGTGCTAAGGTTATTATTAACGGGCGCAACAAAGAGAATCTTGAAACTACAAGAAAAGAAATTGAAAAAATAAGCGGCAGCGAAGTGCTGGCCCTGGCCGGCGATCTATCAAGCGATGATGAAAGGGAACTGGTCATTAAAAAATCTTTAGAGACTTATGATCATATAGATATTTTAATCACTAACACCGGTGGCCCGCCTTCAGGAAGGTTTGAAGATCTTAAACAGGAGGATTGGAATAAAACATACAAAAGCCTGTTAATAAGTGTTGTTGAATTGATCAATGGTTTTTTACCCGGCATGAAACAGCAACAGTGGGGCCGGATCATCGCCATCACATCGCAGGCGGTAAAACAACCGGTAAATAACCTGGTGCTGTCCAATTCTGTCAGAGCGTCTGTTGCCGGTTTAATGAAAACACTTTCTAATGAGTTTGGTATTCATAATATTACTGTGAACAATGTAATGCCCGGATATACTGAAACCGATAGGTTGAAAAAATTGCTGGAGAAAAATTCTTCATTTGCTAATGCGAAAAATGAAATACCATTGGGACGATTTGGAACACCGGAAGAATTTGCTGCGGCGGTCACTTTTTTAGCAAGCGAACGGGCTGGTTATATAACAGGCGTTTCATTGGCAGTTGATGGCGGATGGATCAAAAGTGTTCTTTAAGCTTTCCAATCAGACTTTTGTGGTGACGAGCGAATAAACTCCCCTGCTTAAATTAACTAAATCTTAGATTGCTTCGGCCTGCATAATTAAACGTAATGCTATTTGAAAAATGGCTCGCAATAACTACTGATACTGTATATAAACAGGCTGTGGCTTTAACTTTATAAGTTCCTGTGGTGTGAGCAAGCGACCATTGCCTTTTGTATCATTTTTATAGAACAGTTTGAATCCTGTATATTCAACAGGTTCCTTAGAAATAAACTCTCTGTAAGTATTGATCTTCTTCGCCGGGAACCCCCATCCATCCATGTGCATCACTACTTGTACTTCGGGTATTGTTTTAATTTCCTTGTAATTTTTTATCATGCCTTGCGTAAAACGGTGTACCACTAAGATCTTTGGAGGCAGGTTATTCTCTTTTACGATTTTTTGCAGATACGCGGCCGTGTAATTAATATCAGCTGCGTCAAAGCTGCCGATAACTGTGCCGGGTTTTTGTCCACCCTTCATTGAAAATTCAGGATCAATTCCGAGATGGACATTCGGAAGTTTAAGATATTTTTCAAGTTGAGGAACCTCTTCTTTCAACGTGCTCAGAGCAACTTGTATATCGAGAAAAACAATGGCATTGATCTTCTCTGCCATTTTCAGAACAGTATCAATTTGCGAAAAAGGCATGCGAAGCCTATATTTATTTGCAGTACCCGGCAGATTCTGCGCAGTGACAGCAATATAATGAAGTGCTGGTTGCACCTGCATTAAAGTATCTGCTTCCTCCCAGGCCTTTACTTCCTTCTGTAGTTTGTTCAAGACCTCTTGTTTCGGCAGTTCTCCCAAAATGCCCATGTTTTTCGAGTACAGGTTTCCGTAAAAAGCAATGATCCTTTTATAGGGAAGAATAGCTCCCGCCGGTGGCTCGGATTCACTCACTTTCCATCTTCCCGACGAATCACCGTTTATGATATGATTCATCTTCTCTCTATAGGATAACGACGCCTCCAGTGTTTTGGGCTTTATGTCATTTTCACTTGTGTCCCGCTTCAGGGGCACGATTGAAGTATCAACTGGTGAGTTTTGGAAATAGGGATAATAGGAAAAGATCAAGACCAAAAAGACAGTTGCAACAGCAACAAGCAGGGCTTTCTTAATTACTGTATTTGAGCTTGCTTGTGAAGGCGGGACCGTTTCGTGTTTCATAGAATAAGTGGATTCCAAAAATTAAACCAAAACTTTTTTGAGCTATAATAACGGCAAAAGTATCAAAAATATTGTCAACATCGTTAAGAGAACAAAGGATATTAATGTCACCATGGAGTTACTCCGGTCTATTTGATTGTTTGTTCTTTGTTCTTACATCCGTCCGCGTCATTCGGTGATATTTTTTCGTTCCGCGCCTGCCAATGGTAATGAAAAAGAAAACACCGAACCTTCATTTAGCTTGCTTCTCACATTTATTTCGCCATTATGTTCCTTTATGATCTCGGAGGATATATAAAGTCCCATACCAAGACCGGGCATTGTTGATTCATGCCGGTTAGCTCTGTAAAATCTTTCAAAAACCAGGTCCTGGTCAGAATTGAGCATGCCTATGCCAAAATCTATCACGGAAACGATCGCTGAATCTATATTTTTTTCAGCACGAATGATGATCTCTTTTTTGACCGGCGAGTATTTAACGGCATTGTTTATTAAATTCATTAAGACCTGCTCTATTCGCTCAGCATTTCCATACACCATAATATCATCCTGCAAGTCGTTTGTTATTTTATAGGCCGGGTACATATAAGTGCTATTCTCAATACAAAGAGAAACAAGTTGTGTGAGGTTGAAGTTCTGCTTTTCAAATTTAAGTTTACCGGCTTTTATTTTACTCGCATCCAGCAGTTCATCTATCAAATGTTGCAGTTTGTTTATGGAAGAAGTTGCTTTTGTAACATATATTTTCGCCGCATCTGATAAATTATCCTGGAACTCTATCAATTGAATATATCCTTTCAAACTTGTTAAGGGAGTTTTTAATTCGTGGCTGGCCACACCGATAAACTCGTCTTTTTTCTCCAGCTCCTTTTTCTGATCATCTATATCAATGTTTGTTCCTATCCATGCCGTTATATTTCCATATTCATTTTTAAATGGGATAGCCTGTGAATAATGCCACCGGTAAACTCCGTCAGTCATTCTTTTAAGCCGGAACTCCCCCTCATATTTTCTTTTTTCCTGGAAGGCGGATTGCCATTCCAGCACACTTCTTTCAATATCATCAGCATGTAACAACTCACGTTGCTTTGCTTTTGATTCCTCAACATCAAAACCTGTATATTCAACCCAACGGCGGTTAACGTAGTCAAGCTTCCCATCAATATCAGCTGTCCACATCATTACAGGAATATTATCAGCTAAAAATTTAAAATATTCACGACTTACCAGCAAGTCTTTTGTTCTTTCTTCAACAATATTCTCTAACTCTTCGTTCATTTTATAAGCTGCTAACTTTGCCTCTTCCAATTGCTGGTTTTTTAATTCTAATTGTTTTTCATGTTCTTTTTGCAGAGTGAGATCGGTAAGAATAATACTTAAGGCAGTGCCTTCGTAGAGATCCAGCGAAGTAACAGATAATAAAAAAGGTATCAGGGTACCCTTCTTATTTTTTAAAAATATTTCTCCTTTGCTATCAGATGCCCAACCTTGCTCTGCAATTTTTTTAAACTTGCTTCTGTATTGATCAGGAATAAAATCAATGATCGGCAAACCCATCACCTTTGCCAGGGGCATATTGATCATTTCGGCAAATTGTGAATTACAGTATAAAATAATTCCTTTGCTGTTAAGTGTAACAGCGCCTTCTCGCATTTTTTCAATGAATACCCGATAAGTATGATCAGCGCTCTTTAAAGTATACAACTGGGGGCCACCCTCGGTTTCCACAACCAATGCATCTATTTGCCCTGTACGGATCGCATGGATGGTTTCGTTAGCTTCTTTAAGCTGGAAAGTCAGGTCTTCCAATTCTCCCAAAAGTTCTTCGTAGGTCTTTGTTTCTTTCATTTATAGATCACCATTTGATACTCCAATACTTTTAAGCACTCTTTCCGTATCAGACATATCTCCGATCATTCGCTTCTCGGGCAGAGGATGCTTTTTTATAAGCAAGGGCAATGCAATAATGTTTACCTCTTTTGCAACAGATGGCTGCTGGTGTACATCAATTATTTCCAATTCATATTTTTCATGTAAAAATTCTTCGCATAAATTTCTTGTGTTGGCAATAGCACGAAGCGAATTAGGCGAAGCGCCTGTTACATAAAGGCGAAAAATATATGGGTCATCATACGTTTCGCTTTTACCATTTCCATTTGCTGAGTTTTGCTTCATTGCATTAATTCTTTCATCGGGCGGATATTCAAGCCTACAAGCACTTTTTCTTCATTTGACAGATCACCGATTATTTTCCGAATTGGTTCAGGTACTTTTCTCACCAATGTTGGAATGGCAAATATCTGGTCGCCTTCCGCCAACTGCGGGTGTACCAACAGATCGATGACTTCAATTTTATATTGGCCCTTTAAGTGGGTCTCGCAATATTTTTGAAGATTTTTTAAAGCAGTTACTGACTTGGGGGTTTTGCCTGCGACATAAAGCCGCAGTTCCCATGTTTGTTGCTTTTTTGCCATGGTTTATTTTCCGATCTTTTGTTTTGGTTGCTTTAGGATCCCGTTTTCCTGTCTTCTGCGAGCCATTTGCTTCCTTTGCTGCTGATCTATAAATTCCTGGCCCTTTAGCTTCTGCAATTCTTGTTCCTTTCTTTCGGAACCATGAAGAATTCCTTTTGGCCCAAGATAAACCTCAACAAGGTTCAAACCGCGATTTGAAATTATGAATTCTCTTACCTGGTTTGAATGTTTCATTCCCCTTGCTTTCATTATAGATAAAACCCTGTTACGTTCACCATTTGATTCTATATCTTTTAAATTGATCCATGTATCTACCAAAGAAGAAACTCCCTCATCCATTCGGTCATCCATCACTTTCATTAAGGCAGTAAGCATAACAGTAATGCCTTCTCCCTGTAAAAAATCGATCAGGCGCAGCAACATTGAGTTTACTTCATTGATCAACCCCACAGAAACAAGATTTGTGATCGGATCAAGCACTACTGTAGTTGGTTTGAACTCTCTTACAATTTTATAAATAGTGGAAAGGTGCATTTCAAGCCCATGCAAAGCAGGGCGGGAAGAATGAAATTGTAACAATCCTTTTTTTATATGTGGCTCAAGACTGAGACCGATCGATCTCATGTTTCGGATAATTTGGGGTGGTGATTCCTCAAACGCAAAATATATCGCTTTTTCACTCCGCTTACAGGCTTCATTGACAAAGTAAGCAGCTATACTTGTTTTACCTGTGCCCGCCATTCCTGAAACAAGAACACTACTGCCACGATAAAAACCTTTTCCTCCAAACATTTCATCAAGAGTTGGCGTACCCGTGCTTACTCTGTCCGAAGAAACTGCCCTGTTAAGTCTTAAAGAAGTTACGGGTAAAACAGAAATACCTTCTTCATCAATTAAAAAAGGAAACTCATTGGTGGCATGTGCGGAACCACGATATTTTACAATACGTAATCTGCGTGTTGAAATCTGGTTTATCACACGATGATCTAATAAAATGACACAATCAGAAACATATTCTTCCAGTCCATGACGAGTAAGCTTACCATCACCTTGCTCCCCGGTAATGATAGCCGTCACTCCTTTTTCTTTTAGCCAAAGAAAAAGTCGCCGAAGCTCAGCACGAAGTATTCCCTCGTTCGTTAACCCTGCAAATAAATTTTCGATCGTGTCAAGCACGACCCTTTTTGCTCCAATGCTATCAATAGCATGTCCCAGTCGTATAAACAGTCCATCAAGATCATACTCGCCCGTTTCTTCTATCTCACTTCTTTCAATTCGTATATAATCAAGCCTCAATTTTTTTTCTTTTTGTAATTTCTCCAGATCAAAGCCGAGGGACGCTACATTCATTGTAAGTTCTTCTGTTTTTTCCTCGAACGTCATAAACACTCCCGGCTCTTTGAAACGTGTAGCCCCGTTCACCAGGAATTCAATTGAGAAAAGCGTTTTACCACATCCTGGCCCGCCGCAGATAAGAGTGGGTCTGCCTTTTGGAATTCCTCCCAGGGTTATTTCATCAAGTCCACTAATTCCCGTTTTAGCTTTAGACAACGAATTCATATGCTCAGATAGTTAAGATAACAGAATTGGTATAAATGTATTTTCTTTTGAATGGATAAAAAAAAATCATCCAAAAAATTTTGCATAAAACCCAATTTCCGAACTTGTGACTTGCATATTAATTGTGAGATATACATCCGACTGCAAAAAGAGAATTTTGTGGGGCAAAACTTCCCCAGTTTTAAATACAAATTATGCATTATGAAGGACATTAAAATAAGAAAGGCAGCATTGCTTGATCTGGAGCAACTGTTGGTTTTTGAGCAAGACCTTATAAAAACAGAGCGACCTTTTGACCCCACTGTAAAACCTGAGCCGGTCAATTATTACGATATTAAAGCAATGCTGACCGATCAGCGTATTGAAATGGTTGTTGCGGAAGTAAACAACAAGGTCATCGCATCCGGGTATGCACGGATTGATAAGTCCAAACCCTATTCAAGACATAGCCACCAGGCATACTTAGGTTTTATGTATGTGGCGCCGGAATTCAGAGGTCAGGGAATCAATAAAAAGATCATGGAGGTTTTAAAAGATTGGGCCGTAGCACAAAACGTTACAGAGTTTCGCCTGGAAGTTTATTGTGATAATGCACCTGCCATTAAAGCTTACGAAAAGTTCGGCTTTTCAAGATATTTTTTGGAGATGAGGTTTAATTTAGATGATGAAAAGAAATAAACTCAAGTGTCATGATACAGCCGACCGAAATGAAATTGAACTTGCCGATGAAATTATCCAGTGAAGTTGTTTCCACAACAACCCAAGTCTGGAACATTCTTGTTGCGAGTAAAAACGGAAACTTAGAAGAAGTAAGACATTTGGTTAATGAATGCCCGGAATTGATCTATGCACAATACAATTATACACCTCCTATTCATTTTGCAGTTCGTGAAGGGCATATTGAGTTAGTAAAATATTTATTGGATAACGGGGCACATGACCCTGCTTATAAAATGTATCCATTCAATGATCAATTGCAAACAATTGCGCAGGAAAGGGATCACGGTGAGATCGTGTCGTCACTGGAGCAATACGCCAAGGACAGATCAAAACAGAAATATAAAGGAGATAATGGAGAGATCCTTTACAACAGAACTGAATTGCAGGTGAAATTCCAGGAAGCAGTAAATAAAGGAAGTTTTGATAAAACAGAAAAGATTTTAAAAGAACATCCTGAATTCGCAAAGGATGAAACCTATTTCTGGGGCGAAGGGATCCTGGTTTTTGCAGCCAAAGAAAATAACAGGAAGATGATCGATCTTCTAACTAGCTATGGAGCACAGGTCCCGGCTATTTTAAAATGGGCGCAGTTCTATTATTTTGAAGCAATGGATGGCGCCGCTTATATGATGGAGAAGGGAATGAACCCAAATACAATGAGCTGGCATCATGTTACCCTGCTGCATGACATGGCGCAAAAAGGAGATATTAAAAAAGCAGAATTGCTTATTAAGTATGGCGCAGATATAGATCCTGTAGAAGAAGAATACCGGTCAACTCCTTTGGGAATGGCAACAAGATGGGGACATGTGGAAATGGTTAAGTATTTAATTTCAAAAGGCGCTGATATTAATAGAGCAGGTGCTTCCTGGGCCACTCCACTTGCATGGGCAAAGAAAAAAAGACATTCTAACGTTGAAAAAGCTCTCATTGATGCCGGAGCTAAATAACTTTAATTTGATTGTTGCCTCACTACCCGTTTTTATTTTTCTCTTCTAATAGCCTCAACACTTCATCCATCTTCAATTGCAGTCGCATCACTTCTGATTGTGCTTTCAGGTTTACCTGGTATTCAATTTCTGATCGTATGCGATCATGTTCTGCGAGTCCACGCTGACTTGTTAAAACCAGGATCGTGAGCAAAAATGAAGTGAGAGTAACAATGAATTGTAAAAAAGAAAACTCCGGAGGATTATCAGCAAAGCTTATACTATTGTGATGCCTGAAAAAGAGCCATGATTGGAAAACCATCCAGGCTGCCATAAAAAGAATTGCAAAAAACAGAAAGCGACTGCTTGAAACAAACCGGGCTGCTTTGTCAACAAACCGGCGGAAGATAGCTGGCTGCGAACGAGGCAAGTGATCACCGACTAAATGATCCCGCATATTCATTGTACTGGTACGAAGCCGGTCAACAAGAACGGTCAACAAGGTTCTGGAAAACTGCGGATGTTTATCAAGGAAATTATAAAAAGCCCCCTGTTCAATTGTAAGCAAAGTCGTTTCGGTCAGTGTTCTTGCAGTGGCTGTATGTGGACCAGCATCAAGTAATGACAGCTCACCAAAAAAAGCATTCTCGGTCAAATTTCTTAATGTGATCTCTTTTCCCTCTTTATTGCTGTAGCTTATACGCACTGTTCCTTTTTCAATTACATAAAGTTTATCACCAGGTTCATCCATCCAAAAGATCACCGTGTTTGGCGGATGACTTTCTTTTTCTAACTGCTTCAACAGATCTTCCAGTTCATTTGGACTAAGTGTTGCAAAAAGTGGAATTTCCCTTAGCATTTGTGTGGTCATAAAAAAATTAATTATCATTGTCTACCGATTGAAGGTATACATAGTAAAGATAGAGCAGGTGCTGGTTATTCAATTGTTATTACTGATCAACATTACCCGATCGTCATTTTTCTTTTCCATTTAATTAACTTCGAATCTGTAATGCCCGTATTGAAACGCAACAAACATAAAAATGAACTATAAACAAACAGACTTTTCCAAGTTTGGCGCTGGCCTCTTTCCCGGATTGCTGGGCATTGAAGTATTAAATGTAACGACCAATTCAGCTACTGCCCAAATGGAAGTTAAAAAAGAACTGTTTGCTCCCAATGGATATTTACATGCGGGCAGTGTAGTTACTTTAGCAGACACCATTGCTGGCTATGCTTGTCTTTATAACTTACCCCTACTGGCAAAATCTTTTACAACCATAGAACTAAAGTCAAATTTCCTGGGTTCAACAAAAAGTGGTTTTATAATAGCAGAAGCAGTTTTACAACATGCCGGACAAACAACACAAGTTTGGGATGTGATAGTTAAAAGTAAGGAGAATCAAAAAACGGTGGCGTTGTTTCGATGTACGCAGTTGATCTTGTATTCATAAACTTCTAAGAGGGTTTTCGGCATTAATATTGGCGTAAAAATTTACAAACTCATTTTATGCCGGTATATGTTGTAAATGCCTACGATATTCATGATCCTGAAACATTCAAAGAATATCCTCCCCGTGTAGCACCTTTACTTCAGAAACATGGGGCCAAACTTTTAGCTATGGACACAGAAGCTAAAGCATTAGAAGGACAACCTAAAAAGATGAATGCCATTGTAGAATTTCCTTCCGAAGAAGCTGTTCACAAATTTTACAACGATCCGGAATATCAATCCTTCATTCATCTGCGACACGACTCGACTTCTAATTGCACGATGATCATACTGAAACAGTTTGAGAAAAAATAATTGCCGGATTTGCTTCAAATCTCCCTCCTCGACAGGTGGTGAAACAAGCACTTAATATTCATGCCAATCTATCATTTTCTATTTTTAAAGGCATCCCAACGATCCCAATGAAGTTGATCTTGTATTCTTAGTCCAGGAGTTAGCGCCAACCATGGTTCAATCCTATAATTGTTTAGCTTTGTTATGTCCATTTTCAACCGGGTAGGACGCATGGCTCTTTGTCCTGAGCCTTTTTATAATTTTAAAAACTTTATTTATGAAAAAAATTATTTTGATAACCGGTTTGTGTTTTTTGACGTCAACGCTATTTCATCTCCAGGCTCAATCTATCAATAACAAAAACTGGAAAGCCTTTTTTGCTGAGCCGTTTAACGACACACTTACACTTCATATTCAATCTGATTCCAGTTTTGTTACGTTAAGTAACGGAGACGTGTTGGTTCGAACCGCCTGTAAGATAACTGGCGATATAGTTACCCTGACCGATTACAGTACCGGAGAATATAGCTGCCCTGGCGTGACAGGAAAGTATAAGATCAACTTGACTGGAGATACTTTCACACTGACATTAATAGAAGATTCATGCGCAGAAAGGGGTCAAGCACTTAACGGTGTGAAGTGGCTCAAAGCCCCGAATACAAAAAAGTAATCTCTAGTTTGGTTTGTGTCAGCATGAACAACCCCTTTCATAATCGGAATTACCAAAACGTACATCCGGATCACGATCGGTAGAGTTCACAACAGGCGCTGATTGTAGCACAAGGGCTAACCAATAAATATACAAGACCGATCTATCAGATTGGTCTTGTATATGCGTTCCTGTCCTTCTACCTATGACTTGTTGCTCTTTTTAGTTGTTTTTGCTGTCGCCTTTTTGTCTTTGTATTTCTTTTTATGAAGCTCATTATCTTTCCATACATCTTTTCCTGCATAATACACCGTATATCTCGGGGATTTTGTAAGAGTAATTGTAGCTGGTAATTTTTGCACAGTTACCCAGGCTGCAGTTCCGGCATCATAGTATTCATAGTCATGCGTGGAAACATTGTAATACACATTTGACGATGGGTAGTAATAGAATGTTACTTTTTGAGCTGCTGCCTGTTTAAAGCCAAAGGCAAACAATACAGCCAACATCACAATGATCTTTTTCATAGTTAAACAATTTAAGTTTTTAAAATAAATATCCTTAAGCCAAAAATCAAACAATATGCCACTGGAATTAAATGAAATGATCATTTAGTCACGACAGTCAACTAAGAAGTTGTCCATTTGTTAAATGAAAAAGTTGTGACGAATTCTAAAAAAATAAAAGACCAACCGCCTGGTTGGTCTTCTACTATGGTGAGATTGCTTTGTCCCGTTAAATCGGGATCGCAAGTGAATTAAAACGCTAACTGTCCCCCATTTCTCGGATCGGTCTTTGTTTCCATTTTATAGTTTGGCGGTGGCTCTTTACCCAACAAATTTTTTACAAAATAATCCCAGCGGCGACGCATCATATAAGGCGAATCTGCCCCAAAACCATGACCGGCATTGGGGAAAATAACAAGATCATAATCCTTGTTTGCTTTTGTTAATGCATCAACCACGAGCATTGTATTATATGGCGGCACATTATTATCCATCATACCGTGTGCAAGCATCAGTTTTCCTTTTAAATTCTTTGCATATGTCTGGTTGGCCTGTGCAGTATAATTATCAGTGCCATCTGGATTTTTAGTTAACAAACCAATATAGCGTTCACCCCAATCATCTTCATAATTCCGATTGTCATGATTGCCGGATTCAGAGATCCCGACCTTGAAAAAATCCGGATAACGAAACATGGCCGCGGCAGTTGCAAAACCACCACCTGAGTGCCCCCAGATACCGACTTTCGTTGTATCAATATAAGAATAGCGCTGTGATAATTGACGAATACCTGCAACCTGGTCAGGCAATGTGTTTGTGCTCATATCGGGCCAATACGCATCATGAAAACTTTTTGAACGATTTGGATTGCCGGTGCCTTCGATCAGTATGACAACAAATCCTAATTCGGCCAATGACTGATGATCGCCTCTGGCGGCGCTAAAGCCCCAGCTGCCAACACTTCCACTCTGCGGACCGGGATAGATATAGTCAACAACAGGGTACTTTCTATTTGGATCAAGATTGGACGGTGTGAACATAATACCATAGATATCCGCTTTGCCATTCGCAGATTTTACAGAAAAAGGCGTTGGTGCTTTCCATCCTGCAGCTTTTAGTCTTGATATATCTGTTTTTTCCAGCTCAGTTATCTGTTTTCCATTCATGTCACGTAACACGGTAACTGATGGCACATCCGGTTTTGAATATGTATCGATGAAATATTTTTCTGATGGTGAAAAACTAACAGAATGAGTACCTGCCCCCGGAGTAAGTAGTGTAAGATTTTTTCCATCAAAGCCAATTTTATAAAACTGGCTGAAATAAGGATTCTCCGGCTGTGTGCCGCTTGCCATAAAATATAAAAGCCTGTTCTGTTGATCTACTCGTACAAGCCGTGTTACCACCCAATTGCCTTTTGTAATTTGATTTTTTACTTTTCCAGTTGTTGCATCATATAAATAAAGGTGTCCCCAATCATCCCTTTCGGAGAACCAAATGATCTCTTTTGTTTTTGGAAGATATCTCCAGTTAATAGCGCCCCAGCCTGATTCATATTGTGTAGGTACTACCTCCTCGAACACTTCACGAACTTCTCCGGTTAATGCATTCGCAATGCGAAATTTTTCCTGTTTATGATCTCTGGAAGTTGAAAGAAAAGCAACTTCCGTTCCATCCGGATTCCAATCAATGTCATCAAAAGTTCCGCTGCTGGAAATATCATCACTCAACGAAGCTCTGTGCGGGTCAGGAGGAATATTGAACATGATCACTTTGGCTTCATCCACATTAATAACACAACGGGAGATCATTGGAATATCTTTATCACCTGGCAATGGATACTTCCATGATTTCAATGTTGGATGACCCACATTAGTGGAAGCCAGGTACATGTCACCAACATTTCGCTGATCCTGCTTGAAGGTGGCGATCTTTTTTGAATCAGGTGACCAGCGAAGTATGGCTCCGTCGCTGCTTGTCCAACCCGCATTGTCTGTAGCGTATCCAAAATCTTTTATACCATCAGTCGTCAATTGCTTTTGCTCGTTTGTTTTTATATCCTTTACCCACAGAT
>Ga0126305_10000257_pt1 | contig 23421 bp, 24 predicted proteins | sample Plot26_FD_92536 | JGI IMG/M metagenome (GOLD analysis project Ga0126305, IMG submission 92536) | Serpentine soil microbial communities from UC McLaughlin Reserve, CA, USA - Plot26 | ecosystem: Environmental > Terrestrial > Soil > Grasslands | place: USA: UC McLaughlin Reserve, Lake County... | reverse complement strand
GGGAGCGTGGCGCCGCCGGCCGGCGACTACCCTTCCAGTAGGGCGGTTAGCTCAGTTGGGAGAGCGCCTGGTTTACACCCAGGAGGTCGCTGGTTCGAGCCCGGCACCGCCCACTCTCAAGCGCAGTCGTCGACGAGGTTCTCTCGGGAGACCGGCCGACCACGACCAGTTTCGCTCATCGCTCCGGACTACGAGCCCGGGGAGATTGCGGCAATCGCGGAGAAGCTGCGCAAGGACGCCGGCCTGGGTAAGGAACCGACCGGCCTGGTGGCGGACCTCGAAAGGCGGACGAGGCGCACTCGGAAGCGGACAAAGACCAAGAGCAAGTGAGTCCGGGAGCGGGGTGATCCTTAGGGATCACCCCAGCCCAATCAGCTCCCGGGCGCTGTGTGGCACGGGTTCGCCGGGTGACTTTCGTGATATCTCCCGAGTGGTGGCGCAACGGATCCCTGGCCGGCTCGAGGTCTTCCAGAGCTACAACGACTCCTACAGGGGCTGGCCCGTGCTGCCGCTGAACCGGCAGCACCCCATCCGGGGCTCCTTCCTCGATCCGCGCCCCGACCGCCGGCGGGGCGCGATCTACCACGAGGGGATCGACGTGGCCGTGCGGGACGATCGGCCAGAGCGCGGAGCGCCTCGCGGGCGGACGCACCGTGTGTACGCGATCGAGGGCGGCCGAGTGCGCGAGGCGACGCCCCGCGGCGTCCGGGGCTTTGCGCGGATCGGCCACTTCGGCTACGGCCACATCGAGACGATGGTTGAGCCCGGCGAGGTGGTGCGCGCGGGACAGCCGATCGGCTGGACGTGGCAGGGAGGCTGGCACGTCCATCTGAGCGAGTTCGTCTTCACCGTCGACGGGCGACGCCTGATCGTGAACCCGCTTCGGCGGGGCGGGAAGATCCACCCGTACGTCGACCGTGTGAAGCCGGTCGTGCATGACATCCGCTTCTACTCGCCGGCGACGCCGCGCTGGGGGCGGCGGCCTGCGAATGTCGCCAAGCTTCCGCAGACCGGCCGACGGCTGAACCGTGCCCGCCTCTCCGGCCGTGTCGATATTCGCGTCCGGGCGAGCGATCCGCAGTCGTTCATCGGCTGGTTCAAGCAGGTTCCGCAGCTCGCGGCCCCGCACCATCCTTTCCGGATCGCGGTCACGATCGTCCGGGTGGCGACCCGCCGGGTCGTCCATCGCAGGGACGTCTTCTGGGCCGAGCAGCTGCTCGAGATGCCGGCCGGCCAGCACTTCGCGCCCGGGACGGAGCAAAATCTTCCCGCCAACGGCTGCCTGCTCTTCCACCGGACGGTTCCCTGCGACGGGACCTACTGGTTCCGGGTTTTCCCGCGGCCCTACTGGGACACGACGCGCCACCCGAACGGCCGCTACTTCATGCGGATCCGGGTCTGGGACACCGCCGGCAACATGACGAAGGCCGACCGCCTGCTCACGATCCGGAACTGACCGTCGTGAGCGACGGGATCAAGCGGGTGAACATCCGCTACCGCGCACACAACCGGCGCACCCGTCCCGCCGTCGTGCTCCTGCCGGCTCGCTACGGCCCCGGCAGGCCGACCCCGCCGCTCCCGCTCGTGATCTCGCCGCACGGGCGGAACGTGCGCGCTGCCACCAACGCCAGCAAGTGGAGCGACCTGCCTGCGCGAGGGAACTTCGCTGTGGTCTGCCCGGGCGGCATGGGACGCCGGCTGCCCCTTCACTCCTGGGGGTGGCGCGGGCAGATCGCCGATCTGTCCCGCATGCCAGAGATCGTCCGGTCGGCCCTGCCGTGGCTTCGTGTGGACAAGGGACGTATCTACGCGGTCGGGGGCAGCATGGGCGGCCACGAGACGCTGCTGCTGCTCGGTCAGTACCCGAAGCTGCTGGACGGCGCGGTCGCGTTCGACTCGGTGACGAACTTCTACCTCCGTTACAACGACTTCGCGCGCAGCCCCGGTGGCCGTGCCGCGCAGGCGCTGGCACGCGTCGAGGTTGGCGGCACACCGCGCACGAATCCCCGCGGGTACGTCCTCCGCAGCCCCACGCACTGGCTTCCGGCAATCGCCCGATCGGGTGTCCCGCTGCAACTCTGGTGGAGCGAGGCCGACAAGATCGTCATCGACCAGGCGAAGCAGTCCGGAGCCTTCTACCGGGAGCTGCGCAAAAGGCGTCCGCGCGGCCGCGTCGAGGCCGTTACCGGCTCGTGGAGCCACTCCTTCGAGAGCTACGAGAAGATCCAGCTTCCGGGCGCGATGAAATGGCTCGGCCTTGTGAGGTAGAGCCCTAGCGCCGGCCGGGACGCGGCTCGGGGGCGGGCGGGCCGCGCAGGCGGCGTACGAAAAGCCGGATCCTCCTGATCAGAAAGATGCCGAGTGAGGCGGAGGCCACCAGCAGCACCACCGCGACGGCGGGATCGCAGTGTGGACGGCATCCCAGATGTTGTCGACGTAGGGAATCTTGTCGGCGACGAACTCGACCGCAAAGAGCGCTGGCGCCGGGAGCAGGACGGCGTTTCGCTCGAGGACGTCCGGCACGCCTTCGACGCCTCCGTACCGGCCCAGGAGCCCGGTGACGAGGATGGTCGCGTAGACATTGATGCCGCTCGCCCAGCCGGAGGTCAGGACATAGGCCAGCGACTCCACGGGCGCATCATCCCCCTACCGGAGCTCGTTTGAGTCCGGCGGGCGCTCCTGCGGTTCCGTGCGCCTCAGCCGCTCCTCGGTGATCGCCTGTCCCGCGGCATGTGCGGCTTGGTGTCCCGTAACTGCGGCGAGGAAATCCTCTCGCTGGAGTGCGTACAGTCGCGTGTCGGCCAGCGCCTTGATCGTCGCTGTCCGCGGCACGTCTCTCAGGAGCGCGATCTCACCGAAGTAGTCTCCCTGGTGGGCCGCCGCACGCCTCCCCGGCGCGGAGATCTCGAGCTCACCGTCGCGGACGATGTAGAAGCGGTCGCCGGTCTCACCGGCGCGGATCACGAGCTCGCCTGCATCGACCGAGATCGAGAGAAGCTTCGTGGCGACTCGTTCCTTCGCCGCGACGGAGAGCGGAGCGAGCATCGGCACGTGTTCGATCAGCTCGAGCTCCGGAGCCGGGGCCGCCGCCCTGTCGATCTCCAGGAGCCGCCGATACGTGATGAGCGCCAGGAGCGGGAGAACTGAGCCGACGGCTACGAAGGCGGACTTCGCTCCAATTGCCTCCACCAGGGCCGGTGTTGCGACCGAGCCGAGCGCCACACCGCCCATTGCGAGGCTCCAGAGGACGCCGAGAACGCTGGTCAGCACGTCATCGGGCACGAGCCGTTGGAGCAGTGTGAAGACGGCGACGTCCTCAACGCTATTCGCGGCACCGACCACCGCGAGCAGAACCACGGCCACGACGAGATCGGGCAACGGGCCTATGAGGACGATCGGCACGCCCCAGAAGACGAGTGCGAGGCCAAAGACGACAGCAAGGCGGCGGCCCCCGAGCGCCATCGCTCCGATCGCGCCGACCAGGCCGCCGACGCCAATCGCCGCGGTCATGTAGCCGACCGCCTCCGCCCCCGCATCGAGAACATCGAACGCCGCGACCACGATCAGGACGTTCAGGCAACCGCGAATGAACGTCTGCGCGATGATCATGCCGGTCAAGAGGCGTGCTCCCGGCGCCTGCATGATCGTCCGAAACCCGGCCGCGAGCGCCTGGCCCGCTCCCGCCTCCGCGTCGGCTAGCAGCTCGACACGACCCTCCACCCTCACCCTTAAGAGGACGAGCGCAGCCAGGAGCAGCACCCCCGAGGCGAGCGCGAACACGAGACCGGCGTCGGCAACCGAGACGAGCACGCCCGCGAGCAGCGGCCCGACAAGGGTGCCGAGGCTTTCGATCGTCGAGGTGGCGCCGTTTGCTGCGATGAGCTCCCTCGGCGTGCGCGCGAGCGACGGCAGCACCGCCTGGAGCGCCGGCCTGATCAGCGTGATCGACAGCCCGAGGAGCGCAGCGAACGCGAAGACCAGAAGCTCCGCGTCGACGGCGAACGCAACGGCCGACCCGCCGAGGGCGGCCGCTCCCACGAGGGTCATGGCAAGCAGAAAGCGCTCGCGCGGGTAGCGATCGCCGAGCGAGGCTGCGAAGGGGGCGACGACCGCGGCGGGAAGGAGGCGGACGAGGCCGGCGATCCCGACGGCAGAGACGCCGCCCTCCTCGTAGGCGAAGACGCCGAACGCGACGAAATGCGCCCACTCCGCGGAGATGGCCGCACCCCACGCCAGCTCAACGCGACGGATGTCGGGATTGCGGATCGCCGAACCGACGGCTGCAAGCACCTGACGGGGATCGAACACCCGTCAATTCAATCCCATCACCATCCCTCGAAATGGGGTGCGGACTCTCGGTGACGAGGCCGAAGACTGGGTCAGCCCCGGCGGATTGGCCGCAGATCCGTCCGGGGCGAACCTTTTTCTGAACCCGGTCTAGGCTCGAGCCAGCTCGCTGAAGTCGAGCGCGACCTCACAGCGGTCGACCGCCTGGATCTCGCCTCCGTGCGGCGCGACGGCCTGCGATCGCAGCCGGCTCGCCTGCACCTCGCTCGACTCGAGCGCCGCGCGGTTCTCCCAGAAGGTCACCGTCAGCGCGGTGCAGTTGTCGCGGTCGACGAGCAGGTAGCCGCCCGAGTTGCCCTGCAGTTGCCGCAGTTGCTCGACGGCCTCCCGGAACCCTTCGATCGCGTCGTCGAGGCTCTCCTCGGGAATCTGGTAGCGGGCAACACGCGCGAACATCTCCTGGCCTCCTCTGTGCCGACGGCGTTGGCACAACGAATCGTCTCAAATCCGTAGAGTCCGCGCCCGTGGGGGCGCTCGACGGCAAGAGGGCGATCGTGACCGGCGCGTCGAGCGGAATCGGCGCGGCGACCGCCCGTGCGCTCGCCAGAGAAGGAGCGCAGGTGGCCGTGGGCGCCCGCCGGCTCGACCGGCTCGCCGAGCTCGGCGAGGGTTTCGTGGCGCTGGAGCTGGACGTGACGGATGCGGAGAGCAGCGCGAGCTTCGTGACCAGCGCCGTTCACCGGTTGGACGGCCTCGACATCCTCGTCAACAACGCGGGGCTGGCGCTCGGGCGGGATCCGTTCGACGAGAGCACGGAGGAGGACGAGGAGGCACTGATCGAGACCAACGTCCACGGGCTCGTGCGCATGACGCGGCTGTGCCTGCCGCACCTCGGCGACGGCGGCCACATCGTCAACGTCGGCTCGATCGCCGGGCGTCAGGCGTACGAGAAGGCGGCGCTGTACGTGACCACGAAGTTCGCGGTGCGCGGCTTCACGTACGCGCTGCGCGAGGACCTGCTCGGCCGGCCGATCCGGATCACGCTCGTTGATCCCGGCCTCGTGGAGACCGACTTCTCGCTCGTCCGCTTCCGCGGCGACGCGGAGCGCGCGGCGCAGGTCTATGCGAACGTCGAGCCGCTGAGTCCCGACGACATCGCCGAGTGCGTGGCGTTTGCGGTCACCCTGCCGGAGCACGTCAACGTGGACGAGCTCGTTATCAAGGCGCGCGCGCAGAGCTCGCCCTCGAGGATCTTGTACGGAACGCAGGAGCCGTAGGCTGGCGATCACAATCCTCGAGGGCTCGACGTTCTGCATCTGCGACGACGTCGGAGACGTGGGCACCTGGTCGACGAGCGGGCTCTTCGCCGAGGACACCCGCTTCCTGTCCTGCCTGAAGCTGACCATCAACGGCAAGCGGCCCTTGCTGCTCACGTCGGACAAGGTGGACTACTTCTCGGCCGCGTTCTACCTCCGCAACCCGCCGTCGGAGAATCTCCATGCGGACGAGGTCTCGATCATCCGCGAGCGCTTCATCGGCGAGGCGATGCAGGACCGGATGGTCGTCCAGAACCAGGGTATGCGGCCGGTATCGCTGGAGCTCGGGATCGAGGTCGCGTGCGACTTCGCGGACATTTTCGCCGTCAAGGACTTCGACTTCGCGCTCGGCGATCCAGAGAACGCCGAGCCGCTGCCGCCGCTCGTCCAACCGGCCTTCGACGAACCCAACAACCAATTCCTCCTCGAGGACGAGACGGGCGTGCCCGCGCACACGCAGGTGATCCTGTCCCGCCGAGGTGAGGTCGACGGCGGGACCGTCGTCTACCGCCTGGACCTCGAGCCGCGCGAGCGCTGGGATCTCCGGCTGGACATCGTCCCGCTCCTCGACGGCCCGCAGGTCGTTCCACTCATGGCGGAGCGGCGGTTCGGCGACGAGCTCGCGCGGGTCCGCGAGTCGCTCGCCGCCTGGCAGCTGCGCGTGCCGCAGCTGCGCGCGACCTGGGACGATCTCGCGCACTCGTTCGGGCGCTCCGTGTCCGACCTGGCGTCTCTCCGGATGCACGGCCGCGAGGACGGAGTCGGCAAGCTGCCCGCGGCCGGGATGCCGTGGTTCATGACCGTCTTCGGCCGGGACACGATCATCACGTGCCTCCAGACGCTGCTGTTCGGGCCGGAGCTCGCTGTCACCGCGCTGCAAGTGCTCGGCGACCTGCAGGCGACGACCGATGACCCGGTCCGCGACGCCGAGCCCGGCAAGATCGTCCACGAGCTCCGCCGCGGAAAGGCGGCGCGCACCTGGCACGGCACCTACTACGGCACCGTCGACGCGACGCCGCTCTACCTCGTCCTCCTCTCGGAGGTCTGGCACTGGACCGACGACGCGAGTCTCGTGGAGAGCCTGAAGGAGCCGGCGCTGCGGGCGCTCGACTGGATCGACAAGCGCGGCGACCTCGACGGCGACGGCTTCGTCGAGTACCTGAAGCGCAGCCGACGCGGGCTCGACAACCAGTCGTGGAAGGACTCGCACGACTCCCAACGGTTTTCCGACGGACGGACCGCGGAGCCGCCGATCGCCGCCTGCGAGGTCCAGGGCTACGTCTACGACGCGAAGATCCGGGCCGCCGAGCTCGCGCGCGAGGTCTGGCGTGACCGGGCGCTCGCAGAGCGGCTGGAGCGGGAAGCGGAGGAGCTCCGCGAGCGGTTCAACGAGGCGTTCTGGACGGACGAGCGCGGCGGCTACTACGTGCTCGCGCTGGACGGCGACAAGAACCAGGTCGACTCGCTCTGCTCGAACGTCGGGCATCTGCTCTGGAGCGGGATCGTCCCGAACGAGCGCGTGGACGCCGTCGTCGACCAGATGATGGGGGATGGACTGTGGTCGGGCTGGGGGATCCGCACGATGTCCACGCTCGACCGCGCCTACAACCCCCTCGCGTACCACAACGGCACGGTCTGGCCCCACGACAACTCGCTCTGCGCGTGGGGGCTGGCGCGATACGGCCGCTGGCCGGAGGCGCACCGGATCGTCCGCCAGATGCTGACCGCGGCGCGGCACTTCGACTACCAGCTCCCGGAGGTATTCGCGGGGCTGCCGCGGACGGAGACACGTTTTCCGATCGCCTATCCGACTGCCGCGCGCCCCCAGGCTTGGGCGGCCGGAACGCCGGTGCTCCTCCTCCAGCTGCTGCTCGGTCTCAGCCCCGATCGGAGGCAGAACACGCTCATGTCGGTGGCGCCGCCCGAGCTGCCGGCGTGGGCTGGATCACTCAGACTTTCCAGCGTGAGAGCATTCGACCGGCTCTGGGAAGCTCGGCTGGAGGACGGACAGGCGACGGTGCAACCGGGATGAGCGACGAACAGCTTCGGATCGCGATCGTGAGCCCGCCCTGGTTCCCGGTGCCGCCGAGCGGCTACGGCGGGATCGAGTGGGTCGTGGCACTGCTGGCCGACGGGCTCGCGGAGGCGGGTCACGACGTCACGCTCTTCGCGTCCGGCGACTCGAAGACGAAGGCGAAGCTCTCCGCCGTCTTCGAAACGGCGCCGAGCGAGTGGATCGGCCGGTCGCACTTCGAACTCCTTCACACGCTGCCCTGCTACACGAACGCCGACGAGTTCGACGTCATCAGCGAGCACGGGGGGATGTTCGGGATCGTCATGTCGGGCCTCGTGGACACGCCCGTAGTCCACACCGTCCACGGTCCGCTGACCGCGGAGCCGGGCGAGATGTACGAAGCACTCCACGGCCTCGTGCCCGACATGCACCTGATCTCGATCTCGATGAACCAGAGGAGGCCGAAGCCCGACCTTCCGTGGCTGGCGAACTGTCCCAACGCGCTCGAGCTCTCCGTCTACCCGTGCAAGCCGCACCCGGGCGAATACCTCCTCTTCCTGGGCCGTATGAGCCCCGACAAGGGCTGCCACCGCGCGATCGCCGTCGCGATGGAGCTGGAGCTGCCGCTCAGGATCGCTGGCAAGAAGCAGGAGCCCAAGGAGGAACGGTACTTCGCCGAGTTCGTGGAGCCGCATCTCGGCATCCACGGGATCGAGTACCTCGGCGAGGTCTCCCACGGGACGAAGGTCGAGCTGCTCCAGGATGCTCGCGCCACGCTCTTCCCCATCGAGTGGGAGGAGCCGTTCGGCCTCGTGATGATCGAGTCGATGGCCTGCGGCACCCCGGTGATCGCGACGAGGCGGGGTGCGGTGCCCGAGGTGATCGAGCACGGCCGTTCGGGGATCATCGTGGACAGCTACCGCCAGATGCCCGCGGCGCTCGAGCAGGCCGACGCGCTCGATCCGCTCGAGTGCCGGCGTTACGTGGAGGAGCGGTTCTCGCCCGAGCGGATGGTCGACGACTACGTCGGCGCGTTTCGAGAGGCGATCGTGGCTTCGCCCATCCCGGCGAGCTTGTCCCAGTAGCGGCGCAGCCCCGCGTAGGACTGCCAGAGCGGCATCGCGCGTTCGTACGTCCCCGGGTCGTCGCTTTCGGCTTCGCGTTCGTGGTTCCGGCGGCGGAGCCAGTCCTCCTCCGGCAGGTCCTCGGCCGTCCACTCGTGGAGCCGGCGCCTGAGCTGGTTGAGGTGCGGGCCGGGGTCGTCGACGATGCCGAAGTGGATCAGGGCGAGGCGCGGCGGCTCGCGGCGCTCGATCTCGTCGATCGTCCGCAACCACGCGTCGAGGTCGAACTCGGGAGGCGGGGTGGGCGGGCAGGCGTACCGGTCCGGCTGGATGCGGACGCCGGCCGCGTCGCCGGCATAGAGCGTGCCGTCCGGGGCGAGGTAGCAGGCGTGGTGGCTCGCGTGTCCGGGGGTCGGGAACGCCTCGAGGTCCAGGACCTCGGGCTGCAGGAGGGCAATGTTCTCTTCCGGCACCGCCGCCAGCTCGCCCCAGAGCTCGTCGAACGCATCGCCGTAGAGCCGGCGCGCGCTCCGCTCCAGCCGAGAGGGATCGACGAGATGCGGCGCGCCCACCTCGGAGACGTGCACCTGGAGTTTGGGATGCATGCGGACGAGGACGCCGGCCGCGCCCGCGTGGTCGAGGTGGATGTGGCTGAGAAGCAGGTGGTCGAGGTCCGAAACAGACAGGCTTCGTCGTCCGAGCTCCTCCTCGAGGGCGGGGACGCAGACCGAGGGACCGCAGTCGTTGAGAGCCAGGCCGTCGGACGTCTCGACCAGGTAGCAGCCGATGACGCGCTCGGCGCCCTGGTGGCGGAGGTCGATCGGGCAGAGTGCGTCCACTCGGCCCGATCCTACGCGGGGGGTCAGGCGGCTGCGGGGCGGGCGCGGCGCCGCAGGAGCAGAGCCGTCGCTCCGGCGAGCAGCAGTGCGAAGGCGAGCAGGCCGACGGTCGTGGTGGGGAAGGATGTGTCGTCGGACGAACTTCCGGGCGCCGTCTCCGGAAGACCCGCTGCGACGAGCGTCTCCTTCAAGTCAGGTCCTGCCTGGAACCAGCCTCCTCGGGTTTGCATGTCGAAGATCGGCTGGCCCGGAGCCAGGTAGGTCACCGGCCCGGAGCTCGCGTACGGGTACACGTCCTGTGTGATCGTGAATGTGTCGTTGTCGGGGCCCGGCACGGTGTACGTGACGGTGTACTTCGGGCCGAGCTCACCCTTCGGACGGCCGGTGAGCATCGGGTTCGGTTCCTGCTCGAAGACGGCGGCGAACCAGCCTGACTGCTGCGTGAGGTTGCCGAGCGGGCCGCTGCCTTCGTCTCCGGAGAAGGTGATTCCGCCACCTCCGCCGGGGCCTTCCATCGTCGCTGCGCTCGGGCCCTTGCCGACCGCGGGCGCGGGCAAGGCCAGCATGGCCACTGCGAGCAGCAAGATCAGTCGTCTCATCTGGGGCTCCTTTCTCCGTCGCAGCCTCTACACCGCGCGGGCCCGAGACGTTCCGACGTTAGGGAACGACCGGCTTCTCGATGATGGTGAAACCCGATCTCAGCTCGACGACTCGGTCCACGGTCTCGACCTCGTGACCCGGCACGAGGAAGAACCGCGTCGGATGGTCGCGAACATCCGCGTATTCAGTGCGCGTGAGGCGAACCTTCTCGACGCAGCCCGGATCGCTGCACTCGCAGACGAACTGCGCCTCGGTGCGCTCCCCCACGCGGTAGTAGACCTGGACGGCCTCGTTGACCTCGCGAAAGAGAATCTCAGTTCGTATGAGCAGGGCGCGATCGTGAGGATCAGGCGCTGGAATCTTGCACCTGGCTCTCGGGCCGCTCAGCGGCTGAGGCAAGTGCTGCGTCGAATGCGGCAACTGCTTCTGCCTGAGTGCGCCCAGGCTGGTCGTTCCACTTCGAGAGAGACGGCGTATCGACGGCACCGGCGAGCAGCACAGTGGCCTCCGCGAGCCGGTCTATCGGCACTCGCCCCTGGCGCGTCGTGTCGCCGCAGATGATCGCGCCCAGGACAGACCACGATCGCGCCTCGGAGCTCCATGGATGCACCGGCTGCTGATCCATGTCGCGCGCCTCGGCGCCCTGGGAACAGCCCTGAGCCACAAGTTCGCGTCCGTTCATCAGGACCTGTCGGGTCAACAATGCTCTTTCCCCGTTTCCCTTGTGCTCCGGAAGTTCAGAACGGGAGCGCACTGGAACCGATAGTGGACAGTCCACGGTACACCCCCGGGACCATCCGTGTATGCGGGGATTCCTGAGGGTCAGTGCTGCGGGTACGTTCCCCGCCCGTGACGGGTCCTCCGCTCTTCGCAGTCTCTGGTGCCACGGGTGTTGGAAAGACGACGGCGACTGCGCGGCTGCCCGAGCTCGTTCCCGAGGTGCTCCGCCTGGACGGCGACCTGCTTTGGAGCAACGAGTACTTCGACCGGCCCGAGTCGATCACGCGGTTCTACGCCACGTGGCTGAACGTTGCCGCGGCGATCGCGGAAAACGGCGTCTCGCTCGTCTTTTGTGGCGCCGTTGCGCCGTCGAACTGGGAGCCGCTTCCCGAGCGCGAGCGGGTCGGCGACATTCACTACCTCGCGCTTGTCTGTGAGCCCGATGTCCACGAGGAACGATTCCGCCGCCGTGGGCCCGGCTCGCAGGACCACCGCTTGCCGGACTTCCTCAACCACAATCGGTGGCTTCGGGAGAACGCCTCGGCGACCGAGCCGCCGATGCATGTGATCGACTCGACGCACCAGACGCCCGAGGAGACGACCCGGGCCGTCGCCGACTGGATCTGGCCGAAGCTTCCGCGGTAGCTCGTTAGCGCTGCGGCTTGCCCTCGCGGATCAGCTCGACCGCCTTCGCAATCCGGCGTTTGCGGGTCTCGGACCGCTTGGCCTCCTCGATCCAGTCCGCGTACTCCTTGCGGTGCGTGTAGGACATCCGCTCGAACGCCGCCCGCGCCTCGTCGTCGAACGCCGCCTCCAGATCCGTCGGCACCTCGACCTCGCGCGGCTCCGTGTCGAGCTCGAGATCGAGGTCGAGCACGTCGCCCTCCTCGATGCCGGCGCCTTCGCGGAGCTCGCGCTTGAAGCCGAGCATGTATCTGCCGCCGTACTTGGCGATCCGGCCGCGGAACGGATAGCCGTTCACCGTCCCCTGCACCGGCGGGCGTGCCTCGCCGAAGACCTTTCGTGGGTCGAACGGAACGTCGACGAAGTTGCCGGGCCCGCGGCGCTTGAGCTCAGCCAGGAACCGAGGCACTGGGCGACCGCACGAGCGCCTGCTCGAGATCCTCGATCAGGTCGCCCCCCGACTCAATCCCGACCGACAGGCGGATCAGGTTCTTCGGCGCCGCGAACGGCGCGTCAGCGGTGGAGGCGTGCGTCATCTGGGCCGGGTGCTCGATCAGGCTCTCGACGCCGCCGAGGCTCTCCGCGAGCAGGAAGACCTTCGTCCGCGCGACGAGCTCTACGGCCGCGTCCTCGGACTCGACCAGGAACGAGATCATCCCGCCGAAGTCGTCCATCTGGCGCGCGGCGATCTCGTGGCCGGGATGCCCTGGCAGTCCCGGGTAGAGCACCGACTCCACTGCCTCGTGCTGCGCCAGGTACTCGGCGACGCGGCGCGCGTTCTCGGAGTGCTTCTGCATCCGGATCGCGAGGGTCTTCACACCACGTAGGACGAGCCAGCAGTCCATCGGCCCGAGGATGGCGCCGAGCGACTTCTGGAGAAAATACAGCCGCTCCGCGACCGTCGGGTCGTTCGTTGCGACGAAGCCGCCGACCATGTCCGAGTGGCCGCCGAGGTACTTCGTCAGTGAGTGGAGGACGACGTCGGCCCCGAGGTCGAGCGGGCGCTGGAGGTACGGAGTCGCGAACGTGTTGTCGACGACGACCATCGCGCCGACCTCGTGCGCCGCCTTCGCGGCAGCCGCGATGTCGACGATGTTCAGGAGCGGGTTCGTCGGCGTCTCCAGCCAGACGATCCGCGTCTGCTCGTCGATGTGGTCGGCGAGCGACGAATTGATCGTGTCCACGTCGAGGAACTCGAACGAGTACCCCTTGGGCTCGTAGACCTGGGTGAAGAGCCGGTAGACGCCGCCGTAGACGTCGTTGACGCAGACGACCTTCTCGCTCGGGTGCACGAGGTGCATGAGCGTCGTCGTGGCCGCGATCCCGGACGCGTACGCGGCGCCGAAGTCCGCGTTCTCGAGGGAGGCGAGGCAGAGCTGGAGCGCCGTGCGCGTCGGGTTCGCGACCCGTGCGTAGTCGTAGCCCTTGTTGACACCGACGGCGTCCTGCACGAACGTCGATGTTTGGTAGATCGGCACGATGACCGAGCCGGTCGCGGGATCCGGCTCCTGGCCGTCGTGAATCGCGCGCGTCTCGAAGTCCATCTACGTTTGGATGCTATCCGCGCCTACGAACGCCGCGAGCGAGCGGAGCGGCTTGTCGAGCGGAACCTGTTTCTTGCTCGGCTCCCACCAGACGCCGTTCACGTGGAGCACTCGTGTCTTGCGGTCGAACACGGGCTCGATCCGTCCGACGATGTCGTCGCCACTGAGGATCGGGAGGACGTAGTAGCCGTACGCGCGCTTCGCCTTCGGCACGTACATCTCGAGGCGGTAGTAGAAGCCCCAGATCGCCTCGGCGCGGGCCCGGTCGTGGACGAGGCGGTCGAAGGGGGAGAGGAACGTGACCCGGTCGTCGACCGGCCGCGCGTCGGCCTCTGGGTGCGCGAGCAGCCGGCCCCGCTCGAGCTTCACGCCCAGCGACCGGAAACGCTTGTCGGCGCGGGCGCGTCGTGCGGCCGCGGCTGGCACGGTCTCGGCCTTCGGATAGACGCGCTCGGCGAGATCCCACAACCGGTGGGTCCCCTCCCGGCCGGCGACCGCGATGAAGCCGCGCTGGTGCAGCAGTTCGAGCATCCACATCAGCTGAGCGCGCGTCCCCCACCAGACGGTTCGCTCGTGGAACCGTTCGTCCGTGTGCTGGAGCTCGCGTGAGGGGAGCGGGCCGCGGCGCTTCAGCTCACGGAGGACATACCGGCGGAGCCCCGACTCCTCCTTCAGGAACTCCATGGCCCATTGGTCGCGCTTGGTGGGACCCCAGCGCTCGCGCATCTGCGCCTGGATGAGCGGCAGATCTTCCCTCGGCCAGATGAACGCGTTCCACTCGTACAGCTTCCGCTGCAGGAGCAGGCGGTCCAGCTCGGCCCGGTCATATGGCCCCAGTCGGCTCCACAGGACGAGGTACTGCGGCGGCGCGACCACGGAGATCGGATCGATCTGCAGGAAGCCGAGCCGGCGAACGGTGTCCAGGACGTCCGTCGCCGAGCCGTCGAGAAGCTGCGCGCGAACCGCGATTCTTCGCGCCTCCTCCCGCGTAACCTCGACCCCGGTGGACGCGCTCATCGACTTCGTACTCTCGCAACTCCCGCCGCCGCCGCGCCAGGTGCTCGAGATCGGCTGCGGCAAAGGCGAGGTCGCGCACGCTCTTGCCGACGCGGGCTACGAGGTGGTCGCGATCGATCCCGAGGCGCCGGAGGGCCCGATCTTCCGGAGGACCACGATCGAGGCGCTCGACGATCCGGGCCCATTCGACGCGGTTTTCGCCAGCCTTTCGCTCCACCACGTCCACGACCTCGGCGCGGCGCTCGACAAGCTCGTCCGCCTCCTGCGCGGCCGACTGATCCTGAACGAGCACGCGTGGGACCGCCTCGAGCCGATGACGCCCGAGTGGGAGGAGGAACACGAAGGCCTGCACGGCTACAGCGTGATGCGGGCTGAGCTCGATGCCCGTTTCGAGGAGCAGTTCTTCGAATGGCGGCCGTACCCAGTCGACGGAGTGGACGTCCCGGGCCTGGGCTTTCGCTACGTGGGCGTTCCGCGCTAGCGCCAGAAGCGGGCAGCCCGGTCGGGGTTCGGCATCCCGCTGGCCTCGATCGCCTCGATCACGGCACCGGCGTCGAAGGGGACCCGCCGGAACTCGACGCCGACTCCCGGGCCGTCGACGGTCAGCACCGCATACTCCGCACACGGGTCCGTGCGGAAGCTCTCCTCCGGCTGGTGGTGGTCGTACGCAAGGCCGACGCTGCCCGGGTTCACGTAGTAGCGGTCACCGAGACGGCGGGCCCACTGCTGGTGTATGTGGCCACCGGCGAAGAATGTCGCCTCGACGTCCTGCAACGGCTTGCGGAAGGCCGCCTCCTCCATCCACGGCCCGATGACCTCGTCGCGCGACCGCGGCGTTCCGTGGAAAGCGAGCAGGGAGCTACCGCCGCCCAGGTCGAGCTCGACGGTCGGCTGGAAGCTGCGGTGGAAGTCGAGCTGCTCGTCCGAGAGCTGGGCCTGTGACCAGCGGACCGTCTCGAGCTGGGCCTCTGTCACGGCCTCGTCGCCAGGGTCCAACGTGAGCAGGAAGTGGTCGGAGTTGCCCATAACGGCCGGAGACCCGAGATCGCGGAGCCGCTCCAGACACTCGGCAGGCTGCGGGCCCCCCTGCGCGTGGTCGCCTAAGCAGACCACCCGGTCGACCCGCTGCCTGTCGAGGTCGGCGAGGAACGCGTCGAACGCGATCCCGTTCCCGTGGACGTCCGAGAAGAGCGCGACTCGCACTAGCGGTTGTGCGCCAGGTACTCGAGCAGGTCTGTGCGGGTGAGGACGCCGACGGGCCGACCTGCCTGAGCCACGACGACGGCGTTCGTGCGGCCGCTGAGCGTTGAGAAGACCTCGTCGAGCGGCTCGCCGGCATCGATCGCGGCAAGCGGCGGCTGCATCGCGGCCACGACGTCCTCGTGCAGCGCGTCCGGGTTCTTGAAGACGCGGTCGAGCAGATCGCGATCTTGGAGCGACCCGATCACGTCTGCGAGCGACTCCACTTCGCCGTCCCTTATCACCGGCAGCTGCGAGATCGAGTAGCGCTGCATGAGGTCGATCGCCGCGCCCACCTTCTGGTTGGCAGCGATGGTGACGAGGTCGGGGATATCGGGCTCCTCGGTCTGCTTCGAGCGCAGCACCTGCTCGACCGTGGGCGCCGGCGCGCGGCGCTCGAGGAAGCCGTGGTCGAGCATCCAGTTGTCGTCGTAGAACTTCGAGAGGTAGTTGCGGCCGCTGTCGGGGATCATCGTCAGGATCTTCGCCTCGGGCCCGAAGCGGTCGGCGACCTTGAGCATCGCCCAGACCGAAGTGCCGCCCGAGCCGCCGGCGAGCAGCCCCTCCTCGCGCGCAAGCCGTCTGGCGACCACGAACGAATCCCGGTCGGACACGCGGACCCACTCGTCGACGACGTCCTTCGCCATCGTCCGGGGCCAGGTGTCCTTGCCGATGCCCTCGACCAGGTACGGGTGGATGTCCGCGTCCTCCAGCGCCGTGTAGACGGAGCCTTCGGGATCGGCGCCGACGATGAGGATGTCCGGGTTCCGCTCTTTCAGGTAGCGGCCGGCGCCGGAGATCGTCCCGCCGGTCCCGACCGAGACGACGAAGGCGTCGATCTCGCCGCCGGTCTGCTCCCAGATCTCCGGTCCGGTCACCTCGTAGTGGGCGTCCGGGTTGGCCATGTTCGAGTACTGGTCCGGCTTGAACGCGCCCGGGATCTCTTCGGCGAGCCGGTCGGACACCGAGTAGTAGCTCTCCGGCGAGTCGGCATCGACCGCGGTGGGGCAGATCACGACCTCGGCCCCGTAGGCACGCAGGAGCGCGATCTTCTCCTGGCTCATCTTGTCCGGCATCACGAAAATGCAGCGGTAGCCCTTGATCGCGGCGGCGATGGCGAGCCCGACGCCGGTGTTGCCAGAGGTCGGCTCGACGATCGTCCCGCCCGGCTTGAGCTTTCCATCCCGCTCGGCGGCCTCGATCAGGGGGAGGCCGATCCGGTCCTTCACCGACCCGCCGGGGTTCAGGTACTCAAGCTTGGCGAGCAGCTCCGGCCCGCCCGGCGGAGCGAGCTTCTGGAGCCGCACGATCGGCGTCTTGCCGACGAGCTCGAGCGCCGTGGGGTACTCGCGGGGCATCGGGCGGAAGCCTAGCCCTGGCTCAATGCCGGAAGTGGCGCCGGCCGGTGAAGACCATCGCGCCGCCGGCGGCTTCGACGGCGGCGACGACCTCCTCGTCGCGCTTCGCCCCGCCCGGCTGGATGATCGCAGTCACGCCCGCCTCGAGCGCGACCTGGGGGCCGTCGGCGAAGGGGATGAACGCGTCCGAGGCCAGCACTGCGCCGCCGAGGTCGTGGCCGTGCTCTCGAGCCTTCTCGACCGCGATCCGGACGGAGTCGACGCGGCTCGTCTGCCCGCCGCCGATCCCCAGCGTCTGGAGACCCTTCGCGAGCACGATCGCGTTCGAGGCCACGTGCTTCGCGACCCGCCAGGCGAAGAGCAGGTCGCCCCAGACCGCCTCGCTCGCCTCGCCGCAGACGAGCTCCATGCCGCTTCGGTCGTCGATCTCACGGTCGCCGTCCTGGACGAGGAGGCCGCCGATGACGCGCTTGTAGTCCCGCTCGCCGAGATCGCCGCGCCGCCGCTCCCGGTCGCGGAGGATGCGGATCGCCGGCTTGGCCCGCAGCGCCTCCAACGCCCCGTCCTCGTACTCGGGCGCGATCACGAGTTCGATGAAGCGCTCGGTGAGCTCGCCCGCGAGCTCAGCGTTCACGGGCCGGTTGAGCGCGAGCACCATCCCGTACGCAGAGACGGGATCCGCGTCGTGGGCTCGGCGGAAGGCGTCCTCGATCGAGCGCGAGACGGCGACTCCAGCCGGGTTCGCATGCTTGACGACGACCGCGGCGGGCAGCTGGAACTCGCCGAGGAGCCGCCGGGCCGCCGAGAGGTCGTTCAGGTTGTTGAACGAGAGTTGTTTGCCGTGCAGCTGGTCGACCCGGGACAGGAGATGCCGCCGCGCGCCTTCCTCGACGTAGTACGCGGCGCGCTGGTGGGGATTCTCCCCGTACGAGAGGTCGGCGGCCTTCGCGAAGCTGGGGATGAACCGGTCGGGGAATGCCTCACGTCCCAGGAACCAGGTCGCGATCGCAGTCTCGTACGCCGCGGTTGTTGCGAACGCCTCGGCCGCCAGGCGCCGCCGCGTGTCCTCCGAGAGCCTCCCCGTCGTGCGGAGCTCGTCGAGGATCTCCGGGTAGCGCTTCGCGGAGCAGACCGGTGCGACGTGGGCAAAGTTCTTTGCGGCCGCGCGGAGCATCGACGGCCCGCCGATGTCGATCATCTCGACCGCGTCCGCCTCGGTGACGCCGTGGCGCGAAGCGATCTGCGTGAACGGGTAGAAGCCGACGCACACGAGGTCGAACGGCTCAATCCCGTGGTCGTCGAGCGCCGCCAGGTCGTCCGGATGGTCGCGGCGCGCCAGGATCGCCGCGTGGATGCGCGGGTGGAGCGTCTTCACGCGGCCGCCGAGCATCTCCGGGATCTCGGTCAGCTCTTCCACCGGCGTCGCGTGGATCCCGCTCTCGGCGAGATGCTCGGCGGTGCCGCCGCTTGCGACGAGGTCGACTCCGAGGTCCTGGAGACCTTGCGCGAACTCGACCAGCCCGGACTTGTCCCAGGCGGACAGGAGAGCGCGGCGGATCACTCGATCAGGCCGCGCACCGTCTCGGGCAGGAGACGATGCTCAACCGCCTGGACTCGGGCGCGCAGCGTGTCGACCGTGTCGCCGTCATGGACCGGCACCGGCTCGGCGACGATCACCTCGCCCGTGTCGACGCCTTCCTCGACGAAGTGGACGGTGGCAGCCGTCTGGCGGACGCCTGCGGCGAGGACGTCCTCGATCGGGTGGGCGCCGGGGAACTCCGGGAGCGGCGCCGAGTGCGTGTTCACGATCCGGCCGGCGAAGCGGTCGAGGAACGGCTTGCGCAAGAGGTGCATGTACCCGGCGCACACCACGAGCGTCACTCCCTGCTCCTCGAGCCAGCGGCCCATGGCGTCGTCGCGCTCCTCACGCGTCTCGAAGTCCTCCAGTTGAAAGCTCCTTGCCGCGACACCCGCCCTACTCGCGCGCTCCAACGCAGGCGCGGCCGATCTGTTCGACGCGACGCAGGCGACCGGGAGGCCGGCGTCGAGCAGCGCCTGGAGGTTCGTGCCCTCGCCGGAAACCAGGACGCCGATCACGCCGCGACGATCCGCCCGATCACTTGGCCGCCTGTCGCCTGGGGGACGACAGCGCAGTAGCCGATCCCGAGGTTGAAGACACGCCGCAGCTCGTCTTCCTCGACGTGCCGGGCGAGCCAGTGGAAGACGGGTGGGCGCTCCCAGCTCTCCCAATCGATCTCGGCGCGGAGTCCATCGGGCACGACGCGCGCCAGGTTGCCCGCGATCCCTCCGCCGGTGATGTGCGCCAGGCCGTGGGGGCCGTCCAAGGCGCGAACCTCCTCGAGGTAGATCCGGGTCGGCGCGAGCAGGTCGTCACCCGTGTAGTCCTCCTCGTCGAGCACGCGACGGACGAGCGTGAAGCCGTTCGCGTGGACGCCGGCGGAGGGCCAGCCGAGCACGACGTCGTCTTCACCGATCGCCGAGCCGTCGACCAGCCGCTCGCGGTCGACGAGCCCCACGCACGTCCCGGCGAAGTCGAGCTCGTCGTCGCGGTAGATCCCGGGCAGTTCCGCGGTCTCGCCGCCGAGCAGCGCGACGCCGGCGGCGCGGCAGACTTCGGCGGCACCCTCGACCAGCTCGGCGACCTCGTCCAGCGAGATCCGGTTCGCGGCCACGTAGTCGAGGAGGAAGAGCGGGGCGGCGCCCGTCGTCAGCACGTCGTTGATGCAGTGCGCCGCGAGGTCGGCGCCGCAGGCGCGCAGCGAGCCGCGCTCGCGCGCGAGGACCAGCTTCGTCCCGACGCCGTCAGTCGAGGCCGCGAGCAGGCGCCGGTCATCAAGCGGGTAGAGCCCGGCGAACGCACCGAAGCCGCCGGCCCCGGTCGACTCGACGGCCGCCCGAAGACGCTCCACGACCGCGTCGGCCGTGGCGAGCGACACTCCGGCGGCCGCGTACGTCCGTCCCTCCACCTGCGGGCGAGTCTAATAGTGAGGAATGACGGCTCTCACCGCACTCCTGCCGCTCGCCGCAGTCGCGGTCATGTACTGGCGGCGGACCAGGACGCTCTCCCGGCGCGGAACGCCGGTTGCTGCCTGGCGGCAGGCGAGCTTCGCGCTCGGGATCACGCTCGCCGCCGCAGCGCAGCTGATGCCGCTCGAGGACGAGCTCTTCTTCATGCACATGCTCCAGCACGTCTTCGTCGGCGATCTTGCGCCCCTCGCCTTCGTGCTCGGACTCACGGGGCCGCTGCTTCGGCCGATCCTCGCCGTGCCCTGGCTCGCCTCGTTGCGCGCGCTCGCTCATCCGCTCGTGGCTCTGCCTCTCTGGGCGGTCAGCCTCTACCTGTGGCACCTGCCGCCGCTGTACGAGGCCGCGGTCGAGCACAGCGGTGTCCACGCACTCGAGCATCTGTCCTTCTTCACGACCGGCCTGCTGATGTGGGCCGCCGTCGTCGAAGTCCTGCCGGGACCGGAGTGGTTCGGCACCGGCTGGAAGTTCGGGTACGTCGCCGTCGTGCGGCTCGTAGAGACCGCCCTCGGCAACGTCTTCATCTGGTCCGGCGACGTGATCTATGACGTCTACGACCACGGCGAGGAGCACTTCGGGATCGGCGCGCTTCAGGATCAGGGCCTCGCGGGCACGATCATGATGGTCGAGGGCTCCGTCGTCACCATCGGCGCCCTCGCCTGGCTCTTCCTCAAGCTGGCCCAGGAGGGGGAGCTGCGGCAGCGGCTGCTGGAGGAGGGGTACGACCCCCGGGCAGTGCGGCGGGCGGTGCGGTACGGGCGTGGGGAGGAGCTTGAATCCGCCCGCTGAACATGCCGGACAAAGCCGCCTGAAAGGAGCACCCCATGTCCACGCCGGACCAGCCCACGCAGCAGCATGCGACGCCGCCACCGCGCCAGCCGATGACGATCGACGTCGCGCGGCTGCCGATTCCGGGGAACGCCGAGTTCGCGCTCTACCTGCTCGCGCTCATCGTCGCCTGGATCGTGACCTGGTCGACCGACAGCCTGACCGCGAACGCGTGGTTCCAGTTCTTCCTCTTCACGACGATCGCGTACATCCTTTCGCGCGGGATCGCGAAGGCGAGCCGAGTGCTCGAGCAGTAGCCGCTAGACAGCCGCAGGCTCGAACCGAAGCTTGGCAAGCGTCCGGCCCGTGGGGACACGGGTCGGATACTTGCGCGTGAAGCAGGCGCGGCAGAACTCGTTGTCCGGCCGCCGCGTCGCTGCCTGGACGCCCTCGAGCGAGAGGTGGGCGAGCGTAGTCGCGCCGATCTCCATCCGCGTCTCCTCGATCGTCCTGCCCGAGGCGACGAGCTGGTCGTCGTCGCCGAAGTCGATGCCGTAGAAGCAGGGGGAGACGATCGGCGGCGACGATACCCGGACGTGAACCTCGGTCGCGCCGCCGTCGAAGAGCATCGCGACGAGCTGCCGCATCGTCGTCCCCCGGACGATCGAGTCGTCGACGACGACCACGCGCTTTCCGGACACCTCATCCAGCGGGTTGAACTTCAACTTGATCCCCTGCTCGCGAAGAGCCTGGTCCGGCTGGATGAACGTGCGCCCCACGTAGCGGTTCTTGATCAGCCCCTCGTTGAAGGGGATGCCCGACGCACGGGCGAAGCCGATCGCTGCGGGCGTGCCGGAGTCGGGCACCGGCATGACGAAGTCGGCCTCGGCCGGGGCTTCCTCGGCGAGCCGCTCGCCCATCCGCACGCGGGCCTTGTGAACCTCGACCCCCGCGAGTCGGGAATCCGGGCGCGCCAGGTAGATGAACTCGAACAGGCAGAGGCTTTGGGAGGGGTGCGCCACCTGCTCCATCCGGATCTCGTCGTCCACGACGACGAGCTCACCCGGCCCGAGCTCCCGGACTGGCTCGGCGCCAACGAGGTCCAGGGCGCAGCTCTCGGACGCGAGCACCCAGTCTTCTCCGAGGCTTCCGACGACGAGCGGCCGGAAGCCGTACGGGTCGCGGAAGCCGACGAGCTTGCCCTCCGTCAGCGCGACGGCTGTCGTCGCCCCGTCGACTCGCTCGAGCGTGTGGGCGATCGCCTCGGCGAGTGGGGCGGGGTCGTTCCCGATCAGCGCGGCGATCACCTCGGAGTCCGAGCTCGAGCCGAGCCTCACGCCCTCCGCCTCGAGCTCCTCACGGAGCTCCTCGGCGTTCGTCAGGTTTCCGTTGTGTCCGAGGGCGACGGTGCGCGCCCGGCCGTGGTGGACGAGCGGCTGCGCGTTCGCCCACCGCGTCGAGCCGGTCGTCGAGTAACGCGTGTGGCCGATCGCGAGTTGGCCGTCGAGGCCGTGCAGGGTCTGCTCGGAGAAGACCTGCGGGACGAGTCCCATGTCGCGGACGACAGTGAGGCGACCCTGATCCGACACGGCGATCCCAGCCGACTCCTGGCCTCGGTGCTGGAGCGCAAAGAGCCCGAAGTAGGAGACGCGTGCGACGTCGCGTTCCGGCGCCCGGATTCCGAAAAGTCCGCACATCTAGATCTCGCCGACCTCCTCCGCGAAATCAGGCACGTAGTCGCCGGCGAAGACGAACCGAACGGTGTCCGGGTCGGCGATGGCCGGGTCGGCCTCGACTCCGCTCCATTCGGCCATCTCCCGAAGCGCCACTGCCAGCCCGCCGTCCGAGACGTCGTGGGCGAGCGAAAGCCCTGGAGCCGCGCGCCAAACGAGCCCGATCAGCTCGGCGTCGCGCGCCAGGTCAATCTCTCCAAGTAACAAGTTGTTACTTGCCCCTCGAACCACGCTGACCGTATCCCCTCGGCGCCAGCCGCTCGGGACTCGGCGGACGTCCTGGACGAGGCCGACGCAGCCCACGACCGGCGTCGGCGGGATCGAGCGGCCGTCCGTGTCATTGTAGAGCGAGACGTTTCCGCTCACGAGCGGGATCCCCAGCGCCTCGGCGGCCTGCGCGATGCCTTCGATCGCCTGCTCGAGCTCCCAGCCGACCTCGGGCTTCTCCGGGTTGCCGAAGTTGAGGCAGTCCGTGAGGCCGATCGGCTCGCCGCCGACGCAGGCGACGTTGCGCGCTGCGTCCAGCACGGCGAGCGCGCCGGCGCGAAAGGGATCCCGCTCGCCGACCGGCGGTCCGTCGAGCGACACTGCGAGGCCGCGGTTCCCCTCCAGCCGCAGCACCGCCGCGTCAAGACCCGGCCGGCGCACGGTTCGCGAGCCGACGAGCTGGTCGTACCGCTCGTAGATCCAGCGCCTGCTCGTGAGGTTCGACCCCGCAACGGGCGCCTGCTGGGTCTGCGCGGGCTGCACCTTGACGCGGTAGCGAGGGCATTCGTCCGTCAGAAGAGTCGCGGGGATTGCCCCGACGAGCTCGCCGTCACGGAAGCAACGCAGCTCGCCCGTATCGGTCACCTCGCCGATGGTCGCATGCGCCAGCTCCCACCGGCGGCAGACGCTCAGGACGTCCTCGACCCGCTCCGGCCGGACGACCGCGACCATCCGCTCCTGGCTCTCGGAGACCATGATCTCCCAGGCCTCCATCTCCTCCTCACGGAGCGGAACCTGGTCGAGGTCGACGTCGACGCCCGCGCCGTCCTGCGCCATCTCGGCGAGGGACGACGCGAGCCCTGCCGCGCCGCAGTCCTGAAGCGACTCCACGAGCCCGCGCTCGACAAGCTCGAGGCTCGACTCGATCAGTTTCTTGCCGGTGAACGGATCGCCGATCTGCACGGTCGGCCGCTTGTCCGCGTCCT
>Ga0126305_10000256_pt1 | contig 23489 bp, 19 predicted proteins | sample Plot26_FD_92536 | JGI IMG/M metagenome (GOLD analysis project Ga0126305, IMG submission 92536) | Serpentine soil microbial communities from UC McLaughlin Reserve, CA, USA - Plot26 | ecosystem: Environmental > Terrestrial > Soil > Grasslands | place: USA: UC McLaughlin Reserve, Lake County... | reverse complement strand
TGCGCAAGATTCCCCACTGCTGCCTCCCGTAGGAGTCTGGGCCGTGTCTCAGTCCCAGTGTGGCTGATCGTCCTCTCAGACCAGCTACCCATCGCAGCCTTGGTGAGCCGTTACCTCACCAACTAGCTAATGGGCCGCGGGCCCCTCCCGAAGCGGAGGCCGAAGCTTCCTTTACTCCTTGCACTTGTGTGCGAGGAGTACATCCGGTATTAGCCCGAGTTTCCTCGGGTTGTCCCGGTCATCGGGGCAGGTTACCCACGTGTTACTCACCCGTTCGCGGCTTTGCCCCAGGCCGAAGCCTGGTTCGTCGCTCCACTTGCATGTGTTAGGCACGCCGCCAGCGTTCGTCCTGAGCCAGGATCAAACTCTCCGTAAAAAGTGACTCGAGGGTTTCAATCCGACATCCCGGTCAAGGGATGCCGGCTCCTCTGTCTCAGAGAGTTGTCATGCCTGACTCGCTGTCCAAGTACACAAATAGGACAGCAGACATGACAGGGTTGATAGCCCGTCGCTCACGGCAAAGCCGCGGCGACGGGTCGGACGTGGTCACGAGCCTCGGAATGAATCCGCGGCTCGCGCGCTGCTCAGTTTTCAAGGACCGCTCCGTTCCCGCTGCGGAGGGACTCTCCAAGCAGGTACGACCGCCTCGAGGGCGACCACCCAGTATATCGTCGAGATGGTGCTCACTCCAGTCGTGAGCACTCCCGCTGCCTAGGAGGACCCGGCAGTGTAGCGACACCGCCAAGCAGCGCGTCTAAGACGAGCCGTGAACGACGCGCACGAACCTGCGCTTGCCCACCTGGAGGACCTTGCCTTCCAGGTCCGCCAGAGGCAGGTCGAGCCGCGCGCCGTCGAGCGCCTGTCCGTCCACCTTCACGCCCCCCTGGCTCAGCAGACGGCGGGCCTCGCTGGTGCTGACCTCGAACTCCCTGGCGATCAGTCCGGGCAGGTGAACCTCGCCGTCGGCCCCCGGCTCCACGCGAACCGCGCGGATGTCCTCCGGCACCTCGTGGCGCACGTGCACGCGGTCGAAGTGGCCCTCGGCCTCGGTCGCGGCGCCGTCGCCGTGAAAGCGCGCGACCAGCCTCCGCGCGAGCTCCCGCTTTGCCTCGCCGGGATGCCGACCCTCGTCGAGCGGCTCGTATAGAAGCAACCGGTAGTAGTCACCCATCACCTCGTCGGGGATGCTCATCAACTTTCCGAACATCTCCTCGGGTGGATCCGTGACCCCGACGTAGTTCCCTAGCGACTTGCTCATTCGCCGCACTCCGTCGGTGCCCGGGAGGATCGGCATCGTCAGGATTGACTGCGCCGGAACCCCCAGCGACTGCTGGACGTCTCGCCCGAACAGAAGGTTGAACTTCTGATCGGTTCCACCGATCTCCACATCGGCTTCCACGGCCACCGAGTCGTATCCCTGGAGCACCGGATACAGGAGCTCCAGAATCGAGATGGACTCCGAGGCCTGCATTCGCCGGCTGAACTCCTCGCGCTCCAGGAGCCGCGCCACGGTAAACCGGCGCACCAACCGAAACAGCTCGTCGCTGGACATCGCCAGCCATTCACCGTTTCGGCGCACCTCGGTCCGATCGCGGTCGAGGACGGTGAACGCCTGCTCCTGGAAGGTACGCGCGTGGGCGTCGATCTGATCGTCCGTCAACACGGGGCGCTCCACCGCCCGCCCGCTGGGGTCCCCCACCCTCGCCGTGTAATCGCCGATGATCAGCACGACCACGTGACCGGCATCCTGGAACTGGCGCAGCTTGTTCAAGACGACCACGTGTCCGAGATGGATGTCTGGCGCAGTGGGGTCGATCCCCAGCTTCACGCGCAGGGGTCGATCCTCGGCCACTTGCTTGGCCAACATGCCCTCCGGCAGCGCCTCGACCGCCCCCTCGAGGAGGGCGGGGGCGTCCCCGGGAACTGGTGAATCCGTCACCGGGCCAATGCTAGACTGACCCGCTCCCTCGGCGGACCTGCTTACCCGCCCTTTCCTTCGGTGATCGTCAACGGCGGACCCAGATCCGCCTCGTTTGCTCGCCGCCGAGAGTCCCAGAGATGAGGATGATTCAACCGAGAGCGCATGCCCCCCTGGATTAGGCTGCCCGGCCGTCTCAGGCTCCCGTCACGCGCCAAGACGACTCGGTCCCGCCGCGCGACGAACGGGCAACCCGGGGATGGCGACCCCAGGCGCGTCGCGACCCTCCCGGGCACGAAGGGCGCGAACGGGGACGGATCGAACGGCGGCGGGCCCAACCGGCCGGTCTCGACCGTGCCCCCCAAGCCGCCGGGTGGCACACCGCCACGACGGCGGCCGAAGCTGCGGAAGCTCCGGATCGCGCTCGTCTTCATGGGCCTGGCGATCCTGGCATTCGTCTCGTGGATCTTCGGGATCATGATGGCCGTCGCGAGCGACCTGCCCCAGCTCGAGAACCGCGCCCAGTTCGCGAACGCTCAGAACTCCGTCGTGCTCGACATCAACGGCGAGAAGATCGCCACGCTCACCAACAACCAGGGCCTGATCCTGATCGGCTCCGCGGACATCGCCCCGGTGATGAAGGAGGCCACGGTGGCGATCGAGGACCAGCGCTTCTACGACCACCGCGGCGTCGACTTCACGGGCATCGGCCGCGCGGTCATCGAGGACGTGCTGAGCACGAGCGCCGAGCAGGGAGGATCGACGATCACCGAGCAGTTCGTGAAGAACGCGCTCAGCGCCCACGGGAGCCGGACGGTGTTCCAGAAGCTTCGCGAGGCGGCGCTGGCCTACCAGCTCGAGCGCCACTGGGACAAGGACAAGATCCTCACGTCGTACCTGAACGAGATCTACTTCGGCAATGGCGCCTACGGCATCGAGGAGGCCGCCAAGACCTACTTCGGCTACAACCACCCCGGGTGCGGCAGCCCCGAGGACCGCTGCGCGTCGGATCTCCTGCCGTGGGAGGCGGCGTTGCTGGCCGGCATCATCTCCAGCCCAACCGGCTACGACCCGGCCATCAACCCGGAGGCTGCGCTCTCGCGGCGCAACCTGGTCCTCTCCAACATGGCCGAGCAGGGCGACATCACGCCGGAGGAGGAAGCCCAGTACGCCAAGGAGCCGCTGCCCAAGCCGAGCGACATCCGCACGCCGACGGAAGACTCCCTGGCCCCCTACTTCACGAGCTGGCTTCGCGAGCAGCTGGTGAACAAGTACGGGTCGGGCGAGGCGTTCGGCGGCGGCCTTCAGGTGTACTCCACGCTGGACCTGCCGCTCCAGCAGCAGGTCTCCAAGATCGCCTACGACAGGACCGCCGGGGTTGGCCTGGACTCGGCCGTCGTGGTCCTCGACAACGCGACGGCCGGGGTCCGAGCCATGGTCGGTGGTACCGATTACTCGGAAAGGCCGTTCAACCTCGCTACGCAGGGGCACCGCCAGCCCGGCTCGGCGTTCAAGCCCTTCACTCTCGTGACCGCGCTCGAGCAGGGCCGTTCGCCCGACGAGGTGTTCACATCCGCTCCGCAGCAGCTCCCGTTCAAGGCCGCGGTCCCCACGCAGGACGGTGGCACGAAGATCGTCCCGGACCTCTTCGACGTGAACAACTACGAGGACTCCTACCAGGGGAGCGCGTCTCTCGCCACCGCGACGACGTACTCCGACAACTCCGTGTACTCCCAGCTCGGGATGTCCCTTGAGGGTGGCATCAAGAGCATCGCCGACACCGCGCACAAGATGGGCATCCAAACCGACCTCTCCACCGCGCAGGCGAAGTACTCGGTCGGGGGCGGCCCCTTCGAGCCGTACAACCCCGCCCTGATCCTGGGAGGGCTCGAGAGCGGTGTCACCCCCCTCGAGATGGCCCACGCCTTCGAGACGCTTGCACACGATGGCCAGCTCGTGAGCGGCACGATGGCGGACTCACCGGAGAAACCCGTCGGGATCCAGCGAGTGGATGACGAGAACGGCGACCCGGTGGAGACCAACAGCGGCGATCCCGGCCAGGACCGTGTCGAGACCAAGCAGGTGATCTCCCCAACCGTCGCGGCCACCGCGCGCTCGATGCTTCACAGCGTCGTCACGTCGGGAACCGGTACGAACGCGGACACGGGCGATCCTTACCTCTTCGGGAAGACCGGTACCACCGAGAACAACGGCGACGCGTGGTTCGTGGGCGCAAACCGCGACGTGACGATCGCCGTGTGGGTGGGTCACGCGGACTCCGTCAAGCCGATGGAGACCGAGTACGGCGGAGCCCCGGTGGACGGCGGCACGATTCCGGCGTTGATCTTCCACGACGTCCTCACCGCCTATGAGTCGCTGAAGAAGAGTGCCGGGCCGAACGACCATTCGATCCCGCCCGAGAGCACCACGACGACGTCCGTACCCAGTACCACCACCACGACGAGCGTGGCCCCGGCGACGACCGTCGCCCCCACGACCACGACCGCCACCACGGCCGCCCCGGCCACACCATCGACCGATACCTCCTCCTCCAGCTCCGCGGCTGCGCCGACCGATCAGCCCTCGACGCCACCCAGCTCCAGCAGCGGCGACACAGGCGGGGCGCCTGCGGTGAGCTCCGGCGGCACCGGCGGCTAGTCCCTTACGGCGGCTTCGCCGCCTATTAAGGCATCCGGAGGGGTCTGGACAGGTACCGGCTGTCCTGGGCGCAGAAGCGCCACGGGAGCTCGGCGGCGCGCGTGATGCCGATCCGGGGACCGCTGCCGACCCGTACCTCCGACCACTCCTCATCCCTGCTGCGGATCTCGAACGGGTGCTCGCATATCCGGGCCCCGTCCAGGTCCAGGCCGATGGCCAGGGCCTCCGTCAGCTTGCCCGGACCCGAGCACAGATCGCGAAGCGCGTCCCTGCCGCGCCGGCGGCGCATCTGGTCGATGCCCCACCGCGGCTGGAGCGCGCGGATCAGTACCGCCGCGGCCTCGCCCTCCGGCTCGCACACGAAGTTCAGGCACGAGTGAACGCCATACGAGAGGTACACGTAGGCCCGTGCGGGCGGGCCAAAGATCGTCGCCGTGCGGGGCGTGAGCCCGACGTACGCGTGACAGGCGGGGTCGTCGCGCTCATAGCTCTCGGTCTCGACGATCACCCCGCCGACGCCGCGATGGAGCAGCGAACAGCCGACGAGATCCCGCGCTACGTCGTGCACGGAACGCTCGAAGAACGCCTCGTCGAGTGCAGTCGCACGCGATACGTCGGCCAAGCCGCTCACTTCGCCGGCTGCTCCTGCAGCTTGGCAAGGGCGGCGCGCGCTGCATCGATCTGCTCGGCGACGCGCACGGAGGCCGTTCCGCCCGCCGAAACCTTCGACTCGAGCCACTGGCCCGATTCCAGCACCTCGTAATACGCGTCGTCCAGGAGCTCGGAGTGCTGCCGGATCTCCTCCGGCGTGAGCTGCGACAGCGTCCTACCGCTCTCGAGCGCCTGGCGCACCAGCCCGCCGACGACCCCGTGGGCCTCGCGAAACGGCATCCCCTTGCGCACCAGCAGATCGGCGATATCGGTTGCCGCCGGGAACTCGTCCGCCGCCGCCTCGGCCAAGCGCTCGCGATCGAAGGTCAGGCCGCCCAGCATCGTGCGCGCCGCTTCCAGGGACAGCTCGAGGTTGTCGACCGCGTCGAACAGCGCCTCCTTGTCCTCCTGCAGGTCCTTCGAGTAGGCGAGCGGCAGGCCGTGCAGCACACCGGCGAGAGTGCTGAAGCCGGATGCGATACGCGGTGCCTTGGCCCGCAGGAGCTCGGCGGCGTCCGGATTCTTCTTCTGAGGCATGATGCTCGAGCCCGATGAGAAGTCGTCGGCGGCCTCGCAGAAACCGAATTCGTCGCTCGACCAGAGGACCAGCTCCCCGCCCAGGCGCGAGAGATGGACGGCGCACACCGAGGCCGCGGACAGGTAGTCCAGCGGTGTATCGCGGCTCGAAACCGCGTCCACGGAGTTCGGCGCGACGGCGGAAAAGCCCAGCTCGCGGGCCACGAGATCCCGGTCGATCTCCCAATTCAGACCGGCCAGGGCCCCGGATCCGAGCGGGAGGACCGCGGCGGCTTCGCGGGCGACCGCGAAGCGGCGCGCATCGCGGTCGAACATCCAGAAGTAGGCCAGGAGGTGATGCCCCAGATAGACCGGCTGGGCCCGTTGTAGATGGGTGTATCCCGGCATAGGCCAGTCGGCGTGGCGGTCGGCCAGGCCGAGCAGCATCTCCATCAGGCGAGCCAGCAGGTCCATCGCGACACCGCACCGCTCGCGCAGGTACAGCGCGAGATCGGTCGCAACCTGGTCGTTCCGCGAGCGCCCGGTGTGCAGCTTGCCGCCCACCGGTCCCACGATCTCCGTCAGGCGGCGTTCGATCGCCATGTGGATGTCCTCATCGGCCTCCTTGATGGGAAACGAGCCCGCCTTGAACTCTTCGGCGACCGCCTCGAGCCCCTCGTCCAAGCGGCCGAGCTCCTCGTCGCTCAGCACCCCCAGGGCCCGGAGGGCCCGGGCATGCGCCCGCGACTGCGCGATGTCGTAGGGGGCCAGGCGGCGATCGAAGCCGATCGAGCGGTTGATCCGCGCGAACAACTCGTGCGGCCGATTCTCGAAGCGAGGCATGCGGCGGGAGTGTAAGGCGGGCGTCCCCCGCCTCTCGTAACCCGCCGAGCGGCGACGCCGTTAGGCTGCCGCCCACTCGTGCGCTTCCTCGTCACCGGCGCCACCGGAAAAATCGGGAACGGCGTTGCCCGTCAGCTCGCCGAGCGCGGAGACGACGTGGTCGCGCTGGTCCGGAGCCCGGCCAAGGCTCGCGAGCTGCTCCCCAGCGGAATCGAGCTCGCTCGCGGCGACGTCACCGACCCCGCCTCGCTGCGCGCCGCGGCCGAGGGGATCGATGGGGCGTTCAACTGCATGGGCCTGTTCGAGCAGTGGTTCGCCGATCCGGGGATCTTCGACCGGGTCAACGCCCAGGGCGCGCGAAACGTGATCGCCGCCGCGCGCGAGGCCGGCGCGAAGCGAGTCGTCCACACCTCGACCTTCGACGTCTTCCACGCCGAACAGGGCGGGACGGTCAGCGAGGCAGCCGTTGCCGACTACCCGAAGGCCACGCCGTACGAGCGTTCCAAGCAGCTGGCCGAACGGCTCGTGCTGGAGGAGGCCGAGCGGGGCATCGAGGTCGTCATCGCGAATCCGTCGACCGTGTACGGCCCGGGTCCGTGGCACGCAACCGGGCTTGACCGGGCGATCCGCGACACCATCCGTCGTCGGCTGCCCGCGACACCGCCGGGCGGCATGACCCTCGTGCTGGCGGAGGACGTCGCCAAGGGCCACGTGGCCGCCTTCGATCGGGGAAAGCCCGGCGAGCGCTACATCCTCGCCGACAGCTACGCGCCCATGCGCGAGGTCCTGGCGCTCGCGGTTGCCGAGGCCGGCCGCGGCTGGGTCCCACCGACCATTCCGTTGCCGATCGCCCGGGGCATGGCGAGCGGCGGCGAGGTACTGTCGCGGCTCATCCGCCGCCCGCCGCTGCTGGGGAAGGGTCAGCTCACCTTTCTGCTGTGGCAGGCGCGGGCATCGAATGAAAAGGCCCGCAGCGAGCTCGCCGTCGAGTTCACGCCGCTCGCCGACGGCATCGCCCGCACCGTGCGCTGGATGAAGGACTCCGGGCGCCTCTAGCTCGCCGAGCTCAGGCGCGCCCGAGCGCGTCCGTGAGGGCCCCGGCCACCCGTTCCACTTCCGCCTCCCCCATCGCGGTGAAGAACGGCAGGGCGAGCGAGCGCTGGGAGACGGCCTCGGCGACGGGGAACTGCCCCTCGCGGAAGCCGAATCGCTCGCGATAGTGCGGCATCAGGTGGATGCACGGCAGATAGGCCTTCGCGTCGATGCCGTGCTCGCCCAGGGAGGCGATCACACCGTCGCGGTCGCTCCATGCTGGAAGCTGGACCACGTACACGAACCAGCTCCGCCGCGCTTCGCCGCGGTCGGCGCAGACCAGGACCATTCCGTCGGGATCCCCCTCCCCCGCCGCGGTCGCACCAAGCCCCTCGAGGGCGTTCGCGTAGAGCGACGCCACCCTCGCGCGCTCGGCGAGCAGGGCATCGGCGCGCTCGACCTGAGCGATTCCGAGCGCAGCCTGAAGCTCGGTGATCCGGTAGTTGAAGCCGAGCCGGTCATGGCCCAGCCAACCCATATCGGGGGCCCGGCCCTGGTTGCGCTCGCTCCGCATGCGGGTCGCGACCTCCCCGTTTGACGGGATCGCGATTCCGCCCTCCCCCGTCACCAGCTGTTTGTTCGCGTAGAACGCGAACGTGGCGATGTTGCCCCTGGCCCCGACCTTGATCCCGTCGGTATCCACCGCTCCAGCGGCCTCAGCCGCGTCCTCAAGCAGCCCGAGGCCACGCTCGCCGGCGAGCCGCTCCAGCTCCGCCATCGCCGCGGGGTAGCCGAAGATGTGGACGGGCAGCACGCCAGCGGTGCGCTCGGTGACGGCCGCGCGCGCGGCGTCGGGGTCGATGTTCAGCGTCACGGGGTCGATGTCGCAGAAGACTGGCGTGACGTCCTCGTAGAGCAGGCAGTTGGCCGACGCGACGAAGCTGAACGGGCTGGTGACGACCTCGTCGCCCGCTCCCCAGCCGAGCGCCCGCACGCCGAGGTGAAGCGCCGCCGTCCCGGACGACACCGCGACGGCATCGTCGGTCCCGAGCCACGCCGCGAAGTCGATCTCGAAGCGATCCAGCAGCGGGCCCAGCGAGAGCCGTCCCGACCGCAGGACCTCGAGGACCAACTCCTCCTCACGGGGCCCGAGATCGGGCCGCGCGAGAGGAATCGGGTCGACTGATGTCATCGCGCGATCCACACCGTTTGGTGTTCTGGGGACGCTATGGCGTACCCAATCCACCAAACGCGTGTCATGGGCTGGTGGTCGCCTGGATCGTTTCCTTGATTGCCGGCGCGTGAGCTTCCTTTGGCTGGAACGCGTATTCCAGCGAGTCCACGAGCGCCTCCCACGACGCCTCGATGATGTTCTCCGAGACGCCAATCGTCCCCCAGGACTCGCGGCCGTCCGAGGAGTCCAGCAACACCCTGGTCACCGCGCCGGTGCCGTGATGCGTATCGAGGATCCTGACCTTGTAGTTGACGAGCTCGATCTCGGCGAGATGGGGATGCAGCTCGGTGATCGCCTCGCGGAGGGCACAGTCCAGCGCGTTGACCGGCCCGTTGCCCTCGGCGGTGCGCACGAAGCGCTGGCCATCGACCCAGATCTTGATCGTCGCCTCGGTCTCCACCCTGCCGTTGGCGCGCTTCTCGGTGATCACGCGGAATCCCTCGAGGCGGAAGAGGGGGACGTAGCTGCCCGCCTCGCGGCGCAGAAGCAGCTCGAACGACGCATCGGCGGCCTCGTACTGGTAACCGCGATGCTCGAGCTCCTTGAGGCGCTCGACCGTCCGCTTGGCGGCGCCCGCGTCAAGCTCGATCCCGGAACCCTCGGCGCGACTCTGGACCGATCCCTTGCCGGCGAGCTCGGAGATCAGCACGTCTCTGCTGTTTCCGACCAGGCCCGGCTCGATGTGCTCGAAGGTGCGCGCGTCGGCCTGAACTCCGGCGGCGTGCATCCCGCCCTTGTGGGCGAAGGCGTTGCGGCCGACGTAGGGCCGGTCAGGATCGGGCTGGAGGTTGCAGAGCTCGTCGACCAGGTGCGAGGTCTCGGTGAGGCGCCGCAGCCGGTCGGCCGGCACGCACTCGTAGCCCATCTTGAGCTGGAGCGCCGGAAGGATCGATCCCAGGTTCGCGTTGCCGGTGCGCTCGCCGTATCCGTTCATCGTGCCCTGGACGAGGCGGGCTCCGGCCCGCACCGCGGCGAGGGAGGTGGCGACGCCGCACTCCGCGTCGTTGTGGGTGTGGATGCCGATCTCAACCCGGTCACCCAATGCCTCCACGACCGCGCCCGTGGCCTCGGCGACCTCGAACGGCAGGCTCGAGCCGTTCGTGTCGCAGAGCGTGACGTTCTCCGCCCCGGCGGAGACCGCCGCGCGCAGGCACTCGAGCGCGTACTCGGAATCCTCTCGCCATGCGTCGAAGAAGTGCTCGGCGTCGTAGACGACACGCTTGCCCCGTCCCACCAGGTAACAGACCGAGTCGGTGATCATGCCGAGGTTCTCGGTGCGCGAGACCTTGGTGACCTTGTCGAGGTGAAGCGCCCAGGTCTTGCCCACCAGCGTGCACACGGGCACGGAGCACTCGGCGAGCTCGCGCAGCGCGGCGTCCTCCTCCGCGGCGACGCCGCGGCGCCGGGTCATGCCGAAGGCGCACACCTCGGCCCGCTCCAGCTTGACGTTCGCCAGTAAGGCGAACAGCTCGGCGTCCTTCGGGTTCGAGCCGACGAAGCCGGCCTCGATGAGGTGGACTCCCAACCCGTCCAGCGCCTGGACCACCCGGACCTTCTCGGCGGCCGACAGGGACATCCCCTGCCCCTGCATGCCATCGCGCAAGGTCGTGTCGTAGAGCTTTACCAGTGGCGTCGGTGAGGGGGCATCAGCCCCCGAAACTGGCTGGTGTCGTTGCTGATTCAAGTCGATGCCTTTCCTTTGGAGGGACGAGCGAGAGGGAGGCGCGGCTGGGCCGCGCGGCCACGGGGCGGTTACGCCGCCGCGGCGCTCCTAATTCGCTCGATGCCGCCAGGGATGAGACGCATCAGGACGTGACTTTACTTGGTTGCTCGACCACGTCCAGCCATTCCAGGTACTCGGGGGCGCGCCCGTGCAGGGCGTCCTCGTACTTGGCCTGGATCACGCGGGTGATCTCACCGGGACCGCCGATGTCGTGATCGTCGACCTCCCGAACCGGAACGAGCTCCGCAGCCGTTCCCGTCAGGAACACCTCGTCGGCCAGGGACAGCTCGGCCCTGGCGATGTCGCGCTCCTCCACCGGATAGCCGAGGTCGCTCGCGATCTGGATGACCGATCGCCGCGTGATGCCGTCGAGAATGGACGACGTGTGCCCCGGCGTTGCGAGAACTCCGTCACGGACGATGAACACATTCTCGCCGGACCCCTCCGACACATTGCCGTGGACGTCGAGCAGGATCGCCTCGTCGTAGCCGGCGTTCGCCGACTCGGTCTTCGCGAGGATCGAGTTGAGGTACTGACCGGAGGCCTTCGCGTGCGGGATCAGGCTGTCGCCCGAGAGCCCCCGCCATGAGGAGACCTTGCACCGAATGCCGGTGCGCTTGCCCTCCTCGCCCAGGTACGCGCCCCATGGCCAGACCGCGATGATGACCTCCATCGGGGCGCTCTGAGCGAATAGCCCCATCTCGCCGTAGCCGCGAAACGCGAGTGGGCGGATGTAGCAGCTCGCCAGCTCGTTGCGGCGGATGAGCTCGTGGGTGGCATCCCGCAGCTCCTCGAGTGAGTACGGCACGTCCATGTAGTAGAGCTTGGCCGAGCGCTCCAGGCGGTCGAGGTGCTCGCGGTTGCGGAAGATCGCGGTGCCGCGCTCCGTCTCGTAGGCGCGGATCCCCTCGAAGACTCCGGTTCCGTAGTGGAGCCCGTGGCTCAATACGTGGACCTTGGCGTCGTCCCAGCGGACTAGTTCGCCGTTCATCCAGATCCACTCAGACTTCTCCACTGTTCCCTCCGGGATTGCTTCCAGGTGCGCAGGAAGTATGCCCCATGGCCTCCCATGCTCCAAACGGCATTCAGGCCTCGAGCGCCTCGATCACGGCGGCCGTGATCTCCTCGGTGCCGACCACCTCCTCGCCGGACCGCGCGAGGTCGGGGGTGCGCAACCCGCGCTCGAGCGTCGAGTCGACGGCCGTCTCGATCGCGCCCGCCCGATCCGGCATGTCGAGGCCGTGGCGGAGCATCATCGCCGCCGACAGGAACGTCGCGAGCGGATTGGCGCTCCCCTGGCCCGCGATGTCCGGGGCGGAGCCGTGCACCGGCTCGAACAAACCCGGCCCATCCGCCCCGAGGCTGGCTGACGGGAGCATCCCGAGCGAGCCCGTGAGCATCGCCGACTCGTCGCTGAGGATGTCGCCGAACATGTTCTCGGTGAGGATTACGTCGAACCGCGCCGGGCTCGCGACGAGCTGCATCGCGGCATTGTCGACCAGCATGTGGTCGAGCTGGACGTCCCCGTACCCGGCCGCGACGCGCTCCACGGTCTCCCGCCACAGGCGCGAGGTCTCGAGGACGTTGGCCTTGTCAACCGAGGTCACGCGCGGCGGATCCTCCCCCTGGCGTCGTCGCGCGGCGTCGAACGCGACGCGCGCGATCCGGTCGATCTCGCCGACGGTGTACTCGCAGTCGTCGTGGGCCCGGTCGCCGTCGCGCCCGCTGTCGCCGAAGTAGATGCCGCCCGTCAGCTCACGAACCACGAGCAGATCGGTGCCCGCGATCCTGTCCGGCCGCAGCGGGCTGGCGTCGACCAGCGCCGGGCTGGGGCGCACCGGGCGCAGGTTGGCGTAGAGGCCGAGGCCCTTGCGCAGTCCCAGGAGCCCCTGCTCGGGGCGCGGGGCATCGGGATCCGTCGTGTCCCACTTCGGGCCCCCGACGGCGCCGAGCAGAGCCGCATCGGAGTCGCGACACGCGTTCAGGACGTCATCGGTGAGGGCCGTCCCGTACTGGTCGATCGACGCGCCTCCGATCAGGTGCTCCACGAACTCGAACTCGCCGATCTCCTTCAGGAGCCGGCACGTGGCCGAGACGATCTCCGGTCCGATCCCGTCGCCGGGGAGGACGACGATCCGGGGAGCCTTCGCTGGGGGGCTCATCCCCCCGAAACCTCAGGCCGCCGCGCCGAGATGTTCAGCCGGACGTAGTCGAGCGTCAGCGGGCGCGGGATGTCCTCGAGCACGGCGTCGAGGTACGGCTCGCGCAGGTGCTCCGGTAGCCGGTCGAGGTGGGGGCCCACGCATGAAGTCCGCAGGAAGCCACGCGGCTCACGTGGCTTCTCCAGGCGCTCCTCCAGCCAGCATCGAGCGGCTTCGAATCCGACGGCCTGGAGTCGAAGCTCGGTGTCCCCGGGCGAGGCGAAGTTCCACGCGCTCGTGATGCCGCGCAGATAGGGCGCGAAGCGCTCGTCGCCGTTCACGTTCTCCAGCAGGTTCAGGAACTCGTCGAGGTTCCCGATACCGCCGCACTGAGCCTCGAGTGCGCCGCCGGGTCGGACCGCGGCGTGGAGGCGCTCGAACAGCCGGCGGTGATCGAGGATCCAGTGGAAGGTGGCGTTGGAGAACACCGCGTCGACGGCCTGGTCGAGCTCGAGGTCGAGCAGGTCGGAGACGATGAACTCGGTCCTGTCCGGGAGCGCCTCGCGAGCCCTCTCGATCATCGACCGCGACGCGTCCACGCCGATGACCCCGCCTCGAGGGAGGCGCTCGAGCAGCAGCTGGGTCACGCGGCCGCTCCCGCAGCCGGCGTCGAGGACGGTCTCGTCGCCGCGCAGCTCGAGGCGATCGACGACTGCGCGCGACCATTTCTCCTGGATATCCGAGACGCGGTCGTATGTCGACGCGTCCCAGTCCCGAGGCTCGGTGTCCGCGCTCATCGAGTCACCAACGACACCAGCCTGTCGCGGTGCCAGGGCACCGCGCTCACAGAACCGTGGTGACGGGCCCGCGATCGGCGCCGCCGGCCGCCTCGAACGCGGTGATCGCGCCCTCGTCCTGAAGGGTGATGCCGATGTCGTCCAAGCCGTGGAGCAACCGGTGCTTGACCTCCTCGTCCAGCTCGAACTCGACGACCCCTCCCGCCGATGTGACGGTTTGATCGTCGACGTCGATCCGGGCCTCGCCCGCCATGGCGATCTCGCGGCACGAGTCCTCCGGCAGGATCACCGGCAGAAGGCCGTTCTTCGTGCAGTTGACGTAGAAGATGTCCGCGAACGACGGCGCGACCACGGCCTCGAAACCGAAGTCCTGGACCGCCCACACCGCATGCTCGCGGGAGGATCCCGAGCCGAAGTTCCGGCCGGCGACCAGGATCGAATTCGGCTCGAGCTCGAGCTCGCCGGAGCGAACCCAGTCGTAGAACAGGAACTCGCCGAACCCCGTCCGCTCGACCCGCTTCAGGAACTGCTTGGGAATGATCTGATCCGTATCGACGTCGGCGCGATCGAGCACGGAGACCTTGCCCTCGATGACGTCTATCGGCCTCATGCCCAGGACCGGATGTCGACGAAGCTTCCTTCCACCGCGGCGGCGGCGGCCATGCGGGGGCTCACCAGGTGAGTGCGACCACCCCTGCCCTGCCGGCCCTCGAAGTTGCGGTTGGAGGTCGAGGCGCAGCGCTCACCCTCGTCGAGGATGTCGGGATTCATGCCCAGGCACATCGAGCAGCCCGCCGTCCGCCATTCGAACCCGGCCGAGCGAAACACGTCGTCGAGGCCCTCCTGCTCCGCCTGTGCCTTCACCTGCTGTGACCCGGGGACGACCATCGCGCGGACGGAGCCGGCCACCCGCCGCCCGTCGACCATGGTGGCCGCCTCGCGCAGATCCTGGATACGGGAGTTCGTGCACGAGCCGATGAAGACGCGATCCAGCGGGATGTCGGTGATCGGTGTGCCCGGCTGCAGCGCCATGTAGGCGAGGGCGCGCTCGGCCGCCTCGCGATCGGCGGGTCCCTCGCCCCACCCGGACGGGTCGGGAATGGCCTCGGTGACCTGAGCGACCATCCCGGGGTTCGTCCCCCACGTCACCATCGGCGAGATCGCGGCGGCGTCGATCTCGACGTCCGTGTCGAACTCCGCCCCCTCATCGCTCGGGAGCTCACGCCAAGCGGCAACGGCCGCATCGAAATCGTCCGGTGCGCCGGGCCGGCCGGACATCCACTCGAATGTCGTCTCGTCCGGGGCGATCATTCCCGCGCGCCCCCCGCCCTCGATCGTCATGTTGCAGATCGTCATCCGGTTCTCCATGGAGAGCCTGCGGATCGTGTCGCCCGCGTACTCGACCGCGTGCCCGACCATTCCGCTGACGCCGAGGTGCCCGATGGTCGCGAGGATGAGGTCCTTCGCGGTGACGCCGGGTGCCAGCTCTCCCGAATAGTTGATTCGCATCGTCTTCGGCCGCCGCTGCACGAGGCACTGCGTGGCGAGGACGTGCTCGACCTCGGAGGTTCCGATGCCGACGGCCAGCGCTCCGAACGCCCCGTGCGTGGACGTGTGGCTGTCGCCGCAGACGATGGTCAGGCCGGGTTGGGTCACCCCGAGCTCCGGGCCGATCACATGCACGATGCCCTGGCGATCGGAGCCGAGCGAGTAGATCGGGATGCCGAACTCCGCACAGTTTCGCTCCAGGGTCTCCACCTGGATCCTCGAGAGCTCGTCAGCGATCATGCGCGCCGCCGGGGTGCCGTCCGTTGGCACGTTGTGATCAGCCGTGGCGATGGTCTTGTCGGGCCGCCGCACCGACCGGCCCTCCAGCCGCAGGCCGTCGAAGGCCTGGGGCGACGTCACCTCGTGCACGAGGTGCAGATCGATGTAGATCAACCCGTCGCCGACCTCGTGCGCGTCCCAGATCTTGTCGAACATCGTCTTCGGCACGTTCAGCTTCTCCTCAGGCCGGCGGCCACCACGGCGAGCAGCTCGGCCGGGTCGCTCGCATTGTTCTCGAAATGGTGAGCGAGGTCCGCGTCGAACGTCACGCTGTCCCCCGCCCGCAGCTCATGGCGCTGGCCATCGACCACTAGTGTCGGAGAGCCGTCGAGGACGACGGCGGTCTCGCGACTCCCCGGCTCGTGGAGCGGGGGATCGCCGGGGCCACCGGTGACCGTGCCGGGGTCCAGCCGATGCAGGGAGACGTCCGCTCGCTGCCCGGGTAATGGCGGGGTCAGCTCCTCCACCCTGTGCCCGCTGCGGCGGCGCTTGCGCCCCTCGCCTCGGCGAACGACGATCACGTGGCGGTCCTCGTCCAGTCGCAGAAGCTGGGAGAGCGTCAGCTCCAACCCGGCGGCGATCCTCGCGGCGATGGCAAGCGTGGGGCTCGTCTCGCCGCGCTCGACCTGGGAGAGCATCGGCGCGCTCACGCCGCTGCGATCGGCCAGGTCGCGAAGCGACAGCCCCATCGCCTCCCGGAGAGCCCGAACCCGAGTACCGACCGCGGGTGTATCGACGAGCGTTCCGTCCGCTCCGGACCGCTCTTCCTTGACCGCGATCGCCATCAGGGTGCGTACGTTATCACGTACATCTGTTTACGCCCGCGGGAGGCGGCGCTCGTCTTGACATCGCGGTGACGTTGTGGGAGGGTCGCCCGGACCAAAGGTGACCGGTCGTGCTCGGCCTGGGAAGCCGCTGGTGTGGCATTCGGCGCGGGGTAGTGACTCGTGACTGGGCATGTCAGCGGCTCCGCAGGCCGAGCGGCCGGGCTCCGAGGGATTGGACGAGTGAACGAGAGTCCCAGCACGCGACGCAACTTCCTGACGCGCGCCGGGGTGGCCGCGGGCGCATTGGCCGCCACCTTCGGTCTCCCCGCTGGGGCGCTTGGCGAAGGGCGCCGGCACCACAAGCGCGTGTGGAAGCTCGCTCCGGACGGGCCGCAGTACGACTGCAGCGCCTCGCAGCAGGCGCACCACAACTGCCATGGCTGCAACGCGTGCCAGTCACATGCGAAGAACAAGCTCTTTGCCAGCAAGAAGGCCGCGAAGCGCAACCGTCACCGTGCACACCCGGGTTGCCGCTGTGGCGTCAAGCGCGGACGCAAGCTGAGCCGGGCGAAGTGGCAGGACCTGTTCCGTCCTGGCGACAAGAAGCGGGGCATGGTGGACAAGCGCGACCCCCGCGTGCGCCGGATCCTGGACTCCTGAGTCCTACCGCCTCTGCCTGGTGGGCCGGATGAGAGCCGGCCTTCGTTAGGGCCCGGGCCTCGCCGGCTCGACCGCGGCCTCCGCGGCGACCTCCTCGGCCTCCCGCACGGCCGCGCCCTCGAGCGCGTTGGAGAGTGCGCGGACGTAGGCTCGAGCCGAGGCCTCGAGGATGTCGGTGGCCACGCCCTGGCCGCTCGCGAGCCTGCCGTGGGCGCGGACCATCACCGTCACCTCCCCAAGCGCATCCTCGCCCTCGGTGACCGCCGAGACGGTGTAGGAGCGAAGCTCTGACTCCTCATCGGTCGCCGCGCGTATGGCGCCGAAAATGGCGTCGACCGGGCCGTCGCCGGTCGACTCGCCGACGGAATCCTTGCCGGAGGGCGCGCGGACGGTCACCTTCGCGCGCGGCTCGGTGTGGGAGCCCGCCGTCACCTCAAAGGACTCGAGCACGTAGCGCTCGGCCGACTCGCGCATCTCCTCCGAGACGATCGCCTCGAGGTCGAGCGAGGTCACCTGCTTCTTCTTGTCGGCGATCTCCTTGAAGCGGGCGAACGCCTGGTTCAGCGCGTTGCCCTCGACCTTGAACCCCAGCTGCTCCAGCGCGTCGCGTAGCGCATGGCGGCCGGAGTGCTTGCCCAGGACGATGGAGTTGGACTCGAGCCCCACGTCGCGGGCGTCCATGATCTCGTAGGTCGTGCGCTCCTTCAGGACACCGTCCTGGTGGATCCCCGACTCGTGGGCGAAGGCATTACGGCCCACAACCGCCTTGTTGGGCTGTACGGCGTAGCCGGTGAAGCGGGAGACCATCCGGCTGCTTCGAGCCAGCTCGCGCGTGTCGATGCCGGTGTCGAGGCCGTGGACGTCGCTGCGGGTCCGCAGGAGCATCACGATCTCCTCGAGGGAGCAGTTGCCGGCCCGCTCGCCGATGCCGTTCACCGCGCACTCCACCTGGCGGGCGCCGGCGAGCACGCCGGCGTACGAGTTGGCGACGGCGAGGCCCAGGTCGTCGTGGCAGTGGACCGATGTCCGCACGCCGGCGAGCCCCGGTGCGAGCTCGTACAGGCGCTCGAAGTAGCGCTGGTACTCGGAAGGCGTCGTATAGCCGACGGTATCCGGGATGTTCACGACGGTCGCGCCCTCGGCGACGGCGATCGCGCAGACCTCGGCCGTGAACTCGACGTCCGCCCGCGTGGCGTCCATGGGCGAGAACTCGACGTCATCGCAGTAGGAGCGCGCGAGGGCCACGGCAGCCCGAGCCTGGCCCTTGACGTCGTCGCGAGTCGTCTGGAGCTGGTGCTCGATGTGGATGTCGGACGTCGATACGAATGTGTGGATTCGCGGGGAGGCCGAATCCTTGATCGCGCCCCACGCCGCGTCGATGTCGGCCTTGTGCGTGCGAGCGAGGCCGCAGATCACCGGTCCCTCGACCTGGCGGGCGATCGACTCGACAGCCTCGAAGTCCCCGGGCGAGGTGATCGGAAAGCCCGCCTCGATCACATCCACGCCGAGCCGCGCGAGCTGCTGCGCGATCTCGACCTTTTCATGCGTGTTCAGTGAGATGCCCGGCGACTGCTCGCCGTCCCTCAGCGTCGTGTCGAAGATGTGGACGCGCTTGTCGTCCGGTACCTGCGGGCCGCTCATTGGCCTTTCCTCCTTCTCCTAAGAACTTCGATGACCTTGTCAGTTGCGGCTGTCGCGCCGCCCAGCGCTAATCCCCCCGCGGGGGGAGGAGAAGGAGAAGCGTCAGGTGCTGGGCGGGACGGGTCATCGGGCAGGGACTCTAGCGCACGCGCTGAATTCCCCTGCGAAGGAGGGAACGTCAATGGAAGCCGCCCAGATCCAGGCCAGAGCCGTGATCAAGGTCGCGGCGATCTCACTCGCCGTGATCGCCGTCGCCGCTCTGCTCGTGATCGTGACCCTCCACGTGCAGACGACGATCCGGTGGCTGGTCGCTGCGATCTTTCTGACGCTGGCGCTCTATCCGGCGGTCGATCGGATCGAGAGCATCCACGTGCGGGGGCGCCACCCGTTTCCGCGCTGGCTGTCGATCCTGGTCGTGTACGTGCTCACCTTCGCAGTCTTCGTCTTCCTGGTGCTCCAGGTTGTGCCCCCGATCGTCAGCGAGGCAGAGAGCCTGGGATCGAAGGTCCCGGGCTACATCAACGACTTCAAGGACTGGGCGAACCAAAACCCCCAGTTCCAGGAGCTGAACCACAAGTACAACATCACCCAAACCCTGCAGAGCCAGGCATCGTCGATCCCGTCCGAGCTGGGCAACGCGGCGGGCGACGTGCGCGACGTCACCGTGAGCATCCTCGAGCACCTAATCGCTGCAGTGACGATCCTCGCGCTGACGTTCTTCCTGCTCCTCGACGGACGGCAGCAGGGCGAGCGGCTACTGGAGCGGCTGGAGCCCGATACGGCGGAGCGCTTGCGGCGGATCGCCGTCCGGATCGCCGGGGTGGTGAAGTCCTACGTCTCGGTCAACCTCATGCTAGCGGTCGCCGCAGGGGTCTTCACGTGGCTCTCCCTGGAGCTGCTGGGCGTCGACCTGGCGGTGACGATGGGCGTCATCGTCGGGTTCTTTGACCTCATGCCCCTGGTCGGCTTCACGATCGGCGGGATCTTCGTCGCGATCGTCGCAGCCTTCCACGACTTCCCGAAGGCCCTGATCATCTGGGCGATCCTGTTCGTCATCTACCAGCAGGTCCAGGATCGCGTGATCCAGCCGCTGCTGTACCGCAGCGCAGTGCAGATCCACCCCGCGGTCGCGATCCTCGCGATCCTGGTTGGCGCCGAGCTCGCCGGAGTCCTCGGGGCACTCCTGGCGATCCCGACCGCGGGGACGATCGGCGTGCTCATCGACGAGGGGCTCAGGTGGCGCCGGGAGACCTCCGGAGCCACCGAGCTGCCCAACGGTGGCGCCGGGCCGGATCCTCAGCCGGAGCCCGAGGCCGACTGACCGGACGCGGGCTCCTGCTTGCGCGGGCGTCCGAGGTGACGGCGGTGGCCATGGAATCGAGCATCGGCGCGCGCCTTCTTGTTCTCGCTGTAGAAGATGCGACCCCAGAGCGACTCCGGATGGCCGAGCCGGAACGCCGCCACGATCCCGATCGGCGGGATCAGGAACCCGACGACGGCAATCCCGAACTTCTGCTTCGACAGGTTCACGACCGTGGCTGCGATACCAATGAGCCCGGAGGCGCCCACGAGGGCGACGACGATGTCCTCCACCTCGGTGGCGACGTCCACCCAGGCGGTGAACCCCACCAGGATCATGCCCGTGATGGTGGCCGCGATGATCACGGCGTCGATCGACTTCCGTCCCTGCTGCTCCCAGTAGACGTCCTTCAGGTCGAGCCACAGCGCGAACTCGTCGAGGGCCAGGCCCATCCCGATTCCGAAGAAGACCGCGATGATCTCGTGCCACGGGGAGGGCGGCGCGATGGTCACACCGACGTAGCCCGTGATCATGAGCGTGACGATCCCCCACACGAGGTGATGGATGTGCGTCCCCCCCACGTTCACGTTCCCGGGCCACCAGCTGATCTGCGCCTTGATCATGTGCGCGCTCGTGCGAATGAAGCCGAAGGTGATCAGGAACGCGACGAAGAACAGGAATTCCGGTTGGCGCCCCGTATCCACGATCGCGCGCTCGTAGACGCTCGAGATGCTGGCCAGGGTCATGAGCACCGTGGGAGCGTAGCGGCGGCGCGGGCGCCTACGGGACCAGCACGACCTTGCCCACGTTGCGGCGCTCCTCGATGAAGCGGTGGGCATCCGGGGCGCGATCGAAGGGGAAGGCCTGGGCGACGACCGGCTTCAGCTCGCCTTTCTCAAGGCCGGCCATGAGCGGCTCGGTCACCCGATCCAGGCTTCCCTCGCGGTCCCACCACGAGAGCATGTTGAGCCCGAACACGCCCTTGTTCTCATTCATGACGCCGACGCTCTTCCACCAGGGCATCGTGGCCAGGGGCATCCGGGTCATCGCTCGCAGCGCCGCCCGGATATCGCGCTTGCCGCTTCCCGTCTGGATCTCGGAGGCTCCGTACATGATCAGGCGACCACCCGGCCGGAGCAGGCGGTAGTCCTTGCCGAACGACGTCGGACCCAGCGCGTCCATGGCGACGTCCACGCCCTCGCCGCCGGTGATGCGAAGGACCTCCTCCTCGAAGTCCCGGTTGCGGTAGTCGATCGGGTGATCCACCCCCTGCTCGCGGATCGCGTCGTGCTTCGAGGCCGATGCCGTGCCGAATATCTCGGCCCCGATGCCCTTCGCGATCTGGGTCGCCGAGATCCCAACCCCGCCGGCTGCAGCGTGGATCAGGACTCGCTCGCCCGCCTTGAGTCCGCCCATGATCACCAGCGCCGCGTACGCCGTGCCGTAGTTGACGGGGAACGCGGCGCCCTCCTCGAATGAGAGCTTTTTTGGCAGCGCGATGACCTGGTCCGCCGGAACGGTGACGAGCTCCGCCTGACCGTTGAACCGGGTGCCCGCGAGGACCCGATCGCCCACCGCATGGCCCTCGACGCCCTCCCCCACGGACTCGACCTCGCCCGCCACCTCGTAGCCCACGACGCAGGGTGGCTTCGGCGCGTCGGGGTAGAGCCCGATGCGGGCCAGCGTGTCGGCGAAGTTGATGCCGGCGGCCTTGACCGCGATCCGGACCTCGCCCGGACCCACAGGCGGATCCGGCCGCTCCTGCACCTGGAGCATCTCGGGCGGGCCGTGCCCGGTGATCACGACGGCGTGCATCGTGAAGACCCTACCCGCCCGCTCCGCGGTCAAGCGACCCGCCTCGATGCCGAAACATCTGATAGCGGCCAGTGTTTGCTTTGTTGGGGAGATGATCGTCATTCGCTGGGGCACCAGGAACATGCGGCATCGACGGCACAGCGCTCGACGTGACCGCGTGCTCGGCGCGCTCGTGACAAGCCTCCTCGCGGGGCTTGGGACGACGGGAGCGGCGAGTGCCGGCGTGCCCGACCCCGGCGACCTCGACCGGCACTTCGCCGGGACGGGCAAGACCACTCTCGACATCCGGCAGTCTGACTCCGCCCAGGGGATCGCGATCGATGCGCAGGGCCGAATCGTGGTCGCGGGATCGACTTCCGATGCGACCAGCAGCGACTTCACGGTCGCTCGCTACATGCCGGACGGCAGCCTGGACCCCTCGTTCGGCACCGACGGGATCGTCAGGACCGACTTCAGCGGACGTGCCGACAGGGCCACTGCGCTGGACCTCGACTCGGATGGCCGGATGGTCGTGGCCGGCATGAGCAAAGGCCCACGCGGTCTGGACTACTGCGCGATGGCCAGGTACCAGACGAACGGCAGCCTGGACCCCTCGTTCGGCGACGGCGGCCGCGTCCTGGCCTCGCTTGGCGGTCCGGACAACTCGATCCATGCGATGGCAATCGACTCCCAGGGACGGATCGTCGTAGCGGGCCAGCGCTACCGGTACCACGACACGTTCGACTACTACGACTTCCTCGTGGGCCGCTTCACGCCGAACGGAACGCTCGACTCGACGTTCGGTCGGAACGGCACGGTGTCGACCGATTTCGTCTACACGCTCGATTGGGCCTACTCGGTCGCGCTGGACTCCCGCGACCGGATCATCGCGGCCGGCGAGGCGAGCAGCTACGGCGAGACCTCGTCCTCCGCGCTCGCGCGCTACCGGCCGGGCGGCGGTCTCGATACCTCGTTCGGCGACGGCGGCAAGGTCGAGACGTCGTTCGGGAACCACATCTATGACGAGGCCGACGCCGTTACGGTCGACGACGCGGGTCGCATCATCGCCGCTGGCGGCGGCAGCCTCTACCACACGGAGTTCACGCTCTCGCGCTACAACCCCGACGGCAACCTCGATGCATCGTTCGGCTCCGGCGGGATGGTGCGGACGCGCTTCCCGGATTCCGCATGGGCGAACGCCCTCACGCTCGACGGACAGGGTCGGATCGTCGCCGTCGGCTCGAACACGACCGGGGCTGTGGGGCAGCTCGCCCTTGCGCGCTACAAGCCCGACGGAAGCCTGGACGGATCGTTCGGGAGCGGTGGAATGGTGATGACACCGTTTGGCCGGGAGAATGATGTCCGCGGAGACGCCGCTGCAATCGACGAACGCGGGCGAATCGTCGCCGCCGGCACTGTCTACAGCGGATCCGGATCCGACTTCGCGCTCGCTCGCTACGTCGGCCGTGACAAGGCGCCGCCCGAGGTGCAGGTGAAGGGCCGCTCCAGATTCAGGACCCGGCACGACAGGCGCCGCGCGCACTTCCGTCTCGTGGCGTCGGAGCCGGTGGAGCTCCTTTGCAAGCTCGACGGCGGGAGCTTCCACGAATGCTCCTCCCCCTATCGCACGCGCCGACTGGCCATCGGACGCCATCGGCTGAAGGTCCGCGCGACGGACGAAGCCGGGAACGTCGGGACGGACAAAAAGCGGTTCCGGATCGCGGAGAGACGCTAGCCGTCTAGAAATCCACCGCGCGACCGGCGTGAAAGCCGTCGAGCTTGAGGATCTCCTCCATCAGCTCGTACGGCACGGGCGCGTCGGTGGTGAGCGCCAGGACCGCCTCGTCGCCCGACTCGGCGCCCACCGCGGCCGACCCGATGTTGACCCCGTGCGTGCCGAAGATCGTCCCCACCCGGCCGATCATCCCCGGCTGATCCTTGTAGCGGAAGACCACGAGATGCTCGGCGAACGGCATGTAGAAGCTCT
>Ga0126305_10000254_pt1 | contig 23514 bp, 25 predicted proteins | sample Plot26_FD_92536 | JGI IMG/M metagenome (GOLD analysis project Ga0126305, IMG submission 92536) | Serpentine soil microbial communities from UC McLaughlin Reserve, CA, USA - Plot26 | ecosystem: Environmental > Terrestrial > Soil > Grasslands | place: USA: UC McLaughlin Reserve, Lake County... | reverse complement strand
TAGCCCTGCCTCTGCTTATGGCGCGGGTTCTGGCAGATCACCAGGACCGCTCCATTTCGGCGGATTACCTTGCACTTCTCGCACATCGGCTTGACGGAAGCTCGAACCTTCATCGCTCCGGATCTCGTATCGACAACAGGATTCCCGAACGCCCCATGAATCGGACGACAGGACGTACCAACCGGCCAACAAGGCCGACGGAGAAAGATAGCAGGGGCGCGCCGTACGCGAGGCCCGGCGCCTGCGCGCTTCTAGGCAGGCTCGACGAGAGCGATCAAGAAGCCGTCGTAGCCCTTGACCCCGACCGTCTGGATAGTAGTGGCGCTGACCCGGGAATCTTCGCTCAGCATCTCGTGCAGTCGGCGCTGGGCCTTGGTCGCGTCATCAGGGTCATCGCCGTCGGCGAGAGAGCCGTCGCGGACGACGTTGTCGGCGACGATCAGGCCGCCGGCCCGGGTGCGCTCCAGCGCCCAGGCGAAGTAGTTGGGCGTGTTGACCTTGTCGGCGTCGATGAAAACCAGGTCAAAGGGGCCCGCGTCCTCGAGATCAGGCAGCGCCTCCAGCGCCGGCCCGACCCGGATCTCGACCTTCTCCCCCACCCCGGCCGCATCGATGCTCTTCCGCGCCACCTCCGCGTACTCGGGCTTCGCCTCAAGCGTAATCAGCCGCCCGTCGTCGGGAAGCACCCGCGCCATCAGGATCGCGCTGTAGCCGCCGAGGGTCCCGAACTCGAGAACCCGCTCCGCCCCCACCAGCCGCACCAGTAGCTGCAACAGCTTGCCCTGCGGCGGCGAAACCTGAATCGCCGGCAGCCCCGCCTCCTCGGCAGCCACAACGGCCCCCCGCAGCGCCTCGTCCTCCTCCACAACGGTCTCGCAGATGAACGCGTCTACAGCCGCAAACAACTCTCCATCCATAGGCCGATGTTGACAGGCGCTCGCAGGGAGGGGCCGGGGTCCCCTCCCTACCGAGGAAGCCTCTGAGTCGGCGTCACTACCTGCTGGAACGTCGGCCGGTTCTGGAAGGGGAACGGGGGCATGCCGACCCCGCCGGTCACCTGCGGCCGGTTCTGATCGAAGCAAGAAGGCTGCGGGTTCGAAGCGCAGGCGCCGTCGCCTCCTCCGTAGAGCTGCTGCGGCGTCGTCTTCAGGGCTTCGCGCAGCGTCCGCTGCAGCATCGCCCGGCACTTCTTCTTCGAGCCGCCGCCGCAGTAGACGCGGCTCCAGGCGCCCTTCGGCTTCGGGCCGAAGAGGCTGCGCAGGTCCTTGGAGACGTAGCTCCACCAGCCGTCGGAGAAATCGGGTTCGGTCGGCGAGCCGCCGGTGTAGGAGCCCGTCCGCACCATCCCTTCCAGCTGCCCGAAGGCCCTGCCGCCGAGAACCGGCTTGAACTCGCCCTGGAGCAGCTTCGGCCACCAGGCGTCCATCAGCTCGACCGCGTCGTTTTCCTCGTAGACGCCGTCGCGGTCGAGGTCGCGGCGGTGGGCGCCGTGTTCGTGCCAGGTGCGCAGGGTCACGAACGCCTGACGCAGCGGCTTTGATTTCGGTTCGCCGATCGCTTTGAAGATCGTCGGCAGCAGCCGGTAGCCGCGCAGGTCCTGCGTCGCCGGTTCCTCCATCGCCTGGATCAGCTGGACGATCGTCATCTTCTTCTTGCCCTTCGTCGCCGCCTTGACCTTGTCTTCGATCATCTGCGAGCGGAACAGCGGCCCGTAGCTGTACTTGTCGTCGGCCGCAGCCCACATCGGCGCCTGCTTGTTGTTCCAGGAGACGAGGAAGGGCGGGTCGACCGCCTGCGGGTGCTTGGCGAACGGCAGCCGGTCGGCCTGGTGCGTCGAGGGCTTGTAGCCCTTCCAGTCGAACTCGCCGGTGCCGAGGACGGGGAAGTCGGGCGAGGTCCCCTTTGCCCGCTGCGGCATCCAGCCGGAGAGCGCGTAGGCGATGTGGTCGGAGTCGATGTAGGACCAGTTGAAGAGGAAGTTGATGTTGGAGACGGCCTGCTTGAAGCCCTCCGGCCCCGTTACCACTCCCGGTTCGTTCAGCTGGCCGAAGCCGACCACCGAATCGGCCTCGTGGAAGTAGGTGCTGCGCTGGCGGACGAAGGAGACCTTCTTGCCGCCGACCTTGCCACGGGCGTAGACGATCCCGTGCACGGTCCGGTAGGCGACCAGCGTCTGCGACCCCGCCGGGGTGTCGTCGGCAGCGTTCGGGGTCCAGCTCTCGTTCTTTTCGAGCTTTTCCATCGCGAGGCACTTGCCGCGATAGCGGTAGTGGAACCTGTCCTTGCAGAGAACCTCGGCGAAGGTGTCGACGTTGTCGGAGGTCGCCGTCGTCGCGCTCCAAGCGTAGTCGCGGCCCCGGCCGAGCTGGATGTAGAAGCTGACGCCGGGAAAGGCCGCCCCGCGGGCGTCGATCCCGGGCCCGTGCAGATCCAGCTCCATCAGGATCTGGGGCACGAAGTAGCCGACCTGCGGCCCCATCACCGCGATCGGGTGACCGCTGGCGGACTCCTTGGCCGAGACCAGCTCCCAGTTGGAGGCGTGGCCGGCGTTTTCCAGCGCCGCCTGCAGGCGGGCACCGACCGTGGCGAGGCCGCTGGCCGGCGCCGGGGCAGCATTCGAGGCGCTTGCCGCGGTCTGCGTGAAGCGGACGCTGTTCTTGTCGGGGAGCGCGAGCCCGCGCTTGGCGAAGGCGCTGCGCGTCTCGTAGGGGAACGGCTCCTTCACGGTGGTCGGCGCCTCGGGGTCGTTCTTGGAGCGAAAGCCGAGCCACGCCGTGCGCCCCGCCTTCTTGCCCATCCGCTGGACGAAGGCCTGCATCGTCAGCGCCGAGTTCAACTCGTTGCCACCGCCCTGGCCGAAGATGCCGCCGACCAGCGAGGCGATCGCGATCACGTCGGTCGATTTCCACGGTTCCATCGGCTTGTTCAGCAGCGTGTACTCGCCCGGCTTCAGTTTCGGGTTGAGCGCCGCCTCGGAGACGTAGGCGTTGATCCCCTCGACGTAGGCGTTGACGTCGTCGACCGCCTGCTGCCCCGCCTGCCCGAGCAAGTCCGGCGCCTGCGCCAGTTGCCTTTCCAGGTCGGCTTCGGTGTAGGGGGCGAACTGCCACTGGCTCGCGTCGGCCCCGGCGTTGGCGCCGCCGAGGAAGGAGGCGAGTTCGGCGCGGCCGGTGTGCCGCAACACGTCCATCAGGAAGAGACGGTCGGCGGCGCTCGCATAGCCGGCGGCGAACATCGTGTCGGCGCGGGTGGTGCCGTAAATGTGCGGTACGCCAAAGGCCTTGTCGCGGACGATCGTCGCCCCCGGCCGCGGTTCGATCGTCGATTCGACCTGGTCGGCCGGAACGCCGAAGGTGGCGTCCTTGAAGTAGCTCGGGATCTGATCCTCAGTCAGGGTCGGGCTCGCGTACAGCAGGTTTTCGTAGAGCGGCTGCTGGTCGGCAAAGTGCGGCGGCAGGAGTCCGGACCCCCGCGAGGCGAGAACCTCGGTGAAGTCAGCCGTCCCGTTCGCACCGGGCGGCAGCACATTGCGGAAGCCGCCGGCGTCGTTGGCGCCGTAAGGCTCAGGAGTGGCTGCCGGAGCGGCAGGGGCGACGATCGCGACGATCGCCAGCAGGGCAAGCAGCGGCACGAGCGCGCGGCGCGGGCAGACTAGAAAACGCAAAAGAACCTCTCCTTCCGTTGCGGCGCCTCCCAGGCCCTCTGTGAGGAAGGTTAATGGATTGACTTGGCTAGTCCGTTATCTACCGCCCTGGGCGGGTCCGAGGATCCGCCCAGGGCGACGATCAGATGACTATTCGACCCAGATGTTGACAGCGGCGCCGACTGTATCGGTCCCCTGGATGAGGGTGTCGCCGGTATAGGTCCCGGCAGTGTGTTCGCCATTCGCGATCCCGCAGTTGAACAACCCACCCGCGGTAGTGGTTTTGATGTTGTTGACGTTCGCGCTTATGTTGATCGCTTTTTTGGAACCCCCTGTTTCGTCTTTGAAGGTGAGGGGGCCGAGGCCGGACTGAGCCGAAATCGTGACCGTGCAGACGGTGACGCCGCTACTTGTGATTTTGAGTTCGATGCTTTTGCCCACCGAGCACTCGAGGGCTGCCGTACCGGTGTACACGTCGGCTTCTTTTTTTGCCGTAGCGTGAAATTTGTAATTGCAGCCGTTCGTTGCAATATGGGTGGCGCGGCCAAAGCTGTCAACACAGCTGCTGTAGGTACCAGTCACTGATTGGGTTGTGGATGTGGCCGTGGCCGCTGTGGCGGTGGCTTCCGCCGTTTTGCAGCTGATGGCCCCGAAGCCGGAGCCGACGCTGAACTGGTGCGTCGTCAGTTGGGAGCCGGTGAGAAGCGTATGCGTGGAGCTGGAATGGAATTCCACGGCCTGCGCCCCAGGGGCGGAAGCGGCGGCTATCGCGAGACAAGCGACAACGACAGAGGAAACTTTGCCGAATCTGTTGATCATGTAGCTCTCCTTTTCGTCCGGCAGGCAAGAAGCGCCCCGCTCGGTTGATGGAGAAGGAATTTATATAAAAAGTCTGAGTAAAAGGTTCAGGCTTCGGAGTTGGCCCGACTAGCTGTAGTTACCCATGACGTTGTTCGCAGCTCGGCGAGCCGAGCTGCGGGCGGCCTGTGGCCGAGGGAGCCGTGTCTTCTTCTGAAGTTGTAGTGATCGATCCAGCCAGACAGCGCAGCGGTGCGCTCGGCCGAGGAGCCGTAGATAGCGCCGTAAGCCCAGCGGTTGGTGAGGGTCTGGATGAATCTCTCCGCCTTGCCGTTAGTCCGGGGCCGGTAGGGGCGAGTGAAGAGATGGCGGATCCCGAGCTCCCGGCAGGCCTGTGCGTGGGTGCGGGAGCGGTAGCAGGCGCCGTTGTCGGAGAGGACCCGCTCAACCGTGATCCCCATGCCCGCGAACCAGGCGACGGCGCGTCGCAGGAAGCCCGCGGTGGTGGTGCCCTTCTCGTCGGGCAGGACCTCGACGTAGGCGAGCCGGGTGGCGTCGTCGACGCAGACGTGGACGAACTCCCAGCCGGTCGGCCCGACTCGCCTGGGGCCGACCTTCTCCTGGCTCTGGCGGTACCCGGCGCCGAGAACCCGGTGGCCGGCGCCTCTGCGCCCTATCCGACCCAGCTTCTTGACGTCGACGTGGATCAGCTCTCCCGGGCGCTTGCGCTCGTAGCGGTTGGGCGGCTCGGGCGGGGCCAGGGAGCTGCGCTTGCCGAGGCCGATCCGCGCCAGCCCAGCTCGACACGGTCGAGAGCGCCATGCCCAGCACCTCGGCATCTCCGCCGCCGTCATCCGCAGCCGTCGTAGCGCCTCGATCGTCTCGAGGCGATCTGCTGAGAGGCGCGAGGGAACCCGCTTGGGAGCAGAGCTGCGGTCGAGCAGACCCGCTTCTCCCTCCGCTCGCCAACGACCAAGCCACTTGCGGGCCGAGCGCTCGCTGATGCCGACGGCCTCGGCCGCCGCCATCAGCGACCAGTCCTCCTCTTCGATGCGGCGCACCAGGAGCTTGCGGCTGTTCGGGCAGGTGCGGGCGTTACCGTGAATCCTCATCCGGTGTCCTCCTTGATCTGGGTGGGTCAGCACCCCCAGCCTTCAAGGAGGCCCGGATGAACAACGTTGTGAGGAACTACAACTAGTCGTCATCGCCCCATCGGAGACCCGCCGTCCTTGATCACGCCGACGTCGACGCGATCACGCCGCCCCGCTTCAGCTCATAGCTTCGCCGCACCCCGGGGGGTGCGGAAAGCCCGTCGTGGGCCCGCAGCCCCGTCACCGCCGCCTCTTGCCCTTGCTCTTGCAGCTGGCGCCGACCGCGCGGTCGGAAATGCTGCGCTTGCCGTTCTGGCCCACCAGGACGAGCCGTGCCTTCGGCTTCGTGCGGCAGAGGTCGGCGCTGTTCTCCAGGAGGCCCCTCCTGCCCCCGGCGAGCCGCAGGACGAACTTGCTGACCGGCGCATCTGGCACGTCCAGAAAGCGGGTCCGCACCCGCTTGTGTTTGGAGTCGACGAAGCCGACGAGGACGATGTGGAACTGGCCATGGAGGTCGGCGACGACGTCGGGGAGTTCGCGCTCGCCGCCGTTTGAGCGGAAGTAGACCGGGCCTACCAGGGGCTGGTCCAGGAGCGGCGTGAAGGCGCGGGCCTTGCCGAGGATCGACGCCTTGGGGCAGGCGTTTTCGTTGAACTGGACCCTCGTGCAGGGGTTGCTGATGTGGGCGTTGTCGATGAACAGGCTCGGCGGCAGGAGCACTGTGGAGGCGCCGATGTTGGCGTCGCCAGTGCGCGGCTTCACCACGGCGGTGATCGCCGGGTTGCCGGTGCGCTTCATCTTGCCTTTCAGGCTCAAGGTGAGCTTCGGCTTGAATTTCAGCGCCCCGCAGTTGGAGGCCTGGTAGTGGGCGGCGAGAGTCGCCAGGGTGGAGACGCCGGTCAGCGTCGCCTTGGCCTCGGCGGGTTCGCAGCTGGTCGGGTTGAGCGTGAAGCCGGGGCGGTCGACCATGATCCGCAGGTCGCGCAGCTCGAGCGGGATTCCCTGGAGGATCCGGGGGATCGCCTCTGCGGCGTCTCCCTTGACTTCCACCTGGGCGGTGTCGGGGTTCAGGTCAAGGCCCTCCTGCACGACGACCGTCCCCAGGTCGAAGGGGCCGGCGAGAGCGGGGACGATCGCGACGATGCTGAGCGGAGCGCCTGCGAAGGGGCCGGCCAGGTAGAGGGAGCCGGGCACGTAGGTGAGCGCCGGGCCGACTCCCGACCCCGAGAGGGTGTGGCCGACTAGCGAGGAGTCCGGGCAGCTGGGGGCGCTTTGCTCGGCAGCCCCGCTCTTTGCCCTCGCCGCCTCCACTGCGGCCTGCGGGCACTGTTGAAGACCTGCGATCTTGCCGGTCAGCCCAGGGGGAAGCAGCGAGGAGAGGCGGGTGATCTCCTGGTCGGTGTCGCTGCGGGTAAGCCGCATGAAGAAGGGCGAGAAAGCGCCCGCCGTGGCGTCGATGGAGCCCGCCGTCAACCCCGGCAAGAAAGGAAGGGAGGCCGGCGGGCAGGGTCCGCCTCCGGGGCCGGTGGTCGTCTCGAAGGAGCTCGTCGTGGTAAGCGGCCCGCCTCCCGAGGAGGGGGTGAGCACGGCGGTGGTGGTGTGGGTTCCGCACCCCGGCGGGGTGGTCAGGGGCGCCCGCGGACCGGAGTTGAAGCTGAAGCGGAAGTGGGAGAAGGGGATCTGTGGGATCGGGAAGGCGGCCTCGCCGAAGGTGGTCTGCAGCCGCCCGGTCAGCGGGTCGGGATCGACGCTGCCGCCGAGCTTGACGAGAATCCCCATCTCCGGATCCTTGATCACGACGTAGAGGGCGAGCAGGGAGCCGAAGGGGTTCTCGTAGGGCGTGGCGATGTAGATGGAGCCCTTTTGGACGCGGTCCTCGAGCAGCGGCGTCTCGACTTCGACGCTGCCGACCTTCGCCGCCTCCGGGCAGCCGGCCCCGGGGGCCGAGGTGGGCGTCTCGTTCGCGAGATCTGCCTGCGAGCAGCTTGCCAGCCCTTCGCCGGCCGAGGGGTTTAGCGTCATCCCCTCCGGCAGGGTGACCTCGGCCTTCTCGATCGTCGACTCCGCCCTCGCGGTGGGATCGCTCAGACCCGGATCGTCGACGTCGATCTTGAAGTCCAGGCCCGAGGGAGAGTTCGCGGCCGCGGTGCTCGCGGCGACCTCGACCACCGGTTCGAATCCGACTTCCCCGCAGTCAATCGGCGAGAGCGGAGTGCCAGCGCCACCGACCGACTCGCTGGTCGCAAACCACTGCGGCGGATCGGGGTTCTGCCAGGAGTCGCCTTCAAAACCGAAGGTGAGTGGGTCGACGCAGTCGGTGGGGAGGGTAAGAAATGCCTTTTCGGTGAGCAGGCCCGAGGGGCAGGTGCCGCCTTTGAGGGCGCAGGTGCCGCGCTGGGGGTCGTGGCTGGGATCGGCCGGCGTCCCCCAGATCGTCACCCTGGAGCGCAGGAAGAAGAGCGCCTGGGAGACGTTGGTCGCCTTCGCGAGGACCTCGTGGGGGGAGCCGGGCGAGATGCCGACGTCGATCGCGACCGGAGCGCGCTGTTCGACGATGAAACCGAGCTTCGCGGCGAAGCCCCGGGTCGGTTCGAGGTTATAGACGGGGACGAGGACGATCTTGTCCGGTTCGCCGAATTCGACTTCGGCGACCCCAATGGCCGAGGCGTTTTCGCATTCGCCGGTTTCCCCGGCGAGGAAGGCTTCCGAGGAGCATTGCGGCACCGCGGTGGGGTTGCCGACCAGGCCGGAGGGAAAGGAGATGTAGAGGTCCTTCAGTTCCTCGGAGGGGACCACTTTCCCGGAATCTGGGTCCAGTTCGGTCTGGACCGCCACCTGGGTGGTGAGGGCGTAGGGATGGGAGCCGGCCTGCAGCGCCTCGCCGCCGCCGGCGGTTTCAGAGATGACCTCTAGGTCAGTCAACCCGAAGGCCGCGGCGGCGGGGGAAGCGGCGAGCGCCAGGGCCGCGGCGGCGAGCGCCAGAATCGAGATGATCCTCATCGAGCTTCTCATCGCCCCGCCCTCCTGCTCTTGTGGGCTTTGTGCCTGCGGTTCTTGACGCAGCGCACCCTGCCCTTCTTCTTCACCTTGTGGGTGCCCTTGCGACAGCGCTTGACCTTCGGCGGCGGCGGGTTGCCGGGACCGTTCTCGCTGGTGGCCGAGGAGGGCGGCGGCGGCGGGGCGGCGGGCTTCTGGCAGGCTTCCCCCCGGCAGGGCTCCGGCGGGCTCGGCGGCTGCGGGAAGCCGCCGCCCACGCGGGCGTCGTAGATGTCGATCTGGCCCGAGTCCCAACCGACCAGCGAGGCCGCGGTGCGGATGAAGACGTCGTCTCCGGAGGGAGAGGCGTCGATGAACTGGGAGTCGGTGGGCGACTTCCCGGAGCTGATCAGCTCGACGCAGCCGCCTGAGGCGGCCACGTAGTTGGAGTCATCCTGATTGCAGCTGCCGGTGCCTGCCTGCTCCCACTGGTAGACGTCGGCTTTGCCATTGGTGTCGCTGGGCAGGAGCGCTTCGAAGCCTTCGAAGAAGATGCGGCTGCCATCCGGAGAGAGGACGCGTGGGGCGTAGAGACTGTTCAGCCAGGGGGACAGCAGGGCAGCAGCAGGACGGGTCGGGCTGTTCTGCAGGTATTTGTTCTGGATCTCCCGGCCTTCGGGCCGCTGGCCCGTGCGGTTGCAGGAGACGCAGGCGATTTCGCCGCCGATCTGGAAGCGGTAGATCTCCGCCGCGGGCTTGCCGCTGGCCTGATCGATGTTTTCATAGCCCGCTACCTCTTCGGCCAGCTCCCGGTCGCTCGACATGAAGGCGACCGTGGAGCCGTCGGGGGTGACGCGGGCGGTGTGGTGGGCGGGCTCGGGGTTGACCGGCCCGGGGGCCTGATCGTTCAGCGAAAGGTCTTCCCCTCCCAGCGTCGCGATGAAGCTCGTCTCCCCACCGCGTTCGAACAGGTAGAGGTTGGGCTCCCCGGCCGTCCCTTCGCCGCCGATCGAAGCCCTGGAGAGGAAGTAGACGCGGGCGGCGTCCTCGCTCGCGCCCAGCAAGCCGATCACTTCCGGGGCCACCGCACGGGTCTCGTCGGTCGCCACTTCGTATTCGCTCAACTGGCCCGAGCTGGTGGTGAAGAGGGCGATCGAACCATCCTCCGCAGCGGTCCAAAAGCGGGCGGGGCCGGAAGAAATGAGGATCGTGCAGCCTTTGGTCGAGGCGACGGTGCAGATGTCATCGGTCGCTTCGGCGGCCGGGTTGATGCGAACGTAGACGGCGCCCGGGTTGGCACCGTCAAGACCAGAGGTCGCAGTCCAAAACACCTTGCTGCCGTCGGCGGAAACCGCGTTCTCGAGGCTCTCCGCCCGCCCCTGGTTCAGCTGGAACTGCTCATTAGCGGGGCCGCCGATGGTGTTTTCGAGTCTGCTGGCGGTGTTGTCGGGCAGGAGGCTGAGGAGGCTGAGTTTCGCCGTAGCGCCTTCGAAGGAGCAGGCATAGAGCTGGTAGATCGGCCTGCTTCCCCCCGGACGCAACTGGTCGGAGGCGTTTGCGGTGAGTTTGTTTTCCACCCGGAAGACTGCGAGGTGGCCGTCGGCCGAGAAGCCCTGCAGCTGCGGTGCCTTGGTGTCTTCCTCGCTCAGCAGCGGCGCCGCCGTGGTGCAGGCTTGATAGGTGCCGGCGGAGTTTTCGCGGCGGTAGATGTTGGGGTGCCCGGAGAGGCCGCCTGGGCCGAGAACCGGTTCGGTGTCGCTCTGCAGCCAGGCCGTCTGCAGGTCGGGCGAGAACGCCCGATAGAGGTTGTCGACCTGGATCAGCGGGCTGATGAAGGCTTCGCCTTCCTGGGGTGGGGAAATTGCTTCCGTCTCCCAGCCGCTGGAGCTGCGACGCGCGAGGTACTGGCTCGAGAAGGGGGCGCTCTGGGGGTCATCGAAGGCCCGGTAGGCCGAGAAGGCCAGGGAGTCTCCGGAGGTGGAGGCCTGGTCCATACGTGCTTCGAAGGGGACGATGTTGAGGCGTGGCTGCGCGTCGCCGCCGTCTTTGTCGAGTGGCGAGACGAGCTCATAGGCACGGCAGTCGGGAAGGCGGGCGGCGGCGCCGGTGCGCAAGGCGTCGTTCGGGCAAGGATCGGGTAGGGTCACCACCGGCAGGGTCGTAAAGGTCCCCTCTTCGCCCTCCTGACCCGGTTCGCCGCCCACGCCGACGACGGGTTCGCCCGAGGCGCCCGAGCCTTCGGCGACGAAGCGGTAGACATAGGTGGTGGCGGGCGACAGGCCGCCGAGGGAGATCGGCGCCGTGGTGACGTCGACGTTCCCTGGGGCGGAGCCGATGCTGTTGCCTGGAGGTGCGGGCGTGCTCTCCACGCACCCGACATCCCAACCTTCGGATTGGACGCACACGGCGGCCGCCCATTCAACGTAGAACTTGGTGTTGCCGACTGGCGGGGTGAAGTAGTGAGGGTTTATCTGAGCCCTCAGCGAAGCGGTGCCGGTGCCAACCAAAGAGGCGAACTGCGCATCTATCGAAGGCGGGACTTGGGGCGGTGGGCAGAGAGCGGGATCGGGGGCGGGGCCGTACGCCTGGAGAAATGCTCCCTTTCCCAAGTTGAAGTTGGCGTTATCAGCGTAAACCTGTACTTGTCCGACAGTGGTGCATACTGATCCAGTTGCTAACCCAGTGGAAGAGTCATATTCGTTGTCGCCAAAAACTCCGAGCTGAGTTCCCCCGGCATCGAATTCCAAAATCCGCCCTTCATGGTTAGATGGATCGCCCGGATTGCCATTGAATACATGCTGGTCGAAGACAAAGATAGTCCCCTGGGAACTGGTCGCTATAGCGGAGGGCTTATCAACTTGAAGAGTACCTATGTTAGTCCCAACAACCTCATTTAGGCGAAATACATCGGGCGACGCTGGTTCGAAGTCGAGTGGGCTATTCGGATACGCCATGTAGAGGTCGCCGCTATTGGGATCCACAGCGAGCGACCCGACGGTGCCGGGCTGCGGGAGCGGCAGCTCCCCTTGGTAGATGCCTTCGGTGTCGAAGATCTGGATTCGTTCCTCGTCGCCGACGTAGACCTCGTCGGTGGGGCCGATGGCGATGTAGCTGCCGATCCCCCAGTTGCCGAACTCGCCCGGATCGCTGCCTATCGATCCTGCACCGCAAACGTCGCCCGCGGTGACGAAGGGGGCGGTGCAAACGTCGCCCGGATTGTTCGGGCCTTGATCGACGCCTCCACCGAACATCAGCAGGAAGTTGCCGTCGGGATCGTACTTCTGCACGCGGTGATTGCCGAGGTCGACAACGTAGACATCTCCTTCGGAGTCGACAGCGATCCCCTGAGGGGTGTCCAGCTGTCCAACGCCGCTTCCTGGAAGTCCAGACTGACAGCCGCTTTCGGTGGTGCAGGTCTGCAGCTCCGCGGACCCGTCGTCCACACCCCGGCCCCAGGCCTTGATGAACTCGCCCCAGGCGCTGAACTCATTGACGCGCCTGTTCTCTTGGTCGACGACGAAGACCTGGCCGTCGATCGGACTGGTGGCGATGCCTCGCGGGATTGAGCATTGCCCCGCCCCGCCTCCTGGGAGACAAACCCTCGGACCAAATGGATCAGCCGCGGAGCTTGAGCCAGAAGAGCTCAATACTAAGATCACGATCATCGCAACGCTCAACCCGATCTGCTTCCCCGCAGCGCGTCCTGACACAGCCGGCCCTCCGCTCCATGTCGCGAGCGGTATGCACTTCCCGCTCCGTAGATCCCTTAATCGCACCATATCGGTACGCACGGGGACCTGTCAAGAGAGATGTGGAGTGGACCACCTTGGTCCACTCCACGCCAAACGATTCGGGCTATACGCCAACGACATCTATGTCGATTTGCGTGCCTGCTGTGTTACGGCCTATCACTGTCGTACTGCCGGTGTAGGTGCCTTCGGTGTGTTCCCCGTTGGCGATACCGCAGTTGAGAGAGCCGCCCGAGGTCGTGTTTTTGACGTTAGTTGCTGTTGCGTCGACTGTAACGTCTGTCGGCAACGTTGTTTTGTCGATAAAGTCGATCGGTCCAACTTTTTCCTGCGAGCCGATCGCAACGGTGCAGATGACGCTTCCGCCACTTGTCACTTTGGCTTCGATTTGTTTACCAGCTTCACAAATGATGGATACGTGGCCGGTGTAGTTATCGACCGAGGTTCGAGTTGTAGCGTGGAAGCGGTACTTACAACCCGTGGTTACGACGTCGACCGTCCGGCCAAACGAGTCGCTGCAGGTTCCGTATTCCGGGGTGGCGTCGAGGGTTGTGTCTGTTCCGGTTGCGGATGTGCCCGTGAAGTGGGCTTTTTTGCAGCTGATCGCTCCGAAGCCACCGCCCGCGGTGAATTTATGGATATTGCCTTCCTCCTGATCTCCTTCGATAATCGTGTGCACGTGAGCACCAGAGGGTGTTTCCTGAGATGTGAATTCGGGAGCAGCCGACGCCGCCGTCGCAGACAGGGCGCCCAGCGCGGCAAGCGCGATGAGGCTAAGCCCGATGGCCTTGATAGTGCGAATCATGATGTCCTTCCATGGAATTATCGACCGCGAGGCCGATCCCCCTTCTAGGGGCACACTCTGAATATCCGCCTTTCAAGCTCTAGTCAAGACAGCCGAAGTGGTCATCGACTCGGAGTAGACCAATGGTCAAATTTCCCTGCTTAGATCGAGTGATGATCTGGTGGACGCGTTGTTCCGGCGCGCGTCTAAAACTGTTGCTTCCTCACTCGTGCCAAGGGGTGAGAATCCGAGGACCCTCGGGGGTCACCGCGACGGTGAACTCGAAGTGGGCGGCGAGGGAGTCGTCTTCGGAGTAGACCGACCAGCCGTCCTCGCCCATGCGGACGAGCGGGCCGCCGACGTTGACCATCGGCTCGATCGCCAGCACCATCCCGGCCTCCAGCTCGGGGCCCTTTCCGGGCTCGCCGAAGTTCGGCACCTGCGGTTCCTCGTGCATGTCACGCCCGATCCCGTGCCCAACCAGGGTCCGGATGATCGAGAGCCCTTCCTTCTCTACCGCGCGCTGGATCGCCGAGGAGACGTCGCCGAGGTGGTTCCCCGGCCGCATCTGCTCGACGCCGGCGAAGAGCGAGCCCTTCGTCACCTCGAGCAGCTTCTCCGCCTCGGGGCTGACCGGGCCGATCGGCAGCGTCATCGCCGCGTCGGAGACCCAACCGTCCTTGATCACGCCGACGTCGATCGAAATCACGTCGCCCCGCTTCAGCTCGTACTCACCGGGGATCCCGTGGACGACCATCGTGTTGGGGGAGGCGCAGATCGACCCGGGGAAGCCGCGGTAGCCCTTGAAGGCCGGCTCGGCGCCCTGGGAGCGGATGAACTTCTCCGCCGCCGCATCGAGCTCCCCAGTCGTCACCCCGGGTCGCGCCTTCGAGGCGAGCATCTTCAGGCATCGGACGAGAATCGCGCCAGAGGCGGCCATCTTCTCGACCTCTTCCGGGGTCTTTTTGATGATCATGCGATACACGCTAATGGTCGGAGCAAGCGGCACTCGAAAGCGCCGTCAGACAGCCTCGTCCTGCTCCATCCGCAGGGTCGCCAGGGTGCGGCGAATCTGCTCCGCGACGTCCTGGGGCGCCGCCTCACCGGCGATCCGGCGCAGGACGCTGCGGCTGTCGTAGTAGTCGACGAGCGGCTTGGTCTTCTCGTGGTAGGTCTCGAGCCGCTTGCGGATCACCTCGGGCTTGTCGTCGTCGCGGACGATCAGCGGCGAGCCGTCGATGTCGCAGACGCCCTCCTGCTTGGGCGGTTCGAACTCGACGTGGTAGACGTGCCCGTTCGCCTCGCAGGTGCGCCTGCCGCCGAGCCGCCGCACGACCTCGTCGTCGGAGACGTCGATCAGCAGCACCGCCGTCACCCCCCGGCCCAGCTCACTCAGCTTCGCGTCGAGCGCCTCGGCCTGGGGAGTGGTGCGGGGGAAGCCGTCGAGGATGAAGCCGTCGAGCGCCTCGCTGGAATCGATCCGCTCGGCAATCACGCCGACGATCACCTCGTCGGGGACGAGGTCGCCGCGGTCCATGAACCCCTTCGCTTCCCGCCCCAACTCGGTTTCGTCCCGCACCGCGCCGCGGAGAATGTCCCCGGTCGCGTAGTACGGCAGCCGCAGGTCTTCGTTCAAGCGCTCCCCCTGGGTGCCCTTGCCCGACCCGGGCGGGCCTAGAAGAACGAGATTTAGCTCAGCCATTGATTGCCTTCTTCAAATTGGATTGAGAGTCCGAAAAGCAAGCAGGTCGGGGGACGCAGGGAAGTCGACGAGGGGAGCGCACTTTAGTGCGTGACCCGAGGAGACGACCGAGGACCCCGAGATGCGCCGCTTTGCAGGGCTCTCAAGCTATTTGAGGAAGCCCTCGTAATTCCGCATCATCAGCTGCGCCTCCAGCTGCTTGACCGTGTCCAGCGCGACGCCGATCACGATCAGGATCGAGGTGCCGCCGAAGTAGAAGTTCGCTGCGGTCTGGCTGATCAGGATCGTCGGCAGCGCTGCGACGGCGCCGAGGTAGAGCGCGCCAGGGAAGGTCAGGCGCGAGAGGATCCTGTCGAGGTACTCGGCGGTCGGCCGGCCCGGGCGCACGCCGGGGATGAAGCCGCCGTATTTCTTCAGGTTGTCGGCCTGGTCGACCGGGTTGAAGGTGACCGCCGTGTAGAAGTAGGTGAAGACGATGATGAAGAAGACCTCGCCGATCACGTAGGCCCAGCCGTTCGGTTCGAAGAAGGCGGCGAAGTCGAGCGCGGCCGGGGTGTTGATCAGCTGCCCGATCGTCGGCGGGAAAGCCATGATCGAGGCGGCGAAGATGACCGGAATGACGCCGGCCATGTTTACCCGCAGCGGCAGGTAGGTCGAGCCACCCGAGGTCATTTTGCGGCCGACGACCCGTTTCGCGTACTGGACCGGGATCCGGCGCTGGCCCTCCTGGACGAAGACGATGGCGACAATCACCGCAAGGGCGATGAACGGCATCATCACGACGAAGACCTGGTCCGGGTTATTCCACCACTTGGAGAGGCCGGGGATGATGCTCGAGGCGATCGAGGCGAAGATCATCAGCGAGATCCCGTTGCCGATCCCGCGCTGGGTGATCAGCTCGCCCAGCCACATCAGCAAGGTGCAGCCGGCGGTGAGGCAGATCACGATCAGGAAGAGCTTCGGGAAGGTGAGGTTGCCGACGACCGAGGTGCCGGATTCGTTGCCGAAGGAGCGGAAGAGGAAGACGTAGCCGATCGACTGCGCGAAGGCGAGGCCGACGGTCAGGTAGCGCGTGTACTGGGTGATCTTCTGCTGCCCGACTTCGCCCTCTTTCTGCAGACGCTCGAGCGAGGGGACGACCACGGTCAGCAGCTGCAGGATGATCGAGGCGGTGATGTAGGGCATGATCCCCAGCGCGAAGAGGCTGAGTCGTTCCAAGCCCCCGCCGGAGAAGAGGTTGAGGAAGCCGAGGACACCGGAGCCGCCGAAGTTGTCCTGGATTTCACTTACAGCCTGGGTATCCACCCCGGGAGCCGGGATGAAGGCGCCGAGCCGGTACAGCAGCAACATCGCCGCCGTGAACGCAAGCTTCTTGCGAATCTCGGCAACGCTGAACGCGTTGAGAATAGTTCTGAGCATTACGGCTCCAGAGTGTGACAGGAACCGCCGGCCGCCTCGATCTTCTCTTTGGCAGCAGCGCTGAAAGCATGTGCGTGGACCGCAAGTTTCTTCTTGATCTCGCCGCGGGCGAGGATCTTCACCGGGTCCTTACGGGTAGCCAGGCCCTTCTCCTTGAGGCTCTCCAGCGTCACTTCGGCGCCGCTGTCGAAGCGCTCCTCGAGGTCGGAGAGGTTGACCGGCTGGGTCTTGGTGCGGAAGTTCTCAAAGGGCATCGACTGCTTTTTGTGCGGGCCGCGGAGCTTTCGCATCCGCATGTGGATCGGGTTCTGCCCGCCCTCGTAGCCAGCCTTGCGCTTGCGACCCGAACGCGATCCGGCGCCCTTGTGGCCGCGACCGGAGGTCTTGCCGCGGCTGCCCTCGCCGCGTCCGATCCGCTTCCGCGGCCTTTTCGAGCCGGGCTTCGGCTTCAGGTTGTGGAGGCCGATCTCCTCGGAGCGAGGGGTCTCTTTCTCTTTCGAAGCTTTCTCAGCCACCGTTGACCTCGACCAGGTGGGAGACGACCCGCAGCTGACCCTGCAGCTGCTCGGAGTCTTTGAGCTCAGCCGATTTGCCGATCCGCCCCAGCTTCAGCGCCTTCAGAGTCGCTTTCTGGTTCGGGTTGGTCTTAGCAGCAGAGCGGATCTGGCGAACCTTGACTTTGCTCACGAGGGCTCACCAGCTTTCTCCTCCTCGGACGGCTCGCCGGCCGCTGGCTCAGCGGCCCCTGCCGTGGGTGACGTCGCAGGGGGGACCCCCTCCTGCTCTGCAGGTGGGGGTGGGTCCCCTGCGGCGGCAGGACCCGCGGCCCCAGCGCCCTCGTCGGAAATCGTCGTTGCCGCCCCATTCCCGTTCCCGTCCAACCCCAGCACCTGGCTGACGGTCAACCCGCGCAGCTCGGCAACCTCCTCCGGGCGCCGCAGACGGACGAGGCCGTCCATCGTCGCCTTGACGAGGTTGATCGGGTTCTGGGTGCCGATGCTCTTGGTCAGGACGTCGCGGACGCCGCCGAGCTCAAGCACGGCGCGGACACCACCGCCGGCGATGACGCCGGTACCGGGGCTGGCCGGGCGCAGGACCACGTGGCCGGCGCCGAAGCGGCCGATGATGCGGTGGGTGATGGTGTTCCCGTATTTGGGCACCCGGATCAAGTTCTTGCGGGCGTCCTCGACGCCCTTCTGGATCGCCAACGGGACCTCGCGGGCCTTGCCGTAGCCGATCCCGACCACGCCCTCCTCGTCGCCGACCGCAACAAGAGCCGTGAAGGAGAAGCGCCGGCCGCCCTTGACCACCTTGGCGACGCGGTTGATCTCGATCACGCGCTCCTGCAGGTCAAGCCCGCGGGGGCTAACAGTTTCCACGTTCTTTACGTCCATACCCTTCATAAGCAGCGGCCCACCGTAGCGAAACTACGGTTTTAGAAAGCCAGACCCCCCTCTCGCGCGCCTTCGGCGAGGGCCTTGACGCGACCGTGGTACTGGTAGCCGCCGCGGTCGAAGACGCAAGTTTCGACGCCTGCGCTCTTCGCCCGCTCGGCCAGCAGTTCGCCGGCTTTCTTGGCCTGCTCGGAAGCCGTGAGCTTGCGCAGGTCCGGCTCGATCCAGTTGACCGCAGCCACGGTGTGGCCCTTGGTGTCGTCGATGAGCTGCGCGAAGACGCCCTTGTTGGAGCGGTAGACGGAGAGTCGGGGACGCTCGGTGGTGCCTTTGACGCGGGCGCGAACCCGGCGCTGCCGTTTGAGTCGGCGCTGGCGCTTGGTGAGAACCGTCATGCGCGCTTACCCACCTTTCGCAGGACCTGCTCGTCCTTGTAGCGGATGCCCTTGCCCTTGTAGGGCTCCGGCGGCCGGCGCTTGCGGATGTCCGCGGCGACCTGACCGACGAGCTGCTTGTCGATGCCTTTGATGATGACTTCGGTCGGCTGCGGGACTTCAAAGTCGATCCCCTCCGGCGCGTCGATCGCGACCGGGTGCGAGTAGCCGAGGGCGAGCTCAAGTTTTTTCCCTTTGAGGGCAGCGCGGTAGCCGACGCCCTGGATCTCCAGACGCTTCTCGAAACCGTCGGTGACGCCCTCGACCATGTTTGCGATCAGGCTGCGGGTGAGGCCGTGCAGGGCCCGGTGCTCGCCGCGATCGGTGGGCCGGCTGACAGTGACGGTGCCGTCCTCCTGCTCGATCTTCATCTCCGGCGAGAGGACCTGCCGCAGCTCCCCTTTCGGGCCTTTGACGGCGATGTCGCCCTCGCCGATCTCAACCGAGACGGCGTCGGGGACAGGAACGGGCTTTCTTCCAATTCGGCTCATCTAGACAACTCTCACCAGACGTAGGCGACGACCTCGCCACCGACGCCCTTGCTCCGCGCTTCGTGGCCGGTCATGACGCCGACCGAAGTGCTGACGATCGCGGTTCCGGTGCCGCCGTCCACGCGGGGAACGTTTTCGTGGTTGACGTAGCGGCGCCGGCCCGGGCGCGAGACTCTTTCGATCCCGAGGATCACCGGCTGGCGGTCCTGGGTGTACTTGAGCTCCACGTTGATCGCCTCGCCGACGGCAGCGGGCTTGCGGCTGAAGTCCTTGATGTAGCCCTGCTCCTTGAGGATCCGGGACATCTCCAGCTTCAAGCCGTTGAGGGGAATCTCCACCTCGTCGTGGCCGGCGCGGATCGCATTGCGGATCCGGGTCAGGTAATCGGCGATTGGGTCGGTGTGCATGGTCCTACCAGCTCGACTTGGTCATTCCGGGGATGTACCCCTCATGCGCGGCGTTGCGCAGGCAGATCCGGCAGAGGCCGAATTTGCGGTGGTAGGCACGCGGCCGGCCACAGCGGCGGCAGCGGTTGTAACGGCGCGACTTGAACTTGGGCTCGCGCTTCTGCTTCACCTTCATCGAAGTCTTAGCCATTGTCTGAACTCTCCTCGGCCGTATCGCCGGCCTCGTCTCCGCCCTCGTCCTCGCTGTCGCCTTCTGGCTTGGCGTAGGCCTCTGGGTTCTCCTCTTTCAGCTGCTCGAGGGCCGCCTGTTCGACTTCAGCCTTCTGGCGGGCCTCCTCTTTGCGCTGCTCCTCTTCGGCTTCCTGTTCTTTCGCTTCGCGCTCGGCCTGACCGGGGCGGCCCTCCTGGGCGAAGGGCATCCCCAACCCGAGCAGCAGCTCGAAAGCCTCTAGGTCAGTTTTAGCGGAAGTCGTGATCGTGATGTCAAGACCCCTGACGACGTCGATTGAGTCGTAGTCGATTTCGGGGAAGATCAACTGCTCTTTGACGCCCATCGAGTAGTTACCGCGTCCGTCGAAGGAGCGCGGGTTGAGGCCGCGGAAATCCCGGATCCGCGGCACCGCGATCGAGACCAGGCGGTCCAAGAACTCCCACATGCGGGCGCGGCGCAGCGTCACCGAGACGCCGACCGGCATCCCCTCGCGCAGCTTGAAAGAAGCGACGGACTTGCGAGCGCGGCGCACATTCGGGTGCTGGCCGGCGATGATGGTCAGTTGCTCCTGGGCCAGCTCGAAAGAGCGTTTGTCCTGTTTCTCTTTGCCGAGCCCCATGTTGAGCGTGATCTTCTCCAGGCGCGGCGCCTCCATCCGCGTCGAGTAGCCGAATTTCTGCGTCAGCGCGGGCAGGACATCCTGCTCGTATTTGTCGCGCAGGCGCGGCGGCGGCGCGGCCTGAGAGGTGGGTGCCACGGTCGCCTCCATCAGCCGATCTCGTTCCCGGTCCGCTTCGCGAAGCGGACGCGCTTGCCGCCTTTGTCGACGCGGACGCCGATGCGGGTCGGTTTGTTGTCTTTGGGATCGAGCAGCATCACGTTGGAGACGTCGATCGGCCCCTCCTTCTCGACAATCCCGCCGGCCTGCGCGTTTTTCAGGTCGCCCTGCGAGCGCGGCCGTTCGTGGCGCTTGATGATGTTCAAGTTCTCGACGTAGACGCGGCGCTTTTTCGGGTCGGTGCGGACGACGCGGCCTTTCTTGCCGGCGTCCTTGCCGCCGATGATCAGCACCTGGTCGTCGGTGCGGATGCGCATGGACTTGGCCATCGCTAGAGCACCTCCGGTGCCAGCGAGATGATTTTCATGAAGTTACGGTCCCGCAGTTCGCGTGCGACGGGCCCGAAGATGCGGGTCCCGCGCGGGTTGTTGCTGGCCGGGTCGATCAGCACCGCGGCGTTCTCGTCGAAGGAGATGTAGGTGCCGTCGGGGCGGCTTAGCGGCTTGCGGGTGCGGACGACGACCGCCTGCACGACCTCGCCCTTGCGGACGCCGCCCTGCGGGCTGGCCGATTTGACGGTCGCGGTGATGACGTCGCCGACGCTGGCGTAGCGGCGGTGGGAGCCGCCTTTGACCCTGATGCAGAGGATCTCGCGTGCGCCCGAGTTGTCGGCGACCTTGAGCCTGGACTCCTGCTGGATCATCGCCCTACCTCGCCTTCTCCACGACGTCGACCAGGCGCCAGCGCTTGGTCTTGGAGAGCGGCCGGGTCTCGATTACGCGGACGACGTCGCCTTCGCCCGCCTCGTTGCGCTCGTCGTGCGCGTGCAGCTTGGTCGAGCTGCGGACGATCTTCTCGTAGGTCCGGTGCCGGCGGGCGGTGTCGATGCGGACGGTGATCGATTTGTCGCCCTTGCTGGAGACGACGATTCCCTGCCGCACCTTGGCCGCATTCGCCTCGCGCTCGGCCGGCGGGGTGCCGGTGCCCGGGGTGCGCTCCGTCTTCGCGGCCTCGCGCTGCTTGCGACGCAGGTTCGCCCTGACCCGTCGTTCCTCGGCTCTTTGCGCCGCGCGCTCCTCGGGATCGGAAGGATTGGCCTTGCGCGGCTGCCGGCGGGATCTCTGCAGCCGCAGGCGCTCCTTCCAGGGAAGATCGTCCTCGGGGTTGGGCTCGGCCGGAGCCTCTTCGGCGGCAGGGGCCTCAACAGCTTCCTCGGCGGGAGCCTCCTCGGCGGGCGGCGCCTCCTCAGCGACAGCGGGCTCCTCAGCTGCAGGGGTCTCCTCCGCGGCCTCAGCCGCGGGGGCCTCCTCGACCGTCTCCTCGGCCTGGGGCTCCTCAGTCGTCTCGTCTTTTTTAGTCTCGTCGTCGCTCATATCCGTCGGGTCTCTTTCTCCACATCGATGCCGCGCTGGCGGGCCACGGTCAGCAGCCGGGCGATGTCCTTCTTCGCCTGCCCGAGCCGGGCGCTGTTCTCGAGCTCGCCGGTGGCATGCCGGAAGCGGAGGTTGAAGGCCTCCTGCTTGGCGTCGATCAGTTTCGCCACCAGCTCGTCGTCTTTCAGATTATGCGCCTCGGCCGCCTTCATCACTCGCCGGCTCCCTCGCGCATCACGAATTTGGTTTTCACCGGAAGCTTGTGGCCCGCCAGGCGCAGCGCTTCGCGCGCCAGCTCCTCGGGGACGCCGGCCAGCTCGAACATCACCTTGCCGGGCTTGACAACGGCGACCCAACCCTCCGGGTTGCCCTTGCCGGAGCCCATCCGGGTCTCGGCCGGCTTCTTCGTGTAGGGCTTGTCCGGGAAGATGTTGATCCAGACCTTGCCGCCACGTTTGATCTTGCGGGTCATCGCCACACGTGCGGCCTCGATCTGGCGGTTGGTGATCCAGCCGCGCTCGACGGCCTTGATCCCGTACTCGCCGAAGGCGACGCTGCTGCCGCCCTTGGTGTTGCCGCGCATGCGGCCGCGGAACTGTTTGCGGTGCTTGACCCGTTTCGGCATCAACATCAGCGACCACCTCCACGCTGGCCGCCGCGGCCACCGGGGCCGCCGCGTCCGCCGCCGGGGCCACGTCCGCCGCCGCCGCCGCGTCCACCGCGATCCCCACCTGGGCCGCGCCCGCCACGGTCGCCGCCGGGCCCACGCCCGCGCCCGCCGCCGCCGCGATCGTCGCGACGACCGCCACGCCCACCGTCGGGGGCGCTGTCGACCGAGGTGATGTCGGAGCGGAAGCCCTCGGGCATCACTTCGCCCTTGTTGATCCAGCATTTGACGCCGATCCGGCCGGTCGTGGTCCGGGCCTCGAAGAAGCCGTAATCGATGTCGGCGCGCAGCGTGTGCAGCGGCACCCGGCCATCGGAATACTGTTCGGTCCGCGCCATCTCAGCACCACCGAGGCGGCCGGAGACCTGGACCTTGACACCCTTGGCGCCGGAGCGCATCGCCGAGGTAAGGGCCCTTTTCATCGCGCGCCGGAAAGCGACGCGGTTCTGCAGCTGCTCGGCGATCGACTGGGCGACCAGTTTGGCGTCGAGCTCGGGGCGCTTGACCTCGCGGATGTTCACTTTCACCGGGCTGCCGGTGAGCTTGTGCAGCTCTTTGCGGAGAGCGTCGACTTCGCTGCCGGACTTGCCGATCACGATGCCGGGTCGGGCGGTGTGGATGTCCACCGCGACCTCGCCGCGGCGCTCGATCGTGATGCTCGAGAGGCCCGCGTGGGAAAGCTTGTTTTCGATGTGGTCCCGGATCTGCAGGTCTTCCTGGAGGACATCGGCAAAGTTTTTGTCCTCGTACCAGTTCGACTTCCAGTCGTGGATGTAGCCGACGCGGAAACCCTCGGGGTGGATCTTCTGTCCCATGCCTAGTCCTCCACCGGGGTTAGAGCCACGGCAATGTGGCTGGTTCGCTTGTTGATCGGAGTCGCCCGGCCCATCGCCCGGGGGCGGAAGCGGCGCAGGGTCGGGCCCTCGTCGACGGTGATCGAGGAAACGCGCATCTCGTCACCGATTAAGTCGTGGTTGTTTTCCGCGTTGGCAGCAGCGGAGTTGATCAGCTTCTGGATCGGCTCGGCGGCGCCGCGGGGCGAGAACGCCAGCAGCGCCCGCGCCTGCTCGATGTGCATGCCGCGCACCTGGTCGGCGATCAGCCGCACCTTGCGCGGGGCGATCCGCACATAGCGGGCCTTGGCTTTGACGACGGGTGGCACGGCCGGCGCTTTGGCTTTTTTCGCTGACGATTTTTTCGACTCGGGTTTGCCCGACTCTTTCGAAGCTTTTTTCTCTTTGCTTTTCGAGTCGTTTTTGGCGGCCGGAGCTTTTTTGGCGTCTTTGGCTTTTTTCGCCGGTTCTTTTTTGGCTTTCGACTCTTTTTTGGCCGGCGCTTTTTTCGCCGCTTTGGCGTCGTCTTTTTTCGCCGTTTTTTTTGCCTCGGCTTTTTCGCCCGAGGCTTTCGCCGCGTCGGCTTTTTTCGCGGCGTCAGCTTTTTTGGTGCTGGTTTTCTTCTCGTCGGCCATCGCTATTCCTTACCGCCGTGCGAGCGGAAGGTCCGGGTCGGCGCGAACTCGCCGAGCTTGTGCCCGACCATCGACTCCGAGATGAAGACCGGAACGTGTTTTTTGCCGTCGTGGACGGCGATCGTGTGC
>Ga0126305_10000253_pt1 | contig 23531 bp, 23 predicted proteins | sample Plot26_FD_92536 | JGI IMG/M metagenome (GOLD analysis project Ga0126305, IMG submission 92536) | Serpentine soil microbial communities from UC McLaughlin Reserve, CA, USA - Plot26 | ecosystem: Environmental > Terrestrial > Soil > Grasslands | place: USA: UC McLaughlin Reserve, Lake County... | reverse complement strand
GCACCAGAACTTTTACCAATCCAGTTGCTTTGCATTTCTTTCATAGCATCGCTGAAATCAACTTTCTGCAATCCTTCCAACAAACGATCAGCATACTCAGTGATTCGTAAATACCATTGACGTAACCTCTTTTTTTCAACAGGATAACCACCACGTTCGCTTACTCCATTTACCACTTCATCATTGGCTAAAACAGTGCCCAATGCTTCGCACCAATTTACTTCTCCATAACCGCAATAGGCCAGACGGTATTCCATTAAAATATCCTGCCTGGTTTTTTCATCAAATTCTTTCCAATGCTCAACAGAAAACTTTCCTTTCAGTACTTCGAAATTTGGATTGCGTATTTCAAATTTTGCATCTGGCACTGGATGATTTTTGTTCCCTTCTGTTTCAAATGCTGCTATTAAATTTTCTATCGGCTCTGCTTTTTTAGTTTTGCGGTTAAAAAAACTTTTGAATAATTGCAAAAAGATCCACTGCGTCCATTTATAATATTTCGGATCTGATGTTTTTACTTCTCTCGACCAGTCAAAGCTGAACCCAATTTTGTCCATCTGGCTGCGAAACGTAGAAATATTTTTTTCGGTACTCTCTGCAGGATGTACGTTGTGCTCAATGGCATATTGTTCTGCAGGCAAACCAAAAGCATCATAGCCCATTGGGTGCAACACATTAAATCCTTTCAGTCGCTTGTACCTGGCAAAAATATCGGAAGCCACATAGCCTAAGGGGTGCCCCACATGCAATCCTGCTCCACTGGGATACGGGAACATATCAAGCACATAATATTTTGGTTTGGATGATTCATTGGGCACTTTATACACCCCATCTTCAATCCATTTTTGTCGCCATTTCTTTTCAATATCTCTGAAATTGTACTCCATCTCGCGGTAAGCCCCAATAGGGCAGAATTTTTTTTTTGCTAGATTAATTTTTTAATGAGCCCAACTATATTACTACTATTTAGGGCCTCTTGCGTCGCACACTTTTACTTTCACTAATTCTATTCCGCACTACTCAAGAGTCATTAAGGTCATGACCATTTTTGCTGTTCGAACTTTGACGATAAGGGTTCAGAAAGTCAAACGAAGCGTCGCAACCTCAGCCTGATAGTAGTAACCAAAGCTGATTACACAAATACTGCCAATTATGTTTGCATTCTGGTTGTTTGTCACATTCAAGCATTCATCTATAGCCTTAAGATATTCAACACATCAAATCCACGCACGCAAGAACCGTTTAACGACTCACAAAATTTTGCAAACACGGTCCAATCCTTACAAGCTAAGGGCAATATTCAACAACAGGCAATCGTTAGGAAGGGCAAATTTACGGTATGACCGTTTAATGTTTGAAAAACCAAACTGCTGAATCCAATGCTAAGCACCAATCCCTTATTTTTGTTCACTTGTAAAATCTGATAGCATGGCTCAAATAAGCAGGGCTGCAGCCCGTCGTGGAAAACCATCGTACTTCATGGCCGTTCTTGGCGTAACCATTGTACTTTTTTTTGTAGGTATTTTTGGATGGATCTTTTTAAGCGCAAGCAGCTACATACGTGCACTTAAGGAAGATGTAAAGGTAAATGTGTACCTCCAAAAAAATGTTCCCCAAACCCAGGTAGATTCTCTTAAAAACTATATTGCCTCCAAGCCGTACACAAAGTCGGTTGATTATGTGGACAAGGAAACAGCCAAAAAGAATTTCATTGCATCGGGGGAAAAAGATTTTGGTGACGTATTGGGCAATGAAAATCCGCTGCCGCCATCATTGGAATTTCATTTAAAAGCAGATTATGTAAACAAGGATACGCTGACAGCTATCAAAACAGATATGTTGCAGAATGTGATGGTAGTGGAAAGTGTAACCTATCCAGAAGCCGTAATTGCCAAGATGGGGCAAACCGTTCGACTAATCCTGATCGGCCTGATCATACTGGCCGCGATATTCTCTATTCTTTCCATCATACTTATTGATAATACCATTCGTCTTGCCATGTACAGCAACCGGTTTTTGATTAAAACCATGCAAATGGTAGGAGCCACACGAGGCTTTATTTCGAAGCCCATGAACATCAGGGCCATCGCCAACGGAACTATTTCCGCACTAATTGCCATGGCTTTGATTTTTGGACTTATAACTATTTTTGAAACCTTTTTGCCTTATTTGCGCGAGTTAAGAGAAGGCAAAAAACTCACATTGTTGTTTCTCATGTTATTGGTCCTGGGTATTGGTATTACACTTTTAAGCACATATCGCAGTGTATCAAAATATTTGCGAATGAAACTGGATGAACTCTATTAGTCCTAGTTCTGAGTTATGGGTTTTGAATTGTCAGTTATTTTTAACTCAAGACTTTGAACCCCGAAACACAAAACTTCTTTACTTTGCTGCACTTTAAGACTATTTCATGGCTGTAACTAAAATCGCAAGTCCTGCAACTCCTCCAAAATCCACAAAAACCATGGCAGGCATGGGAATTTTTTTTGAGAAAACCAATTTGAGATGGATGTTGATTGGGGTTGTTGTAATGGCTCTTGGGTTTATTTTAATGGCGGGTGGCAAAAGTGCTGATCCCAATGTGTTTGATAAATCCAAAGTGTACAGCACTACGCGAATTACTATTGCTCCAATCATTATTCTGGCCGGCCTGGTAATTGAGATCATTGCCCTCTTTCGCCAACCCAAAAACAGCTAAGACAAACAATGAGCATTGTTGACGCTATTATCATTGCAATAGTGGAAGGGATTACTGAGTTTTTACCCGTTTCATCTACAGGGCATATGATCATAACCAGTTCTTTACTGGGTATTGAAAAACAGGCTTTCACCAAATTATTTGAAGTGGTAATACAACTTGGAGCTATACTTTCAGTTGTTGTATTGTATTACAAAAAGTTTTTCAACTTTAGCCGGTGGCAATTTTACCTGCGATTATTAATTGCCGTGGTTCCTGCACTCATATTCGGCGCATTATTTTCAAGTAGAATTAAAGCACTAATGGAAAGTAACATCACAGTTGGATTAAGCCTTTTAATTGGAGGCATTATTCTTCTTTTTGTTGATAACATTTTAAAAAATGCGAAGTTGAATAACGATTTAGACATCACTTATCCAAAAGCATTTGCCATTGGTTTGTGGCAGGTACTTGCCATGGTACCGGGTGTCAGTCGGAGCGCTGCTTCAATTATTGGTGGTATGCAACAAGGTTTGAGCAGAAGGCTGGCTGCTGAATTTTCTTTTTTTCTTGCTGTACCCACAATGGTTGCTGCTACAGGAAAAGACCTGTGGGATTGGTATAAGGAGCAAGGCACGATTGGATCGGAAGAGGTAAAAATATTATTGCTGGGCAATGTTGTTGCCTTCATTGTGGCCATTATTGCTATCAAGTTTTTCATTAGCTACCTACAAAAACATGGCTTTCGGTTGTTTGGATGGTACCGAATTGTTGTTGGCATCATCGTTTTGGTTCTAGTTTTCTCAGGGCGTTTATAACAGAACCAAAACTATACCTTTGAAAGGCATCCGCTGGACGTCTATTCATTTTATACAATAAAGCCAAAATGCAAACTGCTTCAAAAAAAGTTATTAATGCCTGGGCTATGTACGACTGGGCAAACAGTGCTTATAATTTAGTTATTACGTCAACTATTTTTCCCGCGTACTGGGAAACCATTACCGGGGATGGTAATGAACTAACACCCGATAATGTTAATTTCTTTGGTCGAATTTTTGACAACACTGCCCTATACAACTATGCACTGGCTATTGCTTTTTTTATTGTAGCAGTTAGTTCCCCGCTATTATCATCTATCGCCGATACCAGGGGAAACAAGAAGAGTTTTATGGCATTCTTTTTAACACTGGGAAGCTTTGCCTGTGCCGGTTTGTTTTTTTTCACAAAACAAAATTTAGGTTTTGGAATTTTTTTGATGATTATAGCGTGCTTAGGATTTTGGTCAAGCCTGGTATTTTATAATTCTTACTTACCTGATATTGCTGCTCCCGAAGACAGAGACCGGGTGAGTGCACGCGGATTTTCGTACGGTTATATCGGGAGTGTATTACTGCAGGCTATTTGCTTAATATTTGTTTTCTTTCCCTCGATAACCGGTGAAGCAAATAATTTAAACATTCGTATTTCCTTTTTATTGACAGGTATGTGGTGGTTTGGCTTCGCGCAAATTCCTTTGAGGCGTTTACCAAAACCGCTTAGTCAAAATAAACCAAACCAGGCATTAACAGCAGGATACCTTGAGCTTAAAAAGGTGTGGAACCAGTTAACAAATATTCCACAATTGAAACGTTTTTTAACCGCATTCTTTTTTTACAACATGGCTGTTCAAACGGTAATGCTTTCGGCCGCATTGTATGGTAAAAAAGAATTACAAATTCCCACTATTAATTTGATCATTTCGATCATTCTTATTCAAATAGTGGCTATCCCGGGAGCAATAGTTATTTCAAAATTATCGGACAAAATCGGAAATATAAAGTCGCTGATGGCTTGTGTACTGTTATGGGTGGGTATTTGTATTTATGGTTATCTGATTCCTGCAAAGGACGTTAATCAGTTTTACCTGTTAGCAACATTGGTTGGATTCGTAATGGGCGGGATTCAATCGATGAGTCGCAGCACTTATTCTAAATTAATGCCGGTAACAAAGGACACTACATCATTTTTTAGCTTTTACGATGTTACAGAAAAAATAGCTATTGTTATTGGCATGTTCAGTTTTGGATACATAACAGAATTTACGGGGTCACAGCGAAATGCAGTATTATGTTTGATCATAGAGTTTGGTATTGGATTACTGTTATTAGTCTATACATTGCGTGCCAAATCATTGAAAACTAATGAAGCTTTACACGGTTAACACAGGTTATTTTAAGCTGGATGGCGGGGCTATGTTTGGAGTGGTTCCCAAATCAATTTGGAATAAAATCAATGCTTCCGATGAAAATAATATGTGCAATTGGGCTTTACGCTGTTTATTGATTGAAGATGGTAACCGGTTAATCTTAATCGACAATGGAATCGGTGATAAGCAAGATGAAAAGTTTTTCAGCTTTTATTATCTACACGGCGATGACACACTCGATAAATCATTGGCAAAACTTGGATTTTCCAAAGATGATATTACAGATGTTTTTTTAACGCATCTGCATTTTGATCACTGTGGGGGATCGATCGCCCGTGAAGGAGATAAATTAATTCCTGAATTTAAGAAGGCAACTTATTGGAGCAACAAACCACATTGGGACTGGGCCGTCAAACCTAACGAAAGAGAGAAAGCATCATTCCTGAAAGAGAATATTTTACCTATACAGGAAAGCGGTCAATTGAAATTTATACAGGTCAGTCAGGCTTCAGAAAATAAGTTGGGGCACACGCCATTTGCTGAAAATATTTCTGTGCGCTTTGTAAGCGGCCACACACAAGCAATGATGTTACCTCAAATTAACTACAAAGAAAAAACTGTTGTTTACATGGCCGACTTGCTTCCATCTGCAGGCCATATTCCGTTGCCGTACGTAATGGCCTACGATATGTTTCCTTTGACGACTTTACAAGAAAAAAAATCATTTTTGCAGGAAGCTGTTGAAAATAACTACATCCTATTTTTTGAACATGATCCCCAAATTGAATGTTGCGATCTTCAAACAACAGACAGGGGCATACGTCCGAAAAACACCTTTAAAATGGAAGAGGTCTGAAAGGAAAGAGTTGGCAATTGGTAGTTTTCAGTTGATCCTGCTTAGCATTTGCAATTGCAAATTTGTAACTCAAACTCTTACTTTTTTTTCTTTAGCAGAACGGAAAGTGGATACCGCAAATTTTTATAGCTTGTCATATCTACTTTAATACTGCCAACCATAATCTGGCTTTCAATGCGAACCGGGACGTGATTTGCATCATCGCTTACCCACACTACCATCTCCTCTCCTCCTTTGAAAATAGTTCCCGGTATAAGCAACACTTTAAATTTTATGGCGTTGAACTTACCGTATTTCGTCTTTACATCTTCCTTACCTAAATACCGGATGTATAAATCGTACACCTGGTTCTCCAGAAACATTTGAAAAGGAATCTTATCTCCCTTTTTGTACTTGTCAAAATCAACATTCCTGGCGTAATAGATAGTGCTCAAAACATCCTGAACACAGAACGGAACCCGGTACGTTCCCGTTTCGTTGGTTGCCGTATTGCTGGTATGACTAAAGGTGACCGTTTCCATTTTTTTCGTATTTCCTTCATTCACATCCCGAAAAAATTTTAATGGCTGCATGGTTTGTGTATCAATATAACTTTCGTATCGATCCCTAACCTTGTAAATCCAGTCGTATTTGGCATTTGACCCTCCCACGCCCACCACATGATAAACAGTGCGCCCATTAAATTTTTCCAACTTGTTACTGAAGGTGGTAGTTCCGGCATTAACGTGTGCCCCGGCCAAAGAATAAAAAATGTTGTAAGTGATTTCTTCACCATGTTGCGTGCTGGTGTTTTTGATACCGCAAAAATTTGTTTGTGCATTTAACTGTGTCGTTAATAACAAACAGCAAAAAACTAAAGACTTACTCCTCTCCATTTTTAAAAACTCTTAAACTCAATAACAACAAGCTGCCTGCAATAGCAGGCAAAATTAAATTAATGAACCACACCGTTACGGAGGTAAACCCAATGCCCAATGTATTTAGGGAAAACAGTCCCATTAACTTAATACTGATCTCTCCTCTTAGCCACACTTCCACCAATGCTATGGAAGGTATTATGGCCATAGCGAGGAAAACCACACTCATAACCGTTGCTATGGTCTCAGCAGCAACATTGACCCCAAATAAATGAAAAATGAGGATATACTGAATAACAAAAATCAGGTATCTCAGAAAAGACAATAATAACATTTGAATTAGCAACGTGGTATGAAATTTACGAAGCGCCTCTACCAGGTAAACGTACTTCTGGTTTCGAATCCACCGGTTAAAGAGATTTACTGTGCCGGCCACGTTAAAATAGATCAACAACATTATGGCAACCAGTATAATCAGTCCATAGACTATAAATTGATACCATATTATTAGCTGGGGAAATTGCGAGATCAACGAATGTTTCAAAATGATTAAACCGAGGGTACCAATTATGATTGTAATAAGCAATTGAGCAAAACTGCCTACCAGTGTTACCGATATCGTTTTAAGACGATTGCCTTCCGGCAAATACATAATCCTTCCCAGATATTCTCCAACGCGGTTGGGCATAGTAATAGAAAAAGATACACCTGACAAAACTGCTTTAAAAGCTTGCAGAAACTTCACCGGATAAAATGTTCGCACAGAAATCATCCACTTCCACGTTTCCAGTCCCCAATTAACTATTATGAGTATAAAGGCGAGTACCAGGTAAATGATTTTGTAGGATTGGAAGGATTGACGAATACTAAACCAGGATTCTTCCAGCTGTGGCTGTTTTACAATTTGCCTGTAAATTGAGTAAGTTAACCATGCAAACAATAAGGGACCTAAAAAATAATTGATAAAGATTTTGATATTTTTGTTCATCTGCATGTTGCAGTAAAAATAACCACCTCCTTGCAAAAGCCTGTTATAATATTAGGAATTGATCCCGGCACCCTGTTAATGGGTTATTGTGTTATTGAAGCATCGAAAAACATTTTTTGTATAAAGTCTATTGATGTTCTAAAACTTTCATCCAAAAAAGATCATTACCAGAGACTACAATTAGTGCATCAAAAAATTACTGAGTTGGTCGATCAATTCTCTCCCAACGAATTTGCAATAGAAGCACCTTTTTTTGGTAAGAATGTTCAAAGTATGCTCAAACTTGGAAGGGCACAAGGAGTTGCTATTGCGGCCGCTATGACTAAGAATATTCCGGTTACCGAATACTCACCCCGAAAAATAAAACAATCAATAACGGGCAATGGCAATGCAGATAAGGAGCAAGTGTGGAAAATGCTCCAGCGGTTGACAGCATTACCCGGCAAACCGAAATATTATGATGCCACCGATGCATTAGCTGTTGCTATTTGCCATTTTTATGGCAGCAATAGTATTACAAGTAAAAAAAGCGGAACTAAGAAAGCTGCCGGTTGGGAAAAATTTGTTCAGCAAAACCCGGAACGCATTTTAAAGATGAGATAAAATCTTTTCCTGTGCCTTTTTTAAATCTTCTTCACTGACTTTCATTTTGGGCCGAGTAAAATTTAGATCGTTTGCTGAATTTATGGGGATCAAATGCAAATGTGCATGCGGCACTTCAATACCTACCACGCTTATACCACATCGATTGCACCGAAAAGCCTTTTCAATAGCTAGTGCAATTGGCTTAGCAAATACTAAGATCTCAGAAAGATATACCTGACTTAAATCGAAAAATTTATCAACTTCAATTTTTGGAACAACCAGTGTATGACCTTCCCTCAAAGGAAAAATGTCCAAAAAAGCAAAAAAGTTTTCATCCTCCGCTATTTTATAACTTGGAATTTGTCCTGCTACGATTTTTGAGAAAATAGTCATACAAACAATTGATAAAATCTGTATGTGTTCAGGTCTAAATCAGACACCGCCGCATCAAATACTAATGTCTTCCACTTTAAACTTAAGAACACCGGCAGGGGCAGTAACTTCCGCTACTTCACCTACCTGTTTACCCAGTAATCCTTTGCCTATCGGAGAAGTAACCGAGATCTTTCCTGCTTTCAGGTCGGCTTCCTTTTCACTTACTATCTGGTACGTTACCTGCTTTTTTGTATTGAGGTTAGTCACTTTTACTTTCGTTAATATAGAAACCTTGCTTGTATCAATAGTTGATTCATCTACAATTCTAGCTGTGGCAATCTGCCCTTCCAATGCGGCAATCTTTGCCTCCAGCATACCTTGGGCTTCCTTGGCTGCATCATATTCGGCATTCTCTTTTAGGTCGCCCTTTTCGCGGGCTTCCGCAATGGCCCTGGAAGCTGCAGGCCGCTCCACACTTCTCATTTTTTGCAGCTCCGCCTTCATTTGTTCCAGAGTTTCTTTGGTTACATACTGTATTCCGGTCATAGTAAACGGTTTTGAATAGAAAGAAAAAAATAGCAACGCCTCAGTTCTTCAACCGAAGCGTTGCATATTTATAAAAGTAAAGATAAAAATTATTCCCTTACAAATTTCATTCTACTCAGCCTGCATCTGTTTAATGAGCTTTTTATGAATAGTTTGGTTTGGAGTAATCAATTGAATCAGATAAGTGCCGGGCTTCCATTTATCAGTATCAATTGAAAATACATTGTTTCCTTTCAACACTGTCATTTCTCGTCTGTCAATCAACGCTCCGGCTAAATCATATATCATCACTTTCAGGTCTTGTTTTCTGTCCGATGATAGAGCTACCTGAACATGGTCGTTTACAGGATTGGGGTACATTAAAACCTCATCCCTGTTAATTGGTAAACTTAATCTAAGTATAGTTGAGTAGCTAATAGCTTTTGAACTCATCTTCATTTTTAACCGGTAAAACACATATGGTAATTTGAACAATGAAATATCATCGCTGTAAGCGTAGCTGCCACTTGTTCCGCCGTTAGGCTGTGTCATTACTTTGGCTATAGATGAAAAAGTTTTTCCATCGAGGCTGCGCTCTACCTCATAATAATCAATTTCGTTATTGAGATTTGTTGTCCAGTTTAATAGACCATGCCCATCCGAAAGATTTCCTTTGAAAGTTGTAAGAATATTTGCCAGGATTGTACAACCTGCATCATAGGCAATACTTAAGGTATCATAAGCATAAGGGTTACATGCAGATGATAATCTTTGAGTAATAACATAAGTACCGGGTGCATCAACTGTAATGCTAGTGCCGATATTAGATCCGACAATATGACCATCTGTGGTTGTCCATGAATAAAAGGATGCAGCTGATGGATTTTGTACAAATAGGTTACTCGCACTTTGTGTTGCGCACAAAATGGGAACATCAGAAAGTATGTTAACTCTTGGGGCTAAGAAAAGGTCGATCGGGGCCACGAAGTCTTTCAATTCAGCAGTAAAAGATGCTGACGCCCTGGTTTTCACTACCAGCCTGTTAAATGGAGTTCCGCAAACATCGGTACCGAATGTAGTAACAGGGTCTAGTCCTAGTTTAGTAAGATTCACTGAAAACTCCATAAACTGCCTTGCAGCATAAGTAGTTACCATGCTGTTGTCCTGTAAAATCAAATTAAAAGGGCCTGCCCATTCGGCATTACCACATTGCAAACCAGTATAAAAAGGACCGGCAGTGTTTGGTAAAATGCTGGCATAACCAAACTGTGCCCCGGAACTTGCACCATCAAATAATCCAGACCAGCTAAAGTTAGCAGGAGTAAGGCTTAAAGAAGCTTTGTCTATCCATATACGGGCTTCAATATTTGTTAAGGAAGAACTCTGGTATTCAGCCGAAAAAACTATATCGCCGGGCCGGGTAACATTGCCCGCCGCATCAAATTGCCAACTAGTATGTCCCGCATCAGGTCCGTAACCATACCATTTTTTTGAAACCCTGTCATAATTAATATCGGTTTGGTACATCTCAAAGTCGAAATACCTATTACCGGTAATATTGTCGATAGAAAGGCCTCCAAATAACCATAATGAATCGGTAGTCGTTGGTCCTGCTCTTCTAACGTGCATCATCATGTCCAGGATATCGTTTTTATCAGGAATACTCTGGATACCCCCCGACCAGAATTGCGGGCTCATTCCATTTTTATCTGCACCGGCGGTGAATACCGTAGTGTCAGTTCCATGATAATCCCGCACAAACAACCCATCCAGCCAAAGCCTGTTATTTACAATACTATAGGATGGTCTGCTCATACCCCTATAGAATGAACTCATTCGAACCGGCCAGGGGGATACGTCTGCAGCATAGGCAGCCCTGATTGACGCGGCACCGTTCGTATCAATTACAAATTGACCAGTACCAGCCGTTCCATTGTTAAACCAATCATCATTACCTGATTGTACAAAGCCGTTAAAATAGTTGGCTCTCAAATCACCATCTACACCAAAGGCAGCCTTAATAATGGGCGTGGTGATCTGGGCGGAAGAGGCCAGGGCTAAAAAAATAAAAGCAAAAAGTAAATATGTTTTCATAAGCTTGAGATTTACTTATAAAGAAAGCGGAGCGGTACTCCGCGTTCTTTTATCCACGTTGAACAATACGAACTGCTTCCACAGGAGAACATTCCGTGGTACCGTCGGCTTTCACCGCTGTTACACGATAATAGATGTAACCGGGAAACACATCCATGTCCTTAGATTTATAGGATGAGGACCCATTAAAGTTCACTGTGTTTAGATTGTCAAAAAATTCCCCGTCATAAGAACGTTCAATAACAAACTGGGTGATTCCGGCAGCAGATACAGCCCACATGATTTCAATATTGGCCTTTCCTGCCCTGTGTACATTAAAACGGGTGAAGCAACTGTTAACCGATTTTTGATTTAACTGCTTTTGCTGGCTAACTGTAAAAGAAGAAGCTACAATTAATGCAGCAACAGCAAGATAGGATACGAGTGCTTTCATAAGAGGTACGATTTAATGACCTAAAAGTAGAGTACCGCCAAATACTAACAAAGAGTAAAACTTCTGCACTTTTTAAGCGTAAAACGCCCTAAAAAATGGAATGATTACGAAGTAGTTTGGTAGAAACATGATGTTTTTAAGTGTTATTACTATCCAGATTATCGAGTTTTTTTAACAAGATTTCTGGCATACGCAAAAAGGCTTCATTGCTATAACCCGCGATATGGGGCGTTATAATAACGTGGGGATGACTGGTTAAATAGTCCAGGTCTTCTTTTTGGAAAGCCGTCAAGCTAGCTATTTTTTCATTTTCCAATACATCAAGTGCAGCCCCCGAAACTTTTCCATTTCTTAATGCGTTGATCAAAGCTTTTGTATCGGTTACTGCACCACGACAGGTACTTATAAAAAAAGGGGTTTGTTGCAGGCTGTTAAAAAAGGATTCGCCTGCCATGTAATGTGTTTCTGTAGTAAGTGGTACATGAAAACTGATCACATCCGCATATCGGGCAATGTGTTCAAGATTTGCTTCCTTTATATATTGTTTGCTGAAGCCATCCTTGTATTTATCATAGGCAAGAACGGTTACATTAAACGGTTGAAGCAATCGTGCAAATGCAGAACCCGTGTTTCCATACCCAACAATGCCAATAGTCTTTTCCGATAATTCCACTCCTTTGTTCTCGTTGCGTATCCACTTGCCTTGCTTCACTTCATTAAACGATTTGCAAACATTGTTCATCAGGTTAAGCAGTAATGCCAATGTATGTTCCGCAACTGCATTTCTATTGCCTTCAGGCGTACTGATGCAACTTATTCCTTTTTGCTTTGCATAATTTTCGTCAATTAATTCCATTCCACTTCCAAGGCGCCCTATCCACTTTAATTTTTCAGCCTGGTTGATTAAAGACCTATCAACTTTTATACGGGTTGTGACAATCAATCCTTCTGCGTCGGTTACTATAGTAAACAATTCTTCGTAACTAATTGCAGGTAAATAAAGAACCGAAAAATTATTTGTCTGCAGTTTTTCAATTAGCAGTTCATTTACCGGAGCGGTAATAATTACCTTTCGAATTAAATCATTCTTCATTTCATGTGAAAACTTAATTGAGCAAAATCGTGCACACTCAATTGTTCTGCACGTTTATTAAAAACAGGTTGCTGCAGATGTTCTGCACTAAATAAATTTTTACAGGCGTTACGCAAGGTCTTCCTTCTTTGATTAAAAGCCGTTTTCACCAGTTCAAAAAAAGAAGCCCGGTCTTTTATAACTATAGGTTCTTTTTTTGGAAGCAATTTTATAACTGCGCTCTTTACCTTAGGCGGGGGTACAAAACTATTTTCGTTTACTTCAAATAAATACGTGACGTCGTAAAAAGCCTGTATCAAAACACTAGTCACCCCGTACACCTTACTTCCTTCCGGTGCAGCTACCCTCTGGCCCACTTCTTTTTGAAACATTCCTATTACACACTCAACACATTTTTCCCATTCAAGGATTTTGAATAAAATCTGGGTCGAAATATTATAAGGAAAATTGCCAATGACGGTAAAGGGTTCATCAAAGGGCCTTTCAATGTCTAAAAAACTTTGGTGAATGATTTTATCCTTTAAAGTTGGATATGTATTGTTCAGGAATTCTACTTTTTCCTGGTCCAGCTCCACAGCCTTAAAATTAATGTCATGGATCTGGATCAGATATTTTGTAAGAGCTCCTCCACCGGGTCCCACTTCCACCAAATTTTTAAAAGAACTTTTTTGTAATTCCCAGATCATTTTTCGACAGATATTTTCATCTCTCAAAAAATGCTGGCCCAGGGATTTCTTCAGGGTGTACATACAAACAAAAATACCCATATACATTCAGTTTTGTCATATACTCATACTCCAAAAAAGTTCAGGTAGGCAGTCCAAACAGCTTTATTAAATAAGTATCCTAACCTTAGTCATCATTTACCGCTTCACATTGCAACGCTTATTTTGAATTAAGTTGGTAGTTTTGGCCACTTAATTCATTATGAATACACATAAACCTGTTATTGGGATCACTTCCGGAGACATCAACGGCATTGGAATAGAGTTAATCATAAAAACCTTTTCAGATCACAGAATATTGGAGCAATGCACTCCTGTTATATTCGCATCCAATAAGCTGATTAATTTTTACCGTAAATCAGTTCCCGAAATACATTTCAATTACCAGAGCATAAAAGATTTCAGCAAGGTCAATCATAAACAAATCAATATTTATAATTGCTGGGAAGAAGATGTGGTGATTAACCCAGGTCAGTTGAATGACATTGGCGGAAAATATGCTGTAAAATCTTTATTGGCGGCGGCCAATGCTTTGAAAGAAGGCCACATCCAGGGTCTGGTAACTGCACCCATTCACAAAAAAAATGTGCAGTCAGCGGAATTTAATTTTACAGGCCATACGCCATTTTTAAAAGAAATCGCAAAAGCAACAGATGTTTTAATGTTGTTGTACGCCGACAACCTTCGGGTAGCATTGGCCACCGAGCACATACCGGTTAAGTCCATTGCTCAAAATATTGGAAAGGACGCGATACTTTCTAAGCTGAATCTGTTACATCAATGCCTGAGGAGAGATTTTGGCATTGATAAACCTAAAATTGCAGTATTGGGCTTAAACCCCCACGCAGGCGACGAAGGCTTAATAGGAAATGAAGAAGAACAAATAATCAAGCCCGCCATTAAAGATGCCAAACAAAACATTCTGGTGTTTGGGCCTTACAGTGCAGATGCATTTTTTGCACGACGAAGCTACCTTAAGTTTGACGCGGTGCTGGCTATGTATCACGACCAGGGTTTGATTCCTTTTAAAACCATTGCTGTAGGCGAAGGGGTAAATTTTACAGCCGGTCTTTCTTTTGTCCGTACTTCCCCGGATCATGGGACCGCTTTCGATATTGCAGGGAAAAACCAGGCAGATCTCACTTCGTTCACTACAGCAGTCTTTGAATGTGTCGACATCATTAATAGAAGGAATGACTACGACGAACGCAGTAAAAACCCACTACGAAAAATAACCGCCGAAGTGTTGAAGAATGTAGAAGACGAAAAGATCGATGATTCGATTGAGACTTCACTGTAAAACCTTATTTCTGCTTAAAAAAGCCAACTCATAGCGCCACGAAAAAAAGCTTTTAGTTTTATTTTTTGAGAGGGTATTTCATGAATAATACCACGAAATCTCTTTCAATTAAACTAATGATTTTTCAGCTGACTGAAATAAAACTGGAATTCGAAAGAATACACTAGCTATATCCATTTATAAACTTTGCCCCTTTTTCAATTTCTCCAATACGCCCGTGATTAATGGAATAATAAATACTTTGTCCTTCTCTCCTGGTATTTACAATGCCCGCTTTTCTAAGTAAGGCCAGGTGCGAAGAAGTAAGTGATTGCTCTAATTTTAGCTGGTAATAAATTTCAGAAACGGTAATCTCCTTATTCTGGTAAACAAGATTTAAAATCTGTTGTCTTACTTTATGATTGATTGCCCGTAAAGTGAGAGCAGCTTTTTTTAATTGCTCAAATTCCAGTTGTAAACCTTTGCCTTTTACAATAACCTTTGCCTTTGTCTTTATCATGATATCTATGATTAATAATAATGAATAACAAATTCAGTTTAAAATTGTTAGTATACGTTATTAAACCTCAATAAGTCTATTAGGTATACTTTCAATGACGTTTTTGGCGTGTGAATTAAGCGTTTAAATCGTTTGCAGGACTGGCGGAAATTTTCGGTTCAAAATTATATATTTCCGGTTAAATACAAAAATACCCCTATCACTTTTTAATTATATACCGTTACCTAATGTTATTTGGTCGGTTTTTTCTTTTTATCGGTTGAAGTAAGCAGACAGTTTTAAGGTGACTCCACAACGTTCCTTACCTCCACATTGAGCAACGGGCTCTCGTTTTAGCAGTTTCCCGATATTATGACCTATAACATTTGGAACCAACCTTTAGTATAATCGGATTGTAGCATTAAAAATTTGCGAGATTTAGCTTTAAATGGTTGTTTATTGCCAAAGAGTTACGTACGATTTAGTGTGGAAAATACGACTGGGCTGAAAAAAAATTTGGGAGAACTACTTGCAATAATAAAAAACACCTATTATGTTTGCTGCACCCAATCCCCTGAAAGACTTCAAACAATAATCTGTACCGGCTCATCTAACAACACTTCTCGTTTTTAGAATTCCCCTGTACATTATTGATTCTCCAAAATCCCAGTTATTAATTATTGATTCGAACAGCTAATGTTCGCGTCGGTATCAAATCAATATCTGCTAAACCAATTTCCAATCCTAGATAGCCTTCTATCCAGTATTTCTATGGGCCTGAATCACATTATTTAATTCAAACCCTAAGAAATGAAACGAATCTGTACTCAAATTGTTCTTTTTTGTTTATTAATGGTTGGGCAAAATCTTTTTGCTCAAAACCTAATCATCGGCACTACCAATCCAATCCCAACACCGGGATTTGGTCCCGTAGATAGTGTAATAACTTCAAATGGTTTTACATCGACAAATACCGGAACGTTCAACGATTTTGCGCCGTTCCAAACCGACACAATTATTTCACCTTTGTATTATTATACCACATCACAGTCAGCGATTTATTTTGCTTACGAATGTTCAGCGGCTGCCTCGGGTGTTAACACTACACCCACCGTTTTAATTATCACTCAAAGTGGTGATACGGTTTTAGCTAGTGCAAGCGAAGAGTTTCAAGGAGCAGCTACTAGTTATTATTTTACTTTTAATCTCGCTACGCCATTACCTGCCAATACAGTGTTTAAGATCGCTTTAATTATGACTCTTGGCCCAAAAGCGGTTAAAGCAGTTACACTTGCTACCAATGCCTTGCGCACAACGGCACAAGCTCCAATAGTTTTACCCGTAAAATTTACCGGTTTGACAGCAAAAAAGACGGGTAATGGTGTTTCCCTTATATGGAATGTAAGCAATGAAATAAATGCACGTGGTTACGAAGTACAAAGAAGCACTGATGGTTCTATCTTCACTACCGTAGCTTTCATACCTGCAAGCAATAAATCAACTTACAGCTTTATTGACAGCAAAAATTTTGAAAACTTTTACTACAGAATAAAATCTGCAGACCTTAATACAAATTCTGCCTACAGTGTTATTGTGAATGTTCAACAGTTGGAATCGTTTGTTGTCATGAAAGCATTTCCAATGCCTGTACAAAATGTGTTAACGGTTCAACATAGCGCGGCAAATACCAATGGCAAATTGGAGATTCTTTCTGTGGAAGGCCGCCTTGTTAAATCCCTATCAGTTTCTGTAGACGCACAACAAACCACTGTAGATTTTTCAGCCATCAAATCAGGTGTGTATTTAGTTCGCCTTCTGAATAACAACACTATTGAATCTTTAAAGATAATTAAGCAATAGTTCATCCTTCTAAAAGGGGCTATAGAGGCCCCTTGTTCCAACATCCCTTCGAAAGACATATCCGGAAATTGTGTGGAATTTCAATTGATATTCACCTGGTTCAAATCATAAGCAATGAAAACAATTTTTACCCTAATACTGATATTAATCGCATTTATTAAAACAAATGCCCAGGCAATTCTTAACGAAGTCTATTGTTTTCCCGGCGGAAGTCGCAATGAGTTTTTCGAGTTTTATAACAGTAGCGTTTCCTCTGCTTCAATGGACAATTATACTGTCGTAACTTATTATGAATCCGGCTCAGAAAAAGGTTTTTTTGTTTTGGATCTTCCGAACCTTATCATTGCTTCAAGGGGGTATTTCGTTGGCTCGTCAGCAATACCTTTTAATTACCAGGGCATCAGCAATAGTACTATGTCAAACTATAGCTGGAACGACCTGGCATTCATGGCAGCAAACAATGCCTATGTAAGACAGTGGAAGTTAGGTAACTCTGTGCCAGTTTCAATTGACGGAAATGCAGATTATGATATGGTTCCCGTGCCGCCTGATTTCAACGATGTTTTCCAAAAGATTGGCGGTGGTGGCGCCACCTATAATCTTTTTGTATACAAAAATGGAATTTTATTAAGCAGCTTTTTGGGAGGTACAGGTGGTAATAGTTTTATACCAAACTACATAGTAGGCCTTCCCAAATTACATGTGGATATGACTGGCGCCTCTCCTGATTTTGATATTGATTTTTCTGCTTATGCCACTGCGAGAACCGAATTTGTGATACAGGACATTGGTTCAGATAATGGTTATATCAGGTTGGTAGATGGCTATTGCGGAACATGGACGAAATCAAGCTCGCAGGTAACACATACACCAGGAATAACCAACGGCGGTGATCCAACAACAGTTTTAGGTACAGTTAGCGTGTCAAATACTATTTTGCGTGGCAATGCCACAACTGGGTCGGTTGTCAATTACGATGTAGTGGCTGCATCGTTAATTGAGTTTCCGGTTACTCTGAACATTTTTATAGATAATGGAACTGTAATGGGAGACCTAGATGCAGGAGATACTTATTTGGAAACAAAAATTGAAAATACAGTTGCAGATGGCGGCTTTTCAACAACCTTCTTTCCGTATAACGCTAACATACTTATTCAAACAATAACAAGCGCGGGATGTATTGATGCACTTCGTTTTGTTCCTAATGTTGGAGTTCTTCCGGTTCGGTTTACAGGATTCCAGGCGGCTACAAATCTTAAACAGACAGAGTTGAAATGGATGGTAGCTGATAATGAGGCAGGGAAACAATTTGAAATTGAAAAAAGCACAGATGGTAAAAGCTTTTCCCCGACCGCACTGGTATTATCGACGGTAAAAAGCGGTAGCGAAGAATACAATTTTAAGGATGAATTACCTTCTGATAGAACGTTCTATCGCATAAAACTTATTGATAAAAATAACCAGGTATCCTATTCAAGCATCCTGGCTGTTGGTACTACAATAAAAACATCAGGCAAGCTTACGCTCAATCAAAATCCTGTGGAATCCTATCTATCATTGCAATTTAAATCCTCTGAAAATTCACTGGCAAATATCAATATCTATAATACATCAGGAGCCCTGGTGTATACACAAAAAACCAATCTTACTAAAGACGCAAACACTGTAGCCATCAACCTTGATGGAAAAGTTTTCACAGGCCTATATATATTGGAAGTGAAAACTCCGTACGATCATAACTCCGTAAAATTTATTAAACGTTAGAAAAAGTCTTTAGTACGGATTATGTTTACGAAGGCCCCTTTCCAGGGGCTTTCCTATTTCATGTATATCACGGGTTAAATTTGGGAAAACAGTTTAACAGTAACTGAAATGGCTGATTATTATTTTAGCAATTAACTACTTCAATAGCTGTATAGCGTTAATCAATTTTGCCCCGTTCTCAATTTGTTTAATGTGGTTATAATTGATAGAATAGTGAATACTTTGCCCTTGCCTTCTTGTTCTTACAATTCCTGCTTTTCTAAGTACAGCAAGATGAGCAGAGGTTAATGATTGCTCAAGCTTTAGCCTGTTATAGATTTCCGATACAGTAACTTCCTTGTTCTTATGAATTAGATGTAAAATGTTCTGACGCACCTTATGATTAATTGCTCTCAGTGTCAGAGCTGCCTTCTTAAGTTCATCCAATTCCATTTCCAGGCCGTTTTCTTTTGAATTTGTTTTTGATTTGAGTTTAACCATGGTTGCAGTTGTTCTGTAGTTTCAAAGTAACAAAATTCTATAATAGCTGTACAGCAAATTATTTGAAGTCACCCGTTTGAAAATACCCTTTTCGCGGTATTTTTTAGCCTGCGGTACTACCATTTTTTAAAAGCAGTGAAGATGGAATAATATCATCTACCTGTTAATATATTCATTTAAAGCTTTTACATACAATTCAAAAGCTTCCACTCCTTTCGCCGTTATTTTACAGGTTGTTTGGGGATAGTTATCTTTAAACTGTTTGGCTACATCAATATAACCGGCATCTTTAAGCTTTTGTATTTGTACACTTAAATTACCTGCTGTTGCATTTGTTTTTTCTTTGAGGTAAGTAAACTCCGCTTCCTTTACCGAAATTAAAAGTGACATTACGGCAAGTCTTAATTGAGAGTGCAATATGGGGTCCAGTTCCTTAAACAATTTCAGCCTTTTCTGTTCTATGTAATTTTGTAAATTCTTTGTAAGCGATATGGCCGGGTATAATATATCCAAATAACACACCCAATGCATGCATTACCATAACCCATTCAAATGTTTTTACAAACAGCGCTGCTATGCCAAAACCCCATGTTATATAAGCTCCAACCACAGATGGTTTAAAATTTAAAGCACTTCCATAAATCAATATCCAAAAGGCATACAAGCTTATTAACAAAGCAAATCCCTTTGTTGGCGGTACACCTGTGTTAATGGCAACTATAATAAACATGAGACTAATAAAGAATCCGGCATTCAGTCTTTCAAAAAGATCCTTTGTATAGGTCCTTACTTTTATTCTTTTACTAAAAAATAAAACACCGACTGTTTCGTAAATGAAAATTACAATAGTAGCAATGCCAAAAAGATTCCAGAAAAAATAAGTATTAAACCATTTGAGATGCAAGTTGGCAATAGTAAGTACAGACGATGTGAATAGCATCCAGCCCCAGATTATCCATCCTTTCCCATCATCTTTCTGTTCCTTTTTTGCAGTTTGAATCATTTGTTGAATCAGCAATAAGCTCTCTTGCTGTGAAATTGGTTTTTCTTCCATGTCATTTCTGTTTGGTTGCTAATAAATGCCCGGGAATAATGTAACTGCTTAAAATGGCAGTTGCTGCCAATAACATTTGGTAGTCATACTGCAAGTAGCCTGCAATGCAGGCGAGTAGCCAATTTATAATACCACCGACCACCAGCGGTTTAAATTTTAAAATGCGCCCTGAAATAAATGTGCCGAGGCCATACAATAAAATAAAGAAAGGATATGAAAACAACCACCCTTGCCTTGTACCTGATATAATCACAGTTAATACAAAAAAACTGATCCCTACCCCCGTCCATAGGGAGGCCATGCTATCGCCAATATAAGTTCGAACACCTTTTTGCCTGTTTTGTTTGGCCGTATGACTGACAGTAACGATAACCGCTGGGATAACACCCAACCAAACTAAATAATGGCGTTCATAATGAAACGCCACTTTTAAAATAAATTGAGTAAGGATGGCAAGAAATGTGTACCATCCCCACAACAGAAAATAAAACCGGTTTTTGCCAATATCATTTTTTGTTTTGTCAATCATCGATTGTATCAACAACAAACTTTCCTGCGGAGAAAAATTTCCTTCCATTCTTTAGGATTTGATCTGGCTTAAAAAATATTGAACGCTCGATCTACCCCAGTTTGGATCAAGTTCGCTTGCCGGCTTAAAAGATTGATACTTCTTCAATGCTTCTTCAAATAATTTTTTGGCCTCTGTTTTACTTCCACCATACTGCTCAGGGGTAAAAAATTTGTCCTGGCCTTCCAGTAAGTAAATTCTTGGGTTTTCAGGATTTAGTTTCCTTGCAGTTTCCAGTGCTTGCTGCGCCTGCTCACCATAAGTCATGTAACGGTTCATTGGATCCACCATCATTCTTAAGGAAGCAATCATTTTTTTTGCTGCAAAAATCTCAGAATTGTCTTTGTTTAAGGCTTCAGCCTTTGTTATCATCTGGTCTGCCTTATCCGCAAGTGGATCCAGACTTTTTAATTCTGAAGGATTAGTTGTGTTATTTACATAAATGAAATTGCCGGCGTTCACCTGAGCTAATGCAGCGTAGTAATAAGGAAGCCATTGTGTTTTTTCAGCATCTCCAATTCTTTCAAACGCTGCCGAAAGGTCTTTTAAACTGGCCACGTCCCTTGTAGTGTCCAATACTGCAATTTTATCTTTCATTGTGGCTTTATATTTTTCACTTTGTGCAAACAAGGCAATCGTACCAACGAACAGCGTTAGTGTTAAGATGATCTTTTTCATGATGAAGTTTATTTTAATTTTAATTACTAGTTTGAAAATTTACAGGTTACTATTAATGACATCCTGGGTTCTATCCACGCCAAAACTCAAAAATGCACCTAAATAAATAAATGTTTTTGTTGGCGGAACAATCGCTTCCTTACGTAAACCGTTGTACGAATAATTGTATCCATAAACCTGTTTGCTTCCTAATACATTAGTAATAGAAAAAACAAACACATTGAACTTTGCCGAATTCTGTTTAAACACGTTCGGCAGATAATTTACGCTAAAGCTTAAGCTGTTGTAGGGTACTGTTGTGCCGCGATCATAAATCGCATACTTGTTGTTGACATTATCAAAGCGAATGTTATAGTATGGACGACCGGTGGCAAAAACATAGTTGGCATTGAACTGGGTTTTAAGCCTTGACACAAATTTTTTCATTACCAGGTTTGCCGTGTGTTTTGTAGCATAATTGGGTTGAATTTCTGAAGGATAGTTCAGAAAATCTCTTTTTGTGTCCAGATAAGAATAAGAGATCCAGTAATCAAAATTCTTGATCGTTTTACGGTCTCTCCAAAATACTTCGAACCCTTGAGCATAGCCATGACCACTATTTGAGGCAGCAAATTGCTGGTTGTTATTGTTACCAGCTGTTTTCAGCAGGTCCTGGTACTTTTTGTAAAATATCTCGGCGCGAAACGTTATTTGCGAGGTGACTTTTTGATATTGTGCAATGTAATGTGTTGCCTTTGCAAAGTTTAATTCGTTTGGAGAGGGCAGGTATTTTTTTTCTGGGCTTTGATAAAAAATGCCATAAGCGAGAGATGCCTGACCTTCGCGACCCACTTTGTAGGCTAGTGAAACCCTTGGAGCAAAATTGAACTTGTTCAGTGTTTGGGAGTGCTCAGTTCTTACGCCTAATTTTGCGGCCAGGTCATTGGTGACGTAAATATCTGTTTCAGCAAAACCAGAGTACAGTTTTTCCTTTATACTAATAGGATATTTCTGGCCATTGTATAAAGTATATTCGCCTTTATCGTCACTGGAATTATATTCTGTGCCAAACCGCACGGCACTTAGTGCCCGAAACCTCCTTTCAAACACAGCTTTTGCATTGAAGTAACTTCCCTTTGCATCAAGCAAAAAGTTTTTGTATTCCAATCCTGATAATATAACATCAGTGTTATTTACATCCTGGTTACTTCCCTTTATATCATCTTTGTTATTGGTGTATGAAACACCCCCATGGAATTTCCATTTTGCACCAAGGCTTTCTTTCCAGGAAAGATTGTGATACATATTGAGATTCTTTAGTTGAAAAGCATCTTTATAACCTAGTGTATCTATGCTTGCTGTTCTAATGCCAACCTTGTTGTGGCTGAAATAACCATAATATTTTAGAAAACCAGTTTTGGATGTTTTGATGCGAAAGTTGGCATCGCCAGTATGGTACTCCGGAATTTTAAAGTAATCAGGTTTTGTTTCTAAAATTTTAAATGCGAGGTACACGTTTGTGTATCCATAATTCACTCCCCAGGAGGCATTTTTCTTTTTTGCAAGCTTTTGAAAGCCCGCGCTGCCTCCAATAAAGGAAACACCAAGATTGGCCGAGCTTTGATCTGGTAAATCAATAGATTCAAGAATAAGTGCAGATGACAGGGCCTGACCATACAACGCTGAATAACCTCCGGCACTAAAAACTGTTCCTTTAAAAATAAAAGGAGAGAAGCGGCCCCGTGTTGCAATGTTTGGTTCACTGGTGTAAAAGAAATTATTTACCAAAGTGCCGTCAATAAATATTTTTGTTTCAGCGGCCGTACCTCCACGCACAAATAAGCCCTCCTGCTCACCTACCTGTTGTGACCCAGGTAAAGTTTTGATTGCTCCGGTTATGTCTGCATTAGCGCTTGCTGTCGTAACAATATCAATCGAATTTAAAACGGTGGTTCGTTTTCTGTCGCTTGCCTC
>Ga0126305_10000252_pt1 | contig 23645 bp, 24 predicted proteins | sample Plot26_FD_92536 | JGI IMG/M metagenome (GOLD analysis project Ga0126305, IMG submission 92536) | Serpentine soil microbial communities from UC McLaughlin Reserve, CA, USA - Plot26 | ecosystem: Environmental > Terrestrial > Soil > Grasslands | place: USA: UC McLaughlin Reserve, Lake County... | reverse complement strand
CCTTCTACGCCAGCTACCTCTGGGAGTCCGAGGAGGCGGCAAAGGCGCGCGACTATCTCGCCGGGCGCGGATTGCGGGAGGAGGTGCTGCGGGGGTTCGCGGTCGGCTACGCCCCGAGCGCCTGGGACAAGCTCCTCGTCCGCGGGCAGCGGGCCGGGTTCAGCGTCGAGGAGCTCCGCGGCGTCGGCTTGGCCCAGCGCGGCCGCAGCGGCGGCGAGTACGACCGCTTCCGCGAGCGGATCATGTTCCCGATCCGCGACCGCCGCGGCCGTGTCCTCGGCTTCGGGGGCCGCGCGATGCGAGCGGACCAAGGCGCCAAGTACGTGAACACGGCCGAGACCGACTTCTTCCACAAGAGCCAGATTCTCTATGGCGTCGACCGGGCGAAAACGGCGATCGCGAAAGCCGGCCGCGCCGTCGTCGTCGAGGGCTACACCGACGTCATCGCCCTCCACCAGGCGGGGATCGAGGACGCGGTGGGCGTGATGGGAACGGCGATCACCGAGGAGCAGGTGGCGTCCCTCTCGGGAATGGTCGACCACGTCGTCCTCGCCCTCGACGCCGACTCCGCCGGCCAAGAGGCGATGCTGCGTGCGCAGCGGGTGGCGGCCGGGCGACGGATGCGGCTGCGGGTCGCCGCGATGCCGGCCGGCGAGGATCCGGCCGAGATGATGGCCGAGCCCGACGGGCCCGAGCGCTTCCGGGGGCTGCTGGACGGCGCCGAGGAGCTGACCGCGTTTCAGGTGCGGATGGTCCTCGACCGCACCGACGTCTCCTCGCCGGTCGAGCGGGACAACGCCTTGGCCGAGGTGGCGCCGGTCCTAGCGGGGATGGGAGAGACCGCGAGCCGCGATGACCTCGTCCGCCGCCTTGCCGAGCGACTCGACCTCGACCCGGCGATGGTGATGGGCCGGGTGGTCGCCGCCACCCCCGCCAGCGGCGGCCGGGAACAGGCGCCCGCGCCGCGCCGCGCGCCCGAGCAGCCGCGTCAGCAGCGGCCGGTGGAGCTGACCTCGCGCGAGCGGCGCGAGCGGGCGCTGCTGGCGATGTCGATCGCGATGCCGACCGAGGGGAAGGAGTACCTGGGGCGACTTACGGACGCTCACCTCTCGCCGTCCGGCCTGAACGCTGCAGCCTGGCTGCGCGAGCACCTCGAGGACCCCGCCTCTGACCTTCCGCACGACGACGACGCCCTCGCCGGGCTGATCACCGAACTGGTGATCCTCTCCCGGGAGGAACCCGCGTCCCGGGACGCGATGGAGCACAACTTCCTGCGCTTGGAGGAGCGCCGCCTGGAGCGGGAGATCGCCGCTGCCGGCGAGCGCGGCGACTACGAGCGGCGCGCCGCGCTCAGCCGCGAACGGGCGGCGTTGGTTCAGAAAATCGCCCACGCGGAGCGGGTCGGCAGCTGAGTCGGTAAATTCAGAGCAGTCCGGGCGCGGCCCGGCGTCGGTCCGGGGTAGCTCAATCAGGCAGAGCATTCGACTGTTAATCGAAGGGTTGTGGGTTCGAGTCCCACCCCCGGAGTTCCTATCGGGCGGCTTTTTTCTCCAGCGCCAGCCGCTCGACCAGCGCCGCACCTCGCGCCGCGCCGTCGTTTTCCCGCCCCCACCTGGCGATCTCCGCCGCCTTATCGGTGAACGATCGCTCGCGCAGCAGTCGCCGTGCCGCCCATCGCAGGGGCCTCGGGTGGCAAAGGCGCCATGGAAGGGAGAGGCCGGCGCCGGCCCAGTCGACCCGCATCGCGGTCTCGCTCATGTCGCCGATGATCGGGCAGACGAGGACCGGCGTGCCGGCCCCGAGGGCGCGGGCGACGGTGCCGTGGCCGCCGTGGGAGACGATCAGCGCCGCCGCCGGCATCAGCTGGCTGTAGCTGAGCCATTCGACCACGGTGGCGTTGGCGGGAACCTCGATCGGACGCTGCGGCGTCACCCGGTTGGTCGTCGCCACAACCCGCACCGGCTCGTCCGCCAGCGCCGCCAGCGCGGTGCGGACCAGGTGGTTCTCGGAATCGTGGGCGGTGCTTGGGGCGACGAGGACGAGCGGGTCGTCGCCCGGCGGCAGCTCGATCTCGGGGTGGGACAGCTCGAAGGTCATCGGCCCGGTGACCTCGACCCCGGGCGGCCAGCGGCGCGGGTACTCGAGCTGGGGGTAGGTGGCGACGAGCGCGAGGTCGGGGCTGATCCCGCCGTGGAAACGGTCGATCGGCGCCAAGCCGAGCCGGGAGCGCTGGATGTTGAGGTCGCGCCGCCCCTGTTCCAGTCCGACCCGTAGCGCCCGTTGGTGTCCCTGTCGCCAGATCGCCCGCCCGAGCTGCGTACGGGGCTGCCGCAGCCCGATCGCGAAAAAGGGGAGGCCGGGCTCGACCACGGGGTAGATGTGAGGGATCAGGGTGGCCAGCGGAACCCCCGCCCGCTCGGCCGCCAAGGTCGGGGCGAGGGTGAGGATGTCGCTGACGACGACGTGGGGCCGGAAATCCTCTAGGAGCGGTAGCAGCGCCAGCGCCGCCTCGGCGGCGTGCTGACCGTCCTCGGACTCGGGGTCCGGAGGGGGGAACATCCGGTATTCCTCGGCCGCGGCGAATCCTAGGCCGGCGTCTTCGACCGCCTGCCGGCGCTCCTCCCAGGTCTCGATCACCACCTCGTGACCACGCGCCGCCAGAGCCCTGCCCAGTGCTATCGCGGGAAAGACATGGCCAGCGTCGCCAAAAGCCCCTACCAGGACGCGCAGTGACGAGGTCCTGGCGTTGTCAGGCAAGGACGCAGGAAGCCCTAATGGCAGCGCCATTTGGGCGACCGAGGACGCCGACTGGCGGCGCCAGGGGCCGTCACGGCGCGTCCTGGCCCTCGCCCGGTCGCGTAAACACGATCTCCGGCACATGGCAGTTGCGCGAGGTCCGCAGGAGGAAGCGGACCGCCTCGCCGAGGTCCTCGGGACGGATCATTTCCTCCGGCGCGATCTGGCCCTGGACGAACTCGGTCATCGGGGTCTCGACGAAGCCAGGCGCCAGGGCGGTGCACTGGATCCCGCCGTTGCCGGCCTCGCGATGGGTCGATTGGGTGAAGTTGATCACCGCCGCCTTGGTCGCGGCGTAGATCGACAGCCAGGCCTGCCCGCCCTTGCCGGCGATCGAGGCGGTATTGACGATCAGGGCCTTGCCGTGCTCGGCGCCGGCCTCGCGCAGCATGGGCAGGCCCTCGCGGGTGCCGAGGATCAGCGCCCGCAGGTTGACGGCCAGCTGCATGTCGAGGTGCTTGGTCTGGATCTGCTCCATCGGCGCCCCGATCCCGACCCCGGCGTTGTTGACGAGCACGTCGAGGCGGCCGTAGGCCTCGCGGTGGGCAGCGAAAACGGCAAGCACGTCGTCCTCCTCGGCCATGTTCGCGGCGACCGACTTCACCTCGAACCCTTCGCCCCGAAGGCCCTCGGCGGCCTCCTCGAGCTTCTCCGGGCGCCGCGCGGAGACGGTGAGCGCGTGCCCTTCTTCGCCGAGCGTCTTCGCGATCGCCAGCCCGATCCCACTCGATGCTCCGGTCAACAGTGCCGCTCGCTCAGCCATGCCCATCTCCTTCTCGTCTGGAACCCGGAGGACCCTATCTCTCCATAACATGCCGCCGATGCGCGCCCCCCGCCTCGCCCCAGCGCTGCTTTGCCTGCTCGCAACGGGGGCCTGGGTCGGCGGCTGCGGCGGGGACTCGGAGTCGGAGGAGTCGACCGCAAACGCACCGGCGCCGGCCGAAACCCGCCCCGCGCCGCCGAAGGACGCCTTCCCGAGCGCCGAGGGAAGGACCCTGCGCGAGGTCCTGAAGGCAGCCGACGATCGCGCCGAACTGGTGATCAGGCCGGCAGCCGAAGTCTTCTACTCCGGCGAGAACCGCTATCCGTTCGGAGTCTTCGACCGCGAGGAAGGCGAGGTTCCCGACGCCGAAGTCGCCCTCTACTTCGCCAAGGTGCCGGAACCGAAGCCGGGCGCCAAATCCAAATCGGGGAATCGCGGACAAGCGGCAAGGGCCGAGGAACAGGCGCTGGACCGGCCCGCCATCGGCCCCTTTCCGGCCTCGATCGAAAGCCTTGCCACTCAGCCCGCCTTCCGGAGCAAGACCACCAACGAGGACTCCGAAGCCGCGCGCGTCGTCTACTCGGCCGCGCTCGACCTTCCTAGGAAGGGGGGGTGGCGAATCGCCGCGATCCTCCAGGTCGACGGCAAGCTGATGGGAACGCCGCTGCCGAGCCTGGCCGTCGGCGAATTCGAGAGAATCCCGCGGCCGGGCGAGAAGGCCCCGTTGATTCACACCCCCACCACGCAGGACGTGGGTGGGGACCTGTCGAAGCTGACCACCCGGATACCCCCTGATACGCAGAACAAGGTGGATTACGCGAATGCCCTGGGCAAGGAACCCATCGTGCTCTTGTTTGCGACCCCTGAATTCTGCCAGAGTCGGGTCTGCGGCCCGGTCGTCGACGTGGCGGAGCAGGCAAAAGAGGAATATGGAGACGAGGCGACCTTCATCCACATGGAGATCTACAACGAAAATGACCCCGGCCAGCGGGTTCGGTCCCAAGTCAGGGCTTTCCACCTGCCGAGTGAGCCCTACCTGTTCACGATTGACCGCCACGGGATCGTCCAGGACGCGATCGAGGGAGCTTTCGGGCTCAAGCTGATGCACCAGGCCGTCGACAAGGCAATCGCGCGATGAACGACAAAGCTGCCACCGAGGAGGAGCTCCTGCAGTCCTTCGCCGACGAGGCGAAGCGCCGCTGCGACGTGATCGCCGCCGGCCTTGCCACCGCCACCACCGATTTCGAGACGATGCGCGCAGAAGCCCATGCGCTGAAGGGGACCGCCAGCGTCGTCGGCCTTAGGCGTCTGGCCGAGTTGGCCGGGTTGATGGAGTCCGACCTCGCCGAAGCGAAGAAGACCGGCAGCATCCGCGGCGGTCGCGACCACCAGATCGCCGACGCCGCCAAGGCCCTCGCCGAGGGTGCCGCCGCCGCCGCCAAAGGCGAAGAAGAGCCCCCGGACGTCGGTCGCTCCCTCGCCCAGCTCTTCAGCGCCTAACCGGGCCTACCGCGGTACGCTCGCCTTCGCGGGCCGGTAGCTCAGTTGGTTAGAGCACGGGACTCATAATCCCTTGGTCGCTGGTTCGAGTCCAGCCCGGCCCATCGACTTGCGTTCGCTCAACGGGGCGCCGTCGAGAGGTACCGCGCCATCGCCTGGGCTCGATTCGCAACACCCAGGGCCCGCAGCACCTTGCCGATGTGCCACTTCACCGTGCTCTCGGTGAGGTAGAGGCGGGTGGCTATCTGGGAGTTGCTGAGCCCCTCGGCGACTAGGGAGAGAATTTCGAGCTGGCGCGCGGTGAGGAGCTTTGCGAGGTCGTCTTCACGGCGGGGTCGGTGAGGGAGGGCGTGGAGCTCGGCGGCTCTTCGCCCGAGGTCGCTGGCGGTCTGGTGGAGGACCTCGGCGGCGGCGCGGACCTCGGTCACGTCCTGGACGGTGCCGGTGAGGCGGAGGGGCTTGCCGCTGCCGTCGGCGGTCAGCTCGGCGCGGCTGTGGATCCGGCGGACGCGGCCGTCGGGGCGGAGGATCCGGTACTCGTAGTCCACCGGCGCGCCGAGCTCCACGGCTTCTCGCATCACCTTCTCCACCCGGGAGCGGTCGTCCGGATGGACGTACTGCGACCCGCCCTCGTAGTGGCCGTCGAAGTCCTCGCCCGCGATGCCGTAGATCGCGTACAGACCTTCCGAGCAGGTAAGCCGGCCGCTGGGGATGTCCCACTCCCAGCTCCCCATCTTCGCCACCCGCTCGGCTTCTGCCAGCTGCTTCCGACTCCGCTCGACCTCCTCTTCGATCCGTCGCCGCTCGGTAATGTCGGTGACGAGGACGAAGAAGCCCCGCACTTCTGCCCCGACCCGGTCCGGGATGTAGGAGGCCTGCGTGTAGCGGAGGTCCCCGGCGGGGATTTGGATCTCCTGGTCGAACAGCTGCGCCTCGCCTGCCAGCGCTGCTTCGATATGGGGCAGGTTGAGCTCGAAGAGCTCCGGCCCGAGCAGCTCGCGGATGTGGACGCCGCGCAGTTCCTGCGGCGTCCTCCCGAAGTACTCGATGTAGGCATCGTTGGCCATCCGGTTGCACATCTCGCTGTCCCAGTAGCCGACCATCGCCGGCAGGGCGTTGAGCATCGCCTGGATTCCCTCCGGAGAATCGGAAGGCTGACGCTGCCACTCGCGGTTCTGCGTCTCCCTCCCCATGTCCCTAAGGATGAACTAGTCGCGAGGATGGCTCAACCATCCTGGAGCACAGGTCACCCAGGTCTATCGTCACATTTGTGCTCGTTCGCAGAAAAAACCCGGCGCCTCGCCCCTTTCCGCGCCGGCGAGCGACGCGAGCGAGCGCATCCCCCGCCGAGGCCTCGAGGCAGCGGCCGACCGCCCAGCCCCTGCCAGCGGTCGGCCGCGCCGCCTCGGACCCGCTCCTCAAACGACGGTGAGCTGCAGGATCGCCCCGATCGCCCCGCAGGTGAGCACGACGTAGAGCACGGTCAGCTTCCCGTGCCAGCGGTTGAGGGCGAGGAAGGCGCCGATCGCGAGCAGTGCCGTGTAGGCGTCGACGACACTGGCTTCGACGATTTCCACCGTGACCGCGGCGATCAGCCCGATCACTGCCGCGGCCACGCCCAGCAGAAATAGATGCAGGCGCTGGTTGGCGGCGATCGCGACCAGTTGGCGGTGGAAGAAGGTGGGGAAGAGGAAGGCGGGGGTGAAGATCGCCACCGTGATCACCAGCGCCCCGACTAGGCCACCCGCGAGGTAGCCGACGAAGGTGGCGAAGATGATCAGGGGCGCGGGAAGGATGCCGCCGATCGCGAGGCCGTCGACGAACTGGCTCTCGGTCAGCCAGTGGTGCCCGCCCACGGCGCTGTCGTGGAGAAGCGGAACGACGGTGTAGGCGCCGCCGAAGGTGAGCAGGCCGGCCTTCAACCCCTCGAGGAGGATCTCCGCGGTCAGCCCGAGCGTGATCGCGCCCAGGCCGACCCAAAGCAGCGCCGGCAGCCCGAAAGAGACCGACGCGGTCCTGCCAACCCATTTGCGAGCGTTGCGCCAGAGCTCGTACGCCAACCCGCCCGCCAGGAGGACGAGCACGAAGTTGAGCCCGACGAAGAGGGTGAGCAGGAACGCGGCGGCTGCGATCAGCGCCAGCGGCAGGTCGCTGATGAAGGTTTTGCTCAGCCGCACCAGGGCTCGGGCGACGAGCGCTCCGACCGCCGCGCTGAGTCCGTAGAAGAGCGCGTCGAGGTTGTCGGCGATATCGGCCTCGACGTAGAGGGCCGACAGCCCGAGCATCAACAGGAAGCCCGGCAGCATGAAGCCAAGCCCCGCCGCGAAGCCGCCGAGCTTGCCGCCCCGCAGGCGCCCGAAGTAGACGCAGAGCTCGTGCGCCTCCGGGCCCGGCAGCACCTGGTACACGGCGAGCGTACGCCTGAAGCTCTCCTCGTCGACCCACTTTTCCTCGTCGACGCACTCGCGCTTGATCATCGCGATCTGGGCCGCCGGCCCTCCCCAGGCGAGACAGCCGAACTTGAGAAAGCGGAGGAAAAGGGCGCCAGGGGATTCCAAGGGGTTGTTTGTCTATCGCACTCAGGGGTAATCGCAACTTGAACCCGATGTCGCGCCGTTTCGCTCAGGTTCGAGCCGATCTTGGGAACACCGACCACGCAGTGGCGAGCTGACGGGCTTAGCCGTGCCGGAGGTCATCAACGGCTATAGCGCCGTCCAGTGCTCCCTGCACCGGCACGGCAATCAGACAAACGCGAACTCGGAGGTCCAAATGGCTGACGGAAGCGTCGGTGAAGCACAGGAGAAAGCGCAGGAAGTCGCAGGCGAAGCGCAGGAGAAAGCTCGGGAGGCTGCGGGCAAAGCCCAGGAGAACGTGCGCCAGCAGATCGATCAGCGTTCGACCAAAGCCGGTGAGCAGGTGAGCGGCACCGCCCAAGACCTGCGGAGCGTCGGCGAGGAGCTGCGCAAACAGGGCAAGGACACGCCGGCGAAACTGGCCGATCGTGCTGCTGAGCAAACCGAGAAGGTCGGTTCCTACCTGAAAGACAACGGCCCCGACAAGATGCTGGAGGACGTCGAAGACTTCGGTCGCCAGCGTCCCTGGGCGGTCCTGGCCGGCGGCATGGCGGTCGGCGTTCTCGCCGCTCGCTTCCTCAAGGCGTCCAGCCGCGGCCGCTATCAGCAGCGGACGGGCACGGCGCAGGTGCCGCAGACGACGGCGCCGCGGCGCTCCGCCGTGGAGCCGGTCGTGTCGCCGCCCCCGGCGACGGCCATTCCGGGTACTCCCGCGCCCGGGGTCGGCGGCATGGGAACCACGCCCACCCCGGCTCCGAACTCGGTTCCGGCCACTCCCTCCCCGGCGAGATGAGCACCATGAACGGGGAGAGCAACGAGCTGCGGTCGCATTCCACCGGCGACCTCGTCAAACAGCTCTCCGAGCAAACCACGACGTTGGTCCGCAAGGAGATCGACCTGGCGAAAGCCGAGCTGAGCGAGAAAGGCAGGGTGGCAGGCCAAGGCGCCGGAATGTTCGGCGGGGCCGCGGTGGTCGGCCTGCTGGCGGTGGGGATGTTGACGGTGATGATCCTCGCCGTCCTCGACAAGGCGATGGATCTCTGGGTCGCCGCCCTCATCGTCACGGTCGTCTACGGCGCGATCGCAGCCGTCCTGGCGATGTCCGGCAGAGACCGGGTGAAACAGGCAACGCCACCAGCCGAACAAACCGTTGAAACCGTGAAGGAGGACGTGCAATGGGCCAAGAGCCAAGCCAAATCCGCCAGGAGATAGAGGAGACGCGAGCAGAAATGGGTGACACCGTCGACGCTCTCGCCTACAAGACCGACGTCAAAACCCGGGTCAAAGAGTCGTTCGCCGACAAGCGCGAGCGGCTGATCGGGCAGGTCCAGGGCACGACCCACAAAGTCGGGGAAGCCACTCCCGACGGGCATCAGGTCAAAGAAGGCGCCCACCAGGCCGTCGGCGTCGCCCAGGAAAACCCGCTCGGCCTCGCGATCGGGGGCATCGCCGCCGGCTTCCTCGCCGGAATGATGCTGCCGTCGACGAGAGTCGAGGACGAGAAGGTCGGGCCGATCGCCGACCAGGTGAAGGAAACGGCCGCCGAAACCGGCCAGGAGGCCCTGGAGCGCGGTCGCGAGGTCGCCGGCCAGGTTGCCGAGCAGGCCGTCGAAGGCGCCAAAGAGGTCGGCCACCAGGCGATGGACCAGGCCAAAGAGGTCGGTCAGCAGACGATGGAGACCGCCAAAGAGGCTGGCCAGGAGCAGGCCGAGGAGCTCAAAGGCAGCGCCAAAGAAGGCGCCCAGGAAGTCAAAGAGCAGGCCCGTACCTGAGGGCGGAAGGAGCGGGCCCCTCGACGGGGCCCGCTCTTCCGGCTAAGTTCTCTTCGCATGGCTCAGTGGAATGACGGCCGGCGGTTGGAGGAAAGGGTCGCGCTCGTCACCGGTGCGGGTGGCGCTCTCGGCGGCGCGGTTGCGCGCGCCCTCGGCAGAGAGGGGGCCTCGGTCGCGCTCGGCTACCGCTCCTCGGAGCAGTCAGCAGCGGGGGCGCTTGCGGAGATCGAAGCCGCCGGTGGCGTCGGCCATCTCGCTCAGCTCGAGGTCACCGACGCCGAGTCGGTGGAGCGCTTCGTCGCCGAGGCGGCCGAGCGCTACGGCCGGATCGACGTCCTCGTCAACGCCGCCGGCCGGATCGATCCCGCCGACGCGGTCCGCTTCGCCGACTCCGAGGCCGACGCCTTCGCCGCGCTGCTCGACATCGATCTGCTCGGCACCTTTCGCGTCTGCCAGGCGGCCGCGCCGCACCTTCGAGAGGGCGGCAACGGGGCGATCGTCAACTTCTCCGGCTCCTACGGCAACGGGACCAACCAGGAGAACGTCGTCAACTCCGTCGCCGTCACCTACTGCGCCGCCAAGGGCGGCGTCCGCGCCTTCACCTCCGCCCTCGCCCGGGACCTGGCGCCGGAGATCCGCGTCAACGCCGTCGCCCCGGGGCCGATCGAGGCCAACTGGGAGGACGACTGGGAGATCCCGCAAGAGCACGTCGACGAAGCGCTGGCGATGACTCCGCTGGGCCGGATGGGCAAGCCGGAGGAGATCGCCGAAACGGTCCTCTACCTGGCCTCCGACGGCGGCGGCTACACGACCGGTCAGGTGCTCGAGGTCAGCGGCGGCTGGATCCTGGACGGCTGAGATGACCGAGATCGACGTCGACCTCAGAGCTCTGCTCCCTCCCGACCTCCCGGACGGGCGGGAGGCGGTGGCGGAGGGACGGGCGATGGCCGACGGGGTAGAGCGCGCGCGTTCCGCCTACTGCGAGGAGAAGGGCGTCGGCTCCGAGCGCGAGTGGCGCGAACGGGCCCGCGCGGAGGGCATCCCCTGCACCTGCATGAACATCGGCCTCGCCACCTGGGCCGACACTCGCGAGGCGCTGGGCTTGATCTACGAAGACGCGCTCTCGCGCGGGGTTCGGCCGCCCGACCGCTTCAACCTGATCGCCGAGCGCCGGATGGGGCTGCCGAAAGACAAACGCGCCGAGGCCCCGAAGGAGACCGGCCCGGTGATGATGACCGAGCAGGACTGGTGGGAGCTGGCGCACACGGTGCCGATCCAGCCCGAGGCCGCAGACAACACGATCGGCGGCCCCGGCTCGGTCGAAAACGCGGTCGACGCGCTGCAGGCCGGGATCACCACCATCGGGGTGCTCTCGCAGTACACCTGGCGCTGGCCCTACTTCGACGACGACGTCACCCAGACGATGGCCGTGCTGCAGGCGGCGGGGCTGCTGGCGGCCTTCAAAGACGAGGGCGTGGTCTTCGACTCCTACCTCGAGGACGGCTACCCCGGCGTCTTCCACGACTACGCCAACTACATCGGCTGGGCGATGGTCGAGCGCTACATCAGCGAAGAGCTGATCGGCGCGGCCTACTCTCCCTCCTGGGGCGGCCTCACCCAGAACCCGGCGGTCAAGTCGGCGGTCACCCTCGCCCTCTACGCCGTCAACCCCGACCGGGTTCCGCTCTCCTTCGTGCAGGGCGACACGATCGGCAACACCACCGACTTCGACGCCAACATGGCTGTCCTCAACACCGACCTCCTCTTCACCAAGATGGTCGACCTGCGCTACCGGCTGGGGTCGGCACCGATCGCCGTGCCGGTCACCGAGGTCGAGCGGATCCCCACCTGGCAGGAGGTGGCGACGGTGCAGACGATCAGCCGGCGGCTGGAGGACTACCTGCCGATGGTCGAACCGGTGGTCGACTGGGGGCGGATCGAGATCATGCGCGACGAGCTCGTCCGCGGCGGCAGGGCATTCTTCGAGGCGGCGATCACCGGCCTCTCCAGCGCCGGGATCGACGTCAAGGACCCGGCGCAGCTGCTGCTCGTGCTGAAACGCCTCGGCTCGACCCGCTGCGAGGAGCTGTTCGGGGCCGGCGAGCCGGACCCGGAGTTCCCGCGGGGGCGGCGCCCGGTGCTGGAAACCGACCTGGTCAAGAGCACGATGCAAGAACGGGAACGGCTGCTGGCCGAGCTGCGGGCGCGGGGGGAAGAGGAGGCGGTCCGGGGGATGAAGGTGCTGGTCAGCTCGACCGACGTGCACGAGTTCGCCGAGTTCCTGCTCACCTCGGCCCTGGCGGCAGCCGGCACCGAGGTGATCGACTTCGGCATCAACCGCGACCCCGAGGACATCGTCAAAGCGGTGATCGAGACCGACGCCGACGCCGTCGTGGTCACCACCCACAACGGGGTCGCGCGCTCCTTCGGGCAGCGTCTGATGGGAGAGCTCCGCAACGCGGGCTCGGGCGAGCTGCCCGTGTTCATGGGCGGTGTCCTCAACGAGGACGTCGAGGGCTCGAACATCCCGATCGACGTCACCGCCGACCTCAACGCCACCGGGATCCAGACCCCCGGCACGATCGACCGTCTGATCGCGGCCTTGGCCGAGCGGCGGGCGGGCGGCGTCGCCGCCTGAGTCCCGTGGGCGCCGTGGCGCTGGTCGACTTCGGCAGCACCTACACGAAGGTCAGCCTGGTCGAACCCGCAGAGGGGCGCCTGCTCGCCCGCGCCGAGGCCCCGACCAGCATCGGCACCGACCTGATGGACGGCTACGGAACGGCCCTGGACGCGGCGAGGAGGGCGGCGGGGCCCGGGGTCGCGATCGACGAGGCGCTTGCCGTCTCCAGCGCCGGGGGCGGACTGCGCATCGCCGCGGTCGGCCTGGTCGACGACCTGACCGCGGCGGCGGCGCGGCAGGCGGCCCTGAATGCGGGGGGAAGGGTGGAGGCGGTGCTCTCCGGCAGCCTCGACGACGTCCAGCTCGACCAGCTGGAGGCGCTGCGGCCGGAGATCGTCCTCTTCGCTGGCGGGACCGACGGCGGCCAGGCCGAGCTGGTGTTGGAGAACGCGCGCCGGCTGGCCTCGCGGGCGGTTGGCGGCAACGCGGTCGTCGCCTGCAACGCGGAGGTGGCGGATGAGGCGGCGGAGATGCTGCGGGCCGCGGGGATGGGGGCCGAGGTGGCCGCCAACGTGATGCCGGAGCTGGGGCGGCTGGAGGTGGAACCCGCCCGTGAGGCGATCCTGCGCGTCTTCCTCGAGCACGTGATCGGCGGCAAGGGCCTCAGCGCCAGCTCCGAGTTCGAGCGGATGGTGAGGTTGCCGACTCCGGAGGCGGTGCTGGAGGCGACGCGGCTGCTGGGGGACGTGGTGGTGATCGACGTCGGCGGGGCGACCACCGATGTCCACTCCGACCGACCCGCGGATGTGGCGACGCCCGGGATCGAGGACCCGCTGCTGCCGCCGCCGGCGACGCTGCGCACGGTCGAGGGGGACCTCGGGATGAGGTTCAGCGCCGCCGGGGTCTTGGCGGTCGACAGCCGCTGGATCGCTTCCGAGGCAGGCGTCGAGGAGACCGCCATTCGACAGGCTGTCTCGGTCCGAGGGGAGAACCCGGAGTGGCTGGCGGCAGGGGAGGAGGAGCTGCGGATCGACGCCCTCTTGGCGGTCGGCTGTGCGACCCACGCCCTCGCCCGCCACTGCGGGACGATGCTGCTGACCCGCAGCGAGGGGGGCCCGCCGACGCTGGCGCGGAGCGGGCCGGACCTGCGCGAGGCGGAGTTGGTTCTAGGTACTGGGGGGGTTTTCGCCCATCGCGACGACGGCGAGGCGATCCTGCGGGAAGCGCTCGGGAGGAAGGCGCCGCGCTCGCTGGTGCCGCGCGAGCCGAAGGTCGCCGTGGATCGCAACTACCTCCTCGCGGCAGCCGGCCTCCTCGGCACCGAGGACCCGGGCGCCGCGCGACGGCTCCTCGAGACTGAGCTCGGCTGCAGAAATTAGACAGCGTGACCAGTTAGTGGTACGTTCGCAGACGACCGGCCATCTGGAAGATGCCGCATGATCACCCGGGGAGGGAGATCGAAAAGCAAATGTTCAAGCGCCGCCAGAAGCAACCTGTAACCCGTCTTTTCTACGCGGGAGACGTGCACGGCTCGCGCCTCTGTTGGAGGAAGTTCGTCAACGCGGCGGCGCACTACCCGGCCGACGCGCTGGTGATGGGGGGAGACCTGACCGGCAAGGCCCTGATCCCGATCGTGCGCGCCGGCGACGGCTCCTACACCGCCCAGGTGATCGGCGAGCAGCGGGTTGCCCGCACCGCTGAGGAGCTCGACCAGATCCAACGAGCGATCTCGGCCAACGGGATGTACCCGCTGATCGTCGACGAGGACGAGGCCCGTCTGCTGGCCACGGACACCGTTCACCGTGAGGAAGCGTTCGAGCAAGCCCTGCTCGACGAGCTGCGCCTCTGGGTACGCCTGGCCGACGAACGGCTGGCCGGCAGCGATACCCGCGCCTTCGTGATCCCCGGCAACGACGATCCCTGGACGGTCGACGAGGTGCTGGCCGAAGGCACCAGCGTGGTCGCCTGCGACGAGGAAATCGCCCGGGTCGGTCCCCACGAGATGGTCTCCCTCGGCTACTCCAACCGCACTCCCTGGCAAACCCCTCGCGAGCTGGACGAGGAGGAGATCTACACCCGCCTGCGGCGTCTCGCCGACCGGCTCGAGGAGCCGGCCCGGGCAATCTTCAACGTCCACGTCCCGCCTCGCGACAGCAGCCTCGACACCGCCTTCGAGGTGGACGCGGAACTGCGGTACGTGATGAAAGGGGGACGACCGCACGAGGTCGCCACCGGCAGCTCAGCAGTGCGCCAGGTGATCGAAGAGGTGCAACCGCTGCTCAGCCTTCACGGTCACATCCACGAGAGCAAGGGTGTGACGACTGTTGGTCGAACGGTGGCAATCAATCCCGGTTCCGACTACGGTAGCGGCCACCTCGATGGTTGCCTGGTTCATTTGGAATCCGACCGAGTGGTTAACAAATACCTGGTCTCGGGATGAGATGAACACGATGCAGGAGAAAGGGGAGAGGCATGGATGAACCGGGAGAGAATTCGGTAGCTGAGAGGAAGGCTCCGGGGGCGTACGCCCGCAAAGCGACTGGCCTGGTGCGCGAAGTGTCGCCGTTCTCGACCTTCGTCTTCAACATGGCGACGCAGCCGACCGCGATCCTGATCGCCACCGCCGCCTTCTTCGTCCCCCTCGCCTACTTCCCGGGGGGCTCGATCTGGCTGGGCTTTGCAATGGCGTTCGTGGTGGCGATCGTGCTCTGTCTCTGTTACGGCCTCTTCACCTCGGCCATCCCGCGCAGTGGAGGCGACTACGTGCTCGTCAGCCGGGTGACCCATCCGGTCCTGGGTGTCATCTCCTCCTTCTTCTGGGTTGCCGGGGTGATCCTGGTGATCGCCTTCGTCGCCCAGTCCTTCTCCACCGTCGCCCTCGCCCCGTCGTTGACGGCGGTGGGCCTGGTCAGCGAAAGCAGCTCCCTGGTCACTGCCGGCGAAGACATCGCCACCAGCGAGTGGTGGCAATTCGGCATCGGTACCGCAGTCATTCTCTTCTCGGCCGCCCTCCTCGCCGGCGGCTGGCGCTGGACGACCCGGATCATGAACGGGCTCTGGGCCGTCATGGTCATCGGCCTTGCCACCGTCTTCCTCTTCCTCCTCTTCAAGAGCCAGAACGGCATCGTCAACAGCTTCAACCAGTTTGCCGGCCCGATCACCGGTGAACCTGACTCCTACAACGGAATCATCGCCAGCGCGCAGAAAGAAGGCATCGATCCCTCGCCCGGGTTCAGCCTCGACAACACCTGGCCGGCGATGGCTGCCATAGCGGGGCTCTCGATCTACGGCTGGCTCTCGATCTACATCTCCGGCGAGGTGAGGCGGGCGAAAGACGTCACCCAGGTGAAGATCATGAGCCTGGCGACCACCGTCCACATCGGCCTCGCGGTGCTGATCGGCGCGGTTCTGTTCTGGAAGTTCGGCAGCGACTTCTTCGTCGCGGTCAACGGCCTCAGCGAAACCGAAGCGTATCCCTTCGTCGGAGCACCGCCCTACTACACGTTCCTCACCTCGATCGCGGGCGGCAGCACCCTGTTCGCCTGGTGGTTGTTCATCACCTTCGCGGTTGCCTATCCGCTGTTGATGATCCCCAACATCACCATCGCCGTCCGCTCCATCTTCGCCTGGGCACTGGACGGCCTGCTTCCCTCGCGCTTCGCCCAGGTCTCGCCCCGAACCCACGCCCCGAATTCCGCGATCGGCCTGATCGTGGTGCTCGGCATCGCCGTGCTCTGGTGGGCGGTGAAAAACAACGAAGGCTTCCTCAAATTCCTCTTCGAGGCCGTCCTGCTGCAGCTCGTGACGATGATCCTGCTCTCCATAGCCGCGGTGCTGCTGCCGTATCGCAAGCCCGAGCTCTGGCGCGCCTCGGCGACGACCCAGCGGATCCTCGGCGTTCCCGTGGTCACGCTCGCGGCCGGGCTCAGCATCGTCCTGATGGTGGGCCTCTTCTTCATCTACATGCGCTACCCGGCGCTCGGGATCGAAGACAAGGGTCATTTCTTCCGCGACTGCGCGATCGTCCTCGCGGCGGCGCTGGTGACCTTCTTCGCCGCCCGCACGGCCCGCAAGCGTCAAGGCGTCGACGTCGACCGGCTGGCGGCGGAGATACCGCCCGAGTAGGCGAGGAGGTACCAGTTGGAGCCGCTCCCGGACCCCGTCGACGAGGGAAGACGCATCGCCGAAGCCGCCGCCGAGCGGGCCCTGCCGCTGCGGCTGCTCGGTGGCGTGGCCGTCGCCCTGCGCTGCCCGAGCGCGGCCCGGCCGCCGTTGCAGCGGGAGTACGCCGACGTCGACCTCGTCACGACCGGAGCGGCGAAGGGGGAGGTGGGGAGCTTGATGGAGTCCCTCTCCTACGTCCCCGACAGGGAATTCAACATGCTCCACGGAAGTCGCCGCCTCTGCTTCTGGGATGAGGTGAACGGGCGACAGGCCGACGTCTTCGTCGACGGGGCGACTCTCTGTCACCGTTTCGATTTCCGCCGCCGCCTCGAAGTGGCGCCTCTCACCCTTTCCCTCGCCGACCTGACGGTGTTGAAGTTGCAGGTGTTCGAGACCAACGAAAAGGATTACCTGGACCTCTGCGCAATCCTTGCCGACCATGATCTAGGTGACTCGGACGACGAGGTTGATTCCACCTACATCGCCGCGCTCTGCGCAGCGGATTGGGGTCTTTGGCGGACGCTCGGGATGGTTGCCGAGCGAACCGCACAGTTTGCTCTGGGCCTGCCCGGGTTCGACGCCGCCGAGCGGGTGGTGGACCGGCTGGAGCGACTCCGGACCGAGCTCGACAGTGTCCCCAAGACCCGAAGTTGGAAGCTGCGATCCCGGATCGGAGACCGCAAGCGTTGGTACGAGCTTCCCGAGGAGGTCAGGTGAGTGCGGTCATGTCACTGCCATTGGATAGTCTCGCCAGTGTGACGCCGCTGACCAATCGTTCAGAGAAGGTCCAAAAGTGACCCGCCCGCGTCGCGGAGAGCCTCGGGCGAAGACGAAGATCCTCGAGGCGAGCCGCAAGCTCTTCGCGCGCCGGGGCTACTCGGAGACCTCGATGGGTGACATCGCCCGTGCCGCCCAGGTGGCGAGGGCGACCGTCTACAACAACTTCGACGACAAGCAGGACATCCTCGCCGCGATCATCAGCGACTACCTGGCCGGCTACGCCCGCATCGCTCAGGGCTTGCGGGAAAACGCGCGCGTCGGGCAGACGTCGTTCGAGCTGATCCAGGAGATGGTGAGAGAGGCCCTCGGATGGCGTGTCAAGAACGCCGACCTGCGACCGATCGTCGCGGTCGCCCGCAACCTCCGCGGCTCCGGCTGGGAGGAGGCGAACAAAGCCGCTGACGACGCGATGCTGGGCTGGATCATGGCGGTCCACGCGGCCGACGAAGAGGCGGGATTGATCCGCGAGGACATCGACCTCGAATTTGGCGTTCGCGCTGCGTACAACATGATCGAGTCGATCCTCGCCACCTTCGACGTCTCCTCCACTCAGGAGGAAATCGATTGGGCAGCCCGCCAGTTGGCCCTCCTCCACTGGTACTCGATCTGCTCGGTCGACTCCGAGCAGGCGCCGCGCAGCCCTTTGGGGCGGAAGTCGGCACCCGAGTCGACGTAGACAGGCTGTCTAATATCCACTAATGTAGTCGGGCTCGTGTCCGTCCCAGATCATCGCGCCGGGGATCTGGCTCACCTGATCCACCCCTTGACCGACCACTCCGTCCTGTCCGAAACGGGGCCGCTGGTGATCGTCGAAGGCGAGGGCTGCGAGCTGGTCGCCGAGGACGGGAGCCGGCTGATCGACGGCTCCTCGGGGCTCTGGACCGTGAACCTGGGTCACGGGCGTGAGGATCTGATCGAGGCCGCCGAGGCGCAGCTGCGGAAGCTTCCCTACGCCGCCACCTTCGGCGGCGTCTCCTCGCCGCCGGCGATCGAGCTGGCGGAGCGGATCGCGTCCCTCTCGCCTCCAGGGATGAGCGGCGTCTTCTTCGTCAGCGGCGGCAGCGAGGCGAACGAGACGGCAATCAAGCTGGCGCGGCGACACTGGATCCGCCACGGCGAGCCGCAGAAGTCGATCGTGCTGGCGCACGATCGGGGCTACCACGGGCTGGCCGGGATGACGACCACCGCCACCCGCCTGCACGCCTACCACGTCGATTTCGGGGCCGGGGCACCGGACATAGTCGAGGTGCCGGTCCCCTACACCTATCGCTGTGCCGCGGGCGTCCCCTGCGAGCCCTCCACCTGCCCGATCTGCACGGGGGAGGAGCTGGAGCGGAAGATCGAAGAGCTGGGCGCGGCTCGCGTGGCCGCGGTGATCATCGAGCCGGTCCTGGGCTCAGGCGGGGTGATCGTGCCGCCGCCCGGCTACCTGCGCCGGCTGGGGGAGATCTGCGACCGCCATCAGGTGTTGCTGATCGTCGACGAGGTGATCACCGGGTTCGGCCGCACCGGCGCCTGGTTTGCATGCGATCACGAAGGCGTCTCGCCGGACATGATCACCTTCGCCAAGGGCGTCACCAGCGGCTACGTCCCGCTCGGCGGGGTCGTGATCAGCGACCGCCTCTGGGACGAGCTGCGGGACCCCGCCCAACGTCCGGGGTACCTGATGCACGGCTTCACGCATTCCGGCCACCCGGTCGCCTGCGCCGTCGCGCTGGCGAACATTGCGGCGATCGAGCGGGAAGGCCTGCTGGGCCGGGTCGAGGAGGCCAGCGAAACCCTGGTGACGCTGGTCGCGCCGCTGCGGGACCACCCGGAAGTCGGTGAGGTCCGGCAGGCCGGGCTGATGGTCGGGGTCGAGCTCGTCTGCGACAAGGAGAGCCGCCAGCGTTGGCCGGTCGAGGCGGCTCGCGGCCGCCGCGCCGCAAACGAGGCGAGGGACCGGGGGGTGCTCACCCGCGGCCTGCTCGACGACATCATCTGCATCGCCCCGCCCTTCACCATCTCCGATCAGATGATGGCCCGCGCGGTAGAGATTCTCAGCGAGAGCATCGAGGCCACCCGAGGTCGCATCATCGACACCAATGGCTGACGCTCAGCTGCCCGGCGGGGAGCGGCTCTACCTCGGCGACGGGGGGCTGGAGACGACGATGATCTTCGAGCGGGGGCTCGATCTCCCCTGCTTTGCCTCCTTCACCCTTCTGGAGCGACCGGAGGGGGTCGAGGCGCTGGGCGACTACTACCGCGGCTATCTCGAGATCGCGAAGCGAAATGGCACCGGTTTCACCCTCGACACGCCGACCTGGCGCGCCAACTCAGACTGGGGGAAGGAGCTCGGCTACTCGGCCACGAGGCTCGCGGAGGTCAACCGCCGTGCCGTCGGCCTCGCCGAACAGATCCGCGCAGCCGAGGAAACCGCGACGACGCCGATCGCCGTCTGTGGCACGCTCGGCCCCCGCGGCGACGCCTATGCGCCGGATTCCACCATGAGCGCCGCCGAGGCGGAGAGCTACCACGCCACCCAGATCGAGACCTTCAAGTCAGCCGGGGTGGACATGGTCGCGGCCTACACCCTCGCCTACGCGGAGGAGGGGATCGGGATCGCTCGTGCCGCGGCGGCGGCGGACGTGCCCGCGGTGGTCTCCTTCACCCTCGAGACCGACGGCAGGCTGCCGAGCGGGGAGAAGCTGCAGGAGGCGGTCGAACGGGTCGACTCCGACGCGGACGGCTCTCCGGCCTTCTTCATGATCAACTGCGCGCACCCGAGCCACTTCGCCTCCGTCCTGGCCGCTCCGGGTGAGTGGAAGCGGCGGGTGGGCGGCGTTCGCGCCAACGCCTCGCGCCGCAGCCATCGGGAACTCGACGAAGCCAGCGAGCTCGACGCGGGGAACCCGGCCGAGCTGGCGATGGAATACCTCGACCTCAAGCAGGCGCTGCCAGAGGTCCGGGTCGTTGGCGGCTGCTGCGGCACCGACACCCGGCACATCGCCGGCATCTGCGAGCGCTGGCTCGCAGATGCCGGGAGTCGCTAGGGCAGGTACCTTTCGGCCTGCTTTTCGGCTTCTTCGAGCCCCTTTTCGACCTTGGCCTGGCCTTCTTCCAGGCCCTCTTCGGCTTCCTTGCGGGCCTTGTTGAATTTCTTCGAGGTCTTTCCGTCGGCTTTCTTTTCGACTTCTTCGCGAGCTTCTTCGAGGCCCTTCTTGCTCTTTTCGACCCCTTCGTCGACCGCTTCTTCGGCCTTTTTGGTGCCTTCTTCGATTTGCTTCTCCGCGTTCTCGCGGATCGTGCCGGTGTTGTCGTTGCTGTCGCCGCAGCCGGACCAGACTGCCCCGCCGGCGAGGAGCGCGACTACGGCAAGAAGGGAGCCGACGGCGCGCAGGTTCCCGCTTCGCACGGGGTGATCGTCTCTCATGTGCATGCTCCAGATCGATTGCTGGTTAACGTGGGGCGGCAGTGAATCAGACCGAGTCGGATAGCTTCGAGACCCTCGTCGCCGACGCCATCGACGCGCTCCCGGCGGAATTCCAGCGGCTGCTGGAGAAAGTGCCGGTGGTGGTGTCCGACCTCGGTTTCGAACGCAATGCCTACGGCGAGTACTTCGGCGACGGCGTCGCCGCCGAACGGTACGAGGACCGGATCGTCATCTACCGCGACACCCTCGAGCGGGACTTCGGCCACGATCGCGACCTCCTGGCGCGCCAGGTCGCGCGGACCCTCCGTCACGAGCTCGCCCACCACCTCGGCTGGGACGAGGGTGGGGTCGGCGGGTTGGGGCTTTGAGGGACTAGCCTCGACGGACGCTGCAGTAGCGGACCAGCGTCATCTGGATCTTGGGATGTTCTTCGAAGCGGAGGTTGGCGCGGGCAAAGGGGAAGGGCCCGCCGTGAAGCGGATCGGGTGCGCCGCAGGCGGCGGACGCGTAGCTGCGGCGTTTTCCGCGGTAGGAATAGCGGCGGCCGATCTTCAGTTGGATTGCCGTGATCGAGCCGAGGTCGCCGCCCAGCCTCGGGATTTTGGCCCGCAGCACGGTTCCGAACTGGCCGTCCTGCCGGTGCCCGATCGTCAGCGGCACCACCAGGGTGAAGCGGACGGGAGCGTCGGCAAAGAGGTGGAGCAAGACCGATTGCCTGCCGCCTTTGCGGCTGTTGAAGGCGATGATCTGACCGGTGGTCGGGATGTCCTTGCCCAGCTTGACGGTGGCGCTGAAGCTGCCGCCGCCGATCCGGGAGCGACCGCACCGTTCGATCGCATCACGGGTGCTGGTCGACTGCAGGGAGGGGGCCGAGCAGGTCGGCAGACCGGCGCTGAAGATCCTGCCGCTGCGATGGAGGTCGATTTCCAGCCAGCGCAGAGAGGGGGGATGGGTGCCGTCAATGGTCTCGATCTTGCCCTCGATCTCGACCGTGACCGGCGCCGAACGGTCGCGCGGGAGTCGATGCGGAGCGAAGTCCGCGTCGAAGGTGACCCTGAGGTTGTCCTTTTGCTCGACCTCCGCCTGCGAGGAGGCGCCCCACCCGAAGGAGAAAAGCGCGATCAGGACGGGGATGGCGAAGCTTCGGCGCATGCGAGGAGGAGTCTAGGTACCCAGAGGCTCGGCGAGTGCTGGGCGTTGTTAGCGTTTCGAGAGTTCTTCCAGCGCGTGCGTGGGTTTGCCGCCGACGATGTCGCGAAAGGCGTTCTTGACGCGCTCGGTGCGGCGGTCGGGCAGGAACCGGGCTTCCGCGCGGGTCTGTTTGCCGGGGCGCCGGGCGGCGTAGCGACGCCGAGCCCAGGCGGAGCCCGGCTTTCCCAGGCGGGAGGCTCCGTAGAGGGCGACTGGAAAGAGGAAGAAGCCGAGGCAGCCGTGGATCACCCGGCCCTTGGCGAAGCAGACCGCGACCAGGAGGAAGACGATCAGGGCGCTGAGGACGCTGCCGAGAACGGCGCCGGCCGAGCCGTCTTCGATCGTGAAGGGGGTGAAGCCGAGGAGAACCAGCATCATCGCGGCGGCGGCGATCACCATCGCGTCGATCGAACTGCGCCCCTCGTCCGCCCAGTAGACGTCGTCGAGGTAGACCCAGAGGGCGAACTCGTCGATCGTCAGGCCGGCGCCGACCCCGAAGCCAAGGGCGCAGACCTCGAGCCAGGGGCTGTCGCCGAGGGTGGCGAAGCCGGCGGCGCCGGCGATCATCATCGTCACGATCCCGAAGACGAGGTGATGGACGTGGACGCCGCCGTCGCTGACGATGCTGCCGGGCCACCAGGGGACCTTTGGACTCCGCATCAGCCGGGTGCTCATGCGGATAAAGGCAAAGGAGAGGATGAACCCGATCAGGACCAGGTAGAGCCCCTGCAGTTCGTGCTCGGAAATTCGGTTCCAGAAGTCGGCGAAGATCGAAGCCGTAGTCATGCCGTCATCGGGGCCGAGTGTACGGGTGGATCCGACCGTCGCTCGCCGATCAACTGGATCGTGAGCAGGGCCGCGGCCAGCGCGAAGACGGGGGAGAGGGCGATATTGGCTGCCGCCTCGCCGAGCCAGGTGGCGACGAAGCTCTCGCCGGCGGCGGCGTGGATACCGGCCGAGAGCAACTCGCTGATTGCCTCGCCGAGGAGCTCGACCGGTACTAGCACCCAGAAGACGAGCCAGAAGTTGCCGCGCACAAGGCGCACGCTGCGCAGCAGCGCCCCTCTCGCCGATCGTCCCTCGAGCTCGACGACGGGCCCCGCGAGGCCGAGCCAGACGAAGGCGAGGAGGCCGGGAAGAGCCCCCAGCAGGAGGCCGACGACGATGGTCGCGACGAAGATCAGGTCGACGGCGATCAGCCGACCGTAGTTGAGCCGGCCGGCGATCTCCCGCAGCCCCGGTGGGTGCTCGTCAGCGCGATGGGAGAGGGAGATCGCGATCGCACCGCTGAAGAAGACCTCCCCGATCAAGCCGGTGGTGGTGACGGCTCCAACCGCAACCAGGATTGCCGCGACCTTGATGCCGTTGGTGACGTTGAGCGCGTCGATCTCGACGTTCGTCGTCAGCGCGTCGAGCAGGCCCAGCGGCAGAAAGACGACCGCGGCCAGCAGCAGAATCGCCGGCGCCGAGCCGCGGTAGGTGCGCCAGATCCGCCCATAGACGGCGACGACGCGCCGCCGGAAGCTCACTGCCGGCGACGACGACCTACCGGCTTGCGACCGCGCGCCTCCAGCTTTGACTGACTTGATTCCGAGGCCGGGACGCGCTTGAGGCTCCCGAGCTCGGGAACCAGCAGCTCTTCGGCGCAGCGCCGGTGCCAATGGTGGTGGTCGGTGCCGCCGAGCCGGCGGACGAACTGGACCACGGTGTGCTCTTCGCCCACGGGAATGTCGCCGTGGCACCCCGGGCACCGATAGAGCTTGCGGGAGATCCCGCGGATCAGCCAGGTCTCGTCCCCCTCTTCGTTTAACCCGGTGAGGCTCCAGCGAATGCTCGGAAGCCCGTCGAACTGGCTCATCGAGAGCGCCTCGCGAGCCAGCCGAAACCCGTGGCCATCGCGATGTTGGCGACACCGGCAAGCTGCAGGCCCAGCTTCGCCCCAGGCCGGCTGACCGCCGGCGAGGCGGACCAAAGCGCGTCGGTTGCCATCTCCGTTCCCCGCAGCCACGCCAGCGACTGCCAGTCGGCGGCGCTACCGCGTTTCTCCGCGACCAGGTGCGCGGCGGCGAAGGTG
>Ga0126305_10000251_pt1 | contig 23763 bp, 22 predicted proteins | sample Plot26_FD_92536 | JGI IMG/M metagenome (GOLD analysis project Ga0126305, IMG submission 92536) | Serpentine soil microbial communities from UC McLaughlin Reserve, CA, USA - Plot26 | ecosystem: Environmental > Terrestrial > Soil > Grasslands | place: USA: UC McLaughlin Reserve, Lake County... | reverse complement strand
GGCGCCACGGCTTCCGACGAGGAGATCTTCGACGCGATGGACCTGCTCGGGGAGACCGAGGGGATCCTCACCGAGCCGGCGGGAGGCACGACGATCGCCTGCACGGCCCGGCTCGCCCAGGAAGGAAAGATCGCCGCGGATGAGACGGTCGTCGCCGTGATCAGCGGCAACGGGCTGAAGACCCTCCACGAGCACCCGGAGAAGACCTGGCCGGAAATGGTCCCTTGCGAGGCCGGTGCGATGGAGGAGATTCTCAACGACTTTCGCCAAGCAGCAGCGACGGCCGCGCTGCGCTGAGCGGAAGGGGGGTAGGCGACCGGCGCGACTTCCCGGCGCGCCGCCGGTCGCCTTGCCCTTCGGGCGCCGACCTCTCGCGATCATTAGCCTGTTTGGCTGGTGAGCCAGCCACCCGAAATCGAGGGCGTCACCCATCACTGGGTTGAGGCCCGCGGCCTGCGGTTCCACTACGCCGAAGCGGGGTCGGGCGAGGATGTCGTCCTCTGCCTCCACGGTTGGCCCCAGCACTGGTACGAGTGGCGGCACCTGATGCCGGCTCTCGCCGGCGATCACCGGGTGCTGGCGCTCGACTTGCGCGGCTTCGGCTGGAGCGACGCTCCCGACGAGGGCTACGAGAAGGAGAACATGGCCGACGACGTCTTCGCCGTCCTCGACGCGCTCGGGATCGAGCGGGTGAAGCTGGTCGGCCACGACTGGGGCGGCTGGATCGGTTTCCTGATGGCGCTGCGGGAGCCGCAGCGGATCGATCGCTTCTTCGTCCTCAACATCCTCCCGCCCTGGGTCAGCACGCGGGCCGTCCTCGGGCACGCTTGGCGCTTCTTCTACCAGCAGCTGGCCCTGGCGCCGTTTCTCGGCTACCGGCTCCACCGCAGCGGCCAGTTCGTCCGCAAAATCCTCGTCGGCGGCTCGACCGTGAAATCGGTCTGGAGCGAGGAGGAACTGGCGGTGTTCGCCGACAACCTCGCCGAACCGGCGCGGTCGATGGCGGGGGTGTACCTGTACCGAACCTTCAACTGGCGAGAGGCACCGGCGATGGCCAAAGGGCGCTACGCCAAGGCCCATCTAGAGGTTCCGACGCTGATGGTCTTCGGCGAAGACGACTTCGTCCTGCGGCCCTCGATGCTGGCCGGGTACGAGCGGCACGCGCCGCAGATGCGGGTCGAGCTGGTCCCGGACTGCGGGCACTTCATCGCGGACGAGCGGCCGGATCTGGTCGCGGAGCGGGCGCGGGAGTTCCTCGCGTAGGGCTTTGGTGGGGGAGGGGGCGTGGGTACCCCTTCTGGACGCAGCTCGGCGGAGATCGTTCTGCGGGCTGACGCCCCGGTCGGCACTCGCCCGCCTCGTGCTAAGTGTCCAGAAGGGGTACCCCCGCCCCCTCTACGACACGCTTTCTTGGACGGCTTTCATCGAGTCCGCGAAAACGGCTCTTGAGGGATCGTTTTCGCGGACTCGGTGATCTAGGCCCTGATCCGGGCCTCCTCTAGGTCTAGGTCGCGCTCGATCATTCGTAGGGTTTCGTGGCGCAGGCGACCGGCGCTGCGGAGGGTCAGTAGTTCTTCGCGCTCGATTCCGATCAGCTCGCGGCGGAGGAGGCCGTAGTCGGCGAGCTTCTGCTCGCGGGCGGCTACCTCGGGGTCCTCGCCGGCGAGCACCGCCTGGCACATCCGGAAGCGAGCGCGGTAGAGGTCGCGGAGACGCTTCAGCTGCGACTCGTCGGCGCGGCCGTCCTTCTCCATTTCGTCGAGCCGGTCTAGCGCCGACTGGGCCGCCTCCATCCGTGCCACCGCCTCCTCGTCGGACCAGCGGCGCGGGTGCTCGAGCTTGAGGGCGCGGACGATGTAGGGGAGCGAGAGGCCCTGGCCGACGATCGTGATCAGGATCAGGGCGAAGGTGAGGAAGATGATCTGCGGACGGCCCTCGACGCTGAGCGGCACCGCCAGGGCCGCCGCGAGGGAGACCGCGCCGCGCATGCCGCTCCAGCCGACGGCGAAGCGCTCTCCGAGGGTGTCGCCGGCGTCGCCGCGGAGGGCGAAGACGAAGGCGAGGCGGGCGGCGAGGGAGGCGACGGCGATCGCGGCGGCGGGCAGCAGCAGCTCGGCGACGCCGGAGGAACCCTCTTCGAGCGTGTCGACGATGTCGGGCAGTTGCAGGCCGAGGAGGATGAAGAGGGTGATCTCGAGGCCGAAGACGAGGACCTGCCAGAAGGCGGCGGCGTTGAGGCGGATGTCGGCGTCGAGCGAGTGCGGCGAGCGGTAGCCCGCGTAGACCCCGGCGACTACGGCGGCGAGGATGCCGGAGACGTGCAGCTCCTCGGCGCCGATGTAGGCGGCGTAGGCGGTCAGCAGCGTCAGCATGATCGAGACGTCGTTGTCGCTGAGGCGGCGAACGACGAGGTCGGAGAGGACGCCGACCGCGAGCCCGGCGAGGATGCCGCCGGCGGCGACGCCGACGAACTCGAGCGCGGAGCCGCCGAAGCTGAAGGCGCTGCCGGTCGCCACCCCGACCGCGATCCGGTAGAGGACCAGCGCGGTGCCGTCGTTGATCATCGACTCGCCTTCGACCAGCAGGCGGACCCGCTCCGGCGCGCCGAGGCGGCGGAAGATCGAGGTCGCGGCGATGGTGTCGGTGGGGGCGAGGATGGCGCCGAGGATCGCCGCCTCGGCCCAGTTCATCCCCGGCACCAGTTCATGGGCGACGAGGGCGACGACGCCGGCGGTGATGAAGACGAGGCCGACTGAGAGCAGGGCCAGCGGCCGCATCACCGCCCGCAGCTCCAGCGGCGAGGTGCGCCAGCCGGCGGCGTAGACGAGCGGCGGCAGGAAGACGAGGAAGATCGTGTCCGGCTCCAGTTCGACGCTGGGCAGGCCGGGGATGAAGGCGATCGCGAGGCCACCGAGGACGAGGGCGATCGGGGCGGGGACCTTGCCGAGGTCGGCGAGCCGGACGAGCAGGGTCGCGGCGAGGACGAGGACGAGGATCGACTCGATGTCGTGCACCTGCACATAACATCAAGGGCGACGTGGACGAACTGCTCTCACCGCCGCTGGAGGACCTCGACCACACGCTAGGCGAGCGCGGCGCGCCGCTGGAGCTGGTGATGTTCGGCGACTTCCAGTGCCCCTTCTGCCTCGGCGCGCAGTCGGTGCTGCGCCGGGTCCGCGAGCGCCTCGGCGACCAGCTCCTCTTCGGCTTCCGCCACCTGCCGATCCCCGAGCGCCACCCGCTGGCGCCGCTGGCGGCCGAGGCGAGCGAGGCGGCCGCTGCACAGGGCAGCTTCTGGGAGTACCACGACGCCCTCTACGCGAGCCAGCCGAAACTCTCGCGGGAGACGATCCTCGAGGTCGCCCGTGACCTCGGCCTTAACGTCGAGCGCCTCACCGCAGAGATCGACTCCGGCGCCCACCGCGACCGCATCGCCCGAGACGTCGCCTCAGCGGAGGCAAGCGGCGCCACCGGCACCCCGACCTTCTTCGTCAACGGCAAGCGCTTCTTCGGCGCCTACGACGCCGGCTCCCTGGTCGAGGCTCTGGGAGACTGAGTACTGAGATGAGGATCGCGCGAAGGGGAACTTTGCTTGGTGGCGTCGCCATTTGGTTGATGCTCGCGGCGCTGGCGCCGGCACTCGCGGCCGCGAGCTCGATCTCAGGCACTGTGACGGCGGCAGGCGAGGGGCCAATCGAGGGGATCGAAGTCTGCGCGCGGCCGGAGCCCCATGAATTCGCAACGGACTGCGTCGAGACTGACGTTGCCGGGAGCTACAGCCTCCTCAACCTTCCTGCCGCCGACTACCGCATCAGGTTCTCGGCCGACGCGAGCAACCTGAGATATGTCAGCGAGTACTACGACGACGCGGTCTACTCATACGAAGCCGATCTCTTTGAACTGGAGGCAGAGGAGGCCGCGACTGTCGACGCCGATCTCGCCGAAGGCGGCTCGATCTCCGGAAGGGTCGTTGACGAAACGACCGCTGAGCCGATCGAGGGACTGTGGCCCTGTGCCTCGGCCGAGTGGATCGTGCGGTGCGGCCCCACGAACGCCAACGGCGAATACATCATCAACGGGCTTCCGACCAACACTTACAAAGTCGGGTTCTGGGGCGAAAACGCCGTCAACTACCTGGCCGAGTGGTACGACGACTCGCCGACCATCGGGACCTCGACCGCTGTCGAAGTCACGGCGCCGGCGACGACCCCGGGCAGGGACGCGGAACTCGCGCCTGGTGCACAGATCCTCGGCCGTGTCACCGAATTTGGGACCGGAGCACCACTCGAGGGTGAACTCGTCTGCGCCGAAGAGCCCGGTTTCGAAGGTTACGAACAGGCTGGCTGCGGCTGGACCGAGGAGAGCGGCGAGTACGCAATCCGGGGTCTCCCCGCCGGGACTTACATAGTTTCGTTCGGGCTGGAATACGCCCCCGAGTTCGGCTCCCCCATCCGCGGTCAGTGGTGGCAGGGAGCATCGTCCCGGGAGGAGGCCGAGCCGATCGTGATCGCACCGCCGGAAACCCGGGCCGACATCAATGGCGTGCTCCCGAATCCCTACTCGCCACCCAAACCAGAATCGGAACTCGGAAACTGGAGCGGCGGTTCGGCGACGGCGACCTCACCTGCCCTAGTCCTGAGGAAACCCTTGCCGAAGTGCAAGAAGGGCTTCCACCGCAAGCTCGTCAAAGGCAAGAAGCGCTGCGTCCGCAAGCACCCCCGCCACCGTCACCGCAAACATCGGTGAGGGCGCTGGTCCAGCGGGTCAGCCAGGCGGCCGTCGACGTCGAGGGGGACCGGGTGGCGCAGATCGGGCCCGGGATGCTGATCCTGCTCGGGGTCGGGTTGGGTGACGGCGAGGAGGAGGCCGATCGGCTGGCTGAGAAGGTGCGGAAGCTGCGGATCTTCGACGACGCCGAGGGGCGGATGAACGAGCCGCTCGGCGAGCGCGAGGTGCTCTGCGTCAGCCAGTTCACCCTCTACGGCGACACCCGCCGCGGCAATCGGCCGAGCTACGTCGGGGCGGCCCGGCCGGAGGTCGCCGAGCCGCTCTATGACCGCTTCTGCGAGCGCCTCGGGGCGAAGAAGGGAGTCTTCGGCGCTTGCATGGGCGTCGCCCTGATCAACGACGGGCCGGTGACGCTGATGTTGGAGGTCGAAAGCGGGTAATCGGAAGCATCGAGTCTCACCGCGACCAGCCGCCCCTGTTGCCGTCACTGCTGCTCGGCATCGGCTTCGGCGGCTTCATCGACGGCATCGTCCTCCATCAGATCCTGCAGTGGCACCACATGCTGACCGACGAGGGCTGCTGTCCCGCCTCGACCGTCGACGGCCTCGAAGACAACACCCTTGCCGACGGCTTCTTCCACCTCGGCACCTGGGTCGCGGTGATGGCCGGGACCCTCGTCTCGCTCCGCGCCTGGCAGCGCGGGGAGCTGGCGCCGCCGTGGCGCTCGCACTTCGGCGGATTGCTTGCCGGCTGGGGGCTCTTCAATCTGGTTGAGGGACTGATCGACCACCAGATCCTCGGCATCCACCACGTCCGCGACGACCTCGGGGCGCCGCTCGGCTGGGACTTCGGCTTCCTCGCCTTCGGGCTTGCCCTGGTAGTCGTCGGCTTGGGGCTGGTGCAATCGGGCCGGACCAGGTCCGCCGTCCCGGCCGCTAGCTGAGCAGTCCCAACTCGCCGGCCCGGTGGCTGGCCTCGACGCGGGAGCGGCACTCGAGTTTGCCGAGCAGGTTGCGGACGTGCATGTCGACGGTGCGCTGGCTGATGAAGAGCTCCTGGGCGATCTCCCGGTTGGTGCGACCGACGGCGACGTGGCGCAGGACCTCGAGCTCGCGGCGGGTCAGCCCGACGCCGTCGGTCGAGGCGGCGGCGCGGCTGCCGAGCCGCTGTGCCACCGACTCGCCCAGCGCGGCGACCTCTTTCGCCGCCTCGGAAGCGACCGGCCGCGCCCCCAGCTTGGTCGCGCAGCGGTAGGCGTCGCAGAGCCGCTCCAGCGCCGCCTCGCGCTCCCCGGCGGCGGCGAGCGCGACCCCGGCCCGCAGTTCGACCTGCGCCCGCTCGTGCGGGATCGCCAGGTTGCGGTGAAGCTCGACGGCGCGCGAGAGGTTCTCGGCCGCGGCCTCGGCGTCGCCTTCGAGCAGGGCCAGCTCGCCGACCGCCTGGGCGAGGGCGGCGACGGCATCGTCGTGCCCGCCCGCGGCGGCCATCTGGCCCAGTGCCGAGGCACAGAGCTGCGCGTCCTTGCGCCGCCCGCTGCGGGCGAACCAGCTCGCCGCCCAGCGGATTCCCCAGACGGCGTAGTGGTGGTCCTCGCTCTCCTCCCAGCGGGCGAGCAGCTCGCCGGCGCGGGTCGCCGCCTCATCCTCCAATCCTTCGGCGGCGGCGACGATCGCCAGGCCGGTGGTCGAGTCGCAGTACATGTTGTAGTGGCCGACGGAGGAGGAGACGGTGCGCGAGGCGGTGAGCAGGCGCCGCGCCGAGCTCAGCTTCCCTTCGAAGGCGTGGATCGCGCCGACCAGGCCCTCGGCGACCCAGATCGCGGTCTCGGAATCGATCAGCTCGCGGCCGAGCTCCGCCGCCCGCGACCACTCGCCGCGCTCGCGGAGTACGTAGACGAGGCAGGTGACGCAGGCGACCTCGGTGCCGGCGTCCTCGCCGGTCCGGCAGAGCCCGAGGGCGGTGTCGAGCGCCTCCTCGGCTTGGCGGTAGTCGGCGCCGTCGTAGAGGACGAGGCTGAGCCGCTGGTAGAGCTCGGCGGCGACGGGGGTGAGGTCGTGCTCGAGGGCGAGTGCGAGCCCGCTCCGGACCGACTCCAACCCCTGCCCGAAGTCGCCGCCCTTGGCCTCGACCACTCCCTGCAGGCCAAGGATGCGGGCGCCGATGTCGACGCGCTCGGCCTCCCTCGCCTCGGCGCCGGCCAGCCTGGCCAGTTCGATCGCCTCGCCGTAGCGGGCACCGCGCCGGTGGTGGTCGGCCATCGCCAGGTGCTCCAGCGCCGCCTCGGCCGGCTGCTCTGCCGCCGCGAATGCCTCGGCGGCGAGGCGGCGGGCGGCGAAGGCCTTGTCCCGCTCGCCGCCGAGCTCGTAGATCCCGGCGAGGCGGCGCTGCGCCTCCGCGTATCCCAGCTTGTCGCCGCCGCGCTCGCAGGCCGCCGCCAACTCGCGCCAGGCTTTCGTCGCTTCTCCCAGCTCGCCGACCAGCTCGGCGCTGCGCCCGTAGCGCGCCAGCGTCTCCATCCGCAGCTCCTCCGCCTCGTCCTCGGGCCAGAGCTCGAGACCCTCGCGGGCGGCGCGCAGGGTGTCGCGGTGGGCGCAGACGGCCTCCGACTGTCGAGCTGCCTCGACCAGCGCCTCCCGCGCTCGCGGCTCCTCGCCGGCGCCGCGCCAGTGGGCCGCGACTTCGAGGCTGGTGGCACCGGCCTGCTCGAGGGAATCGGCCAGCCGCCGGTGGAGGTCGCGGCGCCGGGCCCAGGGGACCTCGGCGTAGAGCGCTTCCTGGGCGAGGGCGTGGCGGAAGGCTCCGGTGCCGGCGGCTCGCTCCTCCAGCAGCCCGACCTCGATCAGCTCGGCGAGGCCGGCGGCCGGCGTCAGCTCGGCGGCGAGGCCGAGGTCGAACTGCTGGCCGAGCACCGCGGCCGCCTCCGCTGCTTCGCGCCCCTCGGCGGAGACCTCGCCGATGCCGACGAGGACAGCCTCGCGGATCGAGTCGGGGACCGGGATTTCGTCCCGCTCGACCAGCTCCAGCCCGGCGCGGCCTGGGCGCAGCGAGCCCCGCGCCTGCAGCGCGGTGACGAGCTCCTCGACGAAGAAGGGGGAGCCGAGGCTGCGGTCGTACACCGTCCGGGCGAGGGTGGGGGACGGCGCCTCGGGCAGCAGCTCCCGCAGCAGCGCCTCGACACCGGCCTGGTCGAGCGGCCCCAGCGCCAGCTCTTCCAGCAACCCGGCGCGGCGCAGCTCGTTGCGCAGCCAGCGCAGCCGGTGCTCGCGGGGGAGGCCGTCGGAGCGGTAGGTGCCGAGGACGAGGACGGGCATCTCCCGCAGTGGCGCGGCGAGCGCCGCCAGCAGCTCCAGCGTCGTGTCGTCGGACCACTGCAGGTCGTCGAGGACGACCACCGCCGGCTGCTCGGCGCTGAGGTGGGCGAAGGCGCAGCGGACGGCCTCGAAGATCGTCGCCCGTTCGCTCTCGTCCGCAGCTTTGCCGAGCTCGGGCAGGAGCAGGGCGAGGTGGGAGACGAGTGAGCCGCAGTCGACGAGCGCGTCGGGGTCGGCGCGCAGCCGCGACCGCAGTGCGGCGACAATCGGCCCATAGGCGACGGTGGCGCCATTCGAAGCGGCGCCGTAGAGGACGACCTGGGCGCCGTCCGCCGCCTCCTGGGCGAGGCGGCTCTTGCCGACCCCGGCCTCGCCGGCGAGGAGCAGGAGCGAGCCGTGCCCCTCCCGTGCCCGTTCGACAGCCTCGCGCAAGCGGCCGAGCTCCTCCGCCCGTCCGACCAAAGGAGTCTGCGTGCTCATCTTGTTGATGAGTCTAGGTGCGGCGAGCGAGGCGGCTTGGCAAACCTGTGGGTTGACCAAACCGCCTCGCAATCGAGCATCGCGGTGCCGCTAGTTGGTCGCCGCGACCGGATCGGGCCGGACGACGATCGTGTCGAGGATCGGCACGATCTCGTCGCACGGCAGACCCGAGGACTCGGCGTGCTCGCGAACCTTCTCCGGGTTCTCCCCTTCGTAGACGCAGAACGTCCCGATCTCGCCACTCTCCTCGCCGAGCGCGTAGCTGCGAATCCAGCGAACCCCCGAATCGGGTTCGTCCCCGACTTCCGCCGATTTCTTGCCGGCGACTTCCAGATCCGCCGGGGTCCGCCAGCCGTTGCGCCGAAGGATTCCGTAGAGCTGCATCTGAACTACCTCCTGTTTCGCTTGCTTTCAGGGTGCTAAGCGAAGCTACGGCCGGAAAAGTTCAATCGCATCAGTGAGATTGCCGTAATTTCAGAGGCCGCTTGCCGTAGGGCGCGCCCTCCCGGATACGGCACAGTCTGTCGTTCGCGGCGCAGACGTGAAGCGCGGAGAGGTTTTGGTACTGCGGAGTTCTCCCGTATGCTGACGCCGTGGTCCACGCAACTCGCCGGATCCGAGTCGTCTTGCTGATCGCGGTCTTGTCTCTCCTCGCCACCGGCACGGCAGCACTGGCGGCTTCGCCGCCTCCGGACACGAAGACGACGATCGTTCGCGTCGAAGACGACGACGGAGGCATCAACACGACCACCTTGCTGGAAAGCGCTGTGTCGGGCCTAGTCGCCCTGGGTGGTGTTGGGATCGGCGTCAAGGCCAATCGCAGGCTCGAGCGTGACCGAGCCGAGCGTGAGCAGGACGCCGAGCAGAGCGCAGATATCGACGCGTTGGTCGACGCCATCACGGCGGTGACCAACCGTCTTCCGGTCTTCCAGAGCGGCAAGCCTCAGGAAGCGGACGTCCTCGGTTTGCAGGCTGACGTGAGCGCCGTACGCGATGCCCGGGAGCGCGTGCAGGACGTGAGCCTTCGCGGCGCGGTCGATGTCTTCTCTGTTGCTGCTCAGGCGATCCTTCGCGACCCGACCCCGGGGAATGCGCTCTCAGACCAGATCAGGGCCGCGTCCGGCGCAGCGGACATGGTCAAGGCCCGTGCCAAAGAGGCGAAGGAGGCGCTCCGTGCGTGACTTGCGCTGCCGTCGAGGTCGCGAGCGGCCGATGAGCCGTTTCCACCTGTCCACTCTGACCGTGGGACTGCTCCTCCTTGTCCTCGCGGCTCCCCCTTTCGTCTCGGCTGCACCTTCGCAGGTGGTGGTCAACACCCTGACCCCGAAGCTGGAACCGGCGAAAAGCGGCGGGGGCTCGAAGCTGAAACTCGAATTCGCCAACATCACCGATGGGCCAGCGGTGCTGACGGTCGATGCCGTCGGACAGCGAGACTGTAGCCCTACCCTCAGCAAGGGCCAGCTGCCGCCGAACCAGATCACCGCCGTCGAAGTGGAAGTCCCAGGCAGTCCGTGCGACAAAGACGACGACGTGTTGAAGCTGAGGGTGACCGCGCAGCTCGCCGCGGGCGCCTCCCAAGCCTTCCTCGTTGACCCGGAAGGCAGCCCCCCCGACAAGCCCGAGTGGGAGAGCCTCTTCGTCTTCCCGGTCTTGCTGCTCCTCGGCCTGCCGCTGCTCGGGCTCTTCTTGTTCAAGGGGTGGGAGCCGCACAGCACAGTGCTTCGCGCCGAACGCGGTCCCGCCCAGGGGAGGGGGCGATGGCGCAAGCTGTGGGACCGGCTGCGGGAGCCACTGACCTCCGTCGACGTCACGACCTGGAAATTCAACGACAACTGGGCGACCAACGTGACTGCGGCGGGGGCGCTGCTGACCGGGATCTTCGGAGCGACGACGGCAAAAGCCTTCCTCGGCCCCGATGCCGAATCCCTCACGGCTCTTCCGACCGTCGGCGCCGCCATCACCGCGGTCCTCGTCGGCGCCGCCCCGATCGTGGTCTTGGCGACGAAAAGCTATGCGGTTCGGGGAAACACCCCACCCGGAGACTTCTTCACCGTGGGCGGAATCCTCCTCGGTGCGGCGCTGGTCACCACCGCTGCGGTCGGACAGCTGGCGATCGTCGGCTATACCGCCACGGAACTGAGCATCGGCCTCGTCGCCAAGGCCGCGATCTGGATCGGGTTCGCTCTCGCGGCCGCTCTCATCCTCGTCTACACCCGCCGATCCCTCAAAGACCTCCTCGAACGAGGCACCGAAGCCCCCTCGGAAGATCCAGAGCCTGCGATCGAAGCCGCTACGCTGATCGCCAACGCGATCAAAGCGGCTTCGGCCGGCGGCATCGACATCGAGGCCCTCGAGCGAGAGGTCCAAGCCTCCGAGGAGGAACTCAGCCCTCAAAGCGTCCAATCCCCCCATCTAGCGGGGGAAGCAAGCGCCTGGCGCCGTCGCCCCCGCAGCGCCCTGATTTGACGCTGACCAATGCCGGAGGAGGGACTCGAACCCCCGACACGCGGATTATGATTCCGCTGCTCTAACCAGCTGAGCTACTCCGGCGGGGAGGGGCATGGTAGCGGTGCGAAAGCAAGGACCTCCTCAGACCGGGTGGGCGGCGATTCGGCCGGTATTGGTCGCGTTCATGATCGTCGCCGATGGGTTTGCGGTGGTCTCGCTGGCGATTGTGCGGCCGGAGCATTGGTTCGCGCCCTTCTTCGGGTTCGGCGTCGTCTTGATCGGGCTGATCGGCTTCGAGCTGTGGGCGATCCGGCACCGGCACGACGACGGGTGACGCGCTGCGTAAGTGCAGGGGAAACGACTGCACCGTTTCCGCATCATGAGTAGGCTGGGCGCGTGACGGCGGAACTGGACAGGGCAGTGAAGACGGTTGTCCGCCAGTGCATGGGGATCTCGCCCGGCGAGGAGGTGCTGGTCGTCTGCAATCCGGTCACCGAAGAGATCGGCGCGCTGATGCGGATCGAGGCTCAGGGGGACGGCGCCGACGCGACGCTGGCGGTGATCTCCGAGCGCGATTCTGCCGCCGCCGAGCCACCTCAGGCAGTTGCCGCGGCGATGGCCGCCGCCGACGTCGTCCTGGCGCCGACGATCCAGTCGCTCTCCCATACCGCGGCCCGGAAAGCGGCCAGCGAGGCGGGGGTGCGAATCGGCACCCTGCCGGGCGTGACCGAGGAGATGCTGGGGCGGCTGATGACCGGCGACCTCGACGAGATCCGCCGCCGCGGCTGGGCCGTCGTCACCGCGCTCAACCGCGGCACCGAGGCGCGGATCACCTGCCGCCACGGCAGCGACCTGCGGATCGGGCTGCAAGGACGGATGGGGATCGTCGACGCGGGCGAACTCGGCAACAAAGGCGCCTTTGGAAACTTGCCCTGCGGCGAGGGCTTCATCGCCCCGGTCGAGGGGACGACCGAGGGAACTCTTGTCGTCGACGGCTCGATCGCCGAAATCGGCCTGCTCGACACGCCGGTCTCGCTGACCGTCCGCGAGGGGAACCTGGTCGAGGCGACCGGCAACGACGGCGACCGCCTGATGGAACTGCTCACCGAGCATGGCGAGGACGGCACCAACGTCGCCGAGCTCGGGATCGGCACCAACGAAGAGGCGATCCTCACCGGCAACATTCTCGAGGACGAGAAGATCCTCGGCACCTGCCACGTCGCCTTCGGAGCCTCGGCGGCGATCGGCGGCACCGTCCAGGTCCCGGTCCACCTCGACTGCGTGGTCCTCGAACCGACCGTCGAAATCGACGGCGAGACGATCGTCAGCGGCGGCGACCTTCTCGTCTGAGACGCTGGGGCCATGCCGTCCCTGCTCGCGGTTCCCAACGTCTCGGAGGGCAGCGACAGAGAGCGCCTCGACCGCCTGCAGAGCGCCTTCACCCGCGGAGCACGGCTGCTCGACCGCCACTCCGACGGCGACCACGGTCGCAGCGTCTTCACGCTCGCCGGCGAACCCGGCGCTCTGACCGAGGCGCTGGCCTCGGGCGCCGAGGAGGCGCTGGAGACGATCGACATGCGCGACTACCGCGGCGCCCACCCGGCGATCGGCGCCCTCGACGTCTGCCCGCTCGTCTGGTTCCGCCCGGAGGATCGCGAGGCGGCCCGGACCGAGGCGGTGGCGGTGGCGACCCAGATCGGCGGCCTCGGGATGCCCGTCTTCCTCTACGGCGAGCTGGCGCGGGATCCCGGCCGGGCCGAGCGCGCCTATTTCCGCAACGGCGGCCTCGCCGAGCTTTGGCTGCGGATGGAGTCGGGGGGGTTGCGGCCGGATTTCGGTCCCGCGCTGCCGCACCGCACCGCCGGGGCCACGCTCGTCACCGCCCGCCCGCCGCTGGCCGCCTTCAACGTCGAGCTCGACAGCGACGACGTCGAGATCGCCCGCGCCGTCGCCGCCGGTCTGCGCGAGGCGGGGGGCGGCCCAACCGGCGTCCGCGCCATCGGCCTCCTCCTCTCTGGCGGCCGCGCCCAGGTCTCGACCAACGTCCACGACCCGCTGGCGGTGCCCCTCGGTGAGATCGTCGAGCGGGTGCGGGCGCTGGCGGCGCCGCTCGGCGCTCGCCCGGTCGAGACGGAGCTGGTCGGCCTGATCCCGCAGGCGGCGCTGGTCGGCTACCCGGAAGACGTTCCGATGCGCGGCTTCGACCCGGCTCGCCACACGATCGAGGCGCGGCTCGCCGGGGCGACCGAGTCGTAGGTAGATTTCGTCCCCAAATGGCACAGACGAAGAAAAAGCGCCAGCGCAAGCGCCGCGGCACCCAGGGTGGTCGCGTCGACACCGGCCCCCGCAGCGGCCGTCCCCGCAGCCGCGAGGAAGCCAAGGCCCGCGCCCGCTCCAAACGCAAACCGGTGGCGCGGCAGGACGCGCCGCCGACCTGGCGCGGCTCCTTCGTCCGCGGGCTGGTTGCAGCTGCGATCTTCGCCGTCGCTCTGATCCTGATCTTCAAAAAAAGCGTCGGCGGCTCACTCCTCTTCGGCGCCTTCATGCTGGCCTTCTACGTCCCCGCCGGCTACTACATCGACATCGCGATGTGGCGGCGGCGGGAGCGCGCCCGGATCCGTTCGCGGGCGGAGTAATGCCCCTCGAAGTCGAGATGCTCACGGTCGGCCCGGTGGCCGAGAACTGCTTCCTGCTCCGGCGCGCCGGCTCCGACCGGCTGCTCGTCGTCGATCCGGGTGAGGAGGCAGAGCGGATACTGGCGGCGATCGGGGCGACCGGCGCCAAGGCGGAGGCGATCCTCATCACCCACTGCCACTTCGACCACATCGGCGCCGTGACGCCGGTGGCGGAGGCAACCGGCGCACCCGTCTACTGCCCGGAGATCGAGGTCCCGATCCTCGAAGACATCATGGCCTTCGTCCCGTGGGAGGGCTTCGGCCCCTTCGAGAGCTACACGCCCGACGAGATCGTCCGCGGCGGCGAGACCCTGGAGCTGGCGGGGCTGGAGCTGGATGTCGTCTTCACCCCGGGTCACAGCCCCGGCCACGTCAGCTACGCGGTCCGCGGCGAGAACGCGCTCTTCTCCGGCGACGTCCTCTTCCAGGGCTCGGTCGGCCGCGTCGACCTCCCGGGCGGCGACGGGCCGACCCTGCTCGCCTCGATCGGGCAGCTGCTGGACAACTTCCCGGACGAGACCGTCGTCCATCCCGGGCACATGGGACTGACCACGCTCGGCGCCGAGCGCGCCACCAATCCCTTCCTCGGCTCGCTGACGTAAGGTCGCCCACACGATGGCGAGCAAGTTCCAAGCCCCGCGAGGGACCTTCGACATCCTGCCCGAGGCGGCGCGCGAACGAGCCCGCCTGGAAAGCGCCGCGGCGGAGATCTTCGCCCGCGCCGGCTACGAGCCGATCGCGACGCCGGCCTTCGAGGACACGGCGCTGTTCGAGCGCGGCGTCGGCCAATCGACCGACATCGTCCGCAAGGAGATGTTCACCTTCGAGGACAAGGGCGAACGCAGCCTCACCCTGCGCCCGGAGGGGACGGCCTCGATCTGCCGCGCCTACCTCGAGCACGGGATGCACAAACAGGCGCAGCCGGTGAAGCTCTCCTATCTCGGCCCGTTCTTCCGCCACGAGCGCCCGCAGGCCGGCCGCTACCGCCAGTTCCACCAGCTCGGGATCGAGTGCATCGGCACCGACTCGCCGCTCGCCGACGCCGAGGTGATCATGCTCCTCTCCGACCTGCTCGGCGAGCTCGGCGTCCCGGGAGTGGAGCTGCGGCTGGGGAGCCTCGGCTCCTTCGCTTTGCGGCGCGCCTACCTGGAGGACCTGAAAGCGCACCTGCACGCGCACGAGGCCGATCTCTCCAAAGACGTTCGAGAGCGGATCGACATCAACCCGCTGCGCGCCTTCGACGCCGACGACGAGGGGACTCGGGGGGTGATGGCGAGCGCGCCGACGATCGTCGAGCGCCTCGAGGGCGAGGACGCTGAGCACTTCGCCGGGGTGCGGGCGCTGCTCGATGCGGCCGGCATCGCCTACGTCGTCGACACCACCCTGGTCCGCGGCCTCGACTACTACACCCGGACGATCTTCTCCTTCGTCTGCGACCAGCTCGGGGCTCAGTCGGAGATCGGCGGCGGTGGCCGCTACGACGGCTTGATCGAGCAGCTCGGCGGGCCGGCGACCCCGGCCGTCGGCTTCGCCGCGGGGATCGAGCGGATCCTGCTGGCTTTGGACGAAGAGGTGCCGGCGCCGGGCCGCGATGCCTTCGTCGCGGTCGCCGACCCGAGCCAGCGCGAGCGGGCGATGGCGCTGGCCGTCGAGCTGCGGCACGCCGGTCTCTCGGCCGAGGTCGACCTCGGCGGCCGCAACCTCAAGGGACAGTTCAAGCACGCCGACCGCATCGGTGCCCGCCGCGTCCTCATCCTCGAGGCCGACGGCAGCGCCAAGCTGCGCGACATGCAGACCGGAGAGCAGCGCGACGCCGATCCCGGCAACCTTGTCGACGAGATGACGGGAGGGGGATCGTGAGGGAGGCACTGGGCCCGTACCGCACCGCCTGGTGCGGAGAGGTGCTGGCGGACAAAGTCGACTCCGAGGTGAAGGTCGCGGGCTGGGTGCACCGGCGGCGCGACCACGGCGGCCTGATCTTCATCGACCTGCGCGACCGCAGCGGCATCGTCCAGCTCGTCTTCAACCCCGACAGCTCCGGCAGTTCCTTTGAGCTTGCGCATCAGCTGCGCCCCGAGGACGTGCTGACGGTTACGGGCGGCGTCGTCCGCCGCGCCGCGGAGACCGTCAACGCCGAGCTTTCCACCGGCGAGTTCGAGGTCCTGGTCACCGCGGCCGAGCGCTTGGCGAAGGCGGAGACCCCGCCTTTCCAGATCGAGGGCTTCAGCGGCGAGGTGGGAGAGGATACGAGGCTGCGCTACCGCTACCTCGACCTCCGCCGGGAGCAGATGCAGAAGGCGATGGAGCTGCGCCACCGGGTCGTCACGGCGATGCGGGAGTTCCTCGGCGGCGAAGGCTTCCTCGACATCGAGACCCCGATCCTGACCCGCTCGACCCCGGAGGGCGCGCGCGACTTCCTCGTCCCCAGCCGCCAGCAGGCGGGTTCCTTTTACGCGCTGCCGCAGTCGCCGCAGCTGTTCAAGCAGCTGCTGATGATCTCCGGCTACGAGCGCTACTTCCAGATCGCGCGCTGCTTCCGCGACGAGGCGACGCGGGCGGACCGCCAGGCCGAGTTCACCCAGCTCGACATCGAGATGTCCTTCGTCGGCGGCGACGACGTGATCGCGGTCAACGAACGGCTGCTGGCGCACGTCTTCGAGCGCGCCGGCGGGCCGGAGATCGCGGGCAAGATGGAGCGGATGTGTTACTCCGAGGCGATGGGCCGCTTCGGCAGCGACCGGCCGGACCTGCGCTTCGGCCTCGAGCTGGTCGACCTCGGCGATGCCCTGCGCGAGACCGAGTTCAAGGTCTTCCGCTCGGTCCTCGACGGCGGCGGCGCGATCCGCGGCATCAACGCCGGCCGGCGCGAGATGCCGCGATCCGAGCTCGACGGCCTCATCTCCCGCGCCCAGGAGCTGGGAGCGAAGGGGCTGGTCTGGGCCTTCCGCGAGGGGGACGGCTGGCGCTCGCCGACCGCGAAGTTCCTTAGCGATGCCGAGCTCGCCGATCTCAACGGGCGCCTCGACGCCGAGGAGGGCGACCTGCTGCTGCTCGTCGCCGACAAGCTCCCGGTCGCGAACGCAGTCCTCGGCCAGCTGCGCCTCGACCTTGCCGAGCGCTTCGACCTGATCGACGAGAACGAGGACCGGCTGGTCTGGATCGTCGACTGGCCGCTGATGGAGTGGAACGAGGGGGAGAAGCGATGGGACGCGCTGCACCACCCGTTCACCGCCCCGGCCGGCGAGTTCGACCCGACCCACCCCGGCGCCGCCCGCGCCCAGGCCTACGACGTGGTCTGGAACGGGCAGGAGCTGGGCGGCGGCTCGATCCGCATCCACGACGCCGAGATGCAGGAGGCGGTCTTCGGCGCCCTCGGCATCGACGCCGAGACGGCGCGCGACCGCTTCGGCTTCCTGCTCGAGGCGCTGCGCTTCGGGGCGCCGCCGCACGGCGGCATCGCCTACGGCGTCGACCGCATCGTCCAGCGCCTCTTCGGCGCCGAGACGATCCGCGACGTCATCGCCTTCCCGAAGACCGCCTCGGGCTTCGACCTCCTGACCGGTGCCCCGGCCCCGGTCGACGAGCTGCAGATGCGCGAGCTCGGCATCGGCATCCACAAGCCCAAACTCGCGGGAAGTTGAGATGGGCCTGCGGGACTGGATCCCCCGCAGGTGGCGGCCGGGACCCGGGCCCGGCCAAACGCCCGTCTACATCGACGACCCCAGCTACGACAGCTGGGAGGTCGTCCGAGACTTCGGCGAGGTGCGCACCGCGCGCGCCTGGCACCAGGCGCTGATCGAGGCCGAGATCGAGGCGGTCCTCACCTCCGACTGGCCGCTCGACCGTTTCGGCCGCGGCGATATCTCCCTCTGCGTCCCCGCCGAGCGCTGGAGCGAAGCCGAGTGGCACCTCTCCAACCTCGAGTGACCGGAAGTCGGGGGAGGCCCCGCCACAGCAACAGCGGGGAGGGCTGCGTCGGGGCCTCCCCCGACTTCCGTTTAGCCGGGTCCCCTCGGTGGTAGTTTTGAAGCAGGCTCGAACCCGTACGAGAGCCGTCTCACCGTTTGACCCAACACAAACGGCACGGGAGCTGGAACGTCTCCTGTCCCCTTGGGGGCAGGAGCAGGCACCCACCTTCATTTGAAGGGATCAAAGCTAGAGGCGGCAACGGCGGGTTGGGGCCTCTTTGCGTTCTGGGCGCAATCACGTTTCGAAGCCGGCACGATCTGCGCGCCACCTGTGCGCCGATTTGCCTCAGCCTCAGGTGCGTGAAAGACGAGCCGGCAGTTTCCGGTCATATAGAGGGGAAAGTGCCGGCTCGCAATTGGGATGAGCAGATCGCTGAGCTTGCGCAGCGCCAGCACGGGGTGGTGGCACGGGCCCAACTCCGCGCGATGGGCATGGGGGAAGGAGCGATTGAGGGACGGGTAAAGCGCGGGCGGCTTCACCGGTTTCAGCGTGGCGTCTACAAGGTCGGTTACCGGCGCATCAGCAGAAGGGGACGTTGGATGGCTGCGGTCCTTGCGTCCGGATCGGGGGCATGCCTCAGCCATCGGTCGGCGGCGAGACTCTGGAGATTGATGCCTCCCGGAGACGAATGGATAGACGTGACCTCACCGCCACCCAGCCGCGCTCGGAGGCGCGGCATCGTTTGCCATGAAGGCGTTGTGGCCGCGGACGAGTTGCTCGTGGAGGACGGCATCCCGGTGACGTCGCCGTTTCGGACTGTCTTCGACCTCGCCGCCGTGTTGAAGCTGCGAGAGCTGGAGCGGGTGTTTCACGAGGCGGAAGTGAGGGAGGTGCGGGATCGGGTCTCCCTTCCGATGTTGTTAGAGCGGTATCCGGGACGGCGCGGGGCTCGGAACATCCGAGCGCTCTTGGAGGAGCCGGAGCCGATCGGGTTCACGCGGAACGACTTCGAGGAGGCGTTTCGGGTGCTTGTCCACGTCCATGGAATTAAGCGACCGAGGATGAACGCCGACCTGGCGCTGCGTGGCCGCATCTTCGAGATCGACGCGCTCTGGCTTGAGGAGCACGTCACGGTTGAGCTCGACAGCCGCAGCGTGCACGGCACGAAGAAGCGCTTCGAGTCCGATCGGCAGCGGGACCGGATCCTTGTCGCCGAGGGCTACCGGACCGTCCACGTCACTTGGCGGCAGCTGCAGGATGAACCGGAGGAGGTCGTGGCGGATCTGCGGAAGGCGCTTGGGCAGGGCCGTCACCGACACCCACATGGCAAGTAGGTGTGGGTGACGGCCCTGTGAGCACGGGTTGAGGTGGAGGGACGGTTGGCGCTTTACCCTTCGAGACGTGGAACGAGAGCTCTTCGAGCATTACCTGACGGATGAGAGTCGGCGTGGGCCGGTTGCCGATGGCGCTTTCACGGGCGCTGCGGGTGGGGCTGCCTGCGGGGATCTCTCGCGCATCTCCTTCCTTGTTGCCGAAGGGCGCCTAGGGCAGGTGACTTTCGACGCTGAGGGTTGTGGATCTATGAAGGCCGCAACCGCAGCAGTGGCCGAGATGGTGGATGGCGCTCCGGTCCTCGACGCCGCCCTCATCGACATCGACACCGTCGACGCCGCCATCGGTGGCCTCACTCCCGCCAAGCGCCACGCAGCCCAACTCGCCACCGACGCCCTCCACCGAGCCCTCCAAGGCGTCGCGTCCTCGAATCTGAACCTTGTTGCGGACCTGGTGGGAGGAGGAGGCCCCCCGGAGGAGCCTCCCCAAAACTCGCGACGGAGGGGGGCCTCCTCCTCCCCCAAGCGCCTCGCCGTAGCCATGTCCGGCGGCGTCGACAGCGCCGTCGCTGCACTGCTCGCCCGCGAGGAAGGCGCCGAGGTGGTCGGCATCACCGTCAAGCTCTGGACCGACCCCGAGACCGACGGCGCCAAGGCCTGCTGCTCGCCGGAGGCGGTCCTCGGAGCTCGGGCGCTTGCGCATCAGCTCGGGATCCCGCACTTCACCCTCGACCTCGAGGAGGACTTCCGGCGCCGGGTCGTCGATCGCTTCATCGGCGGCTATACGGAGGGCACCACGCCGAACCCCTGCATTCTCTGCAACGGCGAGGTGCGGCTGGCGGCGATGATCGACCTCGCCGAGCGGGTCGGCGCCGAGCGGCTGCTGACCGGCCATTACGCGCGGATCGTCGAGGACGGGGACGGGCCGCTGCTCGCCGCCGCCGCCGACAAGGCGAAGGACCAGAGCTACATGCTGGCCGCCCTGCCGCCCGAGCTGCTCGGCCGCCTCGGCTTCCCGCTCACCGAGCTGACCAAGCCCGAGGTGCGGGAGATCGCTGCCCGCCACGGGCTCGCCGTGGCGCGCAAGGCGGAGAGCCAGGACCTCTGCTTCCTCGCCGGCCAGGGCAAGCGCGGCTTCCTCCGCCGCCACGGCGGCCTGCGCGAGCGCGACGGGGCGATAGTCGACTCCGCCGGGCGCACCCTCGGCCGCCACCGCGGCCACCACGACTTCACCGTCGGCCAGCGCCGCGGGATCGGCGTCTCGGCGCCGGAGGCGCTGTACGTCCTCGCCACCGACGCGACCGCCAACACGGTCACCGTCGGCACCCGCGCGGAGCTGGAGAAGCGCAACGTCCGCGTCCGCGACGTGGTCCTGCACCGGGACGGCAGCACTGTCGACGCGGTGAAGCTGCGCTACCGCTCCCGCGCCCTCCCCGCCACCGTGTCGGCGGCGGGGGAGGGGCGGCATCCGTCCCTGGATGTTGAGCTGGGCGAGGCCTTCCCTGGCGTGGCCCCGGGCCAGACGGCGGTGCTGATGGCCGGCGAGCAGATCGTCGGCCACGGCACCATCGCCGCTTAGGTCAGGAGGCTGGGATCAAGCGACCGAGCTGGCGGTCACCGTCGCGTTCTCTTCCCGGCGCAACTGGTTGACGCCTTTGACGCAGGTGCTGAAGGGAGTCCCCTTCACGCCTTTGACGTGCTTCTTGCTCAGCGCCTTGCACGCTTTGCGCGCCGTCAGGCTGTCGTTCTTGTCAGCCTGAGCAAGCGCTTTCACGCAGGTGCTGAAGGGAGTCCCCTTCACGCCTTTGACGTGTTTCTTGCTCTCGCCGCGGCAGTAGTAGCCGTAGGCTTTGCCTTTCGGGGCCGACTTCGGGCCCTGCGGCGTGGTCGGGTGGTTCGGGTGGTAATTCGGACCCTCCGGCTGATAGTCCGGGCCGTCGGCCATACCTGCCGCGGGCAGCAGCCCCAGCGAGAAGATCGCGAGTCCCGTCACAAGCGTCATACGTAGCTTCATTTTTTGCCTCCTTCGACAATGTCGAACGAACGATGCAGTCCCACTGAAACGCGTGCGGGATGACATCTATAAGGGCAAACTTTGCGGAGCAGACGATCGTCCGCGCATAACCGGACAGGTGTCTGATCTGACAAATATTTAGGCTTCCTAACATGAGGGCTAAGGAGATTCGGGAGACGTATTTGTCTTTCTTTGCCGATCGCGGGCACAAGATCGTCCCCTCGGCCTCGCTCGTTCCCTCCTCGCACGATCCCTCCGTCCTCCTCACGACGGCCGGAATGCAGCCCTTCAAGCCCTACTTCCTCGGGCGCGAGCAGCCGCCGGCGCCGCGCCTGGCCGACGTGCAGAAATGCTTCCGCACCACGGACATCGAGGAGGTCGGCAACACCGCCCGCCACATGACCTTCTTCGAGATGCTCGGCAACTGGAGCTTCGGGGACTACTTCAAGGCCGAGTCGATCCCCTGGGGCTGGGAGCTCTCGACGCAGGGCTTCGGGATGGACCCGGCGCGGATCTGGGTCACCGTCTTCGGCGGCGACGAGGAGCTGGGGCTCGGTCCCGACGAGGAGGCGATCGAGATCTGGCGCGCCACCGGCGTCCCGGAGGAGCGGATCGTCCGCCTCGGGCGCGAGGACAACTTCTGGCAGGCGGGCCCGACCGGCCCCTGCGGCCCCTGCTCGGAGCTCTACCTCGACCGTGGTCTCGAGTTCGGCGCCGAGGGCGACCGTCCCGGTGACGACAGCGACCGCTTCCTCGAGTTCTGGAACCACGTCTTCATGAGCTACGACCTCGCCGAGGACGGCTCGCTGACGCCGTTGCCGATGAGGAACATCGACACCGGCATGGGCCTCGACCGGATGGCGGCGGTCCTCCAGGACGTCCCCTCGGTCTTCGAGACCGACCATGTGCGGCCGCTCCTCGACCTCGCCGAGGAGCTCTCCGGCCGCCGCTACGACGAGGGCGGTGCGGTGACGCGGGCGATGCGGATCGTCGCCGACCACAGCCGCGGCGCCGCCTTCCTGATCGCCGACGGGGTCGTCCCCTCCAACGAGGACCGCGGCTACATCCTGCGCCGGATCATGCGCCGGGCGATCCAGCAGGGCCGCACCCTCGGGCTCGAGGCGCCCTGGCTCAGCCGCTTCGCCGGGCGCACGATCGAGCTGATGGGCGAGGACTACCCCGAGCTCCTCGCCGAGCGGGAGACGATCGGGCGCTGGGTCGGCGACGAGGAGGAGAGCTTCGGCCGCACTTTGGAGCGCGGCAGCGAGCTGCTGGACCGGCTCGTCGTCGAGGCGAAGGAGGGGGAGACCTCCTGGATCGATGCCGCCGAGGCCTTCAAGCTCCACGACACCTACGGCTTCCCCTACGACCTGACCAAGGAGCTGCTGGCCGAACAGGGTCTCTCCGTCGACGACCAGGGCTTCCAGGAGCTGATGGAGGAGCAGCGCCAACGCGCCCGCACGGCGAGCGCCACCGCCCACGGCTCCGAGAACACGCACGAGCGCGTCCTCGCCTTCGCCGGCGCGGCGCCCCCGACCCAGTTCGTCGGCTATGAGGTGCTGCGCTCCACCACCGGCCTCGCGGCCGTCGAGGCCGCCGACGGGAAGGCGCTGGTCAAGCTCGAGCAGAGCCCGTTTTACGCCGAGGGTGGCGGCCAGGTCGCCGACTCCGGCGTCCTGCGCTGGGGCGAGCAGGAGGCGCGGGTCGTCGACGTCTACCGCCTCGGTGAGGACCAGGCGCTCGAGGTCGAGGCCGGCGGCGCCACGATCGAGCCCGGCGTCCCGGTCGAAGCCGAAGTCGACGGCGAGACCCGCCACGCGACGATGCGCAATCACACGGCGACCCACCTGCTGCACGCTGCCCTGCGCGAGCGTCTCGGCACCCACGTCCGCCAGGCCGGCTCGGCCGTACGCCCGGACAAGCTCCGCTTCGACTTCACCCACGGCCAGGCGCTTGCCCCCGAGGAGCTGCGCGATGTCGAGGGGCGGGTCAACGAGTGGGTGAAGGCGAGCCGCCCGGTCCGCTGGATGAACATGAACCGCGCCGAGGCCGAAGAGCTGGGCGCGATGGCCCTCTTCGGCGAGAAATACGGCGAGTGGGTGCGGGTGGTCGAGGTCGACGGCGTCTCCCGTGAGCTCTGCGGCGGCACCCACGTGGCCAACACCGCCGAGGTCGGCATCTTCAAGGTCACCTCCGAGGGCTCGAGCGCCGCCAACGTGCGTCGGGTCGAGGCGATCACGGGTCCTGCTGCGATTGACTGGTTCCGCGAGCGCGAGGCGCAGCTGCGCGAGGCCGGCGAGCTGCTCGGCAACCCGCAGGACCCCGTCGCCGGCGCTCGCCGCGCCGCCGAGCAGCTGAAGCAGGCGAGCGTCGGCGCCGAGAAGGCCCAGCGCGAGCAGCTCGGAGGCGAAGCGGACACGATCGCCGCACGCGGCGAGGAGCTGCCGGGTGGCGGCCACGCCGTCGTCGCCACCGTCGAGGAGAGCCTGCAGGCGAACCCGAAGCAGCTACTCGATCTCGCCAACCGCATCCAATCGAAGGTCGGCCAGCCCGCGGCCGTCGTCCTCGGCGGCGCCTTCGGCGGCAAGGCCGGGCTGGTTGCGCTGGTCTCCAAGGATCTCGTCGGGCGCGGCGTCTCCGCCGGCACGATCATCCGCGAGATCGCCCCGATCGTCGGCGGCGGCGGTGGCGGTCGCGACGACATGGCCCAGGCCGGCGGCAAGGACCCGTCCAAGCTCAACGAGGCGGTAGCGGCAGCCCGCGCCGCGATCGAGCGGGACCTCACCTGAGGACATGCGGGTGCTAGCCCTCGACCATGGGACCGTCCGCATCGGCTGCGCCCTCTCCGACCCGAGCGGGACGCTGGC
>Ga0126305_10000250_pt1 | contig 23791 bp, 20 predicted proteins | sample Plot26_FD_92536 | JGI IMG/M metagenome (GOLD analysis project Ga0126305, IMG submission 92536) | Serpentine soil microbial communities from UC McLaughlin Reserve, CA, USA - Plot26 | ecosystem: Environmental > Terrestrial > Soil > Grasslands | place: USA: UC McLaughlin Reserve, Lake County... | reverse complement strand
GCAGGGTCCCGTCGAGATCGGTGTAGACACAGCGGAGCGGCATCGGCGCGGTCGCTACCGTAGCGGGCGATGGCGTGGCGGCTCTCCGACCGGACTCTCGACCTGGCGCAGCCGATCGGCGCCGGGATCGTCAACGTCACCGTCGACTCGATGTTCGAGGGCGCCCGCAGCGGCACCCCGGAGCAGGCGGTGGCCGACGGCCTGGCGCTGGCCGAGGCCGGGTTCGAGATGCTCGACGTCGGCGCCGTGGCGGCGAAGGCGGGCCCGCCGGTGTCGGCGGAGGACGAGGCCGCGGCGCTGGTCCCGGCCGTCGAGGGCCTCGTCACGCAGTTCCGTGGTTCCTTAGTCGTGCAGGGGACGCCTAAGGAACCACGGAACGTCGCGGCGGCCCAAATCTCCGCGGATACGTTCTCCCCGGAGGTGGCGCGGCGGGCGCTGGCGGCGGGGGCCTCCGTCGTCAACGACATCTCCGGCGGTTGCGAGGAGATGTTCGAGCTTGTCGCCGAGAGCGGCTGCGGCTATGTCCTCATGCACATCGAGGGGCCGCCGCGGGTGGACCGGCCATGGCGCGACTACGGCGACGTCGTCGACCACCTGCGCGCCTGGTTCGAGGGGAGAGTCGAGGCGGCCCGGGACCTTGGGGTAGCGGAGGAGCAGATTGCGATCGACCCCGGACTCGACTTCGACCTCAGCCCCGCGCAGGACCTCGAGATCCTGCGCCGGCTCGGCGAGCTGCGCTCGCTTGGGCTGCCGCTCTACGTCTCGCTCTCCCGCAAGGACTTCATCGGCGCCGTTCTCGCCGGCTCCTGGGAGGAGCGCCTGCCCCCCGGCGAGCGTGAGTGGGGCACGGTGGCGGCGGTGACGCTGGCCGTCCGCGAGGGCGCCGACATCCTCCGCATCCACGACCGATCGTCCCTGCAGGCGATGCGCGTCGCCGCCGGGATCTGCCGCCCGGTGGGGAGCGCCGCCTGATGGCGCGCGGCGGCTCGCTTCTCTCCTCGGATTGGGCGGTCGCGATCGACCCTGCGCGCCGGGACGGCCGGATCGTCGCCGAGTCCTCCGAAGAGGAGCGCCGCTCGCGGCCGGCGCCGCTGCCGGCCGAGCTGCACCCGGCGCTCGCCGAGGCGCTCGGGCGCTTCGGCATCGACTCGCTCTACACCCACCAGCTCGAAGCCTTCGAGGCGGCCGCCGACTCCAATCTGGTGATCACCAGCGGCACCGCCTCGGGCAAGAGCCTCGCCTTCAACCTGCCGGTCCTCAATGGGATCGCGGCCCGCCCCAAAGACCGGGCGCTCTACCTCTATCCGACCAAGGCGCTGGCCCAGGACCAGGCGCGGAAGCTCGCCCAGCTGCGCCCGCCCGGCCTGCGCGAGGCGATCTACGACGGCGACACGCCCCGCGAGGAGCGCCCGGCGATCCGCCGCCGCTCCAACCTCATCCTCACCAACCCCGACATGCTCCACATGGGCGTCCTCCCCAACCACAAGAGCTGGGGCGACTTCCTCGCCAACCTCGAGTGGGTCGTCGTCGACGAGGCGCACACCTACCGCGGCGTCTTCGGCTCCCACGTCGCCAACGTCCTGCGACGGCTGCGGCGGCTGGCCCGCGCCTACGGCTCCGAGCCGCGCTTCCTGCTCGCCTCGGCGACGATCGCCAACCCGGTCGAGCTGGCCGAGCGCCTGGTCGGGACCTCGTTCGAGATGATCGACGACGACGGCGCCCCGCGCGCCGGCCGCGAGATCGCGATGTGGAACCCGCCGCTGCTCGACGAGCGCACCGGCGTCCGCCGCTCGGCCCTCTCGGAGGCCGCCGACCTGCTTGCGGAGCTGGTCACGCACGGGGTGCGGACGATCTGCTTCCTCAAAAGCCGCCGTGGGATCGAGCTGATCCAACGCTTCGCCCGCGAAAACCTCGAGCGGCGGGGGAAGCCGGAGCTGGCGAAGCGGATCGCCCCCTACCGCGGCGGCTACACGCCGCAGCAGCGGCGGGAGATCGAGGCGCGCCTGTCCTCAGGCGAGCTGCTCGCGGTAGTCGCCACCGACGCGCTCGAGCTCGGGATCGACGTCGGCGAGCTCGACGCGGCGATCTGCGTCACCTTCCCCGGCACCGTCGCCAGCCTGCGGCAGATGTGGGGACGGGCGGGACGCCGCCGGCTCGGCCTCGCCGTCTACGTCGCCGGCCAGGACGCGCTCGACCAGTTCTTCTGCCGCCACCCGGAGGAGTTCCTCGGGCGGCCGGTCGAGGCGGCGATCCTGGACCACGGCAACGAGCAGATCGCCTCCCGGCACCTCGTCGCCGCCGCCTACGAGCTGCCGCTCACTGTCGAGGACGAGGAGATCTTCGGCGAGGGCTGGCGCGAGCGGACCGAACGGCTGGTCGAAGCGGGGGAGCTGCGCCCCGCCGGCGGCAAGCTGCTGCCGCGCCGCAGCGAGTACGTCGCCAACCGGATCGCCCTGCGCTCGGCCTCGGCCGACTCGGTCGCGGTGATCGAGCAGGCCTCCGGCGAGATGCTGGGCCTGGTCGAGGCCGAGCGGGCCTTCACGACGATCCACCCCGGCGCCGTCTACCTGCACCTCGGCCGCTCCTACGAGGTCGACCGGCTCGATATCGAGGAGCGCCGCGCGGTCGTCTCTGCCTTCGACGGCGACTGGTACACGAGGCCGAAAAAAGAGACCGAGATCTACATCGAACGCGTCCACGAGCAGCGCGAGGTCGCCGGCGTCCAGCTCAACTTCGGCGAGGTCTCCGTCACCGAGCAGGTGATCGCCTTCCAGCGCGTCTCCGTCTCCGACCAGGAACCGATCGACATCGTCGCCCTCGAGCTGCCCGAGCAGAACTTCGTCACCCAGGCGCTCTGGTACGTGCTGCCGGACCCCCTGGCTCGCAAGCTGCCGACCGAGGCGCTGCTCGGATCCCTGCACGCGACCGAGCACAGCCAGATCGCGGTGCTGCCGTTGATTGCGATGTGCGACCGCTGGGACATCGGCGGCCTCTCCACCAACGTCCACTTCCAAACCGGCCGCTCGACGATCTTCATCTACGACGGCCATCCCGGCGGGGTAGGGATCACCAAGCGCGGCTACGAGCGCTTCGAGCAGCTGCTGGGCGACGCCGAGCGGCTGATCGCCGAGTGCCCCTGCGAGGCCGGTTGCCCCTCCTGCGTGCAGAGCCCCAAGTGCGGGAACCTCAACGAACCGCTGCACAAGGCGGGGGCGCTGGAGCTGATGGGGTTAATGCGGGGCGAGCTGTGAGCGCCGACGGGTCGCCCAGGCGGCAGCGGCAGGTGGCGGTGATCGGAGCCAGCGGCACCCGGGAGGGGGACGAGGCCTGGACGCTGGCCGAAGAGGTGGGAAGGCGGCTCGCCGAAGCCGGCGTCGCGCTCGTCTGCGGCGGCGGGGGCGGGGTGATGGAGGCGGCCTCGCGGGCGGCGGCCGAGGCCCGCGGCACCGTGATCGGGATCCTGCCCGGCACCTCCCCTGAGGAGGCCAACCCCTACTGCAGCCAGGTTGTCGCCACCGGCATCGGCCATGCCCGCAACCTCGCCGTCGTCTCCTCCGGCGAGGCGGTGATCGCGATCGGCGGCGAGTGGGGAACGCTCTCGGAGATCGGCTTCGCCCGGGTCATCGGCCACGAAGTGATCGCGCTGCGCAGCTGGGAGATGAACGGGCCCGAGCGGATGGCCGGCGGTCCGGGAGTGGTTGTCGCCGAGACCGCCGAGGAGGCCGTCGCCGCGGCGCTCGCAGCGCTCTGAGCCAAGCGTTCAGTCTCCGAACAGCCGCGCCATGATTAGCGCCGAGCGCAGGGAGCCGTCGCGCCGCCGGTAGTGGTCGCGCCGCAGGCCCTCCTCTTCGAAGTCCAGCTTCCGGTAGAGCGCGATCGCCGCCTCGTTCTCCGGCCAGACCTCCAGCTCGATCTTGTGGACGTCATCGGGTCGGTCCGCCAGCGCCGCTTCCATCAGCCTCCGGCCGCCACCGCGACGGCGGTGCGAGGGCAGGACCCACATCCCGAGAGCGGCGACTCCCGGAGCCGAGGTCGAGGTGAGGCCGAGGGAGCCGATAACCGCGCCATCCTCCTCGAGCACGAGAACCTGGTCGCCCTCGAGGATCGCCTGCCGGAAGCGGTTCGCCAGCTCCAGCTCGGTCGCCCCCTCGGTGGCCAGCCAGATGCCCTCGTCGACGACCACCTTCATTGCGGCGCCGATCTCGTCGCAGTCTTCGAAGGTGGCGTCGCGGACGTGCATCGGCCCCGAGGATAGGGAGGCCGCCCCTAAGATCCTCCCCATGTACGAGGAGTCGATCCGCGCCGAGTTCGCCGAGCAGGCCGACACCTTCGCCCGCGCCGGCGAACTGCAGCAGGACGCGATCCTGGGAGCGGTGCTCGCGGCGGTTCCCGTCGACCCCGAGGCGCGCTGGCTGGAGGTCGCCTGCGGCGCCTCAATGGTCGGCCGTTCCCTGGCGCCGCAGGTCGGCGCGATCCACGGCGTCGACCTGACGCCGGCGATGGTCGAGCGGGCTCGCGAGGAGGCGGCCGCGGCGGGCCTCGAGAACGCCGACTTCGCGGTCGGCGACGCGACCGCGCTCGAGTTCGAGGACGCCAGCTTCGACGGCGCCGTCACCCGCTTCAGCCTCCACCACATTCCGACGCCGCAGCGGGTGCTGGAGGAGATGGCGCGCGTCGTGCGCCCGGGCGGCTACGTGGTCGTCTCCGACCACGCCCGCGACGAGGACCCGGACGTCGCCGCCTGGGTCGAGGAGATCGAACGGCTGCGCGATCCCAGCCACTGGGCCTGCCTCACGCCCGGGCGGATGCGGACGATCGCCGAGGCCGCCGGTCTGACGCTCGACGAGGAGCGCCTGATCCCGTTCGAGCTCGACTTTGAAGACTGGCGCGACCGCAGCTCCGGCGGGTTAGCCGCGGCGCCGCTGATCGACCGGCTGTTGGCGGAAGCGCCGCCCGGCGCCGAGGCGTTCCGGGTGATCGGCGAGGGGACCGAGCGCCGGCTGGCGCTGGTCAACATGGTCTTCCGCTGGCGTCGCGCCTAGCCCACTCCCTCAGAGCGAGAAGGCCAGAGCTCGCCCAGCGCCAGGATCGCGAAGGCGTGCGACCAGGTGAGCGGGGTGGTCGAGCGCGGGATGCCGGTCTCGAGGTCCACCCGCTCCGGCAGCGCGCCCGCGGGGGTGGCGCTGCGACGCAGCGCCTGGAGCAGGTCGAGGGCAACGCGCCGGTCGCCGCGGGCGCGGGACCGGCTCTGCTCTTCGCGGGCGAGCGCGGCGAGCGCCCAGGCGCTCCAGGCGGTCGGCGCCGACCAGGGGTCCTCGCCGCCCTCCCAGCCCTCGCCGGGGAGGAGGCCGAAGGGGGTCGCGCCCTCGGCCAGGCGCAGCAGGGTCCGGCGCGCCGGCGCGGACAATGCCGACCGCGTGAACGGGCGTAGCGCCCACGCCGCCGCCGAGTCGAAGTCGTGCGCTGCGCCGGCCTCGCGGGAGAGCCCGCCTTCGGCGCCGAACTCCGTCTCGATCTGCTGCGGCGGCTCGCCCGACGCGATCGCGTTGGCGAGGAAGTCCCCGGACTCCCCCTCCCAGTAGTCGGCGCGGTCGCGCCACGGCACGGGGTCGACCTGGGAGGGGATCCGCGCCGCGTTATGGGTGCTGCCGATGACCCCGGCGGCCTCGGCCGTGACGGCGACCCAGCCGACCTCGTCGCCCTGCGCGGCGCGGTCGCCGACCGGCGAGCCGTCGCCGTGGAAGCGGGCCGCTCCCTCGAGGTCGAGTCCGAGCAGGAACCGGGTGATCCGCTGAGCCTCCGGCTTGTATTCGGCGGCGCCGAGGGCGATCGCCGCCGCCCCCGCATCGCGCGGCCATACGTAGGCCCAGCCGTCCCGCGCGCCGGCGGCGACCGCGCCGCTGCGGCGGTCGGTGAGGGCGTGCAGGACAAGCAGCGAGCGCTCGTACATCTGCGCGGCCCAGGGCGGCGCTCCCGCTCCCAGCGGCTTCGCTTGCCGCAGCCAGCGCCGGTCTTCGGCCCCGGCGCCCGCGATCAATTGCTGCACGTGCGCGTGGACCACCCCCGGCAGCTCGCCGCGGTCGCAGAGGAGGAATGCGGTGTGAGCTCCGCGCTCCTGGGAGCAGTGGATTCCGGCTTCGACCTCGATCCCGAAGCTGGGGAGGACGGGCTCGGTGGCCCGGATCGCCAGCGCCAGCGAATCGCCGTGGGCGGCGGCCGTGACTGCAACCCGGCCCCACTTGAACCGCCCCACCGTCCGCACCACGTTCGTCCCCGGCCGGTAGCGCTGCTCGATCGCCTTCGCTCCTCCCATCCCGAGCGCCTCTCCGTCGACCCGCAGCCGCGGCACGATCCCGGTGGTCGGCGGGACCGTGCCCGCCACCTGGCGGTCGAAGGGGTTGTCGATCAGCGCCGGGCCGGCCGGTCCCGCCCGCAGGTCGACGACGCTCCCGTAGGCGTCGACCGCCCCGGTCAGCCCGCCGTCGCCGACTACCGCGGTTCCCAGGAACGGAGGCGGCATCCCCGGCAGGGCGGGCGGGGTGCGCGGATCCGCCCGATCGTCACCCGAGACGAGCAGCGGGACCCCGAGAAGGGCGGCGCCGACCAGCAGTACGGCGGCGCGGCGGCGCCCCGGGGTCTCCATGGCGTGAAACGCTAGTGGAGGTTCGGGCAACAATGAACGTGGAGAAATCTCAAAACTTCGACACCGCCGGTCTTGGCCGGCGCGACGATCTGGCCGCCGAGCTGGCGGCCACCGGCGAGCGCGACCTGACCCCGGCGCGGGTGCTGGCCCAGAACCGCGGCTTCTGGCTGATCGCCCCGCCGGGCGAGACGCCGCGGCTGGCGCCGGCGCGCGGACGGCTGCGGGGCGAGGCTCCGGTCACCGGCGACTGGGTCGGCGTCGAGGGGAGTGGGGCGATCGCCTGCGTGCTCGAGCGGCGCGGCGCGCTCGTGCGCCGGATAGCCGACAGCGCCACCGAGTCCCAGGTGCTGGCGGCCAACGTCGACGTGGCGCTGATCGCGGAGCCGCTCCCGGATCCGCAGGAGGGGCGAATCGAGCGGCTGGCTGCCCTCGCGGTTGCGGGAGGCGTGAAGGCGGTGCTGCTCCTGACCAAGGCGGACCTCGACCCCGATGCGCACCTGACTGCGGCGGGGCTGGCACGGCGGCTCGGTTTCGCCGAAGGCCTGGCTCTCAGCGCGACCGTCGACCAGGGCCTGGCGCCCTTGCTCCAGGTGCTGGAGGCCGGGAGTACGGGTGCCCTGCTCGGCCCTTCCGGTGCCGGCAAGTCGACGCTCGTCAACACCCTGCTCGGCACGGAGCGCCAGAAGACCGGCTCGGTACGGGCAAGTGGCGTTGGCCGCCATGTCACCGTCAGCCGCGAGCTCATCCCCCTGCCGAACGGTGCCCTGCTGATCGACATGCCCGGCCTGCGCCAAGTCGCCCTGTGGACGGGAGGCGAGGAGGCCTTTCCCGAAATCGAAGAGCTGGCGGCCTCCTGCCGATTCGGCGATTGCCAGCACGAGTCCGAGCCGGGTTGCGCGGTGCGCGGGGGGGTCGACCCGGAGCGCCTGGAGGCCTGGCGCAAGCTGCAGCGCGAGGAGGGCTGGGTGCGCGACCGCCAGGCCGCTGCCCGCGAGCGCGAGCGGTCCGGCCGCGGTTCCGCGCGGCGGGTGCGCGAAGACCGGGCGGCGAAGGGCGACGAGGAGCAGTCGTGAGGAGCCGTGCCGCGGCGGTCGTGAGGTCGCCCCGGCAGGGGGCAGGCCCGCCCGCCGCCCGCTAGCCTTGCCGCAATCAACTCAGGCGCGCGACGCCTGAGTTGTCTGCACTCGGCGAGGTAGCTCAGTTGGTAGAGCACACGACTGAAAATCGTGGTGTCGCGGGTTCGAATCCCGCCCTCGCCATTAGCATTTCTCCTGCAACCGCCGCATTGAAGGGGCCCTGAGTTATCACTCGTCCCAAGCACGGCTGTTGCTAATTCAACGTCCAGGTTGCGGTGCTGGGGTCCCAGGCGCCGCGCGCGCTGCCGTTGAGCAGGGGGTCGGCGAAGCGAGCCATCAGCTCGAGCGCCTCCTCCAGGGTGGGGGCCATTTCCAGCAGCGAGCGCGCCGCTTCGGCTTCATACCCACGCTTCCAGAGCTCGCGGCTCGGCACCGCGAACGCGGTGGGCAGCTCGATCGACCGCCGTTCGGCCTCAGAGCGCAAAGCCGCGGTCTGGCCCTCTGCCTCGACCGTGGCGGCGCTGGCGATGGCGACCAAGTCGACCAGGTCCTTGTAGCGGGTAGAGGGGGAGCGGCCCTTTCCGTAGCGGTCGAAAGTGGCGGCGATCTTGTCGGCGACGTGGTCGACCAATGGGTAGACGCGGTAACCGTGCTGCTCGATGTCGGGCATCGTCACCTGCGCCAGCGCCGGCATCTGCTCTGGCGCCCCCGTCATCGTCACCTCGTTGCCGACAAGGTCGACATGGAAGGCCGCCCACTCGGTCGGCCCGATCAGGGCGCGGATCGGCACCCGTAGTCCGGCCGCGCCGTCGCCGACCTCTTGTGCCGGACCAGCCTCGAAAAGGAACCAGTCGTCGAGGTCGCGCGCGATGGCTTCGCGCAACTCGCGCTCCGCTATCTCGGGTGCCGCGGCGCGGAAGACATCGACGTCGATCGAGGCGCGGACCCCGAGGTCGCGGGCGATCAGCGCGGTGGCGCCCTTGACAACCCAACCCTCGTCGACCGCGTAGAGGCGCTCCAGCAGCCGGTCGTAGGCGATCTGCCTCTGTAGCTGGGGCAGCGTCCACTTGCTGTCCTTCGCTACCCCGTTCAGCTTGTCCGTCAGGGCGCGCCGGAACGCCGCCGGGCTGGCGTAGCCTCGCGCAGCCATCAGAGGGCGCCCACTTTGGCCAGTGTGACATCGGTCGGCTTCGCATCTGCCTCTTCGAGCCAGCGCTCCGCCTCGGGAGTGCCGCTGAGGTCCAGCAGCCAGGCGAGCACCGCCCGCCCGTCGCCGCGGCGGAATTGCAGCTGGGCGGCTCGCGGTGCCAGGGCGGCGGGGAGATGACCCGCCCACACTTTCTTCTTGCGCAGCGCGTCGGCGACGACGCGAGCGACGGCTTCCGGGTCCTCCCTGTCGGCCAGAAGGTCGCTTGCGGTGCGGCCGGGCGAGGTGACGGGGAGGCCGCCGAGAATCGCGGTTTCACTTGCGGCGAGCTGACCGCGATGCAGGCGGATGCCCCGCTGTCGGGTCTGGCGGCGCTCGGGCAGGGTGAATTCGTGTCGGTCGGGAGCCAGGTCGCCGAGTTCCCAAAGCGCGGCGGCGGAGCGATGGGAGACGGTTCCCTGGGCGGGCTTTCGTTCCCAGGCAGGGACCTCTGGCGCCAGGGCCAGCCAGGCCGAGCGCAGGCCGAGGTTGGGGGGCAGCGGCGCTCCGGCCAGGTGGTAGACGCCGTGGGCGGTCCGCTCGAGAACGCCGCCGGGCCCGCTCAGCCGCTGCAGGGTGGCAGCGGAGACCCCCGACGCTTCTGCCTGGCGGCGGGTGAGCAGCCCCCACTGGTCTTCGGTGATGCTGGCAAGCTTGTTGGCGGTCCCGGTTTGCATTCTACTACTGCGAAATATATCAGTTTCGGGCTACTTTGCAACAACATGTAGCTAATGGGCTGCGAACTACCCCATAGTTGAACTAGTTCGCAGTATCCGTTCGCAGGTTTAAGGTCTGCGCCGGACGTGCTTGAGAAGAACAGACCGGCTCAAGCGCGAGCAGCAGAGCCGAGCAGGTCCGAGTAGCTCTCCCGCAGGAGATCCTCATCGCGGATGCCGAAGGCCCGTCGCAGGTCGTCCAGCAACTCCGCGAAATCGCCCGGATCGCTGCCGTCGGCAGTCACGGCCTCGAACTCGATGAAGTCGCCTAGGTCCTCGACGCGATCGAGGTGGATCCTCACGTCTCCGAGGATGAACAGGTGCCGAAATTTGCGGACGACCACCTTGATGCCGAGGACGCCCGCCAAGGCCTCCTTTAGCTCGGTCGGCTTGCACACCTCGATCAACCGATAGCGGCTCTCCTTTTGGGCGGCCCGGTCCGGGCGCTCGTAGGCGATCAGGTGGGCGACTGCATCGGGTTCCTCGCGGAGCTTCAGGCGTCCCCGCAGGACCTCGAAGTAGGTGTCTCGCTGGACCAGTGTTCCCTTGTCCTGTGCCCCGAGCTCTTGGCAGGTTTGGACGGACCGTGTCGGTGCGGGATCTCGCGCCTTCAGCTCCAGATTTCGCCGCGGCTCTGCGATTGCGCCACCTTATCCGCGTACCACCCCTATCTCCCCTGGCGCCTCTAGCACCCGCTTCAGGTTGCCCAGCTGGTCGCCGATGTGGCGGCGGACGATTGCCCTCGCCAGCGGCGTGAAGGGGCGGGCGACCTTCCACTCGATCTCGTCGCTCTGGCGCAGCAGCGTCCCCGCTGCCCGCGCCTCGAGCTCGTAGGTGATCGTGAAGGCGCCGACGTCGTCGCTCTGGGAGGTGACGATCCGCCGCGGCGGTTCGGCCTGGAGGATTTCGATCCAGCGCGAGTGCTGGCGCTGCAGGGTTGGGCGGTGGAGCGCCTCGAAACGGGCGCCGAGCTCAGGGCCCGATCCCTCCCGCTGCCGGCACCAGACCACCCGCGGGCACCAGCGGCTGTCGTTCTCGGGGTTGGCGACGAAGGCGTAGGTCGCCTCGATCGGCGCCTGGATCTCGATGCTCCCGGACAACGCGGTCATGCGGGGCTCCTCTCGGCCAGCACCTCGCGCGCCTCCTCCGCGGCCGCAGTCTGCGGCGCCTCCGGGTTGGCGAAGGCGACGATGTCCTCCATCCGGAAGATCGTCCCCAGCCCTCCCCAGTGGCCCTCGGGCACCTCCGCGACCAGGCAGTAGACGCGGGCGGCCTCGCGAGTGGAGTAAGCGGTGCCCTCCGCCTCGAGGACGATCTCGGCGACCTCGCGGCTGAGCGCACGGCGCGAGGCGTCGCCGACGGGGCCGGGACCGTGGAGCAGGGTCCCGGCCGGGACTCCCAGGACCACGCGGTAGGTCGGTTGGTCCGCTGGGCGGCCGCCGACGAAGACGCACTCGCCCGGCAGCTCGTGGACGAAGGCGCGGGACATCATCCGGGTCGGCTCGTTGTCGACGGCGCCCTCGTGGCGGAGGAGGGCGGCGGTCAGGCGCTCGACCGCCTGCGCGCGCGCTTCGTCGTCGAGGGCACCGCGGGGGTAGGTGAGGTCGATCATCGGCATCGGAAGTTCCTCCTGGGTTAACCAAATGGGCGTTCGGTTGGTCGAAGATATAACCAAATCCCCATTTGGTCAATACTGAGGGCATGGCTACCACCCGCCGCCGGCTCTCTCGAGAGGAGCGCCGTCAACTGATCCTCGAAGCGGCGATGGGCGTCTTCTCCGCCCGTGGCTACCAGGAGGCGGCGATGGCCGAGATCGCTCGCGAGGCCGGGATCACCGCCGCCGTCCTCTACGACCACTTTCCCTCAAAGGCGGAGCTGCAGGTGACCCTGCTGGAAAGCCAGACCAACGAGCTCCTCCGTTTCGTCGGCGCCGCGGTCGCAGAGGGACCGGAGGATCGCGCCGAGCGGTTTCGGGTCGGCGTCGACGCCTTCTTCGCCTTCGTCGAGGACCACCCCTACGCCTGGCGCATGCTCTTCCGCGATCCCCCCGGCGACCCTGCCGTGACCGCTGCCCACGGCCGCGTCCACCGGCAGGCGACGGCCGGAATCGCCGCCTTCCTGCTGGCCGACGCCCCACCCGAGTTCCTCGCCCGGCCGGATGCCGAGCAGACCGCGGAGATGTTCGCGCAGATGCTGAAGATGGCCCAGAACGGCCTCGCAATCTGGTGGTACGAGCACCGCGAGACCCCGCGGCAGGTCCTCGTCGACCGGGTCGTCGAGTTCTGCTGGCAGGGCCTCGAGCGCTTCGCCGCCGGCTGACGCCGGCTCAGGCGTCGGGCCCGGCGCGTTCGCGGCGCGCCAGCCACCAATCGACGACGTAGCCGCCGAAGGGCACCACCGCCCCGACCAGGATCCAGAAGGTCTGCTTGTTGGTCCAGCCGCACTGCGTGCGCAGCTGCAGCGCCATCACCACGTAGGCGATGAAGAGGAGGCCGTGGATCGGGCCGAGGATCTGCACGCCGGTCTCGCTGCCGCCGGTGTTTTTGACCACGGAGGCGACGAGCAGGGCGAGGAAGGTCGTCGCCTCGACCAGGGCGACGTAGCGGAAGTTGCGCAGGGTCACGGACGGGAGCCTATGGAGCGACGGGCCGAGAGGCCGCCCGCCACGGCTCGGCCGTCAGCCCCCGGTCGCCGAGAAGTGCTGGTAGTCCTTCGGCCAGGACCAGTTGCCGCCCCACTCCCAGTTGTTCTGCGCGAAGGCGGCGACGACGGGTCCGCGCCGGTGGATCAATCCCGGCGCTCGACGGCTCCGATCGGCGAACGCCGCTCCCGCTGGGGGCGAGGCGTGGCCGCCGCTGGTCACGTACGGGTTCTCGACCGGGTTGACGTCGATCGCGTGGCCGTAGGCGTGTTCGGACCAGCGGCCGGTGCCGGCGACGAAGCGGCAGTTGAAGGCAGAGGTGTTGTCGGCGGCCATGCTGCGGTGGTCGTCGGCTCCGTAGGCGTCGACGAGGCGCATGCGACGGATCGGGAAGCGGAGGCGGAAGAGCTCCTGCATCGTGCGGAGCATCGAGCGGGCGGAGTCCTGGTGGACGACGAGCCGGCCGCGGTGGACCTCGCCGTCGAAGCCCCAGTGGGTGACGCGGACGAGGCGCAACTGCCCGAGACCGACCGGGCAGCCGTGGTGCCAGGAGACGCCGGTCATCCGCTGACGCAGTTGCGGGCCGATCCGTTTGGCGCTGCCGTGGAACCGGTCCTGACCGGCGTGCGCAGCCGGCACCAGGACAGCCAGGACGGCAAAACCGGCGAGGGCTCCCCGCAGGCATAGCCAGGGCCACTTCATGGCGCCATACTCGCAGCCGTGGAAGTCGAGACCCGCTACGCGGACTCGGGCGGCGTCAACATCGCCTACCAGGTGCACGGGGACGGCCCGCTGGAGCTTGTCCTGGTTCCGGGGTTCGTCTCCCAGGTGGAGCTGCTGACCGAGGAGCCGGGGGTGGCCCGTTTCTTGCGCAGCCTCGCCTCCTTCTCGCGGCTGGCCGTCTTCGACAAGCGCGGCCAGGGCCTCTCCGATCGACCCGGGCCGCCGCCGACCCTGGAGGAGTCGATGGACGACCTGAAGGCGGTGATCGAGGATGCTGGGTTCGAGCGGCCGGCGATCTTCGCCGTCTCCGAGGGTGGCCCGATGTCGGCTCTCTACGCCGCCACCTATCCGGATCGTGTCTCTTCTCTCGTCCTCTTCGGAACCTTCTCGCGGATGCTCGAGGCTCCCGGCTTCGACGCCGGAATTTCCGAGGCCGCGCTCGATCGCTGGGGAGAGGTGGTGCGGCGCGACTGGGGCGGCCCCGTGGGGATGAACCTTTGGGCGCCGAGCCGGGTCGGCGACGCCGGGTTCGAACGCTGGTGGGCGCGGCTGCTGCGCCAGGGCACCAGCCCGTCCGGCGCCACGGCGCTGATGGACCTCTACCGGGAGATGGACGTGCGGGCGATCCTCCCGGCGATCGACGTCCCGACCCTCGTCCTCCACCGCGCCGAGGACCGGATGATCCCTGCGGCACAGGGCCGCTACCTGGCCGAGAGCATCCCCGGCGCCCGCTACGTCGAGCTGCCGGGAGAAGACCACCTGCCGTTCGCCGGCGACCTCGACGCGGTGCTGGCGGAGGCCGAGGAGTTCCTCGTCGGCAGCCGCGGGGCGGTCGAATCCGAACGGGCCCTGGCGACGATCCTCTTCACCGACATCGTCGGCTCGACTGAGCGGGCGGCGGCGCTGGGCGACCGCGGTTGGCGGCAGCTGCTCGAGCGCCACGACGCTGTGGTGCGCCGGCAGCTGGCGCTGCACCGGGGGCGCGAGGTGAAGACGATGGGCGACGGCTTCCTTGCCACCTTCGACGGCCCGGCCCGGGCGATCCGCTGCGCCGCGACGGTGCGCGAGGAAGTCTCCGGCCTCGGGATCGAGGTGCGGGCGGGGATCCACACCGGCGAGGTCGAGCTGATGGGCGACGACGTTGGCGGGATGGCGGTCAACATCGGCGCCCGGATCGGCTCGCTGGCGAACCCGGGCGAGGTGCTTGTCTCGAGCACGGTGCGGGAGCTGGTGGTCGGGTCCGGTCTGGAGTTCGCCGACCGCGGGGTGCAAGCGCTGAAGGGCGCGCCGGGTGAGTGGCGCCTCTTCGCGATCGATTCGGCACCTACTTGAGGCAGAAAATTTGCATTGATGGCGAGTTTCAATACAGACAATGAATTACAATTACCATCATGGAGGCGATGGCCAGGGAAAGTTAGACCGATGAGCGGCTCGATGATCTGAAGGAGCAGATGGTCGCTGGGTTTCAGCGAGTCGATGCCGACATGCGCGATCTGAGACGGATGATGTTCCAGGGGTTCATTGCCCTGGCGACCGTAATCGTCACCTGCTTCTTCGGCCTGGCGGGCTTGATCCTCTTCTAACCCACCGCCACCTCGTAGGCGTCCTCTCCCTCGAGGAACGGCGCCAGGGTGACGTAGACCAGCGTCGGCACCAGGTCCGGCAGGGTCTCGGGCCCTTTTTTGTTGACGTGGTCGTAGAGGAGCGAGTAGAGGGCGCCGCCGACGGCCTCGGCGGCGATCGGGGCCGTATCCGGTTTCAGCTCATAACCGGGCGCGAGCAGTCCCTCCATCCCTTCGGTGACGATCTCGCGCTGCTCGAGCGCGCGCTTGCCGGCCGCGTACATCTCGACTCCGCCCATCCGCGCGTACTCGGGCTCTTCGGCCCCCCAGTGGAACATCGCTTCGATCGTGTCGTGAACCGCGTGCTTCCAGTCGGGGGCGCGGCGGAAGGCCGGCAGGGCGGCGGCGAGCATGTGCGCCGAGCCGCTGTCGAGGGCCGCGACGATCGAGTCTTCCTTGTTTTTGAAGTGTTCGTAGAAGGTCCGCTGCGAGGTGCTGGCGCGTTCGACCACCTCGGCGACGGTGGTGTCCGGGTAGCCCTTGTCGGCGACAACCGCAGCCAGTGCCCGCAGGATCCGCTCCGGCGGGTTGGCGACCTTCTGGCGCTCCTCGAACGGCAGCGCCTTGACGTTGCGCCGCCGCCGCGCGCGCAGGGGCCCGGGCGGAACCGGGTAGCAGAAGATCCAGTCCCAGAGCTGCGGCACCAGGTCCAGCAGCTCCTTCTCCTGGCCCCGGTAGAGGCGCTTGTGGATCACCTTCTGGATGCCGCCGACGATCGAGCGCACCAGCTCCCGTGGCATCCCCTGGCGCTCGGGCACCTGCTCCAGCAGCGCCGCCGCCAGGTCGGTCGAAGCCTCCAGGGTGCGGTCGACCAGCGCCGCCCCCTCCGGGCCGGCCGCATAGACCTCGACCACGCACATCTTCGCCGCCGCCGGCTGGGAGACGATCGTCTCGATCAGGGAGGCGAACGCCGCCCGTGCCCGCTCCATTCCCGGCGGTGCGCTCTCATCGGTTCCGAGTTTCTTCAGCGTCGGCTCGACCATCGCCTCCACCGCCGCGAGGAAGCAGGCCTGCTTGTCGTCGAAGTGGCGGTAGAAGGCACTGCGCGAGACCCCCGAGAGCTCGACCAGATCGGCGACCGTGGCCGCCTCGTAGCCCTTCTCGGCAACCGTCGCCACCATCGCCGCGAACAGCCGCTCCCGCTGGTTGCGCTCGGCCTCCTCGCGGGGCGTGCCGCGTCCCGGCCGCAGCTTGCGCTCTCGCAGCAAAGCCGCATCCCCCCACGGAGTTCTCACCATCGTGGAGGGAACATATCCCGGCTCCTCCACCTTTCTTCCCACGACCACTTGAGATGAGTTAACTGGTACGGCACAAACTGGACAATATGTAGTATAACGAGCAGGTATCCGGGGAAAATCCTCTTGGTGGAGCCGTTTCTTCTCCACCTTGAGTCATCTTGAGCGAGCATCATTGACGATATGGTCCGTGTCTGTTCTATTTGCCGAGCGCTGCTGAGTTGCCTCCTTCTCCTCTTCGCCTTTGCGGCGGTCGCGCAGGCCGCGACCAGCTACCGCAACGTCGGCAACTTCGGCGCCGGCACCATCCCCAGCTTCCCCACGTCCGTGGCGGTCGATGCGGCGGGGAACGTGATCGTCCCCAACGGGGAACGCCTGCAAGTCTTCGACCCTGGCCCCGAAGCCGCGCTGATCGCCGACACCCAGTACCCCGGAGCGGCCTTCTACTCGCTCGCCGTTGATCCAAGCAGCGGTGGGATCTACGCCACGGACTTCGTCGGGTCCCGGATCCTCCGTCTGACCAGCGACGGCGGCTCCCCGCCCATCTACGCCATCGACAACACCTACACCAGCCCCCCGGCCGGTGAAGGTGAGGGCCAGATCTCGAGCTTCCAATCGCAGCTCGCGATCGCCCCCGGCAACGGCGACCTGTTGATCGCCGACGTCGGCGCCCAGCGGGTCAGTCGCTTCGAGGCGGACGGGGCCTTCGTCTCCAGCTTCAACGGCTCGGATCGGGCTGAGGGCGCGTTCACGTCGCTCCGCGACGTCGCCGTGGCTCCGGGCGGCGACGTCTACAGCGTCGAAAGCAGACTCAACTTCGCCGGCGAAGTCAGCGGCGCTCGTGTCGACCGCTTCAACGCCGCCGGCGAATTCCAGGAGCGGATCGGGGCGGGGCAGACCAACGCGGCCGTCTCGGTGGCCTTCGACCCCACCCGTGACAACCTCACGGTCTCGAGCCAGGGCGGGGGCTTCTCGGAACGGCCACCCGAACTCCAGGTCTTCCACGAAGGTGACCTCACCGACCAGTTCTCCTACCCCGCGGAGACGGAAAACTCCGCCGCACCGGACCTCGCCTTCAACCCGACGACGGGTCGGCTCTACGGATTGACCGGCACCGCTTTCGTCGGCGAGAAAGCGTCGGTCCAGGTCTTCGACCCGGTGGTGGTCGCCGAGCTGAAGATCGACGGGCCCGATCAGCTCACCCCGACCAGCGCCCATTTCTCCGGCACGGTCGACCCGGTCGGCAACCCGACCGGCTACCGCTTCGAATACTCCTCTGACACCGGCAAGACCTGGCAGTCGACGCCGGAAGCCTCGGCCGGCGAAGGCGAAGCGCCGGTCCCGGTGGAGGCGACGGTGGCGACGCTGGAGCCGAACACCCCCTACCTGGTCCGGCTCGAGGCGCATAACGCCGAAGCGAGCGCGGCGACGGCTGCGCAGGCCTTCACGACTTCGGTGTCGCTTCCCGCCACCAACACCCTGGGATCGGTCGAAGTCACCACGAGCAAAGCGACGCTGCGCGGCACGGTCAATCCCTTCGGCCTGTCGGCGACCTATCACTTCGAGTACGGGCCGACGACGGGCTACGGCTCGCGGATCCCGGTCGGCCACGAGGCGCTCGCGGGACAGGGCCGGGAGCCGCTGCCGGTCGAACAGATGGTCGAAGGACTGCAGCCGGCCACGACCTATCACTACCGGCTCGTCGCCGAGAGCAGCGCCGGTACCAGCTTCGGCGCGGACCGCACCTTCAGCACCGATTCCGTAACGGCGGCCGGCCGCGTCTACGAGCTGGCTTCCCAGACCGACAAGGGCGGCAGCCGGATCGACCACCTGTGGGCCCACGCATCCGCCGACGGCGAATCGATCGTCTTCCAGCCGAAGACCGCGATCCCGGGCCCGCTCAGCAACTCGGCGCCGCTCTTCCCGCGGTACCAGGCGAAGCGCGGCGAGAGCGCCTGGAGCGTCGTCGGTCTCGACCCGCCGCTGATCCAGGCGCCGAACCCGTCGAACTTCTTCTTCGACGTGCTGGCGATCTCCGAGGACGCCACCAAGGCGGTCGTGATCAGCCCGAAGAAACTGGCGCCGGGGGCCGGCGAAGGGGACAGCAACGTCTACCTCCGGGACATCGACTCGGGTTCCTACACCACGATCGCCACCGCCTCGGGCCCCGACTTCTGGAACGACGCCCGCAGCGATGACGGCTCTGCCTCCCAGACGATCCTGGGGGGGACCACCGATTTCAGCAAGGTCGTATTTCAGAGCGAGGGCGTGGCTGAATTCATCCCCGAGACGGATCTGAAGAGCGTCTACGAGTGGAGCGCCGCCGCCGGCCTTCGCGTCGTCGCCGAGAACGCCATTACCCCCGGCACCAACAGCAGTCGCGAGCCCAACATCGTCTCCGCCGACGGCTCGACGATCTTCTACATCCGTCAAGCCGATCCGTCGGATTCTTTCTCCCAGCGGGAGATCTGGGCCGAGGTCGACGGCGAAGACCTCCACGTTTCCTCACCGCAGCCATCCGCCAACGGCGAGGAATTTGTCGGAGCCAGCGCCGACGGCAGGTACGCCTTCACTCTCGCCGACCCCGGCTCCATCTTCCGCTACGACCTCGAGTCGAGGCAGCTGGCGAAGATCGACGAAGGGCTCCCGGCTCAATCTGGCGGCCTGCAGGTCAGCCGTGACGGCAGCTACGTCTATTACGTCGGCCAGGACAACACCCTGCGGTTGTGGCACGACGGCGAAAAGAGGACGGTCGCCGAGATCGGCTCGACCCAGCTGAATACCTGGCTGGCCAGCCCCAGCGGCCGCTACTTCGTCTTCACCAGCACCCATGACCTCACCGGGTTCGACGCCGCGGGCTTCCAGCAGGTCTACCTCTACGACGCGGAGAGCGAGGAGCTGGCGTGTGCGTCCTGCCGGACCGACGGCAAGAGCCCGGCGGGCGACGCCGGCATCGGCCTGAACGGTGCCGAGTTCGAACACTGGTTCCCCCGCTCGGTGAACGACGGGGGCGAAGTCTTTTTCGACACGCCGGACCCGCTGGTGCCGGCTGACGTCAACTCAAGCGACGACGTGTACGCGTTCGACGAGTCGGAGGTGCACCTGATCAGCGCCGGGACCGGCGCGGGCCCCTCCAACTTCGCCGACGCGAGCGCTGACGGCAGAGATGTGTTCTTCACTACCCAGGACCGCCTGGTGGCGATCGACACCGACGCGGCGGCGGACATGTACGACGCCCGGATCGGGGGCGGGCTGGCCGGCCAGAACCAGGCACCGCCGCAGCCACCCTGTACTGGCGAGGGATGCCGGGGCCTTGGCGCCCCGGCTCCGGCCCCACCGCCGATCGCCACCGAAGCCCAGGGCGGCAACGCGAAGAAGAAGCCGCAGAGGAAGCGCTGCCGCAACGGCCGCAAGGCGAAGGCAAAGGCCCGTTGCGGCAAGGGCAAGAAGAAGCAGAGCAAGCCCAGGAGCGGGAGGAGCGGGCGATGACGGCGGCAAGGCGGATCCTGAACCGGACGCTCGCGGCGGCGGTCGCCTGCATGGCCTGCATGACGCTGATCGCGACGACCGCGCAGGCGTTCGATTTCGAAGAGTTCAGCGGCTCCCTCTCCAGCGCGGGGCATTTCGAGCGCCAGGCGGGATCGCATCCGGACCTGGTGACGACGCTCAAATTCGACGAAACGGGGGCGAGGACGACGATCGTGGACCTGCCGCCGGGGCTTGTGGCGGACCCGACCGCGGTCCCGCGCTGTGCACCGCGGCAGTTGACCGAAGGCTTCAACGACAAATTCGCCAACTGCCCGGTCGACTCCCAGGTCGGGACCGCGAACATCTTCGGCGGCGGGACGGCGCCCGTCTACAACATCGAGCGCCCGGTCGACGCCCCCGGCCTGCTCGCCTTCACCTACGCGGGGGTCGTGATCAACATCGTGCCGCGGGTGCGCAGCGGCGACTACGGGATCTCCGCCCGGGCGGACTCGATCTCCCAGGCGCTGCGAATCACCGGGACCGAGCTGAAGCTCTGGGGTGTTCCGGCCGACCCCGCCAACGACGACGAACGCGCGTACCAGGGCAATGAATCCGGCTACGGGGCGAAAAGCAGCGCCATGCCCCGGCCGTTCATCACGCTTCCCACCCGCTGCACGAGCGATCCCCTCACCTTCACCGGGGCAGCCGACTCCTGGTGGGAGTCGGGTGATTTCAAGCACGCCTCCTACAGCAGCGATGCCGAAGGGATCCCGTTTCGAATCGAAGGCTGCGGCAGGTTGCGCTTCGAACCGGAGATGACCCTCACCCCCGACAGCCGGCGCGCCGGCTCGCCGATCGGCCTCAGTGTCGACCTCGAGGTCCCGCAGAACGAATCCTCCTACGGGCTGGCGACGCCGCACGTTCGCGGCGCCACGATCACCCTGCCGGACGGTTTCACGATCTCTCCGGCGTCGGCGCAGGGGCTGGCTTCCTGCGCCCTGGCCGATGTCCGGATCGGCTCCGACGCCGAGGATGTCTGCCCCCCGGCATCGCGGATCGGCTCCGTGCGGATCAAGACCCCGCTGCTGGAGGAAGAACTGGAGGGAGACGCGATCGTCGCCAAGCAGGGGGACAACCCCTTCGGCACGCTGATCGCGCTCTACCTCATCGTCGAGGGACCGGGCGTGCTGCTGAAGCTCCCCGGCAAGGTCGAGCTGGACCCGGTGACCGGCCGGGTGAGGGCGAGTTTCCAGAACACGCCCCAGCTCCCCTTCGAACGGCTGCGCCTGACGATGCGTGGCGGCAACGCCGCGCCCTTGGTGGCGCCCCCGACCTGCGGCAACTACGTGACCCGGGTCGAGATGACCTCCTGGGCCTCCGACCGGCCGGTCGAGCTCAGCGCGACCACGACGATCGACGAAGGCTGCGCCACCGGCGGCTTCTCACCGCAGCTGCGCGCCGGCAGCGCCGGCGCCGGCGAGTCTTCGCCCTTCAGCCTGCAGGTGGTCCGCGAGGACGGCCAGCAGAACGTCAGCCGGCTCGAGGCGACCCTGCCCGAGGGGCTGCTGGCAACGCTGAAGGGGGTCCCGCTCTGCGGCGATGCCGCGGCGGTCGTGGGCAGCTGTCCGGAGCCGAGCCGCGTCGGCCGGACGACGATGGGGGTCGGGCCTGGACCGGCCCCCTTCTATCTCCCCGAAGCGGGTCAGTCGCCGGCTGCGATCTACCTCGCCGGGCCCTACCAGGGCGCCCCCTTCAGCCTGGTGGTGAAGGTGCCGGCGCAGGCGGGCCCGTTCGACCTGGGAACGGTGGCGGTGCGTTTGCAAATCCTGATCGACCCCGTCACCGCGCAGGTGACCGTCGCCTCCGACCCGCTGCCGCAGATCCTCCAGGGCATTCCCATCGCCTACCGCGACATCCGGGTCGAAATGGAGAGGGCGGGGTTGATGCGGAACCCGACCAGCTGCGAGCCGATGAAGGTCGAGTCGAGGATCGTCTCGAGCACCGGCGCGATCGCGAGCCCGGCAGCACGCTTCCGGGTCGGCGGCTGCTCGGGTCTCGGCTTCGAGCCGAAGCTCTCGATGCGCCTCTCCGGCCGCACCCACCGCAGCGCGCACCCGGCGCTGAAAGCGGTGCTTCGAGCCCGCCCGGGCGACGCCAACATCGGCAAGGCGGTGATGACCCTGCCGAAGACCGAGTTCCTCGAGAACGCCCACATTCGCACTGTCTGCACGCGGGTGCAGTACGCGGCCGGCAACTGCCCGAAGGCCTCGGTCTACGGGTACGCGAAGGCCTGGACGCCGCTGCTCGACAAGCCGCTCCAGGGCCCGGTCTACCTGCGCAGCTCCAACCACACGCTGCCCGACCTGGCCGCCTCGCTCGACGGGCAGATCCACCTCGACCTGGCGGGTCGGGTCGACTCGCCCGGAGGCAGGATCCGCAACACCTTCTGGGCTGTCCCCGACGCCCCGATCAGCAAGTTCGTCCTCACCATGCAGGGCGGCAACAAGGGGCTGCTGGTCAACAACACCGAGCTCTGCCGGGCGAAGCCGCGCGCCCGGGCGGAGTTCTTCGGCCACAACGGCAAGCGCCGGGTCTCCAACCCGCTTGTGAAGGTTGCCTGCAAGGGCCGCCGCAGGAAGTAGCCCGCCCAAGGAGGAAGTCTTCGAGTCCTAGACACCTGCGTACCGCTGTGCCGACCTCTCTGCCCTAGACTCGGCGTCCAATGGGTGGAGGTTTCGGGGAGTGAGGCGCGGCCGCAGCCTGGTCGGCCTCACCGGAGTTTTGATTTTCTGCTTTGCGCTCGGCTTGGTCGGGTTGCGGGTGGAGGAGCGGCTCTCGCCGCTCTCCCTCGACGTGCCCGGAACCTCTGCATCGAATGGTGAAAGCCTGGCGAAGAGCCATTTCGGCGATTCCTCTCCCTTCATCGTCCTGCTGCGGGGGCCGGCGGCGGAAGTCGACCGCCAAGGGCCGGACTTGGTCGCGGCATTGCGCCGTCGGCCAGAGGCGAGCGTGATCTCGCCCTGGGATCGAGGCGGCCTGCAGGCCCTGCGGCCGGACCGTGGCAAAGCTCTCGTTTTAGTCGACTTCCACGTACCGCTTGAGAAGGCGATGCAGCAGACGGTCCCCGAGCTAAAGCGGATGCTGGAGGCGCATATTCGCGCTCCCCTGATCGCCACCCAGTCCGGTTTCCCCTCGGTCTCGCGGGCGCTGCAGGAGGAATCCTTGAGCTCGACCGAGCGCGCCGAGCTGGTGGCGGCGCCGCTGCTGATCCTCGTCCTCCTGCTCGTCTTTCGCTCGCTCGTCGCGGCGGTGATCCCGCTCGCCTTCGGAGCGCTGACGGTCCTCGCGGGGCGGGGGGTGCTGGCGCTGCTCGCCGAGGTGATGACGATCGACGCGCTGTCGCTGGTCGTCTGCACGATGATGGGCCTCGCCCTCGGGGTCGACTACTCGTTGCTGATCGTCTCCCGCTTCAGGGAGGAGCTGGAACGGGATCCGGATCCGTGGCAGGCGGCGGCCGCAACTCGCGCCAGCGCCGGCCGGACCACCCTCTTCGCCGGCCTCACTCTGATCGTCGCCCTCGTCTTCTCGGCCTTCCTCCAGCCGGGATCGCTGCTGCTCTCGCTCGCCACTGCAACCGCCGTGGTGACCGTCATCAGCGTCGTCATCTCGACGCTCGCGGTGCCGCCGCTGCTCGGACTGCTCGGAGCGCGGATCAACGCCGGTCGGATCGGGCGCGCGCCGCGGGCTCGCCGGCGGCCCACGGTTGCGGCGGCGGCGACGGCCGCGCTGCGCAATCCGGCCCTGGCCGCCGGCCTGGTCGCCGTCCCACTGCTGCTGCTCACCCTGCCGGTGCTCGGGTTCACCACTGGCGCCCCGGGGATCGACGAGCTGCCGAGCGCCAACCAGGCTCGCGCCGACGCCGAAACCATCGACCGCGCGGTCGGGCCGGGATGGGAGGCGCCGTTCGTGCTCGTCGCCGCCACCGAGCGGGGACCGATCACGGGTCGGCGCAACTTGAAGCTGTTGAGCCGTTGGCAGCGGCGCATCTCGGCCGCCCCCGGCGTCCGCACGGTGATCGGACCGGGACCGATCGCCCGCCGCGCCGCGCCGCTGCGGAGCCTTGGCAGCAAGCTCACCGCGGCCGACGCGGACGGACCGCGCCAGCTCGAGCGCCTCGGACCCGGCTTGCGCCGTGCCGCCGGCGCCGTCGCCGAGCTCCGCTCCGGCCTCGCCGCAGGAGCGGCGGGGAGCGGGCTCCTTGCCGAAGGGTCGCAGCGAGCGGCGACCGGGGCGGGGACGATCGCCTCGGAGCTGAAGCGCGCCGCCGCCAAGGGCGAAGTCGCGACCGCGGCGATCCGGCGGCTTCGCGAAGGCAGCGGCCGTCTCGCCCGTGGCCAGCGCGAGGCCTCGGTCGGCAGCCTCACCCTGACCCTCGGCCTGCGCTCCTTGGTGCCGCGCCTGCGCGGCGGCGAGCTGGCCCG
>Ga0126305_10000249_pt1 | contig 24015 bp, 25 predicted proteins | sample Plot26_FD_92536 | JGI IMG/M metagenome (GOLD analysis project Ga0126305, IMG submission 92536) | Serpentine soil microbial communities from UC McLaughlin Reserve, CA, USA - Plot26 | ecosystem: Environmental > Terrestrial > Soil > Grasslands | place: USA: UC McLaughlin Reserve, Lake County... | reverse complement strand
GGAGTGGTGTCCGAGACAACGGTGATCGTCCGGGCGGACGCCGACGGAGCCGAGCGGGCAGCGACCGGGCGCAGCACGTGCGCCCAGCGGGTGATGCCGTTGCGCTGGCTGAGGACGGTCACGTCGCCGGACGCGGACGACCCCGCGCTCGGGGCCAGGGCTGCGATGGTTGCCGCGATCAGCACCGTCCCCGTGAGGAGAGCTTTTTTCATCGTCTTCTCGTTGTAGCGGAAAAAATTGAAGAAATCGGTCACGGGGCGACTGCGGGCCGCCCCGTGATCCGCTTACAGTCCGTGCGGCTCAGCCCGTGAACCGCGGGCGGCCGGCGCGGCGGACCTGCCGCTTGGCCTTGACCTTCTTCTTGGCCTTGACCTTCTTCTTGATCTTCTTCTTCGTCGGCTTGCCGTACTGGCTGGCCGCCGAAGACTTCTTGACGATCGTCGGGCCCTGGGTGTTGACGATCCGCTGGGCCGTCACGGCGACATCGCCGACCGCCGAGGCCGCCTGGCCCAGGCCGCCGACCGCCGCGAGCGCGAAGAGCATGCACGCCGTGATCGCGCCGACGAACGCGATGCGAAAGCCGCCGCGCGTTGCGCGGCTGGGCGTCTCACGCACGCGGCCCTCCACCATCTGGACGAACTCGTCCCGCGGCTGCGGCCGGCTCGCCCGAAGCTCCCGCTCGAGGTCGAGCCCCTCGTCCCTGCTTCGGAAAAATCCCCTCACTGCTGCCTCCCCGGATAGCTCTCGGTATCGCGTAGTTGCCTTCTACGACCAATACCGGTGCAGCTGCGATTTCCTTACAGGGTGCTCGGACGTTCTCTGAGCCGCATGTCGGACTGGGCCGGTTCCTCACCCTCGAGCAGCTTGCGAAGCCGGGCCAGCGCGCGGTGCAGGGCGACCTCGACGGCATTCGTTCGCAGGTCGAGCACCTCCGCGATCTGGCGAGCGGACAGATCGGAGCCGTACCGAAGCGCGATCAGCTCCCGGTCGCGCTCGTCCAGCCGCTCGACCGCCTGCGCGAGCGTGAGGCGTTCGATCGTGGAGCCTTCGACGTCGAGCGGATCCGCTGTCTCCTTGGCGGTGGCGACCGGCTCGGGGCGGAGACGGGCGCCCTCGATGCAGCGCCGCGCGATCCCGATCAGCCACGCGACGGGCTCGCCGCGCCGAGGGTCGTAGCTGCCGCGGTAGCGAAGCGCTCGCTCGAACGTCTCGCTCGTCAGGTCCTCCGCCTCGGCGCCCTCGCCGACCCGGTACGCCACGTAGGCGTAGATGCGCCGGATCAGCGGGCCGGGATCTGCGAGCGGGTCGCGTGCCATGCCGTTCGCGCGCCTAGCCGGCCCGGAAGTCCTCGATCTCGGGACTGAGCGGGTTGAGCCGGGTCGCGCGGCGGAGGGCGTCGGCGCGTTCGGCGCCGTCGGTTGCGCGCGCCACGTCGAGCCAGAGCTCGAAGTCGCGCGGCTCGCGCTCGGTCGCCTCCCGGAAGTCGTGCTCGGCCGCGGAGAACGCCCCTTGGCCGAGGTGAGCCTCCCCCAGCCGCTGCCAGGGCTCTGACGACCACGGCGCCCATCGCTTCGCCTTGCGCGCCTCGCTCGCGGCCTTCGTCCAGTTGGCGTCGTCGGCTGCGTCGTCGCTGCTCGCGATCGCGGTGTTGCCGACGAGCGTCACGAAGAAGACGGCGGCGACGACGAGGGCTCCCGCGACGGCTGCGCCGCGCGCCCAGGTGCCGAGCTGCAACAGCGGCTCCTCGCGCCGCGCGGCAGCCAGCATCGCGGCCGCGCAGAGCAGCGCGAGGACGGTCAGAGCGGGCAGCTCCCAGTCCCAGTCGATCCCGGCGTGGACGAGGTAGGCGGCGTAGGCGGCGAAGGGGGCAGGCACGAGCGGATTGCCCCGTGCCGCCACGGCCGCGACGATCGGCGCGCCGAGCGCGAGCAGGAGGAACGCGAGGCCGACCGGCCCCAGCTCGGACAGCGTCTCGAAGTAGAGGCTATGGGCATCTCGAACCTTGTGCTCGAACGGGCGGTCGGCGAGCCAGTGCTGCTCGAAGCTGCCGGCCCCGCCGCCGAGCACCGGGTTGGCCTCGTACTGACGCCAGGCCGATTTCCAGAGGTCGACTCGATAGCTGCCGGAAAACGAGAACAGCCGCTCGCCGAGATCGGATCCGGCGACGCTCGGAGGCGGTGCGTCGAACGCGTCGTAGGCCCGCTCGACGATCTCGACGGGGCCGCCGAAGCGGACGACGATGCCGACGACGATCACTGCCGCCGCGACGAGCAGGGCCGTCGCGAAGCCCCGGCTCACACGGCGAGGAACGTCCACGCGCCGCTCGGTCAGCGCGAATCCGGCCGCGACGGCGGCCGCGAGGACTGCCAGTAAGACGAGCCAGAGTGCGAGGCGCTCACCGTCGTCCGCCGCGAGAGCGATCGGCGCGTCCTCGCGGCGAAGCGCGTCGTACTGGGAGGCGAGCAGGACGCCGAGGCCGGCCGGGACGCCCACTCCGATCGCCACCGCGATCAGCTGGAGGCGACGGGGGTCCATCAGGATCGCGGCGAGCAGCCCGACGCCGAGCGCTATCCACGGCCCGCGACCGAACGTGAAGTAGACGGTCGCGAGAAGCGGGACGACCAGCGCGGCGGAGAGGGCTCGCCCTGTGGTCGATCGGGCGCGCGCGGCGAAGCCAAGGGCGAGGAGCGCGGCCATGGCGGCGAGGATCCCCATCCCGTTCCAGTAGCCGACCGGCTCGGTGAGCCGGTAGCCGGCGATGGGATCGAACACGCCGAGGCGGTCGGGGAACAGACGGGTGGCGAGCCCGTACGAGAGCGGAAACGCGAGGCCCCCGAGGGCAGCGCCCAGGGCGGCGCGCACCGAGCGCGTGCGCAGCGCGAGCACGAGCGCGAGGGCTGCGGTCGCGTACAGCAGGGTGCGCTGCCCTTCGAGCGCCGACTCGACGGAGTCGTCGGACCACGCGACGGAGAGCCACACCCAGGCGGCAAGCCCCGTGATGCCTGCCAGGAAGAGAAGCTCGAGCCTGGACGGTTGGGCGGGGCTGCCGACGACGAGCAGGCCGGCGACGACCCACGAGGCGACCAGGCCGGCCCACCCCCAGGAGGTCGGGTAGTAGCCACCGTCGGCCGCAGCGAGCGCCGCGAGGCTGAGCGCGACGCCCGCCGCGAGAGCGGCTTCGCGAGGCTCGAGAAGGACGCGCGGGCGCGCAGCCGCCGTGACGGCCGTCTCAGCCACCGGGCACGAGGATCGCCGCACGCACCTCGTCAGAGCGTAGCGGCGCCTGCGGAGGAATCCACCCCCGCCCGGGTTATATGCGGCGCCTTTGGCAGAGCGGGCAGAACCACGTGCCCCGCCCGCCCGCGCGGATCTTCTCGATCGGCGTACCGCAGCGCGAGCACGGCTCTCCCTCCCGCCCGTAGGCCTCGAACTCGTCCTGCATCGCGCCACGGTCTCCATTGGGCGTCCTGTAGTCGCTGAGCGTCGCGCCCTGTCTTGCGATCCCGAGCTCCAATGCGGCCCGGATGCCCCTATGGAGGCGGCCGATCTCGGCTCGCGTGAGGGTTCCGGCCAGCGCGAGCGGATGGATTTTCGCCCGCCAGAGGGCCTCGTCGGCGTAGATGTTCCCCATGCCCGCGAGCGAGTGCTGGTCGAGCAGCGCAGCCTTGACGGGCGCTCGGCGCCCGCGCAGGCGCTCCGCGAGCGCGCGTGGCGTGAACGCCTCCGAAAAGGGCTCGTCGCCGAGCCGTTCGGCCAGATACGGGTCGAGCTCCCCCGGCTCGAGGAGCAGCCACGTGCCGAAGCGCCGGACGTCGCGGTAGGCGACGTCCGATCCGTTGTCTAGTCTGAGAACAGCCCGCCGATGTGGATCGTCCGGGAGCGAATCCGCAGCGCCGTGCATGAAGCTCCCCGTCATCCGGAGGTGAACCAGGAGAACACGCCCGCTCTCGAACCGAACAACCAGATACTTGCCGCGCCGGTCCACGCGTTGGACGACCTCGCCCGTGAGCTCGGCGGCGACCTCGAGCGGATCGAACGGGCGAACGAGTCGTCCGTCCAGGATCTCGACGTGGTCGAGGCGGCGGCCCGTCAAGGCGGGCTCCAGCCCGCGCCGGACCGTCTCGACCTCGGGCAGCTCGGGCATCGCCGGCGACGTTAGCCGATCACGTCGAGCACGACGCTCGTGCCCGCGGGTGCCTCGTCGCCTAGCTCGAACGCGGCGCGGACGCGACGATCCGCCTCGTGCGCGGTCGCCTCGTCTCGCGCGTGGATCTCGGCGATCGGCTCGCCGCGCCCGACGCGGTCGCCGCGCTTCTTCAGGAGCACCAGGCCGACCGAATGGTCGATCTCGTCGCCCTTCGACCGGCGCCCGGCACCGAGCTCGAGTGCGGCGACGCCGACGGCGAGCGCCCGGACGCGGGCGACGACGCCGTCCGTGTCGGCCTCCACGGCCCGCACCACCGGCGCCGTCCGAAGCCTGTCCTCGGACGGGTCGCCGCCCTGTGCCTCGATCCAGCGTCGATAAGCGTCTTCGGCGGAACCGTCGGCGATCGCCGCCTCGATGCGGGCGCGCGCACCCGCCTCGTCGAGGCCGAGGTCCGAGAGCGCGACGAGTCGCGTTGCCGCCGCCAGCACGAGCTCGGCGAAGTCGGGAGGCCCCTCGCCGCGGACCGTCGCGAGAGCCTCGCGGATCTCGAGCGCGTTGCCCACCGCGCGCCCGAGCGGCTGATCCATATCCGTCAGCAGGCAGACGACCTCGCGGCCCGCTCGCGTGCCGAGCTCGCGCATCGCCTCGGCGAGCTCACGCGCCTCTGGGAGCGTACGCATGAACGCGCCGTCGCCGACCTTGACGTCGAGGACGATCGCCTGCGCGCCGGCGGCGATCTTCTTCGACATGATGCTGGCGGCGATCAGCGGGATCGAGTCGACCGTCGCGGTAACGTCGCGGAGCGCGTAGAGCTGCTTGTCAGCCGGCACGAGGTCAGCGGTCTGGCCGATGATCGCGACGCCGACGTCCCGGACCTGGGCGACGAGCTCGTCGAGGGTCAACTCGACCCGGAAGCCGGGGATCGATTCGAGCTTGTCGAGCGTTCCGCCGGTATGGCCGAGGCCGCGGCCGCTCATCTTCCCGAAAGGGACGCCGCAGGCGGCGACGATCGGTGCGACCGCGATCGAGGTCTTGTCGCCGACGCCGCCGGTCGAGTGCTTGTCGACGACCTTCCGCCCGAGCGCTGCCGCGAGGTCGATCGTCTCGCCGCTCTCGATGATCGCTTCCGTCATCGCGAGGGTCTCGCCGGCCGACAGGCCGCGGAACCAGACGGCCATGCAGAACGCCGCCAGCTGGTAATCCGGAATCTCGCCGCGGCCGTACCCGAGCACCAGCTCGCGGATGTCGGAGGCGGCAAGCTCCTCGCCGTTCCGCTTCCGCTCGATGACGTCGGCAGGCCGGATCATCGGCGCCCCACGAAGATCGATACCCGGGTCGTCGCCTGCAGCGGCCCTTCGAACGCGGGCACCTCGGCGCCGCTTCGGCGGAGGATCCCGAGCGACTCGACGTAGCGGCGCACGTCGGCATGGCCCGCGAACGTGACCGTGCCGTCCACATCGTGCCGCTCGACCGCCGCGAACCGCCGACGTAGCTGAAGCTCGGCGTTCTCGCGGCTGAACGGGCTGCGACCCCGCATGTCGACCCCGCCGACGCCACGCGCCTCGGCGAGATGGTCCTCGCTGTTCGTGACGGCGACGAGGTGGCCGCCGGGACGAAGGACGCGCGCGATCTCGGCGAGCCCGAGATCGACGTCGGCGACGTGGTAGAGCATCCACGCCGCCACGACGCAGTCGAACGACGCGTCGCCGAACGGCAGCGCCTGGACATCTCCGACGCGCGCGTCCACGCCGCGCGCGTGCGCGAGCTCGACCATTCGCTCGGAGACATCCACCGCGACGACGTTTGCGCCCAGCCGGCGGGCGATCCGCTCGCTCAGCTCGCCGGGGCGGCAGCCGACCTCGAGCACGTCGACGGGCTCGAGCGCGGCGACGATGCGCAAGGCCTCGTCGCGAGGATCGGGCCCGGCGGCGCCGGCGTAGATGGACCGTCGCGCCTCCAGACCGGCCTCGCTCGCGTACTCGTCGCGAACGAGCTCTGGGTCGTTGAGCCTCACGCGGCGGTGACGATCGGCTGTCCGGGGATACCGCGGCTCGGCGCCCTCCCGCCGAGCCAGGCGTTGACGGTCGCGCCGACATCGGCGAACTCGCCGGCGTGCACGCGGCCGGCAGCGTTCTTGCCCTCGACGTATGCGAGCAGGAGAGCGTGCTCGCGCGAGTGGTCCGTCGACGGCGTCGTCGGGTCGCACCCGTGATCCGAGGTGAGGACGAGCAGGTCACCCGGCTGAAGCGCGTCGAGGAGGTCCGGAAGCCGCCGGTCGAAGTCCTGGAGGCACCGGTGGAAGTTGACCGGGTCGTTGCGGTGGCCCCAGAGCATGTCAGTCTCGACGAGGTTGGTGAAGACGAGGCCGTCGCCGTTCAGCTCGCGGAGGAGACGCTCGGTCGTGACGATGCCCTCGATGTTCGACTTCGTCGGGTGCGACTCGTCGATGTCGTAGCCGGCGAAGATGTCGTGGATCTTCCCCACTCCGTGCACGACGCCGCCGGCCTCGCGGACGAGCGTCAGGTAGTTCGGCTGCTTGGGCTTGAGCGACCAGTCGTGACGATTCGGCGTGCGGGTGTACGCGCCCGGCTCACCGACGAACGGGCGGGCGATCACGCGCCCGACGGCGTGCTTGCCGGTGAGAAGCTCGCGTGCGATGTTGCACGCGCCATAGAGCTCCTCGAGGGGAATCGTCTCCTCGTGTGCGGCGATCTGGAAAACCGAGTCGGCCGACGTGTAGACGATCCACTTGCCTGTGCGTTGATGCTCCTCGCCGAGCTCGTCGATGATCTCGGTGCCCGAGGCGGCCTTGTTGCCGAGCACGCCGCGCCCTGTGCGGTGCATGAACGGGTCGATCACGTCGTGCGGGAAGCCGTGCCCGTAGGTCGGCATCGCCTGCGGCGTCACGACGCCCATCAGCTCCCAGTGGCCCGTCGTCGTGTCCTTGCCCTTCGAGCGCTCCACGAGGCGGCCCGCGACGGCCGGAGCGCCGGGCTGAGGTGGGCAGCCCTCGAGCGGCTCGACGTTGCCGAGCCCGAACGCCTCCAGATTGGGCAGGTCCAGTCCACCGACGGCTCGCGCGACGTTCCCGAGCGTGTCCGAGCCCTCGTCTCCGTATTCGTCGGCGTCCGGCAGGGCGCCGGCACCGACCGCATCGAGGACGATCACGCATGCACGGGCCATAGGGCTATCCTAAAGCGGTCGTGGAAACCGTCCTGGGCCTGATCGGTCTCGCGTTCTTCATCGTCGGCGTCATCTCGCTCGCCGCCGGCGTCACGTGGACCGTGGCCAAGATCACGCCGGCCGAGAAACGCCCGAAGCGCACGGGCGACGCGTCCGCCTCCTAGACAGGCGACAGCGGTAGGACGTCGTCGAGCGGGTGGTAGTCGAGGCCGTGCGCCTCGGCGACGGCCTCATACGTGATGTTCCCTCCGAGGACGTTGACGCCGTGCGCGAGCGCCGGGTCGCGCGCGACCGCCTCGGCGAAGCCGTGGTCGGCGATCGCCTCGACGTACGGCAGCGTCGCGTTCGTCAGCGCCTTCGTCGACGTAATCGGCACAGCGCCGGGCATGTTGGCGACGCAGTAGTGCGTGACGCCGTCGACCACGTAGACCGGCTCCGAGTGCGTGGTCGGGCGCGAAGTCTCGAAACAGCCGCCTTGGTCGATGGCCACGTCGGCGATCACCGAGCCTTCCTTCATGCCGCGCACCATGTCGGCGGTCACGAGCCGGGGGGCGAGCGCCCCCGGGATGAGGACGGCCCCGATCACGACGTCGGCGTCCGCAACCGACTCCTCGATCTGCAGACTCGACGACATGAGCAGCGTCACGCGCGCGCCGAGGACCTCCTCGAGATGCCGCATGCGGTCGATCGAGCGCTCGAGGATCGTCACCTTGGCGCCGAGCCCGAGCGCGATTACCGCCGCGTTGTAGCCAACCATGCCTCCGCCGATCACGACGACCTTGCCGGGGGAGACGCCGGGGACGCCGCACAGCAGAAGCCCGCGGCCGCCGAGCGGCTTCTCGAGGAAGTAGGCGCCGGCCTGCGCCGCAAGCCGCCCGGCGATCTCGCTCATCGGCGCGAGGAGCGGAAGCGAGCGGTTCGCAGTCTCAACGGTCTCGTAAGCAACGGCCGTAACGCCGCTGTCGACGAGCGCGCCCGTCAGCGGCTCGTCCGCCGCGATGTGCAGGTAGGTAAAGAGCACGAGGTCGTCCCGTAGCCGCCCGTACTCGGGCTGGATCGGCTCCTTGACCTTCAGGAGCAGCTCGGCCTCGCTCCAGACGTCGTCGACGGAGGCGACCCGCGCGCCGACGGTCTCGTATGCGGAGTCTGGAAAGGCGCTGCCGTCTCCGGCGCGCGTCTCGACGAGAACGTCGTGGCCGTGCTGGATCAGCTCGAGTGCGCCGGCCGGCGTGAGAGCAACGCGGTACTCGTCGGGCTTGGTCTCCTTCGCGACGCCGACCTTCATGAGCCGCGCAACGATATCCGCTCCCTGTGGACGAAACGCCCCGAAGTCGGCACGACTTCGTCACCCACGCATGCGAATTTCGTCAGTAGGATCGAAAGTGGCGGGTGGTCAGCGGTCGGCCCCGTGGCGATGTCTCAGCGGGCCATGGCCAGGCGTTCCACAAGGTCTCGCTCTTCGGGACCGAACCACGGCGGCGAGCCGGCCTTCGCGTTCGACCGTGCGTGGTCGGGGCTCCGCGTCGCCGGAATCGCGACGTCGACGCGCTCATCCGACAGTACCCATTTGAGCAAGGCCTGCGCCCAGGTCTCGACGCCGAACGGCCGCAGTGGTTCCAGGTCGCCCTCCGACGGAATGCGCCGCATCAGGCCGCCCTCGGCGAGCGGTCGCATCACGATGACGGCGATGCCCAGCTCGTCGGCGAGCGGGAGCAGCTCGCGCTCGCACTCCCGCTCCAGCGGGTTGTACGGCACCTGGAGGGTGTCGAAGCGCCGCGTCTGCAGCGCCGCGGCGAGCTCGCCGAATGCCGAGCTCGCGTAGTGGGTGACGCCGAGCCGGCCGATCGCCCCGCCGTCCCGCTCGCGCTCGAGCCACGGGAGGTGCTCGCGCCAGGCGGCGAGGTTGTGCACCTGCTCGACGTCGACGCGCCCGAACCACTCCCGCTGCCGCGCGAACTGCTCGCGCCCCTCACCGACCGACCTCGCCCAGATCTTCGTGGCGACGACGGCTTCGTCGCGACGGCGCTCCAGCGCGGCGGCGAGCGAGCGTTCCGCGCCGCCGTACATCGGGGACGAGTCGGAGACTCTCACGCCTGCCTCGAGCGAGGCGTCGATCACGGACCGTGCCATCGCCGTGTTCCCCCCGAACGTGTTCCACGTGCCGAGACCGACGACGGGGCCGAGACGGCGCTCCTCCATCACGCGGCCAGCCCGCGCGCAAGCCGGCCCGCCGCGAACGCCGCCGCGAAGAACCATGGGTCGTCGTCAGGCCCGCGGCCCATGTGCGAAAGCGGCAGGCCGGCGCAGGCGTCGCGCCAGCCCGAGACGTCGACGACGGTGGCTCCGTCCGCGGTCGGATTCTCGACGGGGCACCCCTCGGGCCACGGGACGGCGTAGGAGCCGCCCGAAAGCGACAGCACGGCGTCGGTGTGATGCGACACGCCCCGGTGGCGCTCGCGCGGGTCGTGCTCCGAGATCCGTAGCGCGAGCACCGCCCGGCCGCCGAGCCACGCGGCAGCAGCGAGCGCTTCCGCCGCGGCCACCCCGCCGTGCCCGAGCCTCGTCGCGGTGCCGACGATTCCCGGCCCGATCGACGCGACGACCGCCTCCGCCCCGCGCGCCACGGCCAGCGCGAGCGCGGAGTGGACGTTCACGGCATCGGCGTCGCCGCCGAAGCAGGCACCGGCACCGATCGTGAGGTGCAGCAGCTCGTCCGAGCGCAGCGAGCGGACGGTGTCCGAAAGCGCAAGCGGCAAGGCGCCTCCCGGCACCTGGACGTAGGCCACACGCACGCCGCGAAGCGCCGCACACGCGGGCGCCACCTGGCTGTGCAGCGAGCACCCGACGACCGGGACGCCGCCGAGCGTCTCCGGAAGCCCGCCGTCCTCCTCGCCGTGCCGGACCGCGAACTGGATCGGCGTGTAGGGAAGCTTCATCACGTGCGCGCCCGGCTCGGCCGGGAGCTCCAACCCGCGGGAGAGGTTCGCGTGCAGCACGTCGAATCCGCCCGACCCGAGCCCGAGCTCGCGCGCCTGCACGTTGACGAGGACGTCGTCGCCTTCCTCGACCGGCCCTGTCACGTCGATGTACGCCACGCACGGCATGCCGTCGACCTCGATTCGCGCGAGCCCGGGAACCTGGTCGCGAACGGCGGTCACGGTCCCCCTTCTAAGACTCAGCGGCATTCCGTGCCAGATCCAGCAACGCCAGCGTCACCTCGACCATGCCCTCCAGGTCGGCGACTGCAATGTGCTCGTCCGGCGTGTGGATCTGCGCCATGCCGTTAGCGAGGTTGATGCACGCAAGCCCGCGCTCGTTGAACACGTTCGCATCGGCGCCGCCGCCGGACAGCGCGAACGACGGCTCGTAACCCGCGCGCGCCAGCGCCGAAGCGGCGAGCGAGACCGCCTCGTCGTCGCGGCGGAAGCGGTAGCCGCGGTAGCTCGTCTGCACCGCCGTCTCGACCTCACACTCCTCGACGCTCGCGGCGAATGCGAACGCATCGAGCATCTCCTGCACGACGTCGGCGAGCTTGCGGTCGTCGTGCGAGCGGGCCTCCGCGGTGACCGTGCACCACTCCGGGACGATGTTCCGAGCCGTCCCGCCCTCGATTCGGCCGACGTTCGCGGTCGTCTCCTCGTCGAGGCGCCCGAGGCGGAGATCCGCGACCGCGCGCGCCGCGGCCGCGATCGCCGAGCGGCCCTCCTCCGGGTACATGCCCGCGTGGGCGGCGCGGCCGTGGAAGCGGGCGAGGAGCGCGGTTGCCGTCGGAGCGCCTAGGACGACCTCGCCGATCGGGGCGGCCTGGTCGAACACGTAGCCGACCGACGCGCGCAGCCGCGTGTGGTCGAAGGCGCCGGCGCCGAGCAGGCCGACCTCCTCCTTCGGGGTGAACACGAGCTCGATGCCGGCGTGCGGACGGCGTTCCGCGACGACTCGCCGCACGGCTTCGAGCATGACCGCGACCGCCGACTTGTTGTCCGCCCCGAGGATCGTGCCGGCGGCGTTCCGGACGACCTCCTCCTCCACGACCGGCTCGATCGGCCCTTCGGGCGGGACAGTGTCGAGGTGCGCGCACAGGAAGAGCGGAACGCCGCCGCCATCCGAGCCGTGCGGCTCGACGCGGCAGAGCAGGTTCCCGATCGACGAGCCGACCGCCGAGCCGGCGTCGTCCTCCTCGACGTCGAGTGCCAGGTCGCGCAGGTACGCCGCGACGGCATCGGCGACCGCCCGTTCCTCTCCCGGCGGGCTCGGGATCGCCGCCAGCTCGGTAAAGAGATCGAGAGTGGGCTGATTCACTTCCGAATCCTGCGCGAACTTGGTACGGTTTTTATGGAAATCTGCCGTCGGAGGGTTCGTGAGCGTCGCCGAACCGTTGGTGCAAGCAGGCCTGCTCGGGGAGGCTATCGACCGAGCGCCGGACGCCGTTCTCGTCGCCGACGAGAGCATGCGTTACCTCGCCGTCAACCAGGCTGCATGCCGGCTCCTGGGCTACACGCGCGAAGAGCTCCTGAGCCTCCGCATCGACGACGTCGCCGCGCAGCCGGGCTTCGCCGCCGAGTACGACGAGATGATGGCGCACCGCAGCAAGACCGGAACCGCGGTCGTCCGCCGCAAGGACGGCACGACGGTAGGCGTCTGCTACCGCGCGCACGAGACAAAGCTGGCCGGGATGACCGTCTACGTGGCGATCGTCTGGCCGGACCCCGACTCCGACTAGACGACGGCGGCGGCGGCGGCCGGAACTGCGATTCCCGCGCGCTCGAGGGAGCGGGCGTGGGCGGCGCCCACGAAGTCGCGGAAGAGCGGCGCCGGCCGGGTCGGCCGCGACTTGAACTCGGGGTGGAACTGGCTTGCGACGAACCACGGGTGGTCGGGCAGCTCGACGATCTCGACCAGCCGCCCCTCCTGGAACGTCCCGGAGACCACGAGCCCGCCTTCGACGAGCCGCGGCCGGTAGTGGTTGTTGACCTCGTAGCGGTGCCGGTGCCGCTCGTGCACGACGGACTCGTCGTAGGCGTCGCGAGCCCGGGTGCCGTCGGCCACCTCGACCGCCTGGGCGCCGAGCCGCATCGTGCCGCCGAGGTCCTCGATCTCCTTCTGCTCAGGGAGCAGGTCGATCACCGGGTACGGCGTCTCGGGGTCCATCTCGGTCGAGTTGGCGCCGTCGAGCCCGAGCACGTGTCGGGCGAACTCGGAGACGGCGACGTGCATCCCGAGGCAGATGCCGAGATACGGGATGCCCCGCTCCCGCGCGACCCGGCAGGCGAGGATCTTGCCCTCCCAACCCCTCGAGCCGAAGCCGCCGGGCACGAGCACCCCGTCGACGCTCTCGAGCTCCGCGCGCGCCTCCTCGAGCGACATGCCCTCCGCGTCGACCCAACGGACGTTCACCCGCGTGCCGTGGTGGAGGCCGGCGTGCTTGAGCGCCTCGTGGACGGAGAGGTACGCGTCCTTGAGCTTGACGTACTTGCCCACGAGAGCGATCTCGACCTCGCCCTCGAGCCGGCCGATTCGGTCGGTCAGCTCGGCCCACTCGCCCAGGTCGGCACGGTCGGGGCCGTCGATGCCCAGCTTCTCGACCACGAGCTGGTCGAGCCCTTCCTCCTGGAGAACGCTCGGGACGAGGTAGACGTCGGGCACGTCGGGCGACGCGACCACCGCGCCGGTGTCGACGTCGGCGAACAGGGCGATCTTCTCGCGGATGTCCGCCGAGATCGCCTCGCCCGAGCGGGCGACAACGACGTCCGGATGGATACCGATGCGGCGCAGCTCGTTCACCGAGTGCTGGGTCGGCTTCGTCTTCAGCTCGCCGGCGGCCTCGATGAACGGCACGAGGGTCACATGCAGGTAAAGGACGTTCTCGGGGCCGGCCTCGCGCCGGAACTGGCGGATCGCCTCGAGGAACGGGAGCGACTCGATGTCGCCCACGGTCCCACCGATCTCGCTGATCACGACGTCCGCGGGCGTCGACTCCGCCGCGCGCCGGATCCGCGCCTTGATCTCGTTCGTGATGTGCGGAATCACCTGGACGGTCGCCCCGAGATACTCGCCCTTGCGCTCCTTGCGCAGCACGGCGTTCCAGATCGCGCCCGCGGTATGGCTCGCGTTGCGCGAGAGGTTCTCGTCGATGAACCGCTCGTAATGGCCGATGTCGAGGTCGGTCTCGGCGCCGTCCTCGGTGACGAAGACCTCGCCGTGCTGGAACGGGCTCATCGTGCCCGGGTCGATGTTCAGGTACGGGTCGAACTTCTGGGCCTGGACGCGCAGGCCGCGCGCCCTGAGCAGGCGGCCGAGCGACGCGGCGACGATGCCCTTCCCGAGCGCGGAGACCACGCCGCCGGTGACGAAGACGTACTTCGTCGCGCTCACGGCTGCCTTCCCAACGCATCGAGCTCCCGCAGGCCGGGCGTCCGCTCGATGAGACGGCCGAGGGAGGTGCGCTCGCCGAGAACCGTCAGGCCTGCCAGCGCTCCGATCGCGATCCAGCGGCCTCTGCCCGTGAGACGACTCACGGACTTCAAGCCTAGCAGCGCGCCCAGCGCGTTCGAACCCGCGTCGCCCAGCATCGTCATCTCTCGAAGATCGTACGAGAGCAACAGGACGGCCGCCTGCTTGGGGGCTGCGAGCGGTACCGACGCCGCGAGGTACGCCTTCAGGGCGCGCCCGGGGCGCGTGTCGAGCTGGTTGAGCGCATTGGCCGCGAGGCCGAAGAGGAGCGCGCCCGAGAGCTTGCGGGTCGCGAGCAGCCCGACCACGGGGATACCCGCCAGCTTGACGACGCCCGTTGTGCGCCCGTGGCGGAGGTGCGCGGCGAAGCCACGTTCGGGGCCGCTCCAGAGGTCGTCTGCCAGGCCGATCGCGGCCACCGCGGTCACGGCCGGATCCCGACGGACGCCGACCGCCCAGCCGACAAGCGGCAGCCGAAGCCCGCGGTGGTTCACGGCGAGCGGCCCGCAGGCGAGCAGGAGGTCGACCAACTGGCGGCCGCGGTGGAGGAAGCCGCCCGCGTCGCGCCCGGTCGCGCGGTGCCGCAGCGGAAGCTCGATCTCCTCGACCCGGAGCCCTGCCCGCGCGGCGTCGATCGTGGCACGAACCTCGCAGCCGAAGCCGGCGGCGAGCGGGAAGACTTCCGCGCGTGCGACGGACGAGAGCGCGCGCTGGCCCGAGAGGGGCTCCCGCGTCTCGAGGCCGGCGAGAGCGCCGATCAGCCGCCGGGCGGCCGCCTTCGCGATCCCGAGCCCGCCGCCCTGTCGTTCGGCGAAGGCGGCGACGGCGACGTCGGCGTCGGCGTCCAGGAGCGGCGAGAGGTCGCCGACGAGGTCGGCGTCGCAGAGGAGCACTGCGCCGGGCGGCGCCTCGCGCTCCGCCAGGGTGAGCGCCTGGCCCTTGCCGCGATGGGGGAGCCGTAGGACGCGGGCGCCGGCCGCTTCCGCCTCCGCGGCGGTGCCGTCGCGGGAGCCGTCGTCGGCGACGATCAGCTCCGCCTCCGGAAACGCGCTTCGAAGCGCAGTGACCGTTTCGCCGATCCGCCCCGCCTCGTCCTTCGCCGCGACGAGGACGGCGACCGGGCTCTCAGCCAACGGTCGTCGTGGTGACGGGCTCGACCGGCGTCGGCAGGATCCCGTCCTCGGCCGAGTCCTTGAGGCCGTAGTTCCCGCCCTGGGCGCCCGCGAGCACGAGCGCCGCCGCGAGCCTGCCGACGTCCGTGTCGACCGCATCCACGGACGAGAGGCTCGACCGCTTGTACGCCGGGATCGCGGACGGGTCGCTCTCGGCCACCTCGACGCCCAGCGCGGGGACGCCGGCGCTCGCGAGACCCCGGTAGAGGCCGGCAAGAACGGCCGCCGTCTTGGCCTGCTGCGGCTCGGCGGTACGCGCGATCACCACCCCGTCCGGGGGAAGGTCGCCGACGCCCGCCTCCTCGCCGACTATCAGCGGCGAGAACGCGTCCCAGAGCGGCGTGTCCCCGCCGGCGACGAGCTCCTTCGCGAGCTGCTCCCCGAGCTTCCCGTAGCGGTCGCGGCCGCTGAAGCGCCCCAGGTCGGCGTGGCCGTCCAGCTCGCCGCCGATCGACTTGGCGTCGAAGGGCACGTCGAGCGCGCGGAACCGCAACGGCCCGCTCGAGTCGGCGTCCGAGAGCATCCGCTCCAGTCCGCGGCGGACCGCGCTGTCGGGCTTGGCCGAGCCGACGAAGAGCGTGACGACGCGCAGCCCCTTGAGCCGGTCCCGCATGTAAAGCGGATAGACCTCGTCGAAGAGCGTCTCCGATGCCTTGCGCTGGCCCTCGTTCGCCAGGTCCTGCTCCGCCGCGGCGTCCAGCCGCCGCTGGAGGTCGCCGATTCGGGCCTCGTAGGAGTCGCGCTCGACGTCGTCGACACGTCCCGTCTCGGAGATGCCGACTCCGAGCAGCACGCCGAGAACGAGCGCGAGGAAGACGGCCGCCAGCGAGACGACGTGGTACCGAAGGTCGAACACCGCCTACTAGCCTAGGCCGACGAGGTCGCGCAGGCGGATCGCGACGAGCTCGAAGACCTCGCGGAGCGCCGGGGAGACGACCACCGCGACCACGAGCGCTGCCAGCGCGGCCAGCCCAAAGACGAGGAACGGGCCCAATCCGACGCGCCGCGACACCAGCTGCGAGACGCCCTTCGCGTCGACGAGGATCTCCCCCACCTTCAGCCGCGTCAGGAACGTCGACGACATCCCGGAGCGGTCGCGCTCGAGGAACTCGATCAGGTTGAGGTGTGTCCCGACCGCCACGATCAGCTCGGCGCCCTTCTCGTAGGCGAGTAGCAGCGCCACGTCCTCGGACATGCCCGGCGCCGGGACGACCTCGTAGGCCAGGCCGAGCCCGTCGAGGCGCGCGGCGCCGGGCGCGGGGCCCTGCGGATACGCGTGCACGAGCAGCTCCGCCCCGCTCTTCAGCGCTTTCTCGCCCACGGAGTCCATGTCCCCGACGATCACGTCCGGCTTGTAGCCCGCTTCGAGGAGCGCATCGGCGCCCCCGTCGACGCCGATCAGCACCGGGCGGAAGTCACGGACGTACGGACGCACGATCCGCAGGTCGCGCTTGTGCCCGGGCCCCCGGACGACCACGAGCGCATGGCGCTCGCGAAAGCGCGTCCCGAGCGCCGGGAAGTCGATACCTTCGGAGAGCAGGCGTCCCTCCTCGCGCAGGTAGCGCATGGTGTTGTCGGCGAACGCCTCGAGCGCCTCCGTGACGCGGCCCCGCTGCTCGGATAGCTGCGTGGCGAGCTCGTCGGCGCCGAGGATGCGTCCGGCCGCGAGCCGCGTGCCGTTACGGTAGAGGCCCGCCCCGCGGACGGTCACCAGCTCCCCTTCGGCCACGTTGTCGAACAGATCGGCCTCGGGGACGTCGATCAGGCGCACCCCTCCGCGGACGAGGAGGAGCGGCCCGGGGTTCGGGAAGCGCCCGGTCTGCGAGGGCGCGACGTTGACGACCACGCGCACGCCCGACTCGAGCAGCTCCTCCGCCGAGACGCGGTCGAGGTCGGCGTGGTCGATGATCGCGATGTCGTCCTGCGACAGCCGCTGGGTGAGCCGTTTCGTGCGCCGGTCGAGCCGGGCCGGCCCGGTGTGCTCGACGAAGCCCGCCATCGACGCCCGAGGATACGCCCGCGCCTGCCGTGTTCGAGGCGGCTAGCGTGGATCCTCGGCGACCACCGCGAGGAATTCCTTGCCGCCCAGCATCCGCTCCAGCTCGTCGCGCCGCTCCTCGCTCGACAGCTCGTGGATGCGGGTGACGGTCGGGTCGCCCCGCACCTTCTCGACGCGAAAGTGCCGGTCGGCGAGGCTGGCGATCTGAGGCAGGTGCGTGATCGTGACAACCTGGGCGCGATCCGCCAGGCGGCGCAGGGTCTCGCCGACGGCATGCGCGGCCTGGCCGCCGATCCCCGCGTCGATCTCGTCGAAGACCATCGTCGGGCCGCCGGCGACCGCCGCGATCGCAAGCGCGATACGGGAGAGCTCTCCGCCGGACGCGGTCTCGTGCACCGACGCGGGCGGGATGCCGGGGTTCGGCTGGATCAGGAATGCAACCTCGTCGGTGCCGGTCGGCCCCGGCTCGCGCTGGCGCAGGTCGACGGCGAACGTCTCGCCCACTCCCATCCCGCGCAGCTCCCGCGCGACCGCGTCGGCAAGCGGCCGAACCGCCGTCGCGCGCGCCTCGTGCAGCTCGTCGTGGAGCGCGCCGACTTCGGCCTCCACCGTCCGGAGCGCGGCGGCGGCGGCCGCGGCAGGGTCGTCGCCGGCCTCCATTCGCGCAAGCTCGATCCGCGCCTCGTCGGCCCGGGCGAGCAGCTCCTCGTAGCCGGCGCAACGGAAGCGACGCTTCGCGTCCGCGATCCGCTCGAGCTCCGACTCCACCTGCTCGAGCCGGCCGGGCTCCGCCTCGAGCGCTGACAGGAACGTGCGCAGGTCGAGCGCCGTCTCGCGGAGCCTGAGCCCGCTGTCACGGAGCTCGTCGCCCGCGCGGGCCAGCTCTGGCGCGAGGCTCTCGAGCGGCCCGACCGCCCGCTCGGCGTGGGCGACGAGACCCGTTGCGCCGTCGCCGTCGTCGGGCGCGAGCGCCTCGGCCGCCGCCGACGCGCCCTCCGCGAGCTCGGTGACGTGGCGAAGCCGCTCCCGCTCGACGCGTAGATCGTCCTCGGCGCCCGGCTGGAAGCCCTGAGTGTCCTCGACCAGCGCCCTCAGCTCGGCGACGCGGGCTTCTGCGTCGGCGGCGCCCCGGGCGGCCTCGTCGTAGGCCCGGCGGGCCGCGGCGAGCTCGCGCCAGGCGCGGTGGGCCTCACGACGGCGGCGGCGCTGGTCGTCGCCGACGAAGGCGTCGAGGACGTCGAGCCGGTACGACGCGCGCGCCAGGCGGCGCTGCTCGAACTGGCCGGACATCGCGACGAGCAGCTCGCCGGCGGCCGCCAAATCCTCACGTGCGGCGCTCCGGCCCCAGGCGTACGCCCGCGTGCGCCCGTCGGCGAAGATGCGGCGCGCGAGCACCAGGCCGTCTTCGTCGTCGGGGCGGAGCTCCGCGAGCGCCTCGAGCCCGTCCTCGTCGAGCAACCCCTCGGGCAGCTCGAGCTCGGCTTCGACGTACGCCTCCTGGCCACCGGCGCCGATCGCTGCCGCGTCGCCCTTCGCGCCGAGGAGCAGGCCGACGGCCTGGGCGAGGATCGTCTTCCCGGCGCCCGTCTCGCCCGTGATCGCGTTCAGCCCGGGCGAGAGCTCGAGCTCGGCCTCGCGGATCAGGACGAGGTTCTCGATGCGCAGCCGTCTGAGCACCTCGTGGATGCTAGTGGCGGCGTTCGGCCGCCACCACGTCCGATCAGGCCGTGAACGTCTCGCGGTAGCGACGGAAGAACGTCCGCTCGGGCAGGGTCGCGAGCAGGCTTCGCTCCTCGGCGAGACGGATCGTGGCGCTGTCGCCTTGATCGAGCTCGGCGAACGCCATACCGTCGGCGAGCATCGTCACGGTCACGTTCGGCGTCCGGTTCTCGACGACGACGTCCTTGCCGCGCGGGACGACGAGTGGCCGAGCGTGCAGCGAGTGCGGTGCGATGAACGTGACCGCCATCGCCTCCAGCCCCCAGACCAGCACCGGGCCGCCGTTCGAGAGGTTGTAGGCGGTGGAGCCGGAGGGGGTGGCACAGATGACGCCGTCGCAGGGCAGCTCGCCCAGGTCCTCGCCTCCGACCGACCACGCCACCTCGACCATGCGGCCGAGCGTCGAGCTCGCGGCGACGAGATCGTTCACAGCGCGCGCGACCGTCTCGCCGGCGGTCGCCTCGAGCGTCGGCAGATCGATCAGGTCGTACTCGCCGCGGAAGAGCCGCTTCAGGCCGTCCTCGAGGTGGTTGCGTGGGATCGAGGTCAGGAAGCCGACGGCGCCGAAGTTGACGCCCGCGACGGGGATTCCCGTCCCGAGGAAGCGGCCCAGCGTCCGCAGCATCGTCCCGTCCCCGCCCAGGACGAGCGCGATGTCCGCCTCCGGGATGCCGTCGCCGGCGTCGTCAACGAGCTCGACACCGGCCTGCGCGGCGAGCTCGCGGACGCGGGGCACAGCGTCGGCGACTGTGTCCCGCCGCCCGTGGAGGACCAGCGCGGCCTTCTCGACGGCCTTACCGGACGGCGTGCTCGATCCAGCTGTCGATCTTGTCTGCAAGCTTCGGCTCCTCGCGGTCGACGAGGTGGAGGAAGAACTCCCGATTCCCCTTTGGCCCGGGCAGTCCCGAGTCTACGATCCCACGGGGCTCGGCCCCCCAGCCGAGCGCCGCCTTGACCGTCTCGCCGAGGACGCGGGCATGGACGGCGGGGTCGCGGACAACGCCTTTCGGCGCATCGCGGCGGCCGGCCTCGAACTGCGGCTTGACCAGCACGACCGCCTCCCAGCCGGGGCGCGCGAGGGCGAGCGCCGGCGGCAGCGCCTTGTGGATGCTGATGAAGGACACGTCTGCGACGACGAGGTCCGGCGCGTACGGCAGCTCGGCGACCTCGCGGGCGTTCGTCCGCTCGAGCACGGTGACCCGCGGATCTTCGCGGATCCGGGGGTGCAGCTGTCCGTAGCCGACGTCGAGCGCGATCACGCGCGCTGCCCCGCGCTGGAGCAGGACGTCGGTGAAGCCGCCGGTCGAGGCGCCGAGGTCCAGGGCGTCACGGTCCGCGGGGTCGACCCCGAGCGCGTCGAGGCCGTGTGCGAGCTTCTCGCCGCCGCGCGAGACGAAGCGCGGAGGGCTCTCCACCTCGAGCGCGGCGTCCTCGGCGAGCTGCTCGCCGGCCTTCGTATGGCCGGGCACAAGACCGGCAAGAACGAGCGCCTGCGCCTGGGCGCGACTCTCCGCGAGCCCGCGCTCGACCAGCAGCACGTCGAGCCGTTTCTTCATGCCGCGGAGGCTAGCGGGACGCTTCGGCACGAACTCGGCACGAATCCGTCGCGCATGCGGGACCTGCAGACGGCTAGCCTGCCTGTAGGGGCACCCGGGGTGGCCTTGGGGGTGTTTTGGGGTAGATGCCGCTAGGGTCGTCGCGATGGAGCTGCGCGGCGAGCAGGTCGTCTTGCGGCCGCTTCGGCTGGACGACGTGGCACGGCTCGCCGAGCTCGCTGCGCATCCCGACGTCCGCCGCTGGTGGCCGGATCTCGACGAGGAGGACTTGACCGAGAAGGCGCGTGGAAAGCCGGACGAGGGCTTCTTCGCCGTCGTCCACGAGCACGAGGTCGCCGGCCTCGCGCAGTACCACGAGGAGACGGACCCCGATTACCGGCAGGCGGGAATCGACCTCTTCCTGGGGGCGCCGTACCAGGATCGCGGCCTCGGCACCGACACCGTCCGCACGCTCGCGCGGCATCTCGTCCACGACCGCGGGCACCATCGCGCCACGATCGACCCCGTCGCGCACAACGCGCGCGCGATCCGCGCCTACGAGAAGGCCGGCTTCCGCCCCGTGGGTGTGATGCGCGAGTACCAGCGCGAGCCCGACGGGACCTGGAGCGACGGCCTGCTGATGGACCTGCTCGCGCGCGAGCTCGGGCCTTAGGACGTCCGCGCGGCGAGCCCGGCGACGATCTGCTCGAGCACGTACGTCTCGGCCGGGATCTCGCGCAGCCGCGCCAGTGCGCGCTCGGCCGCCTCGTCCGCCAGCCGGCGCGCGGTCTCCCCACCGTGGACGAGCACGACGCCGTCCCCGTCTAGGATGTCGTCGACGATCTGGAAGAGCGGGCCGAGCTCGTCGCCGAACGCCCTCCACGCCGCCTGCTCGGCCTCGGGGACGCGGGCAACCCACAACGCGCAGCCGACGCAGGCCGCGAAGAGCCGACCCGTCTTCAACCGGTGCAGCGACGCGAGATCGCCGTTGTCGCCGGCGACGTCACGCGCCTGGCCGCCGATCATCCCGAGGACCGCGTCGGTCAGCTCCCGCGCCACCGCGGCGTCGCCGTAGGACAGCGCCAGCCGCAGAGCCTCGGCGAGCAGGGCGTCGCCGGCGAGAATCGCGTTCGCCTCGCCGAAGGCGACGTGGACGGTGGGCCGGCCGCGGCGCTCGTCGTCGTCGTCGAGCGAGGGCAGGTCATCGTGCACGAGCGAGAACGTGTGGACGAGCTCGATCGCGAGCGCCGCCGGCAGCGCATCCTCGGGCTCGGCGCCCGCCGCCTCCGCAACAGCCAGGCAGAGGACGGGCCTCAGCCGCTTTCCCCCGCCGTCGAGCGCGTAGCGCATCGGCTGTCTGAGCGCGCCGAGCTCGTCGGCCAGCTCCAGCTCGTCGACGTCGGCCTCGACCAGCTCGCGGAGCTCGTCAGCCGGCCGCATCGGCCTCGCGCTTGGCGCGAGTGAGCTCCGTCTCGACCTCGCGCGCCAGCTCGGCCAGCTCGGAGAGCACCTCGATCGCGGCATCGGGGTCGTCCGTGGCCTCGAGCCGCGTGCGCGCGGCCTCGAGCTTGTCGAGGAGGTCCTCGGCCCGCCTGAGGGAATCCTCAGCGCTCACGCGGCGCGCTCCCTGGCGATCCGGTCGAGGATCCCGTTGACGAACTTGCCGGCCTCGTTCGACGCGTAGCGCCGCGCGAGCTTCACCGCCTCGCTGATCGCGACCGCCGGCGGCACCGATCCCGTTTCCAGCTCGTAGATGCCCATCCGCAGCACGTTCCGCTCCACGGCACCCATTCTCTCTGCCGTCCACCCGATCGCTGCATCGTCGATGCGGCGGTCGAGCTCCTCGGCCCGCGCCGCGACGGCCTCCGCAGTCTCGATCGAGAAGGGATCGACCTCCTCGCCCTCCTGCGCGGCCAGCGGCTCGCCCGCGACATCCCAGCGGTAGAGCAGCGTGAGCGCTGCCCGCCTGGCCGCGCGCCGCCCGGCCATCAGGCGGCCCCTGCGAGCGCCGGCAGACGGGCGCCCGCCTCCTCGAGGAAGCTCGTCGAGTAGCGGCCGGACTGGAACTCTTCGCTACGAAGGATGTCGCCGACCGCCGGAATCGTCGTGGTCACGCCGGTCACGTCGAACTCGGCCAAGGCCCTGAGAGCGCGCGCGATCGCGGCCGGGCGGTCGACGTCCCAGACGATCAGCTTCGCGAGGAGCGAGTCGTAGAACGGCGGGATCGAGGAGCCCTCGCCGACCGACGAGTCCACGCGCACCCCCGGGCCGAGCGGGGGCCGGAAGCGCTCGACCCGGCCGGGGCTCGGCATGAAGTCGCGGGCCGGGTCCTCGGCGTTGATCCGGAGCTCGATCGCGTGCCCGCGCCGCGGCGCGCGCCCCGTCAGCGCGAGCGACTCGCCGGCGGCGACGCGTAGCTGCTCGCGCACGAGGTCGATCCCCGTGCAGAGCTCGCTCACCGGGTGCTCGACCTGCAGCCGCGCGTTGAGCTCGATGAAGTAGAACGAACCGTCCGATCCGACGAGGAACTCGAACGTCCCGGCGTTGCGGTATGCGATCGCGTCGCAGGCGATCTCGGCCGCGCTCTCCATCTCCTCGCGGAGCTTCGGCGTCAGCGCGGCCGACGGCGACTCCTCGATCAGCTTCTGGTGGCGACGCTGGATCGAGCACTCGCGCTCGCCGAGCGTGAGGACGTTCCCCTCGGCGTCGGCGAGCACCTGAATCTCGACGTGCCTTGCCGGCGAGATCGCCTTCTCGACGTAGAGGCTCGCGTCGCCGAACGCCGCCTCGGCCTCGGCGGCCGCGGTCGAATAGGCGCGTTCGAGCTCGTCGGGCCCGCCCACCAGCCGCATTCCCTTGCCGCCCCCGCCGGCAGCCGCCTTCAGCAGCACCGGGTAGCCCGCTTCGGCAGCGGCCGTTCGGGCCTCGTCGAGCGTGGCAGGCCCTTCCGTGCCGGGAACGAGCGGGAGCCCGGCGGCGGCCATCTCGCGCTTCGCGGCGCTCTTGTCGCCCATCCGCGCGAGCGTGTCCGGCGTCGGACCGATGAAGACGAGGTCGTTCTCGGCGCACGCCTGCGCGAACGCCGCGTTCTCGGCGAGGAAGCCCCACCCCGGATGCACCGCCTCGCACCCGGTGGTCTCTGCCGCCCCGATCAGCGCCGGGATCTTCAGGTAGCTCTGGGCAGCGGTGGGCGGGCCGATGCAGACGGCCCGGTCGGCGAGGGCGACATGCAGCGAGTCCCGGTCAACCGTGGAGTAGACGGCGACGGCCTCGATGCCCTGCTCGTGCAGCGCGCGGATGACCCGGACGGCCACCTCCCCGCGATTCCCGACGAGGACGCGCGAGAACATCACCTTAGAGCGCGTCGAGCGGCCGACCGTGCACCGGCTCGAGCTCGAACAGCAGCTGGCCGTACTCGACGGCCTCGCCGTTCTCGACGGCGATCGAGCGGACGATCGCCTCGACCTCGGCCTTGACCTCGTTCATGAGCTTCATCGCCTCCAGGATGCAGAGCGTCTGCCCGGGTGCCACCGCGTCGCCCTCCTGGACGAACGGCGGCGCGCCCGGCTGGGGCGCGCGGTAGAACGTGCCGACCATCGGTGCCTCGACGCGCACCACGCCGTCCGACGGCGGCGACACGGGCCCCGGCTCGAGCTCCGCGGGCGCTGCGAGGGAGGCGTCGACGGGCGCCGCCTCGGCGGGAGCGCGATCCTCGCTCCGGCGGACGGAGACACGCAGCCCCGACTCCTCGATCGAAAGCTCGCCGACGCCGGACTCCTGGACGATCCGCACCAGCTCCCGGATGCGCTC
>Ga0126305_10000248_pt1 | contig 24020 bp, 59 predicted proteins | sample Plot26_FD_92536 | JGI IMG/M metagenome (GOLD analysis project Ga0126305, IMG submission 92536) | Serpentine soil microbial communities from UC McLaughlin Reserve, CA, USA - Plot26 | ecosystem: Environmental > Terrestrial > Soil > Grasslands | place: USA: UC McLaughlin Reserve, Lake County... | reverse complement strand
TCCCTCATCCAACCAGGTACGCATCGTAGGAAGTCCAAAATTATCATTAAACCCGGCAAGGCCAGTGATTGAAGTTCCAATTCTACGATTTCTCTGCATAACCGCATTTGTCTTAGCCCAGTGAGTATTCATAAGTGTTACCGTTTTAGCGTATAAATAGGCAAACTTGAGGGTTCTCAAGAAATCTTCTTTGGATTCTGCTCGGTTAATATGCACTTCTACAAGAGTACAACACTCAAAAGATTCAAGTGATTGTTCTGCGCATGGGTTATATCCAACTGCTCTATGATCTTTAAAATTAGGTGGATCTATTAATCTTCCATAATCTCTAGTGACATCCATCCAAGCAAACCCAGGCTCTCCATTGTTATTGATCAAATCAACGAATTTTGAATAATCCTGACCAACCTTAACATCGAGACTATTATTAGACATCCATCCCCACCCTGGATTTTCGGGATCGTAACTATTTCTCTCTGGAAACACTTCTGAATTCTTTAAATTAATAAATTCTTCATCATCTGGTTGACCTAACGCCAATTCTGCACTTCTTCGAATATTTCCAGCAACAACACAAGTACCAATTAGATTCATCAAATCTGCAATAGATCTGGAGCCTAATTTATTTCCCACTTCAGCACTAAGAACCTTAGACATTCTTTCGTGCATATCTATCAACGGTTTAGGTCCTGACGCTGTGCCTCCGAACCCCTTAATTGGTTCGCCTTCAAGTCTAATTTTTGAATAATCAAATTGAATAGTGGGTTGACCTGGTTTCAGATAAGAATTAATGAGAAGTCTTGCCGATTCCGTCCATCCCTCACGTGAATCAGCAATCTCGTGATTAACCACTAATTCTTTTGGTGAGTTAACCAAAACATTTCTATCTTTAGCCTTTGTATCCCATCCTACTCCAATCCCCAACATAAGAGCGTCCATAACCCACGCAAAAATATCTCCTGGATCATTCTTGTCTATATCTCCAGTAGAAACAAAAGCACAATTTTGTAATGCAGCTCCATTTTTATCTTTCATTACAAAATCAGAACCCATCACCCAAAGACCTCTTCCTGGTGGAGTCCACTTCAAAGTAAACATCCTATCGAATGCTTCTTTAGCTGAAGATTGAGCCTTATTATCATTCCATGGGAGTCTATTATGCTTTACATAATCTTTTTGAATCGTATACATTCCTTCAATTACCCGGCGGCAAACTTCCCACCACTTTTCCTTAGTTCCATCCTCTTTTACACGAGCGTATGTACGAATAAAGGTCAATTCGCCAATAGAGTTCCCTCCGGCGTCACGGAATCCCCAGTCCACCTCCCTGTCAATATATTTATTAACAAAATCATCACTTAATTTAAAACTAAAATCTACCATTTACTTCCCTTCTTTGAATTTTAGTCCTAGCAGTTTAGAAGGCTGATGTCCAGACCAACTGTCATTCCATTCTGGACCAGTTACAACCACAGGAACGGATTGATATCCAAGATCAAGTACTTCCTGGAAGTTTGAATCATCTTCTTCAATATTCTTAACTTCATATTCAACACCCATTGCGTCTAAGAATTTCTTAGTTTGTAGACAGCTCGGACATTGTGTCTTCGTGTAAACTTTTACCACTCTTACCCCTAAATTCATTTATTTCTGATATTAATTCTAAGAAGTCATTCTCCGGCAAAGCCCATTTCATTATATTTACTGACTTATGAGTGAACTGAACATTTGTTGCTGTATACCCTAGTGCAGAATCTATTCTGTCTAAGCTAGCAGTTGATGTAGCTGGATCTAAGCTTAGTAGACGATTAGTATAGGCGCATCTTCCACCCTGTAGCGACCAAATGAGGTCCAGTTCTTCTAATGTTAGATCGCAAGGTATTGATCTTTTCCTAGCGCTTCTCTTAACATTAGAGAGAAAAATACCAGGGATATACTTACCCCCCGCCCAACTACCACTCTCAATTCCTCGTGGCATATTAGCTCGCGTACAAGCCGCACAACCACTAATATTCTTCTTGACCTTACTGGTGGAAAGGTCATAAACCTTATCGCAGTCTTTGCATTGTACCAGCCATCTTTTTTCCTTTTTACTGGAAGAATGGCTGCTCAAGACATATATTTTACCAAAGGTCATTCCCGTTAAATCCATTTGCATAAGAGTTCCAGTATACCATTTTCAGCTACTGCTAAAAACAACTTAGATCAATTTGCACTAGCAATCTACATCTTTAAATGCTTCAGCGGTGAGATCAACCCAGTTATAATCCGAGTGAACTTGAAAACTTTGCTTGTAAAAAGCTCGCTGAAGATCTTCAATATTATCCTTAGCAAATCTAAGCTTATCTACAAGACCATCAAAGTCTACGTGACAAACTTTACCTGGATGCATCTCTGGCCAAGGTGAATCTCCCATTTTACTATCTAAACCGAGAGGACCAAGAAAGTTTTTATATTCAGCCCACTCTTTAGTACAGATAGTGGGTGTACCTGTTGCTAACGCTTCAATAGCAGGGAAACCAAACCCCTCCCCCGCCGAATTGCCAATAAAAACGTCAGCTCGATGATAAAGATTGGGAATTTGCTCTCGCTCCAAAGTTTCCAATTGAATCTTTACATTTCCTTCTACTCTTCCAGCAATAGAACTACCAGTCATGTTTCTTACACTTGAATATTCTTTAGCTTTTATTACTAATTGAACATCTTTATCATTTCCAAATGCCGCGCGGAAGGCATTAAAAGCTTCTTGAGCTCCTTTACGAGGAGCAGGATCGCCATTATGTAAGAATCTAATTGGACCACTACCTAATTTCTTCTTTTTAGGTGTAAAAATAGGCTCCACTCCATGTGGAAATACTTTTGCTACCTTAAATCCAAGATTTTCAAATATTTCTTTATTCCAAGTGCTAGCAGTCCAAATTTCATCCACTTCATGCATAATTTCAAACCAATCCTCTGGAATAGCTGAAGATTCCCAGACTGCAAGATGGATGTTCTTTTGCGTACTACTTAAATGATCACCATAGAACGGCGGTTGACAGAAATTAAGTTGTACTGGACAATCCGAGTCGTCAAATTTGACTACGTGTCCAGCTTTTTGCAGAGAGGTAACAAGATTATAACCAGCAATCCCGTAACCGCCAGTTGTATTAAGATCACCTATATTAGTGTAAAAGCTAACGTTTCCCATAGAAGTATGTTAGCAGAACTTGACAACTCTTTTATTGACCCGTAGTATTATAAGTAACAGGTTACCTTGCCAGTAACAAATATCTCGCCAGAAATTCAAAATTAAAAGTTTTTCCCGGTAGATGGAGGGCAAGGTCATCTACCGGGTTTTTTATTGCCCGGATTGCTTAAGCCAGAATTGGTGTGCGTATTGGCTACTAGGGCACACAGGACTTGCATCCCGCGAAAATGAGGCTCAGACTTTTTATTTAAAGTTTGTTACACACTAGTAGCGAGCTCTGTCTAAAATATCTAAAAGGAAGAAATGTTAAATCAACAAAGATTAATTGAATGGCTAAACCCTATTGGATTTAATCCTGAAGTGCATAAAGTAATCAAATCTCTCTTTGAAGGCTACTGCAATTTATGCTATAAAAAATACTACAAAGGTGAATATATTACATTCAATCCTGAAAAGAAGAAAGCAAGACATATTAACTGTGAAGCTATTAAAGATCATCGTCAAACAAAGAAGAATAGCCGTAAAGATCGAATGGGATCAGTGACTTGGTCGACAATAAATATCAAGAAACGTTGATTTGACAAGCATTTTTACTGAAGCTACCCTAAATCTTTTTCTCTTAGAAAAAGATATAAGAAAATATATACATATACTCTTATTTAAAGAATATTTCAAACATATGAAAGAATATATAAACATAAGAGCTCGCAGAGCTCGCTCAGGCCCTGCGGGCCAAGTATTAATCTTCTTCAAATAGAGGTAATTACGAACATCTTTACTATTTCCCGAAGGGCACCGAAGGTGCAATATTAGCTCTTTGACAGTCAAATTGACTAGTGCTAGTCTCTATTTATGGATAAGTCCGTGGTTGAAGAATATCAACTATACGCAAACAGAAGATACTTAACGAGAATAGCTTGTAAACTTCATACCTGGGCTTACACATTGATTGGTGTTGATCATGAAGGTCTGTTCTGGCAGTGTGGTTTTTGTGGAGATCGCTCCTACTTTTCATATGCTGAGTACTATGATCTTGAGAAGAAGTTAGCTCTTGCTAAGGCGGTGTTTAAGCTTGGTTAGATGGTCTTTATACTTCTTGGTATACGCTGTCTGTACAGTATTTATGACTCTTCGCTACCAAGCTTCTGATCGTGTATGGCCTGAGGGATTTCTAGCAGTAGTATTTCTTCTGGTTATGGCCTTTTGTCTATTTAGAGTAATTAAGCTGGTTATCGCCAAACGAAAAGAAATTAAACCTATGATGGTTATGATCTTAGTAGAACTTGAAAATAATGGATCTTGGTTTCCGCAATGTATTGTTTCCATGGATGATGTTCTTGATTCTTGGATCCGCCGGGAAGAAAAACACTATGGTACAGTCGCCAGAGTTGATCGTAGATCTAGATCAGTTGAGATCGATGTACGTGAAGGAAAATCAGACAAACTTATGAAAACTTTTAAGTATCGCTATAATTTTGTTACATATTACGGAGATGTACATCTAAATACGGGAGTGCGAGTACCAGAAGATGAACGCATTAGATAAATTACTAGCAAATGAAGTTCCAGCAGAAATAATCATCGATCAGCTAGACAGACCTAACGATAATAATGTCTATATTACTATTCGATATAAAAACGGGTCTAAGATCGAGTATCTAACAAGCTGTGCAGAGCTTACGTATACTCAAAGTAAATATGGTGACACTAGATTAGATCTTAGTGTAATTGTAAATAAGTCCCGAGAGGTAAAGAAGCATGACTATTCTTGATAGAGTCCTCAAAGAAGAAAATACCTCTGTAGATGTTGATATCAATGTTAGTATTAAGTGGCCACGCAGAAGAATGATCAAAGTTCCAGTGCCGGTGATACCGAGCTATAAATTTATAAACGCTAATGATCCGATCGAACTAGCAAACATTAAATACGAATACAAATGGGTGAAAGATGACTGAAATTAAACTTTATAATGATCTAGGTTATGTAAAGCTAGTTGATCATATGGGAGACGATAATAGTGCTATTAGAGCGGCCCGCGCGTCTTTTGCTAAAGATTCTCCAGTATGGAATGAAAAAGATGAGAAACTTCTTAAATTTCTCATTAAAGAAGAGCATTTTTCGGTATTCCGCCATGCGGCTGTAACTTTACAATGTAAAGCACCTCTTTTTGTTGCTCGGCAGCACTATAAGTATCAAGTTGCTTCCGCACATGCTGAAGATCAAAATGGCTGGAACGAGAGTAGTCGGAGATATATCACCCAGGAACCCGAATTTCACATTCCTGAAGCTACACAGTGGCGGGGAGTGCCTGAGAATAAGAAGCAGGGCTCAGGGGAGCTTCTGGACCCCCGCATTGGTGCCGTAGCGTCAGATGAGCTCGCAAAGTTCATCGACAATGCTGTAGAAAAATATGAATATTGGCTCAAGATCGGAATCGCTCCCGAACAGGCTAGACTTTTCCTACCAGCGTATGGTATGTTGGTCAACTACCAGTGGACTACCTCACTAGCACAAATAATTCACTTCCTCCAAGAGCGCCTAGCACATGATGCTCAGCAGGAAATACAGGAACTTGCGCAAGCGGTGTATGATCTGGTGAAACCGCTCTTCCCAGTAACTATGCAAGCCTTATTTGAGGAATGAAATGAATGCAATTGATATCCTACAAAAAGAATTAGAAGTAGCACAGAAAAAGCTTGACTCTTTGAGTAAAGAAGTAGATTACGCTGCCGCTACCTTTGACCGCGCGGGAGAAAGTTTTAAGCAACAAATTGCACTCGTTGCAGATTTGTTTGATTCAATTAATAAGCTGGAGGCTTGATGCCAGACTATAAAGTAGACGTATATCTAGATGAAGTATTTGTTAAAGCTGTATATAGAACAGCTCATGATGAAGAGCTAGCCCTTGAGATTGTTAAAAGTTTTGTAGAGAATAATCTTGACTATACTGTTGAGGAATTAGACTGATGGCCCTTGAATTCCCCGACGAGGATCCTCTAGAAGAGCTTGTAGATGTATGTAAAGCCATCCTAATATCGAATACACGTATCTACGATGCGCTACTAGCTATTCTAGGTACTTCAAATGAAGAAGCTGCCATTGCGCTCGTCGAAACACATAAGATGTTTAAGAATATTGGACCACTACCTTTCCTAGAGGGTGAAGATGGAACTGAATGAACTAATTGCTGAAGTAGAAGTTATTAAGAGTGAAACTAGAACAGATCGTCAGCTTATAGTTAAAGAAGGAGATCTGTTTGGTCTTCTCAAGTACTACGATGAACGTCTAAAAGCTCTTGATAATATCCAGAAAGAGCTAGCTAGACTTGCTGGCTTAGAAAAGTAAAAACGCTATACTTCTTTTACGGAGGCGTAAAATGAATGTAAATTGCCATTGTTGCCATAATTTGTGGGGATCGCACAAATGCGGCGGGGAAGTTACTGAATTCACACTTGATAATGATATCCTTCTCTTGTGCGAAAATTGTCAAGTACATATCAAAACTTTTGATCTGCAACTTGCAAAACAGTATGGTTATTGAAGTGTTATCATAGATGTATGAAACCAACCTCAAGAATTTTGGGGTTAGTACTAGCATTTTTGATGCTCTTTACAATAACTGCTACTGCTAGCCCCGGCGAAGACGAACTAACTAAATATCGTGAATTAGCTTCCCAAGGAGAACAGCTCAATGAAGATTACCTGGCCGCAAAAGATGATCTAGCTTTAAAACAAGCAGAATTAGACAAAGCCAATCAGAATCTTCTAGTAGCAACTCAACTTGTGGAAATATCAAAAGTAAGCGAACGGGCGGCGCAACTTGAAGTGGACAAGATTACTTCTTCAAGTTTTGTGTCGCTTTCTTCGTTAGATCGAATCAATTCTCTACTTACTGCCAGTTCTTCTAGAGAATTTCTAGAACGCGGTGAGGCACTAGATGCTATTGCCTCTGATAAAACTGAGCTACAAAATAAACTTAGAGATGCCACCAATGTTCATCGTATAGATGAGAAGAACGTTCAAGAAATTAAAGACCAAGCTCAGCGAGCTAAAAATACTGCTACTAGACTAGTTGCAGATATTGCGTCCGGGAAAAAAGCTCTTGCAGCTCAGATTGAGAAGATTGATCTAGCTAGGATACAGCTAAGCAATGCAGACCGTGCAGAGCTTAAAGAAATTGGCGTTAAGAATATTCCGATCATTAACGCCCCTTCGCAAAAAGCCCAGTTCGCTATTGATGCAGCTCTTTCTAGGCTAGGAAAGCCATACGTTTGGGGTGCTACAGGTCCCAATGCATTTGATTGCTCAGGTCTCATGTTATGGTCGTATCTAAAAGCAGGAATTACTCTCCCACGCGTATCACGTGCACAAGCTACATTTGGTCAATCAGTATCACTAAATGCGCTTTTGCCGGGGGATCTAGTATTTTATCATTCACCTGTTAGTCATGTTGCCATGTATCTAGGCGAGGGTAGAATAGTACAGGCCCCTACAACAGGAGATGTAGTTAAGATTTCACCAATTGGATCGGCTGTTTCAGCCAGAAGGGTAACGTAGTGAAGTATTGGTACGATTGGGAATTTGAAGAGCATGGGAAAACCATAATACCCATTAGCTTAGGTATGGTTTCTGAAGATAATCGAGAGCTCTACTTAATTAACAAAGAATATATGATGTCATATGCATATCAAGAGGGATATCATTGGCGAGGTGAGCCTTCAATGCTTACTGATTGGCTTTGTAAGAATGTTATAGATAAGATTCCCCAGAATGATGTAGATACATACGGAGTTAATTATGATGATTGGGGGCCAATCGTACTCAACTTTATTTCAGATAAGAATCGCTACTTAAACAGAGAAGACATTGAGCTTTGGGGACATTTTGTTTCATATGATCATGTGGCCTTAGCACAAATCTTTGGTCCGATGGTCAACCTCCCGAAGCCGATTCCCATGTGGTCACATGATGATATGCAGATTAGAAATGGACAACATTCTCCTCTTAGAGACCCGGCGATTTATCCAGAACATCATGCATTACATGATGCTAAGTTCCAGAAGTATCAATATGAATGCTGGACCAGTTCTGCTACCATTAGTAATCTAGGAGGTGTTTTTGATGGCTAATATCAAAACAAGTATTTGTATTGGAATTCGTGATGCGCTGTGGAATCAAGGCGTACTTACTGTAACCGGAACATATGATGGTGCTGTAGGCAATTTAGTTCTAGACTGGACTGACGATTCGCTTAATGCTGACTTTAAGTATCCTTACGCGGGCAAGGACAAGCAGAATTTTAGCGAGTTCCTATTAAATACAGCAGGTACTCTTGTTGCTCAATATAACACTCGTTATACACAATCTCAATTCGATGCGTTCATGGAACAGGTAACAGAATAACCCATAGTTACATCTTGACAACAGCTAATAAACGCCTTAGTATTAGAAGACTAAGGAGGTGTACATATGGGAAGCGTTAAAGATCTAGAGTCTATCGAGATTAACTCGAATATTGAACTTAAGGACTATCTCGAAAAGGCTCGTAGAATTGAAGCAGACCTGTACTTTGAGCTGCACATGGCTGCTGACCTTATCGAAAGTAGACTTAAAACAGTTAAAGGCGTAACCAATAGAATTCGTGCCAAGATTATCGGTAGTGCAATACATAAGATCGCTGATATGCATAAGGGTGCAACTACTGCCTTGCAAGGTGTTTGGTTGACCTTTGAGAAGTACTTTAAAGAAGAGCTTGAAGCTGCTCCGAGCCGCAAGCGTAAACTAAAAGACGACTTTAGCTTTAAGTGAGAAGCACTAAGAAGGTAGTAGAGAAGTCAAACGACCTGGGTATGCATTTATTACAGCCGTATCTGTGCATGCTCGTGGTCGGCCTACTTTCTATACTACTATGGACTATTGGAGACAATGGTTACAGGCTACAAATATGCTTAGCTCTTGGAGCTATGAGCTTATTTATTGGGGCTTTTGCCTGGAACCTTTCTCAAGATAAACGCCGGGAGGCTGGTAGATTTCTAGCACTAGGTACAATTATTTGTACCGGTAGCTGGCTTATTTTTGCTGTTATCTATAAGCCATGGCACCCTACAGTTGCTCTCTGCTGGCTGCTAGGAGGATTAACTGTTGGCTTAATGTGGAATATACGTAACTTCATTAGAACCGGCGGTAGAGATGACGCCATGGCTGCTTTCTTCAAAGATATTGGTCTTGAAGGAACTAGAATGCGTATTACCTCTAAGACAGCCGAGAAGATTAAGTCAACAATTAGCTTAAAACCTGGATCAGGAACTGTAGAGGCTCTACAGAAGAACAAATCGCGTATAGCTTCGCTATTTAAAGCTCCTGCTACTGGTGTGCGTATATTGCCAGATACAGATAACTCTGCTAAGGCGTATATGACCGTGGTGCGTAAAGATATGCTTAAAGAGGTACGTAACTATGAATGGGTACCTCACGAAACTCGTACACCAAATGATCCAATGACTATTGGTGTGTATGAAGATGGAGAGCCAGCGAAATTTGCTCTACATTCTAAAGAGCTAGGTGCGGCCCATATGCTTATTCAAGGTATGAATGGTAGTGGTAAGAGTGCCGGAGCAAAAGTTATGTTTGCCGAAGCATTTAAAGGCCCAGAAACAGAGATATGGACTATTGATGTTACAAAAGGTTCACAGACGCTAGGCGTTGTTGAATCTGCAATAGATTGGGTTATTACAGAAGAGCGAATTGCTGATATGCTCTTCAAGAAATTTCCAATACTAGTAAAGGCTAGAGCTAATCATCTAGGTAAGCAACGTCTTGACAAGTGGGCTCCTGGTTGTGGCCTGAGCTTTATCTATCTACATATTGAAGAAGCGTCAGGACTTATTGCTGACAACCCGCCATTCATCAAGATGATGGAAACTGCTCGTTCTGTTGGCATTCAGATTACAGCTTCGCTACAGCGCGCTAGCCATGTTGCGGTAGATACTGCTGCGCGTGCTCAGTTCTCCGCTGTGCTTTGTTTTGGTGTCCAGCAGCTATCGGATGCCACCTTCGCTCTACCTGATGACGTGGTGGAAGCTGGTGCTTCTCCAGAGATCTGGCGTAACGCTAAACCTGGCTACTGCTACTTAGTGCATCCAACCGTTGACAGTGAGCAATGGGTTACTCCATTACGTACATTTAAAATAAGCGACGAAGAGCTAGAAAAAGCTGCTGCTGAACGCTTGCCAAACGAGCTCGACCCTGTTACGCTCAATGCTTTAGGTAAGCTTTACAAGGCTGTTCTAGATGAGGATCCAACTAATGATGAAGAAGAAGACCAGGAATTATTTTCACGAGAGGAGGAACTTGAAGTGGAAGAGCTAGAATCTATGTACGATGTAGAACTTAAGTTTGATATACCAGAGTCAATGACAGTTGAAGAGGCAAGAGCCGTACTTAATGATAGGCTAGAGGATCTACGTGAGTCTGGCATTAAAGAATTTTCGGCCCCGGAGGTACAAGATGTTTGTGCACTTACAGGTAGATCACGTACTTGGGTATATAAAGAGCTGCTAAGATATGTAGAAGAAGGAATCCTAGAGAAGGATTTCGCTGTATATAAGTTCGTACCAAAAATAAAACCAAAGGAGTGAATCTAATGCAAGATTCCGAAGGAAGGTTTGCTTTTAGAGTATATACAGACAAGGATGATAATACCCCGCTGGTAGCTATTGACGATATTATCGAGTGGTTAGGCATAGAAGGCTACAGCTCAATGGCTGATGAACTAACATTAATGAAATTATCATATAGTACCGATATAGCGTTAGGAAATATTAGTGAAGACTCTGCTTCTGCTTGACGTCGATGGGCCGTTGAACCCATATGCCTCTAGTAATAGAATTCGTAAAAGTGACGGCTATTTTAAGTATAAAATTGAGGGGTTTAATGTATGGCTAAATGATGAGCATGGGCCAATGCTACTTAAATTCGCCGCTGAAAATGATCTTGAGCTAGTATGGGCTACAACATGGGAGCACAAAGCAAATGAGTATATTGGTTGGCGAATTGGTCTTCCAGAGCTACCCGTAATTGAATTTGGTTTTAGCGGATACAACTGGAAAACGGATGCTATTCTTGAGTATGCAGCTGGACGTGAACTAATTTGGCTAGATGACGATTTTCGCCGGTTTCCAGAAGAGATGGATGCATTTAAGCTTAAGCGTGCTGGTGTCTATACCGACTGTCGAATCATCTCTCCAAAAGATGGGATTCTGGCTAGTGATCTTGAAGCTGTACTAGTTGATCTAAATGAGCATCGGAATGATAAATGAAAAAGATCATACTAGCCATTGGAGTTGTACTTCTTCTAACAGGATGCACTCCAGAAACCCCTATGGAATCATCTTCTAATCCCAAGTACAATCGGTCTGATTGGGGTGACTGGATTAATCAGGGCGGCGGATGTAATACACGTGAGCTTGTACTTAAGAAACAAGGCTCAAATGTACATGTTGATTCAAATTGTAAAGCACTTAGTGGAAACTGGATTAGTAGCTATGACAATGTTACAGAAACTAATCCAGCTAAGCTAGATATCGATCATATTGTTCCCATTAAAGAAGCTTGGGATTCAGGGGCAACAAGATGGTCTAAAGAAAAGAAGATCCAGTTTTATAATGATCTTGATAATCTTGTTGCCGTTACTCTAACTTCTAATAGGCAGAAGGGCGACAAGGATCCTGCCAAGTGGTTACCTATTGCAGCTGACCGATGTCACTATGTGGCTAAGTGGAAATCAATTAAAGCTAGATACCAGCTAGATTCTGATCCTGCTGAAGTGTCAGCCATCAATAAGTTGCACTGTTAGCCCCTGTTACCCCTTTGTGTAGACGAGCGTTACGGCTTGTTACCCCCATAAAAATAGCCTGTTACTATGGCGTTACCATGGACGTTACCACCCCTTGTTATGGGGTTTGACCTTAATATATAGCCAGGGTAACACCGATTAAATGAGTGTGGTAGACTCGATCCAAATTGTACGACTGTCGCTCAGGCGCATGACGTACGCACGGAATGTGACGTAGCACACACGGAGGTACGCATACATGCAAGAGGATTTATACGGCTCTACTTACGAACTAGATTCCGATGGTAGAGTCTGGTCTAATAGATCACAACAATGGCTTACACCTTCTACTAATAAAAGTGGCTTTTCTTTTTATACAATCTATCTAGCAAATGGTAAACAAAAAGCAATACTTCCACATATTGAGGTGTGGCGTTTATTTAGAGGAGAAATACCTCACGGTGGAATAGAGCATATTGACGGTAATAAGAATAATAATTCTTTGCAGAATCTCCGCGCAAAGTGCGATGGCAATAAGTTTCTAGAGCTAGTAAAGCAAGGGATCTCTATCACTAAGATAGCTAGATATTATAAGGTTCCTAAGAAAACAATTTCTGTTTATATCTCAGACCTACACCCCGGCGGAATCAGAGAACTCCGCAAGCGGTATCCACTAAACAAATCACAGGACATTCGATGAATCATAAAATTGCACTAGTAATGCTCACACTTAAGCGAGCTCAGATGCTTCTAAAATACATCAATCGTAAACCACATACTAAGCTAGAAAAGAATGAAGGTCTATACGAACTTACGTTTCACATTGATAAAAACAATAATTTTTGGGCTCAATCAGAAAAGATTTCCGCCCTACTTTCTGGTCTAAAAGGATTTGATAGTGTGCTAAAATCAGGTCACCAAATTCCCTAAGGAGAGATATGGATACAGAAATAATTGCCGCTGCACAGCTACAGCTACACAGACAGATCAAGGACGCTATTGAAGTTATAGCCAATGGCGCAGGCGCGGCTGATACTATTCATCAGCTATCGGAATCTATTCGATGTATTGAAGCAATAGATTCCTATGTAAGAAATTATCACGATGAGATTGATTAAGGGATTTATAAAACTTTTCCTAGATGTCAGTATTGAGTTTCAACTAAAGAATCCCGCTCTTCGTGAACAAGATCGCGAGCGTCTTTTAACTGCTAGGCGTAGACTGTATGGGAGAACAAGATGAGTCATCAGAAGATAATTGATAACATCCGAGCGAATATTTCTAGAATTGAAGACAAGTACGCTACCAGTGAATCATTGACAGAATCCGAAATACATTACATGCGTCAACAGATCAGTACTAGCGAAGTCATTATATTTGCCCTAGAAAATAATCGTATTGCAAAAAATGACATAGAACTTAAGATATTGCAGAATGACGCCTGACGAATTAGACGATAAAATAACCGAATGGCATACTCGTTCAGAAGATGGTATATCTTTAGTAGAATTTCTCGGATGGACGCAGCGACAATACAATAAATGGTTAGAGGATGGTGTAATACCCGATAATGCGTAATTTTAATCTAGTCCGCGATATTGACGTTTCTGGTGTTTCAGGAACTGGCTTAGTCGCACAAGGAACTGTTTTTGATAATGGTAAGGTAGCAATGTGTTGGCTTACGGCCACTAGCTCTATCGCCGTATATGATGAATTGGCACACGTTGCTATTATTCATGGCCATAATGGGGCTACATATATTGAATGGGCTGATAGCGGTAAGGTAGAATCGCTAGGAGGACCGAAGGTTACATTTAAGGAAATCAGCGGGGCTATAGATGTAACCTCTACGTATGGCAATCCAGCTCGGATTCAGGTTAAAAATGACATTAAATGATGCTCTAGAAAATCTAGAACATGTCGTGCTCTATCTAGCAAAGCAAGGTACATCTAATAGCAACCCGGAGCTATTCGACAAAGCTGTTAGTGCACTAAATTCAGTAGAAGAAACTCTAGGTCTAGAAATGCCAGGTACGGTTGTTATTAGTCCAGCGGAACCGCTCTATAGAGAAACATTTAATGCAAATATTAATAGCAATCCGAAAACTTATGTAACTCCACGACCATATCCACATGATAACGAGCCACAGGAGCTAGATTCCTAGTTGCAAATGCAAATACTGAAAGTAAATAAAAATGGGTACATTAATTAAGAAGGATGAAATAAAGCATTTTTGTTCTCTTCCCAAACCAGATAGAGAACAAATAAAGAGTGGTGATGTTTACCAGTGCGAATGTAATAAACGCTATACGGCTCGATATAACTACGACCCGGGTATTCCCAAAGGGTATCTTACATGGCGTAGACGTTACTGGCCATGGCCTAGAGCAAAGACGGTAGTCAATCTACCTAAAGAAATGAAAGCGGGGCCAGTTGATTAGAACGTATGCAGTTGTTTTAAGCTTAAGAGTTACTAGCGATAGCGAAGAAAAAGAAGAATGCTTAGCTACAAATAGTGGTAGCATTCTGGTGGGAACTCAAGAGCAGCTTAAGTATCTCTTTACTCACATGGTTATTAGCTTTGTTCCAATTAGCAATAAATCCACTGTTCCGCTAATGTTTGTTGATTCTCCCGAGTATGCAGGGGGAACGATCTTTGGGGTACCTGGTGCTGGTTTTGAGAGGTGGAAAGAAGAACATGCTAGCGAAACGTGATCCAAAAACGCCAGTCTATAACAAAGCAGTTAAAGCAGTAAAGCGGGCTAAGCCAAAATGGCCTAAGCAGGATCCAGACAAGAAAGAAACAAAGTAATGGCTGATTTTGCTACAGATTTTAAGGCTTGGATTGTGGAGCAGGCTTCATGGACTAATGATGAGCTGAAAGTTGTTAACGAAGAAACTGAGCAAGAGTATTTCAATTTTCTTAGTGGTGGTCTAGCAATGATAGAAGCCGTACAGGAATGGATTATCAGTAGGTCGATCGCCGCTAGAACGGAGTAAGATGGAACCACTAACACATATGGAGCGCACTACTGGTCTAGATATGGCAAGATCTACTCTGCTAGGAGAGCAGAAAAAGCTAGACCTACGTATTGAGCAGCTATGTAAAGATCTGTATCAGCTTGAGCTGAATCGCGCAAAGTATGAAGAAGAGCTAAGGATACTTCATATAAAAAATATGGGTATTGCGGATGCTCTAATTGGTATTCGAAATCAGGCAGAATCATTAAAGGAAGTAGCTGAAAAATATCCAGCACCAGAGTTTCTGGGTAAGCTTGAGCTACCGCCGGATGCTTCAGAAAAAGTAAAGCAGAAAGAGTATGGCTTCTGGGAAACAAGATATCAAGATACGACTCCAAATGAGAAGCCAGAAGTTTATAGCAAAGACTACAGAATGCCGGATAAAAAATGACAAGTGACGAAAAAGATAGCTTATATCAGGGTGCTAGTTTTCTGCTTGGCGAGATATACACGAGAATAGATACGCTGGCTGAACTCATAGCGGAAGAAGAAAAAACGTATGTGGAATATGTAAAAGCAAAAGTTAATCTACAGAAGCAGAAGAAACTTATAGCAGATCTTACAGGTGCCCGAGAGAACTTACTAGCTCTAGTGGAGCCTAGTGAAGAAATGGCTAAAAAATGAATCCAATTAAAGTGCTAGAAAACGGACTGCTAGCAGCAATAGCAAATAATCCGGGGGATCTAGCAAATGTAGCTGCCATTCTTCTAGAAACATTAGAAGAAGAAGGTTCAGCAGTTCTACGTTTTATGCTCATAGCTATTCTAGAAGGTAATGCATGAGTAGAATACAGCTAGAGTATATTCTAGCTGAGCTCATAGACCGGGCGGAATGGGATATAGATGTAGCATCCGCTCTAGATGAATACGAAGAACATATTCTTAGTAAGTTAAAAGAACAATATAGATTAAGTGAGTTAAAAATTTATAGGTACGAATATGTAGACGGCCCAGCGTTTGATAATAATGAGCCTCCTTTTGAGCATAACCGTCTTATGTCAGTGTGTAGCTATCCAATCCCAGATGGTGTAGGTGGATTCATAGGCTGCGCTACATACACATTTTTACGTATAGATGATGTTAGTGGTAACTACTTGCTAGAATACAGTCCTCTGTCACTAGAAGAAAAGTAACTTTTTAATTAGAAGTGTTTGGCAAAATAACTTACAACTGTATGATGTATGTTTTCAAACAAAAACTTGATCACGAAATTGACGCACATATATATCACAAACAAATAACACTAACATTTAATACAATTCAAACAAATACATTTATAAGCAAATAAAAATAGGCCCTCCCCTTTACAATTCAATGTATGGGGGAGGGCATACTCATATATGAATATCAATTCATTTCAATAGAAAGATTGTGTCGCCGGGGTAATCAAGAATAGACCATTCACCATTGTAATCCATAACCAATAGCATAACAGTAAAGCTAAATGCGAAATAGGAGAGAACAATACCTTCCTTTACCCTATCCCCGGGCTTTAATTGATACATGTATATAGCTTTATTCATTAATATAATCCATTCATATATGTATTAGTATCATATGTATTAGACTATGTCCCTGATCTTCTCTACCTCATACACATGGGTAGTATCATGCCTATCAAGGTAGGCTATAGCAGCCCTCATATCGCCTGTACTGTCCTTAAACTGTCCTAGTGCCGTATTGTGCCTAGTACATAGTACGCCCCTTATACGGCCCGTACGGTGGCAGTGGTCTATTTGGGGGTTATCAGTAAAGGTATTGCATATAGCACACGTACTAGAATACTTAGCTATTATTGCTTCTCTTTGTTTAGTATTAAGCTTTAATGTACCCCCATCGTATGAATATGAGTATGTTTGTGCAGGTTGGTGTTTAGTACGTGGTCTGTTCTTTCTTCTTTCATTCTTCTGTTTATTCCTTAATTCACAGCTCCAATAATAGCCATTAGTGCATGTGCTAGCAGTTACCTTATATAGCTTAGTAGGTCCACATATACTACAGACGCCTTGTTTTTCTTCCTCATTCGCCTCTACAATAGAGTGCACACCGATTGTTTCCATACAACAATGGTATCGTATTGGCTAAATGGGTACTTAATACATAGGATACGGGTATTAGTATGCAATATAAAAGGCTTAATTAAAAGCGGGGTTGAATAATAACCCCTATTATATGAATATCAATAAGGACTATATACAGGCATATCATAGTAAGAAAATACACTACTAATAATAGCTACTATAAAGAATAGAATACCGAAGCATATACCAGTACAGAATAAGATCATAATGTATTTACCAATATTCGCCATTCTGCCCCTTTTACCGTAGATTATTGCGTATTTCGTACTAAAAACAGTGATTTATTGCGTATTTCGTATAAAAAACGGCTTTTTATTAAGCTCGCGGGTTATTAGTTTTTCTATTTATTTTATTCGTTAGTACACTAATTAATCGTGCACGAGGAAATTATATACCTATCGTTTATCGATATAGCTAGCGTATATCCTAGCTATCCCTTATACTCCTTTATTTTCTCTATAGTACTGCTCCCAATTGAATCTAGCTAATTCATAGGAAACATACTTCTTACCGCATCCCCGGCAAAAAGTGCTACCGCCTGCTAGCCATAGTCTTCTTAGTGGCTTTTCCTTATGGCACATATCGCAAGCTAGATACCAGCGCTCGCCTCTATACTTATTCTTTAGCCACTCCCCCGGGCTGCTCAGATTGAGCACCAGCCTATCGTACTGCTCACGTAGACTCATTTATCCTCGAATCTTCCAGAGAATACGTGCAATAAGGATAATTTCGGCCACTACACAAATTCCTACCGTAGAAAAGATAATAGCCGCCCTCGTCGAGCTATCAAAGAAGAACGAGCTACCAAGAATCAGAATTGCAATGCTGGCACCTAGCACGCAAGAACGTGCAAACTGCTTTTCTACCTTAATCATTCCCATACTCCTATATCTCCTAGTTCTCTATCCCGGATTCTTAGCAGACGCTCTAGAGCTTCTATTCTAGCGTTAGCTCTATCTAGCTCTCTTCTTAGCTCCCCCGCCGCTGTAATGGCCGTACGAGCGAGCTGCTGCCATTCTCGTCTAGCACCCTCGGTAGCCCGTGCTTCGGCCTCACGGTCAAGCTCAGCCATGCTTATGCTCCCTAATCTCGCTGGGATGGATCGTGCTTCGCTCGCCACCCTCTCCTACTCCCCATTCAACAATGGGACAGCTGATAAGCTCGAATCCTATGATGCGACCTGGATACAGAACACCATCACCCGCCCAGATCGTGTCTCCAATGCTTAGCTCATCCATTGAATCCAGCCACCGTTTCTTCTGTTCTTTTAGCCTTGACATCTTATACTTCGATAAGACATTCCTTGATTAATTCAACGGCAATAAAAAGCTTACCGTCTACTTGCGTCACCTGAATATAAGCCATTACTGCCTCTCAGTTCGTTTCTAAGAACATCAGAGCTCTACCGGGGTCTCTCACCACCCGGCGGAACTCAAACATGCTTAGCGGACGTTCTCAGCTAGCTTCTCGGCTAGATCCTTATTCAGCATCCTGGCATACGCACTGGCATCCTCTAGCCAGTCCCACTCACGGCGCTTACCACTGAACTCATGTGCTACCGCGAGCTTGCCAACACCCAAGGGTAGATCGATATAGACAGCCCATCTTCGTGCTTGATAAACCTCGTTACAGCTTTCAACGTAGAACTTAGCCATTATTTACTGTACTCCATTCGTTCTTGCGATATGTATGCTTGCCTACTGGTTTAGGATCGACGTATTGGGGTCTAGAACGGCTCACAGACCAATTAAAGTCAGTCGTACGTATCTTTTGTCCACCCCGAAATTCCAGACGCCACAGACCCTCTCCTAGGGGGTCTTTTTCCTCAAGCTGTAGCCAACCGTATGGCGTCTCGCACCAATCGCCGGGGAGTAGCAATGAAGTCAGCATTTAGCTAGTACTGAGCTCAAAGTTCGGAACGATGGTTTCTGGGCGGAAGATAATTCGAGGCCGGAACAAACTTACCTGCTTTCCGCCCATCTGAGTTGATACGTATGTGACGTTATCACTAAGACCCAATGTGGTTCGCTCTACAGAGCCGTCATTACTTACCTTGCAGATGACGTCAAGTTTCTGGCCGTCGTTGTTCATCGAACAAAAACCCTCGACACTGAACAAAACTTTGTCGGTGATCCCGTTAATGCCTACGATTCGCCGGGGAACCTCAAAATTATCTGCTGCCTTAGACAGATTCTCGTTAGCCTGATCTGCTGCACTAGTACAACCGGTCAAGGCAAGTAGCGCAGCCAAGCCGAAACTAATTCCAACAATAATGCGCTTCATTATTTCTCCCTAATAAGACCATAGATACAGCCGATTAGTGCAAGTACTAGTACAGCTAGAACAACCAATGACATTGGGTCATTCTTGATTGTTTCTAGTGCGTTATGCATTGCTTACTTTAATGCCTCCGCGCGGACCTGATTCAATCTGCTTATCCGGGTAGTCGAAAGGACAGCCAATACCCTCATATTCCAGAGCATCCGCAAGTTGCTCCCAGCGAGTGACATAGTAGAGCGACGTTGAACAATCGTTGCTGTCGACTTCTCGCCGGTAGGTACTAAAATTGTTCTTAGCGTCCCCTACCGTCTTGTGAAAGCTCAATTCAAATGACTGTGAGCCCGCAATATGCTGCGCAGTGTATGCAATCCAGTTGATCATCAGATCTCCTAAGCGTTGGGGTCACCCTTGACATATGCGTCAAGCTTCTGTTCAGCTTCATTCTCATATTGAATCTCTTTCCAGGCGACAAAAGCTTTAGAGATTTGTCGTTCGCCACTTGTGTCTTTAACGTACCAATTGGCGAAGTCTGTTGCTAGTTGCGTATTATCATCCGATTTCCCATATGCGTAGTAGAATGCGGAGAAGTAGAGTCTGGTCCATTCTTGGTAACTCATGTCAGCTCCCAATCCCTTTCACGATAAATGTCATAGGCTATATCCGGATCAATCTCTTGCGGTTCATCCGGCTCATTTTCGTAATGATCATCCATTAGCGAACCAATTCCTTTGTTAGCAGTTTCTGGATAGGAAAGGCGGGGAGTATTTCTAGCCCCCGCCCAACCTACACAGACCTAGCTAGCCTCTACCAGGCTCTCAGTTGCGTTCTCCGGCTCACTAACGGCCGGGGTGGACTCGACTGCCGCCGGAAGCTCTACAGGCTCTGTAGGGAGCTGCAAGGGCTCGACACGCTCTGCGCTGAACGCAAGCACGTCTTCCGGGGTGAGCTTGAGGAAAGCTTCAGCGGCTGAACGGACAGCAGACACAGACACACGTGACTTGTGCGCAACCTCCGCAAGCTCACGAATGGTCTCAATGTTCAGCGTAAACGTCTTGTCACGAGCGGCAGTGGTGTACGCCTTACCATCCTTGCGAGTACCCTTTTTCTGGTAGTTCACCGTGACACGGTACTCAGCCTCACCAGTCTTGGCAGGCTTGGCACGTTCTGCCCACGTACCGTCAAAGTACTCAGTCGGCACAACAGTGTCACCAGCCGCGAGAATGGCAGTGAGCAGTGCCTTCATTGGCGGACGACCGCGACCGTACACACCGTTCTTGTCTTTGGGGAACGAAACACCGTACTTCTCCCCAGCCTTGCGTGCGTCATGAATGTCGGAAATAGTGACGTTAGCCATTTTGTTTCTTCTTTCTATCTTTGAATGGATGGTTTGTTCTAACGATTGTAAAGCTTAGAGCCGAATATCCTTGACTTCGGTAATAACCTGCGCAATGCGCAGCGTACGTGTGAGCTCAACAAACTGAACGTTCTTCGGCTCGTAATCCTCTTTCCACTTATTCATAGCACCATTGTCAGTAGTCGCCTGATAGGTACGCTTAGCAGGCTGCCAGCTACCCGTGCTAGAAAGACGCTTGAAATGGACATTGTAGCGATTGAGCTTAGCCTTAGCCATTGTTCTCCCTATGTCGTATCTATTCGCCCTTTGGGCAGTACCCCTAGTTGCTTTGCTGCGTACGCCACATACACGCTAGGGACCTTCTAGTTAGTCGTTCTGGTGATTGACTCGACGCTGGCCAGTGCCTTCCGCCCGGCGGTAGAGATTCTTATTCGCCTTACGGTTCTTGCGTGAGCCTTCCGCCTTACGGGCCTTACGGTCACTAATCTTGCGTACACGTGCCATTTCTATTCTCCTCTACTAGTCATCGAATGTGCTAAGAAGCATGCCAACTGCTGCAAACTGGGCGGGGGTAAGTGAAAGCCAATGCGTTTGCGCCTTAGGCAATCCCGCATCACTACGGACCTCTACCTTAATAGCGATACTTGTGTTTTCCGTTTCAGACTCATAAAGCTTATCGAGCTGATTATTGATATAGCCGCTCATTAGTCCTCCAATACTGAAAGAGCAGTGCGAGTCGGTCCGTAGTGCTTTCCCCTTGTGGTTGGTGAATAGCCGTGACCGGGATCAATCCAGCCTTTCTCTTTGTCGTGCCAGGCGATAGGCGTGCTGTAACTGTAAATTACATAGTCAATCATGCCAGCGTAGCCACGATCGGTGTACTCTACTTTATCCTCGGGATGCAAGTAGAGCCGCCCGGTTTCAGACGTCCATTCCCCGCCCCGGAAGGTACCACCAGCGTTCTTAAACGGCTCATGGTCAGCAAGCCATTCGGAAAGCGTTCGGAAGCCTGTACGGCTCTTACCGTGCGAGAAATACTGTTTCATCAGTTCCACTCATCCTTTTCGCCAAGGTAGTCAAGGTTATTTGAGGGACGATTGGAAAGCATGTGATAGTCGGCGTATCCTGCCAATTCTTCAGATTCTTCAATTGTGTATTCGGCCGGAGTGAACAGAAGTTCAAGAATCTCATTGTCAGACATAATGATCAATTCCTTTCGTGATCAATTAACCAAGTCAAATTTTGTTAGTTATCTTCTGTCGGTTAGATATTCACGTTAATTATTTTCATCCGTTTGGAATTAACGGGGCCTGAGAGCTTCTCTAAGAAGATCAAGTAGTACCCCCGGCCGTTCTTGACCGGGGGTACACGTTCAGCCTCTTAGCGAGCTACTGGGGTGCGCTGTAGTACCCACACCAGCGCTAGAACGAATGCAGCAAAACCCTGTATCACCAGAATGCAGACAGCCCACATTTCCATTAGCGAACAGTGCGAAGCTGGCCGCCGCGCTTGCCCTTGACCAGCTTGGCAGGCTTGGTGCTGAACTTGACCGGCGGGGTAGCAGCCTGAACCAACGTAAGCTCGCTAAAGGCGCATTCGCGCTTCTGTCCCTTAGCACTCACCACATTGACAAAGTAGCCACCCTGCCCGGAAGTAGACGTAACAGTCCACTCGACCTTGCCCTTGCCAATGCGAACCTTGTCACCGTTGCTGAAAGACATCTAAGCTCCCTTAATTAGTTGTACACAATTGAATTGTGCAAGATCAGTTAGTGCGCTTGCCCTTGTCGATTTCTTCTTGACGCTTAGCGTCTTGTTCTTTGTTCCGACGTTCTTGTGCCTTTTCACGCTCAATCCGTGCTAGTTCCTCACGGATCTTCTTAGCGGCTATATCCTCACCCATTATTCCTCCTAAGTAGGTAAGGGCCCGGATGTACTCACCAACATCCGGGCGATACTCACTTAGAGCAGCCTAGCTGTGCACTAGCGTAGAGATCAGTTTCAGAGTCATTATCCCACTTGACTTTTACATCCACCGCGTGCCCAACTGACACAAGCTCGATTACTGTGCCCCGATCATCCGGTCCATTGTCTCGGTAAAAAACGCGGTCACCGACCTTGAATTTATACATCTACTCTCCTAGAGCTTACAGAGATCAGCCGGGGAAACGTAGCCGTTCTCAATTCCGTCATCCCAGATGACGAATACATCGCCATTCTGAGCGGTGTGATCAACCGTACCCCAATCGAACTCTTCGCCTGGCATATGGTCACCGTGATAGATCCGCTGACCATCGTTGAATCTCTGCATTTGTTTCCTTTCCTAGCTGTACCGGACCTCACCGAACAGGGCGACCTGAATCACGTTGTCAGCAGTGCCAGCGTCAAAGTCAGCGTCATCAACGTCTTTCAAGAACGCTTTGCATTGCTTGCGGGTTTCACCTTCAGCGTATGGCACCACCGTGCGAGCGATCTTGTATACGGCGGACATGATCTTCTTATGCGTAAGTGTGTACAGGCCAACCGGATTGCGATCATCGTCGCGCTCAATCAGACGAATGCGCCAATCGCTTTTCTCGTCACCTAGCCATTCGTCCACACCCCACCAACCGTAGTCGAGCGCCCCGGAACCAAGAAAGTGAATGTAGGTGTCTTCTGACGTAGCCATTAGCAGTCCTTAGAGGTTGGTAACCCAGTACTTACGTTCGGGAGCGACGTAGCCCTCGTCCCCTGATTCCCAGGTAATCCAGGTTCCCTCGGGGTCATTATAACGGTTATACACCATCATGATTTCATCATCAAACTTGACCTCATCACCAACTTGGAGGTTCTTTGCTTTAACAATTCCTTCCATTGCTACCTCTCAAATAGAGCATACGTCGGGGAAGCACCATAAACGCGGTTAGCAGTTTATGGCACAACCTAGAAGCATTTCTATTTAGCGCATCTTGTCAAGCCTGCAGTACATTTCCAGAATGGCCATACGGTCCTCACTGTCCAACCATTCGTTACCCTCACAGATACCCGTCAGAAGCGGCTCATAGACGGCCGCTGCAATTGCCTGAAAGGCGTGCTTACGTTCGCGCCTGATCTTGTCCTGGACCGCCTGGTAGGCTTCCTCTGTGATGCTAAGCGGGTCACCCTCACAAGCACCGCACATCCAATCGATACCACAACCACCAACGTAAGTACCGTGTGGGCAGTAGCCGTCTGAATCGCCCCGGTAGTATTCCTCATAGTTGGCGATGATGTTCTTGCGGT
>Ga0126305_10000247_pt1 | contig 24154 bp, 15 predicted proteins | sample Plot26_FD_92536 | JGI IMG/M metagenome (GOLD analysis project Ga0126305, IMG submission 92536) | Serpentine soil microbial communities from UC McLaughlin Reserve, CA, USA - Plot26 | ecosystem: Environmental > Terrestrial > Soil > Grasslands | place: USA: UC McLaughlin Reserve, Lake County... | reverse complement strand
CTAGAACCGGACCTTCATGAAGGCCTTGAGGCGGTCCTGCTCGAAGTCCCGCTTGAGGAGGCTGTTCCAGCCGCCGAAACGGCCGCGGAAGCCCGGCGAGCCCACGGGCACGCCGAAGTCGTTGGCGATCCCCTGGTCGGCGAGCTGCGGCACGAAGCCGCCGCCGAAATCGGGCGTGAACGTGCCCCAGTTGTGCTCGTAGTTGAAGCCGAACTCCGCGCCGCCGATGGTGTAGCGGGTGTAGAGCATCAGCTTGTTCTTCTCGTGCTGGCCCGACGCGATGCTGTGGAGCTGGTAGGCCTGGAACGCCGTGTTGCCGTCCTGCAGGTCCACGTCGTAGAACTCGTAGGTCAGCGAGCTGTACACGTTGCCCGTGACCTGGTAGCCGGCGCCGACCTGGTACATCTTGTAGTCGAGGTCGCGGTCGTCGTCGGAGACGTTGTCGAACGGTTTCCACTGGTAGCCGGTGACGCCGTTGACGGTGATCACCGGCGGATTGCCGAAGATGGCCGCCGTCGAGAAGCCGTTGGCGTAGTTGTTGGCGTTGTTGGCGCACGCCTGGCCGCCGCCCGGGCAGTCGCCGGGCCGGAAGGGCAGGAAGCGCGCGTCGGTCATGCGGTCGTCCGTCTCGTCGATGAACTTGAACTTGCCGAACAGGTCGATGCCTTTGGCGACGTCGAGCAGGTACTTGGCCCGGATGACCCCAATGTCCGTGCTCTTGTCCTGGAACGGCGCATAGGCGTTGCGGAAGGAGCCGATGCCGGCGTCGGACTCGAAGTTGGGATAGATCGAGTTGTCGATCGCGCGGGTCGTGTCGCCCCAGGCCTGCCAGTTGGTGTTGTAGTCGATCTTGCTGTACTCGGCGGCGAAGTCGATGCCGGCGAACGAGAAGGTCGGCACGACGGTGATGCCCTTCCAGCCGATCACCGTCTCGGCCATGGGCTCGTCGAAGTCGGTGAACTCGTTGTCGACGCTGAGGTTCGCCACCTGCTGGGCGTTGCCCTGGAAGCCGCCGTAGCCGATGCGGGTGGGGTTGCCGGCGAAGACGCCGAACGCCGAGTTGTCGGGGCCGGGGAAGACGAAGGTGCCGTCGTGGCCCTCGGTGAGCAGCACGTCCGACTCGCGGCGGGCCGCCAGGATGGAGACGTACTGGGCGCCGATGTCGAAGTACTCGACGTTGAACGACAGGCCGATGCCGAACGGATCGTTGATGTCGACGTTGGCCTTGTAGGTCTCGTCCTCCAGGTCGCCGGCCGGCACGGGCGAGAAGCCGGAGGTGCCGAAGCCGGTCGGCACGCCGAAACGCGCGAAGGACTCGGCCTGAGAGAAGTAGGCCTGGCCGCGGATGTCGATGACCGGGGTCGGGTGAATGCCGAACCGGATCCCCGTCACGTCGTTGCTGAAGCGGGTGTCCACGTCCTGGCCGTCGTCGATGTTGCGGTCGCGGGTGTCGATCTCGATGTCGCGGACGCGCTCGTGGATCGCCGAGACGTCGAACAGCGAGCTCGGCGCCCAGCGGAGCTGCAGGCCGTAGGCGCCGTCCTGGGCGGCGTAGTCGCCGGTGGTGAAGTTCGGGCCGGCGAACAGGCGCGGCAGCGAGATGCGGATCAGGTCGTAGCTGATCGGGCGGAAGCCGAACAGCGGGCCCTGGAACAGGATGGCCTTGGCGTTGTCACGGTCGATGTAGCGGATCTTGCCGATGGTGAACGGGTCGAACATGCCGAGGTCGGTCGAGCCGACGGTCGCGGCGTCCAGCCACTTGTAGCCCGGGGTGAAGCGGACCGTGAGCCCGCGCATCTTGATGTACTCGTTCGAGCGCGGGTCGAACTCGCCGCAGTCGCCGCCGGTGCAGGGCGCTCCCGGAGGATTTTCGAAGGCCGGGTTGCGGCCGCCGAAACCGCCGAAGTTGGTCCACTGGTTCTGGCTGAACCGCGACTGGATGCGGCCCGTGACCTCGATGTACTTGGAGGGCCGGGAGGCGATCAGCAGGTTGATCTCCGTGCCCTGCCCGTTGTCGCCATAGCCCTCGCCGGGAATGGTGGTGAAGTTGTAGAGGCTGCCGTCGGTGTGCTGGGTTCCCCACAGCCACTTGGTGTAGTCCTCGCCGGTGATGATCATCGTCTGGCCGTCCGCGGCGAACGCCGGCATCGGTGCCAGCGCTGCCGCGGCAGCCAGCAGAGCTATCGCGAACCCCCTGAAAAATCTCATGGTATCTCCTCTCCTCGGAACAGGAGTTGTCGGGCTACTTGCCCTTGCGGACCATCTTGAGAGCGGCGCCCGACTTGCGGGTGCCGTCCGGATTGCACTCGTACTTCAGCATGTCGTGCTGGGCCTGGACCTCGTCCGCCGCGCCCGTGCCGCTGCCGGCCAGGATGTCCATGACGTGCGGGTCGCAGTCGGAGTCGGTGCCGCCGCCGAAGCGGTGCTGGCCCTCATACTCGTTGACCTTGCGGGTCAGCATGTCGGCCTTGTCCGGGAACCCCTCGTTGGACTGCACCACCACCTGGTAGCCCCACTGCGAGGGATCGCCGCCGCCGAGCTGGTCGAGGTCGACCGACGCCGAGATCGTCCGGCCGGCGCCCTTGACCCGGGTCGGGACGATGACCGCCGCCTTGGTGGCGGCCGGCATCTTGGCGTCCACCTCGTTCTTCACCGTTCCCGGCGCCTGGGGCGACAGGACCACCAGGTAGTCCCACTCGTTGCCGTCGGCGAAGGTGACGTTGGTGCCCGGCACCCCTTCCTTGAAGCCGCCCTCCTTGGTGTCGATGAAGATGAAGACCTGCTCCACCGAGAAGCCGGTCCCCATCCGCCAGGGATCCTCGAGGGACGTGCCGAAGCCGACGGAGAAGTCCACCTTCTTGCCGCTGACCTTGACGTCGAGACCCGTCATGTCGAACGAGCCGCGCTTGTACACCTGGTCCGTGGGATAGGTGTAGGTGCCCGGCCCGTTGTCGTCGTTCGCCGGGTCCTTGAACGAAACGCCGCTCTGGGCGAAGGCCGCGCCGGCCAGCAGCAGGCTGGCCGCCGCCGTAACTCCAGTCTTCCAGTGCTTTTTGAACAGAAAAAACTTGGACATGAAACCTCCTTGTTGTAGGGCGTCAGCCCTTGACTGCGCCGGCCGTGAGGCCGGAAACCAGGAACTTCTGCAAGACCATGAACAGCACCATGATGGGGATCGCGGCGACGATCGAGCCGGCCGCGAAATAACCCCACTGCTGCGAGAAGCCGCTGACGAAGAAGCGCAGGCCCACCGGCACCGTGTACATCTCTTCGCGGTTCATGAGGGTGGCGGCGAGGATGAACTCGTTCCAGCCGGTCATGAAGGAGAACAGGGCGGTCACCGCCACGGCGGGCTTGGCGAGCGGCAGGACGATGCGGAAGAAGATCGTCGCCTGCGAAGCGCCGTCGATCAGCGCCGACTCCTCGAGCTCCTTGGGAATGGTGTCGAAGTACCCCTTCATGTTCCAGACGCAGAACGGAATGGCGGTCGTACAGTACAACAGGACCAGCCCGGTGTAGGTGGAGCCCAGGCCCAGGAACTGGATGATGATGAAGAGCGGGATCAGCATCAGCGTGCCGGGAAACATCTGCGACACCAGGAACGACATCAGGCCGGCCCGCCGGCCGGGGAAGCGGAAGCGGGAGAAGGAGTAGGCCGCCGTACAGGCGAGGAAGACGCCCAGGACCGTGGTGGCCGACGCCACGATCACGCTGTTGAGCAGCCAGCGGGCGAACGGCTGGTCGCCGAACAGCGAGCGGAAGTTGCTGAGCGACCAGTTCTCCGGCCAAGGCGTGATGGCCCGCACGCGCTCGCCCAGGGTGGCATTGTCCGGGATGTCGGTGATCGCCAGGCTCTGGCCGCCGGAGAAGGCGATCGTCACCACCAGGAGGATGGGGTAGCAGGTCACGATCAGCATCAGGATCAGGAACAGGTGGAGCGGCCAGTGCCGCGGCTCGTCGTTTCCGCGCCGCTTTTTCCGGATATTCCTGCTCATCCGATCGCCTCCGTCGCGCCGGTCACCCGGTTCTGCCAGGTGCCGTAAGCCAGCAGGATCAGGAAGATCACCACCGAGTAGGCGGCCGCGTAGCCGTACCGGTACTGCTCAAAGGCGAGCTTGTACGCCTGGGTGATCAGGATCTCGGTGGCGCCCGCGGGCTGGCCCGCCGACACCAGGTAGATGACGATGAACTGGTTGAACGTCCAGATGACCGACAGGATGATCGCCGGCACCAGCGCCGGCCTGAGCGACGGCAGGGTGATGGCCCGGAACTGCTGCCAGCGCGTGGCGCCGTCCACCTTCGCCGCCTCGTAGAGGTCGGCGGAGATCGACTGCAGGGCGCCGAGCGAGATCACCATCATGAACGGGAAGGAGAGCCAGCCGTTGGTCGTCAGCACCGCCAGGAACGAGGTGAACGGCCCGTCGAACCAGGCGATGGGGGTGGCGCCGAAGATCCGGAGGATCTGGTTGATCACCCCGAACTGGCGGTGGAACATCCCCTGCCAGATGAGCGCCGTGATGTAGGTCGGCACGGCCCAGGGCAGGATCAGCAGCACCCGGTAGAACGACCGGAAGGCGAAATCCTTGAGGTTCAGGATCAGCGCCAGGGTCAGCCCCAGCGACACGCCGATGACGACGTTGGACACCGTCCAGACGAGGGTGAAGAAGAGGGTGTAGTAGAAGTTCTGGTAGTTCCAGACCAGCCCTTCCGCCGTCCGCCGGGCGATGCCGAAGTCGCTCAGGATGCTGGTGTAGTTGCCGAGGCCGATCCAGGTCTCGTAGATCGACTTGTCGGTGTTGTAGATGTTGGCGTTGGTGAACGACAGGGCGATGCCGTAGAAGAACGGGAAGAACACCAGCACCAGCATGCCGAGCAGCGCCGGGATGGTGTAGGCGTAGGCGATCCGGTACTGGACCAGGGCGCCGCCGGTGCGGGCCGCCCAGCCGAGGCCCACGAAGGCGAGCAGGGCGAGAGCGATCAGGCCGAGGGTGATCACCGAACGGGTCATCCGCCCGGCGTCGGCCCCCACCAGCTCGCCGAGCTTCCCCTCGTCGAGCTGGCCGCCGGACGTGACGAGGCCGAGCGGCTGGCGGAGCTCGTCCATGTCCCAGCTTTCCGGCGAGAGCGGCTGCGGCTGGACCGCCGGAACGCCGATCTCGGCGAGCAGCGTTTGGGCCGTCTTGGCCTCCGCCGCGATGCGGGCCGCCACCGCCTGGCCCGAGGTCCGGCGCTCCCGCCCCAGCACGTCGAGGGCGTAGCGCCCATACAGATAGAGGCCCGCCAGCAGCACCAGGGCCGCGGCGCCGGCCAGCAGCCCGCGCCGCTCCCCCAGCGCCAGGGAGATCAGGAGCAGGGCGATCACCGGTCCGAGCAGGGCGGCGAGGAAGGGGAGCCAGGCGAATTCGACCGCATCGGGCCGCGTCCGGGTGTCCATCTGCACCATGCCGGCGACCTCGCCGCCGCGCTCGATCGGCGCCGCCAGGGAGAGCGTGCCGCCCGGCTGCCGCACGACGCTGATCTCCGGCTGGCGGGCCGCCCCTTCCGCCCCTTCCCGGTTGCCGGCGACGGCCGCGCGCAGCTTCTGGCCGAGGTCGAAGAAGGGTTTCTCGTCGGGAGCGAGCCGCCGCGGCGCCTGCTTCGCGCCCTGGTCCCGCGGGTCGGTGGAGGCCTCCAGGGTGATGCCGCCGAGTTCCAGGACGCGGATGGCCGTGACCTCGGGATGGGTTTCGGCGAAGCGCGCCACCGCGCGCCGCATCGCTTCGCCCGCGTCCGCCGGCGCCGCCGTCCCGCCCTGCTCGATGGCGGCCAGCTCGTCGCCGAGACCCATGCCGCCGCCTGCCGGCTCGGCTGCCGCGGGCGGCTCAGGCGCCTCGGCGGCCTGGGCTCCGCCGCCGCCCGCCTGCTCCAGGACGGTGGTGAGGGCGGCGAGGGTGACGACGGCCTGCCGCCGGGCCCGCTCGTTGGCCTCGGCCTGACGGGCGCCGGTGAGCAGCGCGGCGGCGATCCCGACGCCCAGCAGGGCGGCGAGGGCGAGGCCGATCAGGAACCGGCGGCGGTGCGAAACGGCTGTCGGAGGTCCGGCCATGGCTCACTTCTTGAGGAGGCTGCTGATGCGCTCGAGCACTTCCTTCTGGGCCCGGTCCAGCGCCTCCTTGGGCGTGGCCGTCTTCTTGACGATGGTGTTCATGGCCGTCGTCGCCGGCGACCAGACCATCGACATCTCCGGCAGGTTCGGCATCGGCACCGCCACGTCCACCTGCTGGCGGAAGGCCTTGAGGATGGGATCGGCCGCCACCTGCGGGTCGGCGTAGACCCCCTTGTTGGCCGGCGTCTGCCGCCCCTGGAGGGCCAGCACCTTGGCGGCGGGGACGTCCGTCACGTACTTCAGGAACTCGTAGGCTTCAGCCTTGTTCTTCGACGGCGCGGCGACGTAGACGCCCTCGACGGTGATCCAGGGCCGCATCGGCTTGCCGCCCGCCTCCGTGATGTTGGGCATCGGCGCCAGGCCGATGTCGATGTCCTTCGAGGCCTCGCCCAGGAACCAGGGGCCGGAGAAGACGATGGCCGCCTTGCCCGAGTTGAACAGCGACGTGATCAGCGCCGTCGAAGGCTCGCCCGGCATGAAGCCCTGGTTGACCCACTTCAACAGGAAGTTGAGCGACTGGACGTTCTGGGGCGAGCTCAGCGTCGGCTTGCGGCCGGCGAAGACGCCGCCGCCGAAGCCGTTCATCAGCGCCGCGTGGTAGTAGAAGTCGGAGTACCAGTAGACCAGGCCGAACTTGCCGGAGGCGGCGTTGGTGAGCTTCTTGGCCTGCGCCGCCAGGTCCGCCGTGGTCTTGGGCGGGTTCGGCACCAGCTTCTTGTTGTAGATCATGGTGATCGTCTTGAAGTTCAGCGGCAGGCCGTAGATGTTGCCCTGGTAGGTCATGGCGTCCAGGGTGGCCTTGAGGTACCGGCCCTTGATGGCGGGGTCGAGATAGAAGTCGAGCGGCTCCACCGTGTTGCCCGCCGCGATCCAGCCGCCGAGACGGTCCTGGGCGAAGATGAAGACGTCCGCTCCCTTGCCGCGCGGCACGGCCGCCGTGATCTTGTCGGCGAAGGCGTCGTAGGGCACCGCCAGGGTCGTGGCCTTGATCTTGCCCGCGTTCGCCTTGTTGAAGTTCTCGACGACAGCCTCGAAGGCGGCCTTCTCGCCGCCCCGGTAGCCATGCCAGATCACGATCTCCTTCTGGGCCGCCGCCAGGGCGGGGAGCGCCAGCAGAGAGAGCGCGCAGAGGATGCCGCGAAGGGTGTTGGATCTCATGAGGTATCTCCTATTGCGACGGGTGAACCGGTTGCGTTCAGGCGATGCGCTGCTCCGTGACGGCATCGAAGAGGTGGACGGCGCCGGTCTCGATCACCAGTTGCACCTCGTCGCCCATCTTCGGCGAGCGGTGCGGATCCACCTTGGCCACCAGCAGGTCGCTGCCGACGCGGCCGTGGACGATCACCTCGTGGCCCAGGGGCTCGGTGAACTCGACCTTGGCTTGAATGGTGTGCGTCTCGCCGCCGCCCTCGCGGGGCGCCTCCCGGATGTTCTCCGGCCGGATGCCGAGCACGACCTTGCCGCCCTCCCGGCCGCGGGTCGCCGCGTGCAGCGATGCCGGCAGCGGCAGTTTGAAGCCCGAGGCGGCCACCGCGGCGCCGCCGTCGGCGAGGGTGGCGGGCACGAGGTTCATCGGCGGCGTGCCGATGAAGCTGGCGACGAACAGGTTGACCGGCCGCTCGTAGACCTCGAGGGGCGTGCCGACCTGCTGGAGCTCGCCCTTGCTCATCACGGCGATGCGGTCGCCCATCGTCATCGCCTCGATCTGGTCGTGGGTGACGTAGACGGTGGTCGTCTGCAAGTTCTTCTGGAGATGGGAGATCTCGGCCCGCGTCTGCACGCGCAGCTTGGCGTCGAGGTTCGACAGCGGCTCGTCGAACAGGAACACGGCGGGTTTGCGCACGATGGCGCGGCCGACGGCGACGCGCTGGCGCTGGCCGCCGGAGAGCTGCTTGGGCTTGCGGTCCAGGAGCTCGGTGATGCCCAGGATCTGCGCCGCCTCGTTGACCCGCCGGTCCATCTCCTCGCGCGGCGTCTTGCGGATCTTGAGGCCGAACTCCAGGTTCCCCCGCACCGTCATGTGGGGGTAGAGCGCGTAGCTCTGGAACACCATGGCGATGTCGCGGTCCTTCGGCGGCACGTCGTTGACGACCTTGTTGCCGATCTCGATCGTGCCGCCGGAGATCTCCTCCAGGCCCGCGATCATCCGCAGCGCCGTCGACTTGCCGCAACCCGAAGGGCCGACCAGCACCATGAACTCGTGGTCCTGGATGTCGAGGCTCAGGTTCGGGATGACCGTGACCGGACCGTAGGCCTTCTTGACCCCCTTGAGCGTCACCTGCGCCATTTGATCCCCTTTAGATTGATCCCTTAAAAACTTATCGCCTGGCAGTGAAGATCCGGACGCTCCTCGGCGCCACCGCCGACTCGATCCTGGCGCCCGCGCGGGCGACGTCCTCGCCGTTCCAGACGTCGCGGACCGGCGCGTCCCGCCACTCGGCGGGCGCGTCGAAGGCCGCCGTCGCCGGCGAGCCGCCGCGGTTGACGGCCACCACCACGGCGTCGCCGCTCGCCTCGTCCTTCTGCAGGAAGACCAGCAGGTCGCCGTCCGTCGACAGCCCCATGTGCACGCCGCGCGCGAACGCCGGGTGGGCGCGGCGGATGGCGATCATCTTCTTGTAGTCGGCCCGCAGCGCCTCGTCGCGCGCCTTGCCGGCCCCGGGCTGCACCTTGCGGGCGCCCCAGGGCATGTCGCTCCGGTTGTCCGGCCAGTCGCCGCCCGGCCGCCCCACCTCTTCGCCGTAATAGATCGCCGGCAGGCCGCCCGCGGTGAGCTCGAGCAGCGCCGCCAGCCGGAACAGCTCCTTGTCGCCGTTCAACTGGAAGAGGGCCCCGGGCACGTCGTGGGAGGAGAGGTAGGGGGAGAGCAGGTGGCCGGCGCGGACCTTCTCCCGCGACTTCAGGTAGCGGTCGAAGGCCACCGTGCGCCCCCGCCCCTGCACCCAGGCGAGCGCGTTGCCCTGGAACGAGAAGTCGAAGCCGGCGTCCATCTCGTCGCCCGCGAACCACGGGTCGAGCGACTGGGCGTCGCCGCCCCAGACCTCGCCGATCAGGAAGAAGTCGGGGCCGATCTGCTCGCGGATGCGCTTCCGGTGCTCCTGCCAGAACGGGTGGTCCACGTGCTTGACGGTGTCCAGCCGGAAGCCGTCCACCCCCACCCGCTTGGCCAGGCCGAGCTGGGCCGTCAGCAGGTAGTCGGCCACTTCCGGCAGCTCGGTCCTGAAGTCCGGCAGGCCGGAGACGCAGGAGGTCAGGTCGTCCTGGCCGCAGGTCCCCAGGGCCTCGTTGCGGAGCCAGCCGCGGGTCTTGGGGTCTTTCAGATAGTTGGAGTCGTAGCCGGCGTGGTTGTAGACGACGTCGAGGAGCACCTTCATGCCGCGGGCGTGGGCGTCGTCCACCAGGGCCTTGAGCTCGGCCTCGGAGCCGAAGCGGGGGTCGAGGGCGTAGAAATCGTCCGCCCAGTAGCCGTGGTAGCCCCAGTCGGGGAAGCCGGCGCCGGTCACGAAGCCGTCGATGTTCTTCACCACCGGCGTGATCCAGAGCGCCGTCACGCCGAGGTCCGCGAGCTCGTCGAGCTGCTGGCGCAGGCCCGCGAGGTCGCCGCCGTGGAAGGTGCCCTTGGCGTGGCGGTCGACGCCCCGGTTGTTGCCGGAGTCGCCGTCGGCGAAGCGGTCGACGACCACGAAGTAGAGGATGGCGTCGCGCCAGCTCTCCTGGGGGACGACCTTGATGACGGGGGTGGTGGGCTGCGCCGCGGCAGTCGTCCCGGCCGAGGTGACCGGGGGGTGCGCTGTCCCGTTACAGGCGCCGAGCCACACTCCAAACCCGAGGAAAACCGCGATTCCCAACCGCGCCGGGATGCGGAAGGAGGGACGGCCGGTTTCGGGCAGGAGAAATTGCATCCGGTTTGTCAAACCCCTTATGGGATGGCAGATTCTAGGAAGTGCGTGGCGGGCCTGTCAACGCATCGTGACAGGAGTGAAAACCTCCTGTTTTCATATCCATAGCACATTTCGTCAAAAACAAGGGCCGGAGCGCGAACGCCCCGGCCCTGTCGTTCGTCAGACCGTGCTTCCGGTTACGGCAGGAAGGCGCTCCAGGCGGACAAGTTGCCGCTCTCGAAGCCGTCGTTGAAGATCGCCCCGGTGCAGGCCTGCACCGACACGTCGTCGACGTACCAGCCTTCGCGGCCCACCGAGGTGTCGGTCGCCGAGCGGAAGCGGAAGTTGACCGTCTGGCCTTGGAAGGCGGAGATGTCGACGATGGACAGCGTCCAGTCCTGGGGGTCTCCGCACCAGGCGTTGGTGGGGTTGACCGGGTTGCTGCAGCAGTTGGAGACCGGGCCGTTGTAGGGATCGGTCAGCAACTGGGCTTCGAGGCGAGTCCAGGCGCCGCCGCCATTGGTGGAGATCTCCAGGACCGCGGCGTCGAAGCAGCCGCCCGTCCGGTCCTCGATGGTCTGGTGGTTCCAGAACTTCATGGACAGGGGCAGGGCGCCGCTCGGCAGAGCCACCGGGGGCGAGACGAGGAACTGGTCGGTGACGGCCGCCGGGTGGGTGGAGTTGAAGGAGCTCACGCCGCTGTGCACCCGCACGCCCGAGAGGGCCCAGGTGTCTCCCGTGCCGCTGTGAGTCCAGCCGGCCGCGCCCGCCTCGAAGGTCTCGGTGAAGAGCTGGACCGGGGTCGTCCCGGGGCCGCAATCGCCCGGGCCCGGCACGGTGGTGAAGCTGCGCACGGCGGAGAAGCTGCCGGTGCCGCAGGCGTTGCCGGCCCGCACCCGCCAGTAGTAGGTGCTGCTGGTGTTGAGCGTGGCGCCCAGGGTGTAGGAGGTGGTGGTCAGGCCGCTCGCCGTCTCGACGATGCTGGTGAAGCCGGGGTCGTTCGCGATCTCGATGGTGTAGGTGCCGCCCGCGGTGACCGCCTGCCAGGTGAAGGTGGGCTGCACCGGCGTGTTGCCGGCGGCGTCGGCGGGCGTCAGCAGGTTGACCGCCGCCGGCGTGGCGGTGAAGAGGTTGAGGCCGACCGTCCGGGACTTGGTGCCCGTGGTGCTGGTGCCGTCGATCTGGAGGGTGTACGAGCCCGCCGCCGCGGCGCCGGTGTTCGAGACGGTGAGGGTGCTCGAGCCCGGCGGGGTCACCGGGTTGGGGCTGAACCCGACCGTGGTGCCCGCCGGGTTGCCGGAGGCCGACAGGGTCACCGGATCGGTGAAGCTCAGGATCGAGCCGACCGGCACGGTGTAGACGGCGTTGGCCGGCGCGCAGACGTTGAGGCTGGCGGGCGTGGCGCCGAGGGTGAAGTCGGGGGTCAGGGCGCAGTTGGAGCAGACCAGGGCGAAGTCCTGGTCCGTGGGGTCGCCGTTGTTGGGCACGCCGTCGCCGTTGATGGCAGTGGCCGCGACGGTGATGTCGATGCTGCCGCCGGGGCTCTGGATGAAGACGTTCTCCAGGTTGTTGCGCGTGTCCGCCGTGCCGCCGGTGACGGACGTGCCGCCCGTGAACCGGTTGCCCATATAGGTGTTGGCGCCGTCCACCACCCGCAGGTCGAGGTTGTTGACCAGGGCGGGGTTGGCCCCCACCGCGCCGGCGGCGTCGGTCCAGGCCAGGCTCACCTTCACCGGCAGGCCGGGGTTGGGCACGCCGACCGTCACCTGGAAGTCCTGGCCGGTGCCGGCGAGGAGCGTCGTCTGATCCCAGTACTCCACCGGCGCCGCCGGGGTGATGACCCGGCTGACGTTGATGCGGCCCCAGCCTTCGTTGGCGTTGGGGATGTCGGCCGTCCCCATGTCGACGGCGCCGTTGACCAGGAGGGCCTTGGCCATCGCCGGGCTCGGGTTGGCGCCGGCGTGGAAGCCGCGCCACCAGTCGGTGAGCAGCACCACGGCGCCCGAGGCGTGGGGGGACGCCATGCTGGTGCCGGAGCAGAAGGCGTACAGGTTGTTGGTGCCGCCGATGGCCGTCGAGCAGTCGCCGCCGAGATCGTTGCGGGTCGACGAGATCTGTTCGCCGGGAGCGGTGATGGTCGGCACGATGCGGCCGTCGACCGCCGGACCGCGGCTGCTGAAGGAAGAGATGGTGTCGATGCTGCCGATCCGGAAGTTCTGGGAGGAGGCCGTGACGATCAGGTTCTTGGCCTCCTTGGGCGAGGTCAGCGTGTTGGGACCGGGCCCCGAGTTGCCGGCCGAGAACACGGCGATGTAGGGCTCGGCCGTCCCGGCGGTGTCGAAGTTGCCGTCCCGCACCATCAGGTCGTGGGTGCGCTCGGAGGCCTGGTAGCCGTGAGCCGCTCCCTCGCCCGTGGTCCAGGAGCTGTTGCCGCCGATGGCGCCGCCCAGGACCGCCCGCTTCGAGTGCTCCTGCCAGCCGCCGGCCGGCGGCCAGGAAGGCGCGGAGAGGGAGTTCATGGCGAAGATCCCGTACTCGGGGGCCACGCCGAGACCGAAGAGGAAGCCGTTGGCGTCGGTGAAGGCGCCGGTGGCGTCGCCGCCGATGATGCCGGCGACGTGGGTGCCATGGCCGCCGCCCGCGCAGTCGGCGCCCGGGGTCGAGCCCGTGTCGCAGCCGGCCGGGATGCCGGGGAAGCTGAAGCCGCCCACGATGTGGCTGCCGAGGTCGGGGTGGTTGTAGTCGACGCCGGTGTCCACCACCGCCCAGGTGACGCCGGTGCCGTCGACGCCGAGCGTCGAGAGGTGGCTCAGGTAGCCGGTGACGGGGGTGCCGCCGGGGTGGTTGCCGGCCTGGATCTGGTCCGACATCTCGTCGTCCAGGATCGGCCGCGGGCTCTCGTAGCCCAGCCACAGGACTGTCCCGAGGGCGGCCACCGCATCCACCGCCCCGGCGTCGAGGCGGATGATGGCGTCGTAGAAGGCCTTGTCGGGCTGGGACGGATTGACTTGGAGGATCTCGGCCCCGAGCTGGGTGAGGGCCGTGAGAGTGGCCTTGTGATCGTCGTCCTCGAAGAACATCACGTCGACGTTGGCGATCTTCCCGTGCCGTTCCTGCAGATCGGAGTTGACCTTATAGGCCGGATGGAAGAGGCCCTGCCAACGCACGAAATCGAGGCTTTCGACGGCCTCGCTCGCGGCCGGCGCGGCCCATACCAGGTAGGTGTTGTGAGGGTAGTACTGGAGGACCCGGGCGCCCGTGGCGGCGAGCCGGGAGAGCCAGTCCTCCTTGACCGGGCCGACGAGCTGGACCAGCCGGAAGCCCGGGCGGGAGGCCTCGGCGCGCGGCCCGGGCAGGAGCTTGGGCTCGCCGTCCAGGAGCGGATCGAAGCTGAAGCCCGGCACCCGCACCTGGCGGGCGTCGGGCACCACGGTGAAGGGCACGCCGCGAGCCGTGAGGCGGTCGAGGTCCTCGGCCTTCACCTCGAGCCATTGAAAGGACCCATAGTCCAGAGCCAGAGTCGGCCGGACCTCGGCGGCGGAGACCTGCGCCCGAGCCTGCGCCGGCACTCGCACGACGACCGACTCGGCCGCCGCGGATCCCGCGGAGAGGATCAGAGCGGCGAGCAGCCCGATGAATACAGCCTTCTTCCTGGCCACGTTCCCTAAATCTAGATATTTCATGTTTTTTCCAATAGCGGAGGGAACCGTTGAATGGAATTCAAGCCGTCCTGGCGGGAAACCGTCAGTTACCCAACAACTTTGGGACAGCTCGAGGCGAACTTACCTTATTTATAGCACGCTATGTATTCATCGGGTCAGAATAAGAATTTTAGCGCGATAGGGCCGGACGCGCAAGGGCGTGGCCGGCCCTCGTGGCATGGAACGTGTTAGGTTTGGGGATGGGCCCCGAGGGGGCCGGAAGGGAGGATTTCAAATGCCCACCGGAATTGGGTTGATGGGGTTGGGGCGGATCGGGAGGAACATCTTCCGCATCCTCTACAAGAGTCAAGACCCGCGGATCCAGGCGATCAGCGACGTGGCCGACCCGGACGCGCTGGCCTACCTGCTCCGCTTCGATACGATCCTCGGCAGGTTTCCCGACGAGCTCAGCCTGCGCGACGGTAATCTTTACGCGGCCGGGCGCATGGTGAAGATGTTCCATGAGGAGAAAGGCGCGGAGACGACGCCCCCCTGGGGCGACCTCGGGGTGGACGTGGTCGTCGAGGCGACCTCGAAGTTCCGCACCCGCGCCCAGGTCGAGCGCCACCTGGCGGCGGGGGCCAAGCGGGTGATCCTCTGCTCGCCGCCGGCCGATCCGCCGGACCTGACCGTGGTCTTCGGCGTCAACGAGGACCAGCTCCGCTCCGAGCACCGCATCGTCTCGAACGCCAGCTCCACGGCCAACGCCGCGGCGCCCGTGCTGAAGATCCTGGGCGAAGCCTTCGGCATCGAGAGGGCGTTCCTCACCACCGTCCACGCCTTCAGCAACCAGCAGCGGCTGGCCGACGTGCCGGCCGACGATCCCCGCCGGGGCCGGGCGGCGGGCGAGAACATCATTCCCCAGGAGACCAACTCGGCCGAGGTCGTCGCCGGCCTCCTGCCCGAGCTCAAGGGCAAGCTCACCGGCCTCGCCATCAACGTGCCGGTGCCCAACGGCTCGGTCGTCGACCTCGTCTGCTGGCACGAGCGGCCGGTCACCGTGGAGTCGGTCAACGAGGTCCTCCGCACGGCGGCGGCGAGCGCCCGCTGGCGGGAGATCCTGGCCTACGAAGACGACCCGATCGTCTCCTCGGACGTCCTGCTGACCCCGCAGTCGGGCACCTTCGACAGCCTGGCGACCATGGTGCTGGGGAGCAACGTCTCCAAGACCCTGACCTGGTTCGACAACGGCTGGGGCTACGCCCACCGCGTCGTGGATCTCATCCGGTGCTTCCAGAAGTTCGATCGGCTGGAGAAGGAGGCCGCGCAATGAGCGTCAAGATCGGCATCAACGGCTTCGGCCGGATCGGCCGGAGCGTCTTCCGAATCCTCTCGGACCGGCAGGACATCGAGGTCGTGGCGATCAACGACCTGTTCGAGAACCAGCAGCTCGTCTACCTCCTGAAGTACGACTCCGTCATGCGCGTCTTCCCCAAGGAGGTCACGGCGGACGAGGACTACATGTACGTGGACGGCAAGAAGATCGCCATGACGGCCGAGAAGGACCCGGCGAAGATCCCCTGGGGCAAGCTGGGGGTGGACATCGTGATCGAGTCGACGGGCGTCTTCACCAGCCGGGAGCAGCTCCAGAAGCACATCGAAGGGGGCGCCAGGAAGGTGATCCTCACCGTGCCGGCCAAGGACGAGATCGACGCCATGATCGTGGTCGGCGTCAACGACGACACCTTGAAGGCGGAGCACCGGCTGGTCTCGAACGCTTCCTGCACCACCAACTGCCTGGCGCCGCTCGCCAAGGTGCTGAACGAGCGGTACGGCATCGAGGAGGGGTTCATGACCACCGTCCACGCCTACACCAACGACCAGCGTCTGGCCGACGTCCCCCACAAGGACTTCCGGCGTTCCCGCGCGGCGACCCAGAACATCATCCCCACCACCACCGGCGCCGCCAAGGCGGTCGGCAAGGTGCTGCCGCAGCTCAAGGGGAAGCTCGACGGCATGGCCATCCGCGTGCCGGTGCCCGACGGCTCGATCGTCGACCTGGTGGCCCGGTTGGGCGGCAGTCCCTCGGCGGCGGAGGTCAACGCCACCGTGCGCGAGGCCGCCGAAGGGGAGCTCAAGGAGATCATCGAGTACAGCGAGGTGCCGCTGGTCTCGACGGACATCATCGGCAATCCCCACTCCTCCGTCTTCGACGCCCTTTCGACCCGCGCCACCAGCGACGGCTACGTCAAGGTCGTCGCCTGGTACGACAACGAGTGGGGCTACTCGAACCGGGTGGTGGACCTGATCGGACGCATGGCGGCGGTGGGCGGGCTGTAGGCTGGAGGCCTCAGGGGTGGCGATGGCGAAGGCGAAACGGGTAGGCATCCTGACGGGCGGCGGCGACGTGCCGGGGTTGAACGCGGCCATCCAGCAGTTCGTCTGGAGGATGGAGGACGAGGGCTACGAGGTTCAGGGGCTGCGCCGGGGATGGGCGGCCCTGCTCCACGTCAAGCCCTTCCACGACGCCGACAACTCGAGCTGGCTGGTGCCCCTGACGAAGGCCAGCACGCGCACCATCGACCGGAGCGGCGGCACGATCCTCCACACTTCCCGCATCAATCCCTCGCTGGTCAAGCCGGACGCCGTGCCCGAGCACCTCCGGAGCCGCGCCAACAAGGTGCTCCCCGACGGCCGGCTCGACCTGACCGACGCCGTCCTGGAGGTGCTGCGGTATCTCAACCTCGACACCCTGGTGGCCATCGGCGGCGACGGCACCCTCTCCTTCGCCCGCCGCCTCCACAAGGAGGGGGTCAAGATCGTCGGCCTGCCGAAGACCATGGACAACGACGTCTTCGGCACCGATTACTGCATCGGCTTCTCGACCGCCATCACCCGCTCGGTCACCTTCATCAACGACCTGCGCACCGTGGCGGGCTCGCATGAGCGGTTCCTGGTCGTCGAGCTCTTCGGCCGCTACTCGGGGGAGACCTGCCTGGTGTCGTCCTACCTCGCCGGCACCGACCGGGCGCTGATCGCCGAGGTGCCCTTCGACGTCGAGCGGGCGGTGGCGATGATGGCCGAGGACAAGCGGACCAACCCCAGCAACTACGCCGTCTGCGCTGTCTCCGAGGGGGCTTATCCCGCCGGCGGCAAGCCCTTCGAGACGGGCGAGGCCGACGCCGTGGGCAACCGCGAGCTCGGCGGCGTCGGCCGCTACCTGCGCGAGGCCCTGCAGAAGGAGACGGGAGACCGGGTGATCTACCAGCGGCTCGGCTACCTGATGCGCTCGGGCCCCCCCGACTCCCTCGATCGCCTGGTCGCCAAGAACTTCGCCAGCCTCGCCGCCGACCTCATCCTGGCCGGCGAGACGGGCCGCCTGGTCGCCATCCAGAACGGCCGCTACACCACCGAGCCCCTGGACATCGTCGGCGAAGGCAAGAAGCGGGTGAACGTCGAGCGGTTCTACGACGCCGAGCGGTACCGGCCGAACATCATCGGCGTGATGGGGTTGCCGATGTTCCTCTGCTAGCGGGATGACTCGGGAGGACGGATTCTCAGTCTTCCAGGCTCTGCCGTCACGATCGCTCCCCGCTTCAACTCCTCGCCATAGAGCTCGACGACGTGGAGGCAGACCGCTGCTTGCCGTTTGGCGGAAACGTCGACGAGCCGCACGATCCCGGAATGGGGCTTCCCCTGAATGATGGACAACTCCCCGAAGTCTTTGTCGAGAGTGACGAGAACCCTGCCGGCCTGATAGGCGCGTTCAAGAACTTCTTCATCTCCGGGGTCCCTCTCCCAATCCGCTGCGGCTACAACATCAATGCCGTGCGCTGCGAGCTCGTGGCGCGCTCCGCCCCAGACGCAACTGTCCAGGAGGAGCCTCATCCGTCGGTGCCGGTCGCCATCAGCAGGGGCTCGACCCGTTCATGTCCGACCAGCCGCCGGGCATAGACCAGGCAGGCCTGGATGTCTTCCATCTCAAGCCAGGGATACCCTTCCAGGATGACTCCGGGAGCGTCCCCAGCCGCCAGCATCCCCAAGACGTGCTCCACAGCCAAACGCCGCCCCCGGATGACGGGTTTTCCTCCGAAGATCCCGGGATTGACCGTGATCCTCTCCAGCAGCTCCCGTTCTTCCATATCGTCCTCCTCCGGGGATTGTACCGAACTAGTGGATCGCCTAGACGCGGCGAGGAGGTGAAAGGGCACGGGGGTTGCACCCCTTCGAGCCCAGGGGCGGCGTTCCTGCCGCCGGCAGATCACCAAGGAGGATTCATGTCCATCAAGCTCAAGCCTATCGACCAGCAAGTCATCGTCATCACCGGCGCTTCCAGCGGCATCGGCCTGGCCACGGCGGAGGCCGCCGCCAAGGAGGGCGCCAAGCTCGTCCTCGCCGCGCGCAGCGGCCAGGCCCTGGAGGAGATCGTCCAGCGGCTCAACGCCACCGGCTGTGAGGCGATCGCCGTGACGGCCGACGTCAGCGAACGCCAGGCGATGGAGAAGGTCGCCCAGGCGGCCGTCAGCCGGTTCGGCCGGATCGACACCTGGATCAACGACGCGGGCCTGTCCATCTACGGCCGGCTGGACGAGGTCAGCGAGGCGGACAGCCGCCGCCTGTTCGACATCAACTTCTGGGGCGTGGTCAACGGCTCGCTCGCCGCGCTGCCCCACCTGCGGCAGGAGGGCGGCGCGCTGATCAACGTCGGCAGCGAGGTCTCGGAGGCGGTGGTGCCGCTCCAGGGCATGTACTCGGCTTCGAAGCACGCGGTGAAGGGCTTCACCGACGCCCTGAGGGTCGAGATCGAGGAGGTCGACGAGGCGCCGGTCTCGATCACGCTGATCCAGCCGACGGCGGTCGATACGCCCTTCCCCCAGCACGCCAGGAACTACATGGACCAGGAGCCCAAGCTCCCCACGCCCATGATCGACCCCGCGGACGTGGCCGACGCCATCCTCGGCGCCGCCAGGAAGCCCGAGCGCGACGTCAAGGTGGGGATGATGGCCAAGATGAACACGACGATGTCCAAGATCGCCCCGTCCCTGGGCGACAAGATGGCCGCCAAGCAGGCCGACCGCCAGCAGCGCGACGAGCTGCCCCGGGATCCCGAGGGCACCCTCTACAAGCCCAGCGAGGACGGACGCACGCACGGCGAGGGCTCGAAGTCCCACACCGAGCAGGAAGCCGAGCTGGCGACGCCTGGCCGCCGCTCCTGAAGGCCAGGGCAGAAAAGCCCGAAACCAGGACGGCAGGGACTAGGGCGTGTTTTCGAACAGGAACACGTCCCAGTCCTCGTTGCGGTCGCCCGCCACCAGGTTGTTCGCGTCGCTGGTGAAGGCGACCTGCCGGCCGTTCGCCGACAGCCAGGTCTCCAGGAGCGGGCCGAAGGGGTCGAAGACCGCGTCGGGCCCGTGCACCCGGCCGACGACGGTCCGGGCGCCCGTCGTGCGGTCGTAGACGACGAGGGTGCCCGCGCTCAGGAAGGCGATCCGGCTGCCGTCGGCGCTGATCCGGGGCGAGCGGGAATCCTGGCTGCCGGAGCTCACCAGGACCGACGCGCCCGTGAACCGGTCGAAGAGGAAGACGTCATAGGTGCCGTTGGTGTCGGTCACGCCGGCCGCCAGGTCGGTCGCCAGGGTCGCGAACGCGGTCCAGCGGCCGTTGGCGCTGATCGAGGCGCTTTTCTCCGTATTGCCGTTCGCGGCCGTCACGGCAGACGAGATCGCGTGGCTGACCAGGGACGTCTGGCCGGAGACCCGGTCGTAGAGGAAGAGGTCGAAGGCGTCGTTGCCGTCCACCTGGCCGGCGACGACGTTGCTCGTGTTGCTCCAGAAGAGGATCCAGCGGCCGTTGGCGCTGATCGCGGTGACCTGGGCGTCGTCGTTCGAGCCGGTGGTCGCCGACGCCGCGGTGTGGCTCACCAGCGCGTTCGTGCCGGTCATCCGGTCGAAGACGAAGACCTGATCCTGGACCGAGGCGCTGTTCTGGCCGGCGACGAGGTCGGTGGCTTGGCTGGTGTACGCGACGAAGCGGCCGTCGGCGCTGATCCGCGGCTCCGCGGAGTCGTCGTTGCCAACGGTCACCGCCGAGCTGGCGTCGTGGCTCACCAGGGTGTTGGTGCCGGTCACGCGGTCGTAGAGGAAGACGTGGGTGCCGATCGGACCGAGCTGGTCGTGCCGCTGCCCCGGGACCAGGGTGCAATTGCCGCAGGCGTAGGCGAGGTAGCGTCCGTCGCCGCTGAGGACCGGCTGGAGGGGGCCGCCGCTGGCCCTGGTGGAGGAGCCCGGGACGTGATTGACGAGGGAGAACGCGTCCCGGCTCCGGTCGTAAAGGTTGAGACCGGTGCCGGTCGTGAAGGCGGCGAACCTGCCGTCGGCGCTGAGGACGGAAAAGTTGCCGCCGATGGGGGTCGACGGCGACGATGGCTCATGGCTCACGAGGGTCGTCTTACCGGTCGCCCGGTCGCGCAGGAAGATGTCGGCGTTGAACGGGAAGTCGATCAGGCCGGGGATCAGGCCGCGGGCGGCGCTCGAGAAGAGGACGAACCGGCCATCGGCCGAGATGCCGGTGGCGAAGCTCGTGCCATGCGGGGTGACCACCGGGAGCCTCGGATCGCGCCCCGAGGCGAGCGCCACCTCGCCCGAGGACTGGCTGTAGAGGAAGGCGCCGGCGAATCCGTTGGGATCGACCTGCCCCCGGGGGGAGAAGCTGAAGAAGGCGACCACGTCGCCGTTCCGGCTGAGGATGGGGAGCTGGCCGCCCCCGGCCGTGGTGGCCGAGCGGGCGGTGTGGCTCGCCAGGGCCGTGCTCTGAAAGAGCCGGTCGTGGAGGAAGACGTCGGTGTCGAAGCGCCGGTCGCCCTGGCGGGAGACGAGATCGGTCGCGCCGCTCTGGAACGCCACGTAGCGGCCGTCCGCGCTGATGCTGGGAGAGCTGGCCGCCACCGGGTCCGCCGTCGCGGTGGTGGACGATCGCCGCGTGCGGCTCACCAGCTCCGACGTCCCCGCCACGCGGTCGTAGACGAACACGTCCGCCCGCAGGTTGGTATCCACCTGGCCGCGGACCAGGTTGGAGGCCCCGCTGACGAAGGCGAGGTAGCGGCCGTCCGCGCTCAGATCGAGCGAGAGGCCGAAGACGATGCCGCCGGCGGCCAGGGGGGAGGCGGCGGTGTGGCTCGCCAGCCGCATCTCGCCGGAGACGCGGTCGTAGAGGAAGGCATCGAGAGCGCCGCCGCCTTCGATCTGGCCGGAGACCAGGTTTGGCGCGTCGCTGGCGAACGCGATCCAGCGGCCGTCGGCGCTGAGGCGCGGGTTCCTCGAGCTGCCACTGGCCGTCTGGAGGGGCGAGCCGCTCGCGCGGCTGACCAGGGATACCGTCCCGGAGGAGCTGTCGAAGACGAAGACGTCGACTCTCGCGTTGGTGTCGGCCTGACCGGGGACGAGGTTGGTGGCGAGGCTGTTGAACGCGACGAAGCGGCCGTCGGCGCTGATCTCGGCCGTGTCGGACATCGCGTTGCCCGTGGTGGCGGCCGAGCCGGCCTGCCGGCTGACCAGGGTGATGGCGCCTGAAGAGCGGCGGTAGAAGAAGACGTTGTCCACGAAGGGACCGGTCTGGCCGGCGACCAGGTTCCGCGCCGAGCTCTTGAAGACGATGGCGCCGCCGTCGGCGCTGATCCGGGCCTCGAAGGAGTTGTTGTCCCCGGGGCTGCCGGCATCGCCGCTCGCGTGGGAGACCAAGGCGGTGGTGCCCGCGGCCCGGTCGTAGAGGAACACGTCGCTCCGGAAGCTGTCGTCCCCCGGCACCAGGCCGTTGGCGGAGCTGGAGAAGACGACCCACCGGCCGTCGGCGCTGATCTGGGCCCCCTGGACCCCGGGCAAGCCCGAGTCGGGGACCGCCCTCCTGGGCAGGCCGGCCACGTGGGTCACCAGGGTGGTCGTGCCCGCCACCCGGTCGCGGAGGAAGATGTCGTTCGAGGCGTTCCTGTCGACTTGCGCCGGCATGAGGTTGGGAGCGCTGCTCAGGAAGACGAGATAGCGCCCATCGGCGCTGATCGACAACGGGAAGCTATGGCCATTCGTATCAGGTATGGGATCGGCCTTGGAGATGAGCTCGACCTGCCCCGCGGCGGCGGCCGCCGTGCCGATCAGGACCAGAACCAGAGTGCCGCGCCGAGCCGTTCGCCAGAGATGCATGCCGAGCTCCTCCTGCTTCCTGATGCGCCAGACGGACCGAAAAGATGTCTCTACACTTCTTATACGCAAGAGGCGCGGCGTCCGTCCTCAGGGGTTGCCGTCGTCGAACACGAACACGTCCCAGTTCTCGTTACGGTCCCCCGCCACGAGGTTGTTCGCGTTGCTCGTGAAGGCGACCTGCCGGCCGTTCGCCGACTGCCAGGGGATCAGGGAGATGGCGGTGTGGGGCGGCAGCGGCTCGGGCCCACGGACCCGGCCGACGACGGTCCGGGCGCCCGTCGTCCGGTCGTAGACCACGAGGTTGCCCGCGCTCAGGTAGGCGATGCGGCCGCCGTCGGCGCTGATCCGGGGTGAGCGGGATTCCTGGCTGCCGGAGCTCACCAGGACCGCCGCGCCGTTGAAACGGTCATAGAGGAAGACGTCGAAGGCGCCGTTGGTGTCGGTCACGCCGGGCACCAGGTCTGTCGCGAGGCTTTCGAAGGCGATCCAGCGGCCGTTGGCGCTCATCGACGCGCTCTCCGTGCCGCCGTTGGCCGCGGTAACGGGGGAAGAGCTCGCGTGGCTGACCAGGGACGTCTGGCCGGAGACCCGGTCGTGGAGGAAGAGGTCGGGCGCCTGGTTGCCGTCCACCTGACCCGCCACGGCGTTGTCCGCCGCGCTCCTGAAGAGGATCCAGCGGCCGTTGCCGCTGATCGCGAGGCTCTGGCTGTCGACGTTCACGCCGGTGGTCGCCGACCCGGGGGTGTGGCTCACCAGCGTGTTCGTGCCCGTCTGGCGGTCGAAGACGAAGACCTGAAACCTGAAATCCGGGGGGGACTGGCCGGCCACCAGGTCGGTGGATCCGCTGGTGAACGCGACGAAGCGTCCGTCGGCGCTGATCCGGGGCTCCCCGGAATTGGCGTTCCCCACGGTCACGGGCGAGCCGCTCGCGTGGCTCACCAGGGTGTTGGTGCGGGTCACGCGGTCGTAGAGGAAGACGTTGTTGTTGCCGAGGTCCCCGTTACCGGCCTGCTGCCCCGGCACCAGGCTGCAACTGCCGCAGTTGTAGGCGAGATAACGCCCGTCGGCGCTGAACACCGCATCGCGGACGAAGCCGTCGGCCACCCTGAAGGAGCCCGGGACGTGGTTGACGAGGGCCCTCGTGTCCGTGGTCCGGTCGTGGACGTAGAACGGGAAGGCCGTCGGCGGCCGGCTGTCGGGCAACGATTCGAAGGCGGCGAACCGGCCGTCGGCGCTGAGGGCGGGCGGCGACAATCCCGCGCCGGACGCGGTCCGCGGAGAGGACGCCGCATGGCTCAGGAGGAGGGTCTTGCCGGTCGCCCGGTCGCGCAGGAAGACGTCCGTGGTCAGGAGAAGCGGGTCGATCTGGCCGGGCACCAGGCCGGCCCCGGTGCTGGTGAAGAGCACGAACCGGCCGTCGGCCGAGATACCGTAGGCCGAGCTCTCGCCATGCGGGGTGACGACCGGCAGGGCCGGATGGCGGCCCGAGGCGAGCGCCACCTCCGCCGTGCCCCGGCTGTAGAGGAAGACGTCGCTGAACCCGTTCGGGTCGACCTGGCCCTGCGCCAGGTTCAGCGCGAAGCTGACGAAGGCGACCACGTTGCCGTTCCGGCTGAGGATCGGGAACTGGCCGCTCGCGGCCGTGGTGGCCGAGCTGGCGGCGTGGCTCGCCAGGACCGTGGTCTGGGAGAACCGGTCGTGAAGGAAGACGTCGGTGTCGAAGCGCCGGTCGGTCTGGCGGGGGACGAGATCGGTCGCGCCGCTCTGGAACGCCACGTAGCGGCCATCCGCGCTGATGCCGGGAGAACTGGCCGAAACGGGCTCCGCCGTCGCGGTGGTTCGCGACCTTCGTGTGTGGCTCACCAGCTCCGACGTCCCCGTGAGCCGGTCGTAGACGAACACGTCCGCCCGGCTGTTGGTGTCCACCTGACCCGTGACCAGGTTGCGCGCGCCGCTGACGAAGACGACGTAGCGGCCGTCCGCGTTCAGATCGAGCGAGAGGCCGGAGACGATGCCGCCGGCGGCCAGGGGAGAGGCGGCGGTGTGGCTCGCCAGCCGCATCTCGCCGGAGACGCGGTCGTAGAGGAAGGCATCGAGAGCGCCGCCGCCCTCGACCTGGCCGGGGACCAGGTTCGGCGCGTCGCTGGCGAACGCGATCCAGCGGCCGTCGTCGCTGAGGCGCGGGTTCCTCGAGCTGCCACTGGCCGTCTGGAGGGGCGAGCCGCTCGCGCGGCTGACCAGGGACACCGTCCCGGAGGAGCTGTCGAAGACGAAGACGTCGACTCTCGCGTTGGT
>Ga0126305_10000245_pt1 | contig 24196 bp, 10 predicted proteins | sample Plot26_FD_92536 | JGI IMG/M metagenome (GOLD analysis project Ga0126305, IMG submission 92536) | Serpentine soil microbial communities from UC McLaughlin Reserve, CA, USA - Plot26 | ecosystem: Environmental > Terrestrial > Soil > Grasslands | place: USA: UC McLaughlin Reserve, Lake County... | reverse complement strand
AGAATCTGTCAAGCGGTCTGAAGTCGTGTAGCGAACCCGTGACCTGAAGAACCGTATGCGGTAATTCCGCACGTACGGGTCTGTGGGGGGCCTGGGTGGGCAACCACCCAGGCCTACCCGGCGTCGTCCCCGTGGTCGCCGAAACGGTGTCGTAACGGGGGTGGGGCGTCTCTACGGGAACGGTGCCGCCAGAGGAAGGTTTCGCTGCGATCCGGCGTTTTGGCGCGCAGGCTCCTAGGCTGCCGGCGGGGTCGCCTATTCGTCTATCCATCCAAGTGCCGTGCGATTTTGGAGGAGCTATTGGACCGCCTCGTCCTTCCAAACGCCGTTCTCGACTTGGTTCTGTCTTTCAGCGAGTTTCTCTTGCGTCAACTCGGCTGGCAGGACACAGTTGAAAAAGGAGCACCCTTCGAACCACGATGCACTACAGGTTCCTTGATTAGAATTTAAATAGGAAGGATGCCCCGAGATCACGAGACATCTCGGCAAGATACGACGACAGGCCGTCGCGGCAGTGCGCTTCGGAAGTGTTCTCACCCATCGAAAAGATCGCGTTGAGCATACCGTTGTGCTCCCTAAGGGGAGCTATGGACGTGGCCAAAGCTCGGATGCCTACAGTCTCCAGTAGCGCAAGCAGAATCGACTCCGAGCAAATTACCCTTCCGCACAATCTCTCATAGATGGGAACGAGAGCTGGATCACGACAGAGAGACCTCATAGCGGTCTTGTCGCTGCTGAGGAGCCGGTAATTCGGGTTCTCGAACAGCAACCCGAACAAGTCAGCTTCGCCATCATGAACGCCTTCTACCCCTAAAAGTTTTTGGCGGGTTTCTGGGCTAGCTGCATTCGTAATGGGCGCAATTACTGCGCACCATGATTTCACCTTATCGCGGATGGCAAGGGAATACTTCTGAGCCAGCTTCCCGCGATCCAGCATGTTGGGAAGCGGTGCTAGACGCCGCAGATCTTGCAATTCTACGTTCATCACATCTCCAGCCTCGCGAATGAGGCCAGCAGCGCCGAACGTAATGAAGGCGTCGGAATCAATCAGTAGAAGTGAATCAGCGTCAGGCCGATAGGACTGAGAGGAATCGCTCTGACGACTCGGGGAGATCTTCAGCGTTGAACCTCTTCCGTAGAGCCTCGGCAATCATCTCGTGTGCCCCCGAGGACAGAGAAAGATGTTTCAGGGCGTTCTGCGCCACGCCCCATCGATCATTGGATTTGCCGTAAATCAAAGCCATCACGCCAGGGTCTACGCCCTGCCTTGGGCCTTCCCTCGCTACCATCAACGCCAACTTCATGGCGTCATACTTGAGATTCCTGATCGTTGGATCAGCTATGCCCGCCAGCATTTCGCAAGCCGCAGAGTCGGCATCTTTCTCTTGGCGGTCGGTGGAGGCAGACTGCAGGTCAGAATCCGCCAGCGGCGGACTGCCAGGAGTGACGTGCCGCTGAATAATGTGAGCCAGTTCGTGAGCCAGATAAAATGCTAGCCAGGCGGGACTATCGCGTCGCGTGCCTAGAACCAGTACCGGACGATCGCCGCAAAACATGGCAAGGCCATCGAACAGTTTGCTCGTCTTTGGGGCTCTCGCCAAATGGAGAACGACAATCCCTCGAGTCCAGCAAAATTCCAGGAGCGATGAAAGATCGACGTAATGTGAATGACGTAGAATAGCTTGCCTTAATGAGGCCGCATCGAAGTTTAAATTAAACGGGGGCAGAGACATTGAATCAACGACAATTCTTGCGACTCGCTGAGCAACCAAAATGGCAGGAGCAACACGCTGGTCCACATGGTTCTTGAAGCGCTTAAATTTGACGTGAGCCAGTGACGGAAGGCTGAGAGTAGCTAGTGGCTGGCTAAGGTCGCTAAGCGGCATCCCGAGGTGTCGCGCCAAGAGATTCTCGACAAAGGCGCGATTAGCAGGAATCTCGGCCAAAGAATCCTCCCACCACTCGGGCAAGATCGCGTCTCTTAAGAAATCGCGGTCAAAACCTGTCGCGGTTAAACGAGCGTACAAGTCGCTCATCGAGTCAACTTTGGTCGGGATGGCGGCTCTCCCTCTGTTGTTGGGTTTGCGGACGGGAAGCACCGCGTCCGCAAACGCTTGTGTCGTCCGAGGTCAGAATACCCTATCCGTGGTGGCAGTGGCCAGGATAGCCCGGACTTACGTCTATTTTACACCATTCCACCGCGCTCGGGCTGCCTTCCGGGCGCTTTCCGCCCGCCTTTCCGGCGTCATCTTCGCGGCGCGGGCGGCCCCTCTCTTGGCTCCCCCCTAGCTTCCCTCGGGCCACAGCAGCCTGGCGGCTGGAGTGACGGCGGGAATAGGCGGCGGGAGAGGCTCCCGCCGCCTTGGGCTGACCGGCGTTCGAGACTACTTCGGCCGGCTGATGGGAGCCGTGACCTGCTTGGTCACGGTCGTGATGTTGCCGGCGGCGTCGCTCGCCTCATAGGTGACGGTGTAGGTCCGGCCCGTGCCGGTTCCGCTGCGCTCGGCGCGCAGGAAGAACCGGCGGTCGTCCGTGCCGAGGTCCGCCCCCTGGATGTCGTTGGCGGTGTCGCCGTCCCCGAGCCCGTTGTCCGGCTCGCTGGAGGTGATGGAGACCAGGCGGACGACGGGGTGCGGATCCTGGTCGTCCTCCACCGAGATCGTGGCCACGATCTCCTCCAGCCGGTGGTTGGGCGGCCACAGAGCTGTGGGAGAGAGGGTGACGGTGAGCTGCGGCGGCGCCTGATCGAGGGCGAAGCCTTCGAACTGGCTGGCGAGGAATGGCTGGGTGGTCAAGGCGCTCGCGGCGACCAGGGAGCGGCCGGCTCCGAACACCAGGAGGTCGGTGACGAAGTACGGGCCGTCGACCCCGCTCCGGCCGATCGGCTCGCCGGCGTAGGAGAGGGTGAGCGTATTGACCCCGGCGTCGAAGAAGCCGGAGCTGGCGGCGAAGCCCAGCTCGTTGCCGTTGGCGTCGAGAAGACGCGCGGACCAGCTATAGAAGCCGGCGAGGTCCACATCGACGCCGATCCCCACGTTCAGCAGGTCGAAGAGGCTGTTGCCGTTGGTGTCGACGCTGGTCGACGAGCCGCCGCCGGTGAGGACGATCGGGGCGTGCTGAAACTGCCGGAAGCTATAGCCCGCGGTCTGGTGGGCGCCGAGCTTCTCGTCGATCGGCAGGAGGTCGAGCTCGCTCTCCTCGGCCAGGCGGACGGCCGAGAGCGTGTAGGGGCCGTCGACCCCGTTGCCGTAGATCTCCGCGCCGTCGAAGCGGAGGGAGAGCGTGGCGGAACCGCTCGGCAGCTCGGCCACGACACTCGCCTCGTGGCGGTTGCCCGAGGCGTCGGTCAGAAGGCCGAAGAGCCGGTAGGTGCCGGCCGCGGTGACGGCGAGGTCCACGTCTACGGCGAGGGTGTTATAGAGCCCGTCGCCGTCCGTGTCCTCACCCCGGTCGCGGAAGGTCCCGGAGATCGAGGAGGTGCTGCGGCTGACCGTGGCCAGCGTGAAGTCCTCGCGGCTGAAGGCCGGCGTGGCCGGCAGGCCCGTGCCGTTCGCCGTCACCAGGACCCGGTAGGTCCCAGGCTGCCCGGTGTCGGACAGCCGGCCGGTGTAGACGCCGTCCTCGGCCGTGGTATCAGCCCCTTGGCCGTCGTCGAGGAGGATGACCTGGGAGACGGTGCCATCGGGCCGGCCGACCCTGGCGGCGACGGCGACGCCGGGCAGGGGAACGCCGTTCTCGCGCACCGTGCCGGTGATCTCCAGAGGCGTGCCCGCGGGAACGCTCCCCCGCTTGAGGCCGGCGGCCAGGGTGATGGCCGGGTTCTCCACCCAGCCATGGGCGGCGTAGCCCACCGTGCCGGCGGGCTCGACCACGCTGACGGCGGTGACCTCGACGGTCCACAGCCCCGTCTCGGGGGCGTTGAAGTTGTAGACCTCGAGGAACCCGCCCGGGATCTCCGCCTCCTCCCGGGAGACGTTCGATTCTCCCAGGACGGTGACGGGGTCGTAACGCCGGCCGGACGGAGCGACCAGCGCGAGATCCAGGTTGCCCGACGGATAGGCGAGAGAGAAGAAGGTTGGGGAGGAGGCGTCGACCGGGAGCTGCCAGGTCTGGACCTGCCCCTGGGAGAGGGCGCCGGCGAGCGTGGCGGTCCGGCCGACCGTGCTCTCCAACTGCTCGTCGGAGACGTTGGCCAGGCGGCCGAAGGCCTGCACCCGGTCGCGCAGGTTGCTGAAGATCCCCTGCGACTTCGTCATCTGGGTGTGCTTGGACTCGCCGTTGCCGCCGCTGCTCTGGAAGACGCGGTTCCGGGTGTAGCCCAGGGCATGGACCGAGCGGACGGGGACGATGGTGTCGCCGCGGCCCGAGATCAGGAGCAGCAGACGGTCGACCGGGCGGCAGAAGGGATTCAGGAAGAAGCAGTCCGGGTTGTAGTCGCCGGCGAGCGCGGTGTACTGGACGTCGGGGTTCGAGCCGTGGAAGAGGTTGTACGTCCGCATGTAGGGCTGCGTGAGCTGAACGCCCGCGGGGCCGGCCAGGGCGTTGATGAGGATCGCGGGGAGCGGGCCGAGGAGGCGGAGAACCGCGCCTTGGACCGCGTCGGCCAGCGGGCTGCCGGCGTTGGGCGTGCCGATCTGGATCACCTGGTCGACGCCGTCGTTGCCCTCGACGAAGTGCCGGGAGTCGAGACCGCCCTTGCTGTGGCAGACGAGGTTCACCTTGTCGACGCCCCAGCGCCGCCGGGAGCTGGCCACGACGCGGCTGATCTTGCCAGCGTTGTTCTGGATGCTGTCCAGGTTCCCCATGTTGAGCTCGTTGGTGTGGGGAAGGCCTCGGGTCGTGAGCTGCGAGGTCCAGACGGGAGCCCATGTCCCGCCGTTCGACAGGATGCCGTGGGCCAGCACGATCGGGCGGGAGACCTCGATCGACAGGGCGGCCCAGTCGATCGAGGTGCACCAGAACTCGTCGCCGTTGGCGGTGTCGATGTCGATCTGGACGACGTTGTCCTCGGGCGCCGGAGAACCGTTCTGCCCGGGATCGGCGGGGAACCTCACCCACTCGATCGGCACCCTGAAGGAGTTGAGCTTCCAGACGCTGTCCGAGCCGGTCAGGAACTCGGTCGGGACCACGTTGCCGTTGAACGTGACGCGGTCGCGCTCCGGGTTGAACCCTTCAGTGACGGCGTCGAAGTCGACGTCGAAGGCCGGCATGCGGAGCTCGGCGGTGGCCGAGATCATGTTGTTCTGCTTGAGCTTCGCCACGTCGCCCACCACACGGCCGATCTTGACCCTGAAGACGAGAGGTCCGCCGCCCCGGTAGGTGCAGCCGGTGTCGAGCCCCGCGTCCTGATCCACGACGAAGGTCGCGTCGTTGGCTTCCGGCGGATCGAAGGGGGAGTCGCCGAAGTGGCCCGCGGCGATGGCCAGCGTCCGGGCGGGGGGTGGCGTGTAGCCGGGCTGGCCCGGCTTGGGATCCTGGGCGAAGACGGCCGGGCTCGAGGCCAGGCCCGCCAGCAGGAGGAGGGAGAGGGACAGGTTCTTTCGGTGGGTCATCAGCTTCTCCGGGTTGTCGAGGCGAAAGGGCGCGTGCTGCGGCGCCAGGCCGGGCGGAGAGGGGAACCGGACGGGAAGACCTGCCAGGAGCGCGCTCCGCCGATGCCGGCAGGGCGGGAAGGTCCCCAAAGAGACGCGGGACCGCGAAAGCACAGCAAGCTCCGACTCAACTGCGTACGACCTGAAGCGGGCCGGAGCTTATTTCAATGCAGAGAGTTATGCAAGCATTTCGATGTATGGGCTCAAGCCGGCTCGAGGTCAGAGGCTTGCTGGGCCTCGCCGGTCCCACCACCGACTCCGATGACGGAGTTTTCTCTCCGATCACGCATCCAGGAGTAGAAGGATCACCATCGCGAGGGAAACCTCTGCATCTCGAGAGAAGGAGTCATCGTGCGAACATTCGCAGTTTTTGGGCTTGCCCTGTCGATCAACATGCTTGTGCTGGGCTCAGGCGCACAGGCACAGGAGGTCTCGCCGCCATGGCGGACAGGCCTCGGGTCTACCACGAGCGAGCCGATCGGGGCGCCGGTGAGCCAGCCCCCGGTGATTGAGATCCCGGAAGACCCGGACGCTTCGAACACCCCGGACCCGGTAGTGGAGTTTCTCTTCTTCTTCCAGCACCTGGCCAGTCTCGACGCTGCCGCGGATAGCGCCGAGGCCGAGGGGAACCCGAACGCGAGCCAGTGGAGAAGGCACGAGCAGCTCGCGGCTGGGCTCACGGACGAGCAGGGGGAGATCCTCAAGGAGGTGGCCTACGGCTGCAACCAGGCCCTGCAGGACCATGACGCCGAGCTTCAGGCCTCAGGCACGATCCCGGCCGATCAGTCCGTGGGAACGAGAGAGATCGTCAGCGCGGCCGTGGACGAGCTCCGTTCGCGGCTGGGCGAAGAGGCGTTTCAAACGTTGGCCTCGTACGTCCATGCCACGTTCGGCCCTGAGATCGAGCTGGTGAGCAGCTCACCGGGACCGGGGTCACCCGTTTCCCTGCCACCCGTGTCCGACGATCCCACCCTGCCGGTGGAGGTGACGGCGACGACGCAGTGGGAGATCTTCGTGAACTCCCATATCACGAAGCTGTCGGGCAACCAGTACCAGGCCCTGTGCACTACCAGGATCGTGGACGCCGAGACGGCCCAGAAATACCCCTACACCGCCGTGCTCTGCACTGTGTATGGCGATGACGGTTCGGTAACCGACGTCCCCTGCGATCCCTCGAATCCAGGCATATGCCAAATCATCTTTGGCGGCTTCCCGGGCACGTCGTATCACACGGAAGGCGGCCACGATCTGGGCCTGAACACGGGCACGTGCGCAGGTGTCCCTGGCAAGCTCCTCGATCCGCTGCACTACTGCCGTCCGAGTGGGACTCCGTTCCCAGTGTACGGGATTTCGGCCAGCATCCACCCGCTGGGCGATTCCGTTTGCTGGGAGCAGAACGGGTTTGGTGCCTGCGGCCTCGCGCAGACGGTGGGCAGGCTGATCACCTTCCTGGACATCACCCCCTATGACGTCACGCTGTATCCAAACCAGCAGCAGCGCTTTACCCCCAGGATTCCTGTTGCCCTGCGCCTCGTCGGGCCGGGCACGCTGGACGGCACGGGCCTTTACAAAGCGCCGGCGACGATCGCCAGCCCGCAGACCGCCACCATCCAGGCTTGCGACGTCGATGATTGCTTTACGTCCACGATTCACCTGAAGCCGTACGAGGTCACGCTGACTCCGGCCATCGGCGAAGTGCTGCCGCAGGGCGGGCTCAACTTCACGGCCACGATTCCGAGCACGCCGGGCCGGCAGGTGGAGTGGTCCCTGAGCGCCGCAACGGGTCTTGCCACCGGCACCATCACTCCCGCCACGGACGATCCCCTCAAGGGCGTCTATAAGGCCCCCAGGAACGACGAGATCAGCTCCACGGAGGAGATCACCGTCAAGGTGTGCGGGAAGGCCGATGCAGCCAGCCCATCCGTCTGTGCGACGGCCCTGGTGACCGTGCCGAAAATGCTGTTCTTCATCTCGGCGCAGAAGACGACGCTGATACCGGGCGAGACCTTGCAGTTGACGGCGTTTGTCCAGGGCTCCAGCCAGACTCGAAAAATCGATTGGTCCAGGACGCCCGCAACGGACGACTCCTTCCCCACCGTGTCCGAGGATACGCTGCTGGCAACCTACAAGGCGCCGTTTTTCAGCAACACCGGCGCGGTCGACGTCAAGGCGTGCTTCAAGGACAGCCCGGCTTTCTGCAGTGACCCGCTCCATCTGGTGATCTCGGAACCTCATATCACCGGCGTCACGGGTCAGTGGCACGCGGGCAAGACGACGCAGTTCACGATCACGGGCACGGGGTTCGGAGCCCATCCGGTCGTCAAGTTCACTTCTCTGCCGACTCCTTCGGTGAGCTCGGTGACGGACACCCTGATCACGGGCCAGGTCGTCATTCCAGTGTCGATGGGGGGGAAGACGACCCAAGCTTCCGTGAAGGTGTTACAGAGCAACGGCGACGAGGCTGAAAGCCTTTGGCCGTCGTTTCCCATCGCGGCGGCCTCCCTCGGCGTCCTGCCGGCGACGGCCCAGCTCCACGCGGGAGAATCGCTGACGTTTGCCCCTACCTGCCGGACTGCCTCGTCAGAGGTCTGCACGACTCCGGAAAACATTTCATGGAACGCCAGCCTGGGCAGCTTCGTTGGCAGCCGGTATACGGCGCCCCCTTCGGTGGCCACCAGCACCGTGGCCACGATCAACGCCTGCTGGAGCGCCGGCGTATGCGCCATCGCCCAGGTGACGCTGCTGCCGGCAGTAACGCTGACGGTCACCGTGAGCCCGAAGACCGCCACCGTCACGGTGGGACAGGCGCAGCAGTTCACCGCGCAAGTGACGGGCAGCGCGAACACCGCCGTCACGTGGTCGCTCCAACCGTCCACCCCGGACGCGGGCAGCATCAATCCTACAAGTGGCCTGTATTCGGCGCCGGCGGCGCTCGGCGGCGTGACGACGGTGACGGTCATCGCCACGAGCCAGGCGGACGGAACCAAGAAAGACACCGCCACGGTGACGCTCACCGCGCCCCTCACCGTCACGAGCACCCCGAGCCCGGCCGCGGCGTACTATGGACTCCCCATCACCTGGACGGCTTCCGCGAGCGGCGGCACCCCGGCGACCACACAGTACGCGCTGGTGCGCCAGCTCACCGGGACGACCACCTGGCTTCCTGCCTCCCTGGCGTGGCAGGCGAGCAACGTCCTGACGTGGACCCCTGGCCCTACGGACGTCGGTATCTGGAAGTTCTTCATCATGGTCAAGGACGGCAACACGCCGGCCGTCCCCGGCTACGCGGGCTCCTACAACCCGGGTAACGTCCAGGTCGTGGCACCTCCCACCCTCACCAGCACCCCGAGCCCGGCGGTGGCAAGCTACGGCTATCCCATCACCTGGACGGCCACCTCCACCGGCGGCACCCAGACGGCGACCCAGTTCGCGTTCTTCCGGCGCCGCTCCGGGACCACGACCTGGACGCCGATCGTGGGCTCGCCAAGCTGGCAGGCGAGCAACGTCTACAACTGGACGCCGAGCTCGGCGGACGCCGGCACCTGGGATATCTACATCTGGGTCAGGGACAGCGCCACGCCGGCCAACATGAACACCTTCGGCTACGCGGCCGGCTACAACCCGGGTTCCGTTCAGGTCGTGGGGCCCCTCACCAGCCTCACGTGCACTCCGAGCCCGGCGTCGGCGACCTCCGGCAGCCCCATCACCTGGACGGCTACCGCCAACGGCGGCGTCCCGGCGACCACCCAATACGCGCTCTTCCGCCGCCTCGCCGGGGCCACGGCCTGGACGCCTCTCGTATCGTCCCCGGCCTGGCAGTCGAGCAACGTCCTGAGCTGGACCCCGATCTCCACGGACGCCGGCACCTGGGAGATCTCCATCTGGGCCAAGGATGGCAACACGCCTCCCGGCATGAACACCTACGGTTTCGCCGCCTACTGCAACCCGGGCCCGGTGCAGGTCGTGGCACCCCTCGGCCTCACGGGCACCGCCAGCCCGGCGGCGGCCTACTACGGAATCGCCATCAAATGGACGGCCACCGCCAGCGGCGGCATCCCGGCGAGCACTGAATATGCGATCGGCCGCCGGCGCGTCGGGGAAGCCGCCTGGATTCCTACCGTCCTGGTCTGGCAGACGAGCAACGTTTTGAGCTGGACGCCGACCTCCGCGGACGTCGGCACCTGGGAGATCGGCATCGTGGTCCGGGACGGCAACACGCCGCCCAACGCCAACACCTACGGCTACTCGGCCTACTACAACCCGGGCAACGTCCAGGTGGTGGCTCCCCTCACCCTCACGAGCACTCCGAGCCCGGCGTGGGTGAATTCCGGCACGGCCGTCACCTGGACGGCCACCGCCGGCGGCGGCACCCAGGTGGCGACCCAGTTCGCGTTCTTCCGGCGCCGCTCCGGGACCACGACCTGGAGCCCGAGTGTGAGCTCGCCAAACTGGCAGCCGAGCAACGTCTCCACCTGGACCCCGACCGCGGCGGAGGCCGGCACCTGGGATACCTACGTCTGGGTCAAGGACAGCGCTACGCCGGCCAGCATGAACGTCTACGGCTACGCGGCCGGCTTCAACACGGGCCCCGTTCAGGTTGTGGCACCCCTCACCCTCACGTGCACCCCGAGCCCGTCGCCGGTGTACTACGGAAATCCCATTACCTGGGCGGCTTCCGGGGGCGGTGGCAACCCGGCAACCTTCCAGTACGCGCTGTTCCGCCGCCGCGCCGGGACCACGACCTGGACCCCGAGCGTGACCACCCCGGCGTGGCAGCCGAGCAACGCCTTCGGCTGGACGCCAACATCCGCCGACGCCGGCAACTGGGAGATCACCGTCTGGCTCAAGGACGGCAACACGCCGGCCACCATGAACACCTACGGCTATGCCATCACCTGCAACCCGGGCACGGTTCAGGTCCTGGCGCCCCCCTCCCTCAGCGGCACCGTCAACCCGTCGTCGGCGATCTACGGCAATCCCATCACCTGGACGGCCAGCGCGAGCGGTGGATATTCGGGAGGCCGTCAGTACGCGTTCTTCCGCCGCCCCTCCGGGACGGCAACCTGGATCCCCAGCGTGAGCTCTCCGAACTGGCAGTCGAGCAACGTCTACAGTTGGACCCCGACCTCCGGGGACGTCGGCACCTGGGATACCTACATCTGGGTCAGGGACGGCATCACGCCGTCCACCATGAACACCTACGGCTACTCCGCCGGCTTCAACACGGGCCCGGTGCAGATCGTGGCGCCGCCGCCGATCACCCTCGGCGGCAGCACGAGCCCGGCGTCGTCGCCCTACGGGACCGCCATCACCTGGACGGCCAATGCCAGCGGCGGCACCCCTTCGACCCTGCGGTACGCGCTGTTCCGCCGCCGCGCCGGCACCACTCCCTGGACGCCTGACGTGACGGCCCCGGCCTGGCAGTCGAGCAACGTCCTCCGTTGGACTCCGACCTCGGCGGACGCCGGCACCTGGGAGATCTTCATCTGGGCCAAGGACGGCAACACGCCGGCCGACATGAACACCTACGGCTTCGCCGCCTACTACAACGCGGGCACGGTCCAGGTCGTGGCGCCGCCGCCCCTCACCCTCAGCGGCACCGGCAGTCCGGCGTCGTCACCCTACGGGACCGCCATCACCTGGACGGCCAACGCCGGCGGCGGCACCCCGTCGAGCATCCAGTACGCGCTGTTCCGCCGCCGCACCGGCACCACCCCCTGGACGCCCGACGTGACGACCCCGGCCTGGCAGACGAGCAACGTCCTCCGCTGGACTCCGACTTCGGCGGACGTCGGCACCTGGGAGATCTTCATCTGGGTCAGGGACGGCAATACGCCGCCCGACATGAACACCTACGGCCTCGCCGCCTACTACAACGCGGGGCTGGTGCAGGTCGTGGCGCCTTAAGCTTCGGCGTCACCCAGCGTCACGGGAAAGGGGGGCGGGGCTTTGGCCCCGCCCCCCTTTTGCGCGTCTGGCCGGATTGGGATTGCTGGAAGAACGGTAGGATGCGCAGAGTCACGGTTCATCTCGTGCCCCGGACGGAGGATTACAGATGCGTCGATTCGCCCTTGCCGTTCTTCTGCTGGCGACCGGGCTGGCGGCTCCTCTCGCCGCCCAGACCCGGGTCCCCGCCGAGCTCAAGCCCAGTCTCGATCAACCTATGGATGCCGGCGCCACGGCGAAGATCCGCGAGTACACCACGGCGCCGGAGTTCAACTCGCCGCTCACGGACTACCTGCCGGCGTCCGCGACCGTGCCGAGCCCCAGCGCCGTCCTCGGCGACGTCGCCGGGGCGCCGGGGATCCTGCCTTACGCGGCGGACGTGCATCGCTACTTCCGGATGCTCGCGGCGGCCAGCCCCCGGGTGCGGGTGGTCTCGATCGGCATGAGCGAGGAGGGGCGCGAGCGGATCGCGGTGGCGGTCAGCTCCGAGGCGAACCTCGAACGTCAGAAGGAGAACGACGCGCGGCTCGCGCAACTGGCGGACCCGCGTCTCCTGAAGCTCGACGACGCGCGCGCCGAGGGCTTGATCACCTCGAGCGTTCCGGTTTACTACATTACGGGCACGATCCATTCACCCGAAACCGGCTCGCCGACGGCGCTGATGGAGCTCGCCTACCGGCTGACGGTCGACGAGAGCCCGTACATCCGCGCCATCCGCGACAACGTGATCACCCTGATCACGCCGGTCGTCGAGGTCGACGGCCGCGACCGCATGGTGGACGTCTACCGCTGGCACCTCACCCATCCCAAGACGACCAGGCCCCTCCTGTCGTACTGGGGCCACTACGTCGCGCACGACAACAACCGCGACGCCATGGGTCTGACGCTCTCGCTCTCCCGGCAGGTGCTCGACACCTATCTGGGATGGCACGCCCAGGTGCTGCACGACCTGCACGAGTCGGTGCCCTTCCTCTACGACAACACGGTGGGCGACGGCCCCTACAACGCCTGGGTCGATCCTCTCCTCACCAACGAGTGGCAGCTCTTCGGGTGGACGAACGTGGCGCAGATGGGCAAGTTCGGGATGCCGGGCGTCTACACCCACGGCGATTTCGACACCTGGAGCCCGGGCTACCTGATGTTCCTGGCGGCGATGCACAACGGCGTGTCGCGGCTCTACGAGACGTTCGGCAACGCCGGCGCCGACACCGAGACGCGCGAGCTCGATCCGAGCGACACCTCCCGCACCTGGTACCGCCAGGACCCTCCGTACCGGACCGTCTCCTGGTCGCAGCGCAACAACAACAATTATCAGCAGACCGGCCTCCTGATCTCGCTGGCGTTCGTGGCGGAGAACCGCGAGCAACTGCTGCGGAGCTTCTGGGAGAAGAGCAAGCGTTCGATCGCCAAGCCGGAGCGGGAAGGGCCGGCGGCGTACGTCCTCCCCGCCGACGACCGGCGGCCGGGCGCCCAGGCCGAGCTGCTCCGGGTCCTGCAACTGCAGCACGTCGAGATCTCGCGGGCCGATCGGGCGTTCACGGTGGCTGTCCCGAGCGAAGAGAAGCCGGCCGAAAAGCTTTCTGAAAAGAAGGCTGATATAAAAGACAAGGCGCCCGCGACGCGGACGTTCCCGGCCGGCAGCTACGTCGTGCGCATGGACCAGCCTTACAGCCGCTCCGCCGACGTGCTGCTCGACCGCCAGTACTGGAGCCCCGACGATCCGCAGAAGCACCCCTACGACGACACCGGCTGGAGCTTCCCCGCGCTGTTCGACACCGAGGCCGTGCGGATCACCGACCGGCAGGCGCTGGCGGCGCCGATGAGCCGCGTCGAAGCGCCCGTCCGGCCGTCCGGCGGCGTCACGGGAGGCGGCCCGGTGTTCGTCGTAGCCCAGCGCGGGGACGACGCGATGATCACCCTTCGCTACGCCCTCGGAGACGCCACGGTCGAGGCCGCGGCCGAGCCGTTCAAGGCCGGGGGGCACGATTATTCGCGAGGCGCTTGGCTGGTGCGGGGAATCGCGAAGGACGATCTCGATCGGGCCGCCGCCGGCGCTGGTTTGAAGGTAGAGGCCGTCGCCGCGCCGAAGATCGCGACGCGGCCGGTCGGAAAGCCGCGCATCGCTCTATTGCACACATGGATCAGCACCCAGACCGAGGGCTGGTGGCGCCAGCGTCTCGACCTGCTGAAGATCCCCTACAGCTACATCAGCACCCAGAACGTCGCGGCCGACCCGAATCTCGGAGCCAGCTATGACGTCATCCTTTTCCCGCCGGTGGGAGTGGGGGATCCGCTGCGCATCGTCAACGGCTTGCCGATGTGGGGCCAGCCGATGCCCTGGAAGACCACGCCGGAGACTCCGAACCTCGGAAAGATCGACTCGACCGACGATCAGCGTCCCGGCCTCGGCTTCGCCGGCCTCGATCACCTGCGCCGGTTCGTGCAGCAGGGAGGCCTGCTGGTGGGCGTCGAGGACACGGCGCAATTGATGATCTCGACCGGCTTTGCGCCCGGCGTGCGCGTCGCCAAATCCAACAACCTCAAGGTGGTCGGCAGCGTGCTCGACGCGCGCTTCCCCGATCCCAAGTCGCCGATCGTCGACGGCCTGGGCGACCGCCTCTCGGTCTACAGCGCCGAAGGCATGAGCTTCGAGCTGAGCAATTCGGCCCTGGGCGGCTGGCCTGAAGAGGAAGCCGATCGCCCCACCGGCCGCGGTGGCCCCAAGGACGTGGACGTGCCCCAAGGCCGGACTCCCCAGCCAACGCGGCCCACACCAACGAAAGTCGAGCGCTGGGAAGCGAGGCCGCTCGGCGTCGAAGAGCTGCGCAACAACGCCGCTGTAATCCCCGAGGCGCTCCGCCCGCGGACGCTGGTGCGTTTCGGCGATGCCGATGATCTGCTGGTGTCAGGACTGCTCGATAACGGGGGCGAGTTGGCGCGCCGCGCCGCGGTGGTCGAGGTGCCGTCCGGCAAGGGGCGCCTCCTGCTCTTCGCCATCAACCCGATCTGGCGCGGCTCGACGATCGGCAGCCATCCCCTGGTTTGGAACGCGATCTTGCAGCAGCCGTCGATCGCGGCGACAGGGCAGCCTGCAGCCCAGTAAGGGTTTTTCACAGAGGACAGGGCATACCTTGGCGAGGATTTTCATCAGCCATTCGAGCGCCAACAACGCGGAGGCGTTGGCGTTGCGAGATTGGCTGGGCGCCCGCGGATGGGATGATCTCTTTCTCGACATCGACCCGCAGCGCGGTCTGGTCTCAGGTCAACGCTGGCTCGACCGTCTTCAGGAGAGCGCCCAGCGTTGCAAGGCCGTGCTCTTCGTGCTCTCGCGTGAGTTGCTCGCGTCGAGGTATTGCACCGCCGAATTCTGGGAGGCGCGCAAGCAGGAGCGCCCGCTCTTCGCGGTCGTCATCGACGACACCGCGGTCTCCGAAGTGCCCGCCGAGATGCGCGGCGTCTGGCAACTCGCCTTTCTCAAACGCGGCTCGCGTTTTGAAACCTTTTTAGTGCTGCCGCCGCCCGACTATGCCCCTACCCCGGTGGAGTTCTCGCACGAGGGGCTCGAAAGCCTTCGGCTCGGGCTCGTTCAGGCCGGGCTGACGAGCTTCGACACGGCGAGCTTCCCTTGGCCGGCTCGCGGCTTTGAGCACGAGGCGGACGGCACGACGCCGCGTCGGCCGTACCGTGGCTTGAAGCCGGTCGATGTCCCCGACGCCGGTGTCTTCTTCGGCCGCGATGCCGACCTGGTGAGGGCGCGCGACCATCTCGCCGACCTGCGCGATCGGGGCGGCCGGTGTCTCGTAGTCATCCTCGGCGCCTCAGGGTCCGGAAAGTCCTCCTTCCTGCGGGCCGGCCTGCTGCCGCGGCTCGCCCGCGACGACCGCCGTTTCCTGCTGTTGCCGATCCTTCGGCCACGCGGAGCGGCGATGTGGGGCGACGAGGGGTTGCTCGTCGCTCTGGAAACAGCGCATCGGCAGGCGGGGCTTTCCGTCACGCGCGCCGCGCTGCGGGCCGACCTGGAGGCGGGCGGCGCCGGCTTCCTCCTCCGCCTAGCCAACCTGCGCTCGGCTGCCGCCAGGGATCTGGAGAAAGATGCCAAGCCTCCCACCCTCGTCCTGCCGATCGATCAGGCCGAGGAACTGTTCACGACCGTCCACGGCGACCGGCCCGGCGAAACCGGCGCGGCTGAAGCCGGCCTCTTTCTCGCCCGCATGGCGGAGATCCTGCGCCATGGCCCTGAAGCAATCGCCTTGGTCACCATCCGTTCGGACGCCTATGAGCCGTTGCAGGCCGCCGAGGCGCTGGCCGGCGTGCCGCAGGTCCCGTTCAACCTGCCGCCCCTCGCCGCGGCCGACTACCGCGGCGTGATCGAAGGTCCGGCCGATCGTGCGAGCGAGGCCGGCCGGCGGCTGACCCTCGAGCCCGGGCTGTCCGCCGCCCTGCTCGCCGAGGCCCAGGGCGCCGATGCGCTGCCGCTGCTCGGCTTCACCCTGGAGCGGCTTTATGTCGAGCACGGAGGCGACGGCGCGCTCACTCTCGCCGACTACGACGCGCTGGGCGGCGTGAGGGGCTCGATCGAGGCCGCGGTGTCAGAGGCCTTCGCCGACCCCGAGGCCGCGCCGCGCATCCCAGCCGATGCCGCCGAGCGCGAGGCGCTCCTGAAGCGAGCCTTCGTGCCGCACTTGATGGGTGTCAACGAGGCCAACGGCGAACCCGTGCGCCGAATCTCACGCTTAACCGACCTTCCTTTCGAGGCACGCGGGCTGATCGATCGGCTGATCGAGCGCCGCCTCCTGGTGGTCGACCGGCGCGTTCTCGAGAACGGCGCCGAGGAGACCGTGATCGAGGTCGCCCACGAAGCGCTGCTGCGCCGCTGGCCGACTCTCCGGCGTTGGCACGACCAGGAGCGCTCGGCCCTCGCGACCCAGCAGGAGATTGCCCGCGCCTCCTCAGCCTGGAGCCAGAACGGGCGTGGGCCCGATTGGCTCACCCACCGCGGCGCGCGCCTCGCCGAGGCCGAAGCGGTCGCGCGACGGGAAGACTTCGCCAAAGTTTTCGAGGGCGTGCCGCGCGCCTATCTCGATGCCTGTCGGCAGGCCGAGGACGCCGCGCGAGACGCCGAGACCCAACGCCTGGCTCGCCAGCGTGCAATGCAGCGCCGGGTCGGCATCTTGCTGATGATTGTGGCAATCATCACGCTAATGGGCGGCTGGCTGGTGGTGGCCGGACAGCGGGACTTGGCGCGGCAGAGATCGAGGTTGATCTTGGCCAACGCGAAGGAGGCGTTCGAGGCTGGCCACCATGATCGCGCCATGCGGCTCTCGTTGCTGACGAGCCAGGGCACAGGGCACGAACGCTTGTTGGACGCCAGCATTCAACTCGGCCGCGTTGCGTTTTTCTCTCGGCAGGGAGCACAACTCACCGGCCACAAGGGCCGGGTGATTTCCGCGGCCTTTTCCCCGGACGGCAACCGCATCGTGACCGCGTCAGAGGACAAGACCGCCCGAGTGTGGAGCCCAGGCGAAGACGGCGACTGGCACAGTGTCGCTCTGGAAGGTCATCAAGGCTGGGTCACCTCGGCAGCCTTCTCCCCTGATTGTGCGCATATCGTCACCGCGTCGTTAGACAACGCCGCCCGGGTATGGAGCCAAGGCCAGAAAGGGGATTGGCACAGCCGCCCCCTAGAAGGCCATCAAGCCCTGGTCCTCTCGGCGTCCTTTTCCCCAGATGGCGCGCGCATCGTCACCGCATCGTTGGACAAAACCGCCCGGGTGTGGAGCCGAGGCGAGGACGGCGTTTGGAACAGCATCGCTCTGGAAGGCCATCAAGGCATCGTCTACTCAGCGGCTTTCTCTCCGCGGGACGCGCGTATCGTCACCGCATCAGAGGACAAAACTGCCCGAGTATGGAGTCAAGGCGAGGATGGCACCTGGCATAGCGTCGCCCTGGAAGGTCATAAAAACGTCGTCGTCTCGGCGTCCTTTTCCCCGGATGGCGCGCGTATCGTCACCGCGTCGTGGGACAAAACAGCCCGAGTGTGGAGCCGAGGTGTGGACGGCACTTGGTATAGCGTCGCCTTGGAAGGCCATCAAGCCCTGGTCCTCTCGGCGTCCTTTTCCCCAGATGGCGCGCACATTGTCACCGCGTCGCGAGACAAAACAGCCCGAGTGTGGAAGCGAGGCTTGTACGGCACTTGGTACAGCGTCGCATTGAAAGGTCATCAAGACGTCGTCGTCTCGGCGGCCTTTTCCCCAGATGGCGCGCGCGTCGTTACCACGTCGTGGGACAAAACCGCCCGGGTGTGGAGCCGAGGCGAGGATGTTGCCGGGCACAGCGTCGCAGGTGGGCCGGCTAAATGGTTTAGTCTGCTCAGTTGGATTAGTCCTGAGAAGGGACAAGAAACAGAGGCCCTGGACGGCCATCAAGGTTTCGTCTACTCAGCAGTCTTCTCCCCGGACGGCGCGCAAATCGTTACCGCGTCAAGTGACAGAACCGCCAGAGTGTGGAGCCGAGACGAAGAAGGCGCCTGGCACAATGTCGCCCTGGAAGGCCATCAAGATGCCGTCTACTCATCGGTCTTCTCCCCAGACGGCGTGCGCATCGTCACCGCATCGAGGGACAAAACGGCCCGAGTATGGAGCCGAGGCGAAGAGGGCGCTTGGCACAGCGTCAACCTGGAAGGCCATCAAGGCCCGGTCACCTCGGCGGTCTTCTCCCCAGACGGTGTGCACATCGTCACCGCATCAAGGGACAAAACCGCTCGAGTATGGAGCCGAGGCAAGGACGGCTTGTGGAACAGCATTGCTCTGGAAGGCCATCAAGACGCTGTCACTTCGGCAACTTTCTCCCCGGACGGCGCGCGCATCGTCACCTCATCTTGGGACAGAACTGCCAGGGTGTGGAGCCGAGGCGAGGACGGCGCTTGGCGCAACGTTGCCCTGGAAGGTCATCAAGGCGTCGTCAACTCGGCAGCCTTCTCCTCGGATGGAGCGCGTATTGTCACTACGTCAGAGGACAGAACCGTCCGGGTGTGGAGCGAAGGCGAAGACGGCACTTGGACCAGCACCGTCCTGGAAGGGCATCAAAACGGGGTCAACTCGGCGGTCTTCTCCCCGGACAGCATGCGTATCGTCACCGCGTCAAGTGACGATACCGTTAGGGTTTGGAGTGAAGGCGAAGACGGCACCTGGACCAGTGTCGCTCTGGAAGACCACCAAGACGCTGTCACCTCGGCGGTCTTCTCGGCGGCCTTCTCCCCGGATGGTGCCCGTATCGTCACGACGTCGAATGGCACCGCCCGCGTGTGGGACGTTCGCTGGCTGATGGGACCCGTCGATTGGGCAAAGGCTGAGCCGCTCTCACTGCCCGAGACGGTGTGCCGGGAGAAACTCCGGGGCTCGTGGCTCACAGTCAAGGACCAGAAGACGGGCCGTAATGTCGAGCGGATCGCAGTGCGCCTGCTCACCGCGGACGACATCAAGGTGGCCCCCATCCTCGTCGGCCGCGAGGGGGAGGACGTGTGCGCTCCCTTCCTCGAGCCGCGGCCCTGGTGGTCTCGGCTTGCCTTCTGGCGGTGATGTGGCAATGGGCCGATCATCCCGGAAACGCCTGGAGCATCTCGCCCGCCAACCGGGCGATCTCTCCGAAACCCGCGGCTTTGGCGTCGCTTTGCAGCTCCTCGGCGAGGGTCCTTACGCGCTCGGGGTGGTCCCCTCTCGTCCGTGCCAGGCGCGCCTGCAGGAGGCGGGTTTCCAAGAGGAGCAGCCCGTGGGAGAGGTGCCGGCATTCGGCGGCGGTCTCCTCGAGCCGTCGATCCGCCTCCGGCCAGCGTCCCAGGTGGAGCGCGTAGTCGGCCCGGGCGAGCGCAAGCGAGATGCGAACGTCGGCCGCCTGGGCTGTCAACGGATCGCTGGCCGCGAGGTCGAGCCATGGCAAGGCCCGCCGCGGAGAGCCCACCTCGATCCAGCAGCGCGCGGCCCAGATCCGCACTGGGGCGGTCTCCTGATCGTCCAAGTTCTGAAGCTCCCGCGCCGCCGCTTCCAGGCGGCGGCAGGCCGCACCGTCGTGTGGCTCGTCGAGCTGCGTGCGAAGGGCGTGGACCTGGACGAGACGGTCCCTCTCATCCCCCTTCTCGTGCAGGGCGGCAGCCTGGCCCAACCACTCGATAGCCCGCTTGCGGTCTCCCTGAAGCGCGGCGAGGTCCGCGCGGACTCTCAGGATGAGCGGCAGCTCGCGTTGCGTGCCGAGATCGCGGCTCGTGGCCTCCGCTTCGGCGAGGAGCGTTTCGACTTCCCCCAGCGAACCGCGCTTCAGGAGGACCTGGGCCAGGCTCTGCAGCGACAACGCCAGGCCGCGTTGATCGTGCGCCTCGCGCTTGATGGCGATCGCTCTGCGGAAGCCTGCCTCGGCCGCGGGCAGGCGGCCCAACTGCTGATCGACGTTGGCCAGGTTGTGCAGAAAACGTGATTCATTGATGCGGTCGCCTAGCGAGCTGCCGGCCCGCAGGGCTTCCGCGAAGGCCGTCCTCGCTTCCTGGAGGAGGCCGCGGCGCCGGCGCGATGCCCCGAGAAGGTTGAGCCCCCGCGCGATGCCGCTGGGATTGCCCAGGGTGCGGTTCAGGCGGACGCCTTCGCCGCACTCCCGCTCGGCCTGCTCGTGGCGGGCTTCGCGGATGGAGGCCAGGCAGACGAGATGCAGCGCTCTCACCGCGCCGCCGAGCTCGCCGCGTTCGAGGAACAGGCGCCGGGCCTGCTCCGCGATCTTCCGGCTTTCCCGGGTGTTGCCCAGGCCGTCCTGCGCGGAGCTTTCCATGATGAGGGCCCGTGCCATCACGGACGTGAAGCCGCGCGCCTTGGCCTCGGCGATGAAGGCGGGAGCGAGGTCGTGGAGGTCCTTGGCGCGGCCCATGGCGTCGAGCGCTTCGACTTCCATCAAGCCGATTCTGGGATCCCTTCCCTCGGGGGGCGGCAGGGTCCGGAGCTGCGCGGCCGTTTCCTGGGCCTGCGCCGGATCGTCGGTCCGCATGAGGCTGCGGCCCAGGAGCAGGCCGATCTCCAGATCGTCCGGGCGGAGAAGCCGGAGCGAGCGGAGGATCGCCGCTTCCTCGGCCCGCCGTCCCGCGGTGCGCAGCGCGACCGACTCGACGAGGAGACGGCTCTCGCGCGGCAGACCCTCGGCGAGAGCGAGGGCCCGCTGCCCCTCCCGCCCGGCCTCCGCGAACCGTTCCGCGAGCGACAGCACGTCCGCCAGCGCCGCCCGGACGAGAGGGTTCCGGGGATCGGCGGCCACGGCGGCGCGCAGGTTTCGAAGGGCCTCCGTGGTGTCGTAGCGCGCGCGGGCCGCGAGACCCCGGTCGTAGCTTTCCAGGGCGGCGGTCCGCACCGGGATCGCCCGCCAGGCCGGAGCGTCGGGCGGCGGAGCGGTCGTGGAGCGGGCCGCTTGCCAGCGGAGCCAGCCCCAGGCGCCGGCGGCGAGCAGAGCCGCGAACGCGAGGTTGATGACCAGGTTGATAAGGAGCGGCCGCTTGCGGCGAGCCGTCTTGCCCGCGCGGTAGAGAAGGGAGGGGCGCCTCGCCAGGACGGGCTTGCCCGCCAGGTGGCGTTCCAGGTCCGCCGCGAAATCGGCGGTGGACGCGTAGCGTTGCCCGGGCTCCTTGCGCAGGGCCTTGAGGAGGATCGCGTCGAGGTCGCCGTGCAGCTCGCGGCAGTGGACCGAGGGGCGATCCGGCTCCTGCTCGCGGATGGCGCGGGCGAGGACCTCGAGGCTCGCGGTGCCTGCCTCGAGAAGCCGGTAGGGACGCCGTCCGGTGAGGAGCTCGTAGAGGACGACGCCCAGGGAGTAGACGTCCGACGGCACGCCGGCGGCCTCGCCGCGCACCTGCTCGGGGCTGGCGTAGGAGAGCGTCATGGCCCGGTGCTGCGTGTGGGTGGTCTCCTCCGAGTGGAGGCGGGCGATGCCGAAGTCCACCAGTTTGGGCTCGCCGCGCGCGGAGACCAGGATGTTGCCCGGCTTCAGATCGCGGTGGACGACGCCGGCCGCGTGCGCGTGCTCGACCGCCGCGAGGACGGCGAGGAGGAGCGTGAGCCGTTCGCGCAGCGGCGTCCCAGCCTGGCGGCAGGACTCGAGGAGGGTCTCGCCCTCGACCAGCTCCATGGCGAGATAGGGGCGTCCTGACGGTGCGATGCCGGCGTCGTAGAGCCGGGCAATCCCCGGGTGCTCGAGGGTGGCGAGGATGTGCTGCTCGGCATGGAAGCGGCGCGTGAGCGAGGCGTCCGTCCATCGGTCGACGACCTTGAGCGCCACCCTGCGCGTGAAGCCTTGCCCCTGCTGGTCGGCGAGGTAGACGGTGGCGCTGCCGCCTCGTCCGATCGGCCGCAGGAGGCGGTAGCCAGGTATGTTTTCCCACGGTTCCTCGCCGGGAGTGCGAAGGAGAGGGGCGTCGAGGGGAGAGACCGTGCGGTCTGAAGCCTCCAGGAGTGCCCGCAGCTCGGAGGCAAAAGCGGAGTCGCCTTCAGAGGCGAGCCGGACCGCCTCCTCGCGGTCTTCCGGCGCCAGCTCGGCGACGTCGTGAAAGGCCGCTTGAAGTCGGGCGAAACGTGGGGTCTCGGTCACGATGTCTGGCCGAGCTCTTTCAGCAGCCAGGCGCGGGCGAAGGCCCAGTCGCGCTTCACCGTGCGCGGCGAGCACTCGAGGACCTCGGCGGTCTCCTCGACCGTCAAGCCGCCGAAGAAGCGCACCTCGACGAGCCGCGTCAGCCGCGGCTCGGCTGCCGCCAGGCGGTCGAGCGCGCGGTCGAGATCGATCAGCTCAGCGGGGCTCAGGGCGGACTCCACCGCGCCGTCCCAGCCCTCCGCCAGGCCGATGTGGAGCGCCTCGGAACCCGCTTGCCGGCCTGGCGGCTCCGGGCGTGGTCGACCAGGATGCGCCGCATGATCCGGGACGAGAAGGCGAAGAAATGCGCCCGATCTTGCCATCGGATGCTGCTCAGGCCCCGGAGCTTGAGGAACGCTTCGTTGACGAGAGCGGTCGGCTGCAGGGTGTGACCGGTCCGTTCGCCTCGCAGTTGTTGCGCGGCGATGGCCCGGAGCTCGCGGTAGATCGCCGGGACGAGACGCTCCAGAGCCTGGTCGTCGCCGCTCTTCCAGGCCCGCAGCAGCTCGGTGACGTCCGAGTCCACCGGAGGAACAACCAACGGTAACTTGCTCAATTCACCCCTCCGCCAATCATACGGATATCCACACCTAAGTGTGGATCGGCGAGAAACATTTCAGGGGATGGGAAGGCAGGCCAAACGAAATCCCGCCGGGCACCCGTTCCAGGTGCCCGGCGGAAGATGAGGGAGGAGGGCGGCTCGGCGGCCGGTCAGCAGCCTTGGGTGCCGATGCAGTCTGTGTGGGTCGGGCACTGGAGGTTGGTGTCGCAGCCGTTCGTGGGGCAATTGCAGGTGATCCACTTCGTGGGACAGACACCTCCCGTTGCACCGGCCGCGTCGAACAACTGGTTGTCCGTGAGCCTCGCGATCGTCTCGCGGTTCAGGGTGAGTTTCTTGTGCGCTTTCTTCATGGTTTTCTCCTTTTCTGGTCTGGCGGTCGTTCACCGCGGCTACCGGAGATAGGCGGAAGAAAGAGCGAAAGGGGGCCAACCGGTTTTGCAGGCTGTTCAGCTCCAGGGAATCGCCCTGCTGGTTCCTTTTGAACCCGCTGGCGCCATAGAGTGGGCGCGCGCGGCACACCCCCATGACCCCATGAAGGAGAGCCTGATGCACAAGCCGGTCTGGCTGATCTGCCTGTTCCTGATGACACCGCCCGCCATGGCGAGGGCCTTCGACTTTCCGGCCTCGGCGGTGGAGGATCCCGCGGCGCTTTCCAGGTCCATGCCCGGATTGGCCCGCGAGGTGATCGCCGTCTACCGGGAGGACGATCGCCGTGAGATTGATCGCCGGACCTATCTCGACGACCTGTTTCGCCTGCAGATGGTCGCCGGCCAGTACGCGGACGCGGGCAAGACCCTGACGTCGCTCCGTGCCCTGGGGGCGGGCGGCGTCTCTTCTCAAGCCGGCGCGACCCAGGTCCTGTATGAGGTCTTCGCCCAGGCCAAGGTCAGGCAGGATGAGGATGGATCGCCTTTCGACGAGGCGGTCCGGCGATCGTTCCGTGAAGCCCTCGGCCGATTGGACGATCGGATGTCCGCCCTGGTGCTGCGCGCCCTCGGCGTCGATCTACCTTCTATCCAGCAGACCTTGAAGGAGGCGCTGGAGAAGCAGAAAGGCAAGGGCACCCTTCCACTCGAAGACGCGTTGGCCCTGATCCGCGCCTATCAGGCCGAGCAGGTCTTCCCGATCCTCGTGCCGCTTGCCGCGCCGCTGATCGACGAGGACGACCGCCGGCGCTACGTCATCGATCAGGACATCCCGGTTCGAACGGCGGATGGCGCGACGGTCTGCGTCCTTGTGGTCCGCCCGCGTTCAGCTTCAGCCCGTCTGCCTGCACTGCTCAACTTCACCATCTACGCCAATCCCAAGAACCTGCTCGACGAGGCCCGGCGGACGGCGTCGAACGGCTACGCCGGCGTCGAGGGCCTCACGCGCGGCAAGGGGTGCAGCCCGGACAAACCCGTCCCCTACGAGCACGACGGCTCCGACGCGGCCGCCGTGATCGATT